>Ga0123337_10000701_pt1 | contig 51498 bp, 56 predicted proteins | sample frozenSSSSmetaG_FD_89792 | JGI IMG/M metagenome (GOLD analysis project Ga0123337, IMG submission 89792) | Glacier valley bacterial and archeal communities from Borup Fiord, Nunavut, Canada, to study Microbial Dark Matter (Phase II) -... | ecosystem: Environmental > Aquatic > Freshwater > Ice >... | reverse complement strand
GGTAGCTAGCTGGGTGTGCGTTTGTGCACGAGAACCCCATCCTGTATATAGATCCTCTCTCTCGCTCTCTCTTTTCCTCTTTTCCTTCTTTCCTCTCTAGACTGAATCTAGCACTTCAACTCTACATGACCCGCTCTGCATGATCGTGACATTTAGGAATTATAGTGTAAGTAAAATCCTTATTTACTTTTTAAAAGAAAGCTTTATACTAATATATTACTAGGCATTAGATTTCTAGTAATTTTAAATTAAAATCAAGATTATTAGATATAATAGATTTATAAGAAAATCATATAGGAAAATATTTATCTAAAGTACTTAAAAATACTTTAAATGAATTTGAAATTTATAAATATATTTAAAGGTATGTTACTAATCTTATTACTCTTTAATATTTAATATAATTCTAATTTATTATAATATTACTAGACATAATGCCTTTAATAATAATGTCTTAATTTCTAAATTAAGAGAAGACTATCTTAATTTAGGATTAGATACATTTAATAGTAATATACCTTATATTACTCATATTATAAATTTACTAGTATATCTTAGTGAATACTACCACCCCTACGTATTATTATAGGTAGTGAAGAAGAGTAGGAAGTAGAGTGCATCCTTAATTCTCACCTTTAATATAGGAAGCTATAGTATAAAGCTTAATGGAAAAATCACCCCTCTAACAACACATAGTATCCTACCTCTAACCTAAAATCACTTAGGCTTTCCATCACTAATACCTACATAAGCTATGAATTAAATGACAACAACGTATTTAAACAGGAGTTTGAACCTAGAAGGGGAGGGGGGTAGTGTTACAAATATTAAAGGCTTTACTTTAGGTGTTGCTATTGTTGTTGTATTATTCACGTATACTGTTTTGCTAGCTACCTACGCACTTGTGCGCTTAGAGCCCTACACTGTATATATAGATCTTTCCTTTCCTCTCTCTTTCGTCTTTTCCTTCTTTTCTCTCCAGATTGAATCTAGCACTTAAACTCCACATGACTTGCTCTGTGTGATCGTGACAATCTTGTGGCTGAGATGGATCAATAACATCCCAAAGGTGATTCTCGGCGTTATTTCTAGTCTTCTGCCATCTATTTTGTTGGCTGACTTGATGTCCTTAGTCCCCATCGTCATGAGAATGTAGCAAAGTTGTCTGGCGAGCCAACTCTCGCACGCGTCGAGCTGTTCACCCAGAACGCATATTTTGCATTCCAAGTCATCTAGGTCTTCCTTGTTGTCATGCTCGGCTCTGGAGCTTCTGCTGTTGTTCAACAGATCATTGATAACCCAACTTCCGTCGCATCTCTCCTGGCCAGATCCAGGAGATTCAAAGGTACCAGGGCCATTGATGAAGGCAATTGGCGAGTCAAAGGTGGGAGCAGCTTGATGAGCGACTTTTGCTAAAGGTTGGGTGATGTTGGAAGGCGAAAAGCGAGTCGCGCGTCGCCATATGAGCGATTTTCTCAAGCATTGGGGATTTCCATTGCTATGCGCGATTTAACACTCTTGCTTAGGGCCCCTTTGGCCTATCGTTGCCTACCCATTATAGCATATCCCTTATAAAGAGCTCGAGCATATCACGTCTCCGTTCACATATTATTATTTATATTCTTTCTTTCTCGCTGCCGTTCTCGGCCATCTCAGCACTCAAGATGGTGGAATTCGAAGGTGAGAACCAGAAGCCCTCGCGCATACAATGGACAGATGTGGATCTCGAAAACGGAGAAAGGCCACAGCGCGCCCAGATGAATCTCCATCGTTCGAATTCAAGTATGTCTATCAACAGTATGCACAGCAGAAGAGGGTCTATCGACCCAGCATCTGCGCTTCCAATTCAATACAGGACCGTCTCCATCCAAATCGACGAGCCAAAAGAAAAGAAAGAAGCTGCTGCGAAAGGTTCGTTGCACTGCACCAGTATTCTTAAGATTTAAAAACTGACAAGTCCCCAGAACTCGCAAATATCGACTGGCACGTTATAAAACATAATGAGATATACACGCGTCTATCCAGCTCTCCTACTCAAGGCCTATCATCAGAGCAAAGCAAGCGACGGCTCACAGAATATGGCAAGAATATCCCGTCTCGTCCGCCAACTCATTACTTCCAGCAGATATTTGGGTACTTCTTCAAAGGCTTTGGATCCATCCTTCTCGTGGGAGCTATCCTCGTCTTCGTGTCATGGAAGCCACTAGGCCAGCCACCAGCGCAGGCAAACCTGGCTCTGGCAATTGTCCTCCTGGCTGTGTTCTTCATCCAGGCCGCATTCAATGCGTGGCAGGATTGGTCGTCTTCGAGAGTGATGGCATCTATCACGACAATGCTACCAGATAGCTGCTTGGTGCTTCGAGATGGTGCGCAGATTACTGTTGTGGCCAGCGATATTGTTCCTGGAGATATACTTTTTATCAAATCCGGGAACAAGTTGCCTGCTGATGTACGCTTTGTCGAGATATCTTCTGATGCCAAATTTGATCGATCAATCCTTACCGGCGAATCACTTCCATTACCCGGCACAGTTGATAGCACAGACGAGAACTATCTTGAGACCCGATGTATAGGCCTTCAAGGCACTCATTGCATATCTGGCAGTGGGACTGGCATTGTCGTTTCGACTGGTGATTCCACTGTCTTTGGCAAGATTGCAAAGATGACGAATGCACCAAAGACTGGCCTTACGACCTTGGAGAGAGAGGTTATCAATTTTGTCATTATCATTTGCTCGATTATGTTTGCCATGATTGTGGTCGTTATCATTGTTTGGTAGGTGATCATCATACCATCCTCAGCACTTTCTTTCATTTGCCCTGCTAACATCCGTAGGGCCGCCTACTTGCGCAAAGAGCATCCGGATTGGATCAATGTTCCGACATTGATAGTCGACTGCGTCTCAGTTGCAATTGCTTTCATCCCCGAAGGGCTTCCTATTGCATTGACCGCGTCGTTGACTATCACAGCTAACCTCATGCGCAAGAACAAAATTCTTTGCAAGTCTCTGAAGACTGTCGAGACCCTCGGAGCGGTCAGCGTCATCTGTTCAGACAAAACTGGCACTCTTACTAAGGTATGTATAGCAGGTTTCTACAGAATATGCTAATCTGACTCTGAATAGAACAAAATGTACGTCACTGAGTGCAGCATTGCAGCACACAGTATGAGCCCTGAAACCGCAAGGGATGAGATGGTGCAACGTCTCCACGAGGGAACTGCGCTCAACTCCATCACGCAACTGCGAACAGTTGCCGGCCTCTGCAATTCTGGAGAGTTCGACGCAGTTACAGCCCATCGTCCTCTGCACGAACGAAAGATCAATGGAGATGCCACCGACCAAGCAATTTTGAGATTCTCCGAATCCTTGGGACCTGTGTCAGAGCTCCGGCAGATGTGGAAGAAAACCTTCGAGTTGGCCTTCAATAGTAAGAATAAATATATGATCAGGATATTGGAACTTGTCCGGAAAGAGGGCCTTGATTTGGCCTTGCCTGCTGTCGAAGCAGCTGCATTCGGGTCAAAGGATACGTAAGTTTATTCAGTGTGAGACATTTGCTCCTATACTGATGAGTCGCAGTCTTTTAACAATCAAAGGAGCTCCGGATGTATTGATTGGACGATGCTCCAAGTACACGACCATTGAGGGTGATTCAAAGGCGCTTGACGATAGCACTCGTTCTGCAATCGAAGATATGCAGAAAACGTGGTCGTCTCAAGGAAAACGTGTCATCCTCCTAGCACGCAAGACTATCGTCAAGGAGCAGATCAAATCTCTGCCGACCTCGAGCCAGTTTGAGGAAGAAGTTATGCACCACGCCAGATCCGACCTCACGTTGGTTGGCATCGTCGGTATTGTGGACCCGCCTCGCGATGAGATTCCCTCTGTAATCTCGATTTTGAGAGGAGCGGGTATTAGAATCTTTATGGTACGTATTAAACTGGCTGAGGAAACACACCATACTCACGTATTGGCAGGTCACTGGAGATTATGCCCTCACGGCACAAGCAATCGCAACTGAATGTGGAATCATTTCGAATCCCCCTCACATGATCAAGGGAATCTCAGCACTGCCTCGCGAGGAAGTTGATATGGCTTCCTCCTTGGACTACGAGAAGAATGTAGTCGACATATCTTCAGGCGCGACGACGTCAATAGTGCTGAGTGGTCCAGAATTGATTACTCTCAATGAGAACCAGTGGGAGCAACTCTGCAAATACGACGAAATCGTCTTCGCCCGGACGACGCCGGAGCAAAAGCTGCGCATCGTGCGCGAGTTCCAGAAACGCGGTGAGATCGTCGGTATGACTGGTGATGGTGTCAATGACGCCCCTTCTCTCAAAGCTGCCGATATTGGTATCGCTCTTGGGAGTGGCTCAGATATCGCAATTGAGGCTGCTGATATGGTTCTTCTGGAATCATTCAGTGCTGTTGTGGAAGCGTTGCAGTACGGCCGAGTCGTCTTTGATAATTTGAAAAAGACAATTGCGTATTTGCTTCCTGCCGGTTCGTTCTCTGAGTTCTGGCCCGTGTTCACGAATGTCGTGTTTGGACTTCCGCAAGTCCTATCATCCTTCTTGATGATTATCATCTGGTGAGTCAGATTCTTCTTGCCGATATTTGGGCCACCTACTAACACTAACTCCCTAAGTTGCTTTACCGATTGCGCCGCTGCAACTGTTCTAGCATATGAAGCTCCTGAAGCCGATGTCCTACTCCGCAAGCCCCGTAGGCCTCAAAAGGACCGCCTCGTGGACTGGCAACTTATCCTTCAATCCTACGGATTCATCGGCATCCTCGAAACGCTCTCATCGTTCGCCATGTCCTACTGGTATCTGCAACGCAGCGGCATCCCGTTTGGCAATCTATGGTTCCAATACGGGGCACTCCCCGACAGCATCGACCAAGATTACGCCAACGCCCGGCTAGCAGAAGCATCGAGCGTGTATTTTGTCAATTTGGTCGTCATGTAAGCTGCCCCTTCTCCTTCTCCTCCCTCCCCTCCCTCCCCTCCATCCTCACATTCAGTACTCTAACAATTCCGAGGCAATGGTTCACCCTCATGGCAGTCCGCACCCGCCGCCTCAGCATCTTCCAGCACCCACCCGCACTCAACAAAGCGACGCAGAACCTCTATCTCTTCCCCGCGATCGCCTTCGCGCTCGTCATGGCGATCTTCTGGCTCTATATCCCGCAATTGCAGGATGTGCTAGGCACTAGCCAGGTCCCCGCGGAGCATTTCTTCTTGCCTGCTGCGTTTGGACTGGGGATATTGTTTTTGGACGAGGCGAGGAAGTGGGGGGTTAGGAAATGGCCTAATGGGTTATTGGCAAAGATTGCTTGGTAGGGGGCGGTTGATGGGAACTTGGGAAGAAAGGGGGGGTGGTTTGGATGAAATGTGCTGCGTAGTTGAGAATGTTGTAATATATTGAATTGATTATCTTTTTGGAGACTGAAGCAAACGATCTATGCTCTGCTACAACCGCAATAATAATTCAATCGTGTTTTTGTGGGGGGGGGCACAGAGAAAGAAAGGCCCATGCTCATGACACTCTAATGGAGAAAGCACGCACATGGAAGCAGGCGCCCGGGTCACGGCTCCTGTGGAACGCCAAGAGATGGTATAATGGTATTTGGAGGCTTGAGGGAGGCGGAAGTGAGTTGCCCACGCTTCCATGTTTTTGACACTGTGGACTGTGGTGGCTGGTTGCCGCGATACTCATACTCTTCACAGTACATCCGTACATACTGTAAGTACTGTACACTGTACACAGTACTCCGTAATCGTTGGTTTCGACAAACTGTACTCGGGTACACGAGTACAGTTTGTCGAAACCAACGATTACATATTCTAATTTTATTTCATAATCTCAATCTCCGAGTCAACGTCACGTCCAACGTGCATATGGAGATTCAGATTCAGATGTCGCTCGCCAGATCGCGTTTCCCTTGCCCACGTGTTTTTCCCGCATAAATCTCGGCTTATGATGTTTAACCACAGACATGCTTGGCAACCGACCAATGCTTGAGGAGATCATCGCATCTGGAGTTCTCGCCGTGCATCATCGCCTGAATAGCAAGAGGCCAAGATCAACGGATCTTTCGGAAGATCTCTTCCTTTTTTTTTTACGCCATGCTTCCACCGAATATGGAGTTTGGCCCGTTGATGGCGGGCTTGATGGCGGGCTTGATGGGGGCTTGATGGCCTCGTCATTCATGCTTCATTGCTTTGCTATGAAATGCGAGAGAAAGCAGGATATAGAGCATCTATATAGGGACGGTAAGTCGCATTGCTAGAACTGCTGGCTGCTTGTTCAAGCTTGTCTGGGGTTCCTGTCTTGAGACGCTCGTTACCTTCGTTTTTGCTGCTCTCTTGTCTGGATCGAAGTCTGCTGTCGCTTTCCTACCTATACTTCATTAATCTTTTTATATTTCACATTCATTGGAAGAATTATTTATAATACAAGTACGATGGCAGTCTTTTCGACCCTCAAGATTGCTTGCGTCTCGCTGGCTGTGGCTGGTGCGGTGTCTGGTCAATCCCTTGTTCCCAAGCAGGATATCAACCTTCCAGCCAGCTCTTCGGCCGCAGAGCCTCTTCAATGGCTAGGTGCCAACAGCCCTTGGTTCGCCGGTATTTGCTCCTGGCCATGGGAAATGTTTGTAGGGTGGCCATTCTAACGAGAATAGGACCCAACGTCCACGGCATTTCAAGCGATGTGCCGGAAGGATGCACGGTGGAACAGGCCGCCTATGTCGTCAGACATGGCAGTCGCTATCCTGACAGTGGAGCGTACACGGAGTGGGTGGCTCTATATGACAAGGTGGGTAGCATGGGCTGGGGTTCCATTATCATGCTGGATATCTTATACTGACAAAACGATAGATCCAAGCGGCTCAATTCACTGCGACAGGATCATTGTCCTTCCTTGCATCCTGGAAGCCTGTCTTAACAGACCCGGCCCTGCAGATCGCCCAAGAGTCCGTCACGGGGTACAAGGAGGCTTATGATATGGGCTACGCTCTTCGCATGAGATACCCCGACTTCTACAAGGAAGGCTCGAACTTCATGGTTTGGTAAGGACCTTCTTGTTGTCGAGTGGATTGGTGCTAAGTTAGAATAGGTCTAACCTGTATACCCGTGTCGTTCAAACTGCACGCATGTTCGTCGTAGGCTATCTTGGACCCTTCGCCTCGACTCTTGGAAATGTCATCAGTGTCAACTCTAAGAACCAGGCATTATCGACTGGCAATAGCTTAGCACCCTCCGACAGCTGCCCCAACTTCGTTGACGCCAACGGCGGAACTAACGTCACGATCTGGGACGATATTTATCTCCCACCTATCACGGCCCGCCTAAATGCACTTCTCAGCGGCAACCTGACATTGGCGGCCAGCGATGTTTCTATCTTTCCCTACCTCTGCGGTTTCGAGTCTCAGATCACTGGAAAGCTCTCACCATGGTGCGGCGTCTTCACTGATGACGAGCTTAAGCAGTACGAGTACCGCCAGGACTTGCGCTACTATTATGGCGTTGGGCCTGGTACCGGTCTCCCCAAGACAATGTTCCTTCCCTTCCTCGACAACCTCGTTAAGATTTTAGAGCAAGGTCCTGGCATCACCGGCACCAACGCCAATGGTACCTCATTTACTCTGCCGAACCTTCTCATGGCCTTTGTGAACGATGGACAGATCAGCGAGTTAGTCGCCGCCAGTGGGGTTTTTGATGACCAGGAACCTCTCCCAGCCGACCACATCCCAGACAGTCGGACTTATATCACCTCAAATTTTGTCAGCATGCGCGGTACTATCGCCTTCGAGCGACTTAACTGCCTTCCCGGTGCAGGCTCGTCATCTTCATCATCGTCTTCTATTTCCAGCTCCTCCGCTACGTCATCAGGAAGCTCTAAGCCATCCGCCTCGTCTTCCAATTCGACCTCTTCTTATGGTTCATCAGGAAGTTCCAAGCCATCCAGCGTCTCGTCTTCCAGTTCGACCTCTTCTCATGGTTCATCAGCATTCGAGACATCCACCTCCTCATCAGCTGTGGCTGGCGCTTCCAGTGCCAGCACTGGCACCGACAAGGTTGTCACCCTCACCACAACCGTGACGCGCACAGAATTCACTTCCTGTGCACCTACAGCCTCCCCCAGCCTCGTGCCTCGCGCTCTCGAGGCTAACCAGACATTTGTCCGTATCCTGCTCAACGACGCTGTCTACCCTGTCAGCTCCTGCCAGGACGGACCAGGCCGCAGCTGTCTCCTTCGAGACTACGCATCTTTGGTGGCGAAGAAGTATGCGGAGGCTGGAAACTGGGCCGACAATTGCAATGTCACGATTGCGGATGCGCCGAGCGTGGTTCAGGGTGCAAGCTTCTTTACTGATTTGACTCCGCCGTTTCTTGCAAATGTTGCTCCATAAGCAACTCAAGAGTGTATAATGTTTTAAAATAGACGTTGTATTATTAGGTGTCGGGTTTGAAGACAACAAACATTAAGCCTACAACACAATACTTGTTTAGGTTCCTAAATGACCGATATTGTATGCAGAGCGGCATTTGTTTCTCATGCCTGAGCTGATCCTGACTACTACAAGTATTTGTAAGAAGAGAATATCAACGCAGGCTCATTAATCTACCGTCTTTTCTCATCCATGGCCAACAAATATCCGTCAGGGCCGCCCCTGCACTCTTTAGGCGACACCCCCACGATACACCATCATATCACCTCAGATATAACCCTGATTCCGTTCTCGATGGCTGCAGAGGAATGCCTCTTGCGACAACAGAGCGACCTCTGAAGCTGACACATGGTCTTCAAGCAAGAAACATAGTATTGAGGGCACCTTCCTGATTAGAAAGTAAGTGCGACTTCCCCGCCAAACAATCAATGTTTCTTGGATTACGCCATGTGTTCTATATGCACTCCGCGCTCAATGGGGCGCTGCATCCATGCAAATATCAGTTCTATTCCAAATGAATTCCGTGCTTAATATGATGTACCTGCATTCAGATCAATTCTTTTCCACATCGCAATCATTGAACAATATTACATCACGATTCGCGAATATGCAGCGGCTTGAATGAGAAATTATTTAGAATAAATATGGCATCTATAGTCCAATTCCAACTCCCATCAAAGATTACTGACCTTTCTAGTAGCTTGTGAAAATGAAGGTGTCCGCAGTGATCACGATTGCAGCTGCAGCGCTTGCAAAGGCTGCTTATCCTGGCGACATTGTGCAATATTGGTAAGTTCGAGGGGCTATACGTTTCACAATGGCCATACTAAGCAATTTAGGGTTGACCAGTCCGCAATTCTTGTCAATGGGACCGTCATTGGAGGACTCCAATCCCCTCCCTCTGGATGGTTTGAAGCCATCGTCCAAGGAGCTGTATACTTAGCTGCGGACCAGGCCTCCCATGAAACCCTCGCATTTCAACAACTTGCAGTTTCCCACGCCGCTCATGACACGCTCCTCTGGGTTTTCCATGGGACTCGATTATACGCTACAGTTGATTCGAAGCTAAAGGCAGTTCTCCCGTCCATCGGTCTCGATAGCACATCGGCAACTGCCTTGCAGGCTGTGAAGATAGGACGGCAAGCTGCGAGACGTGCCATTGCTGCTCGTGCCGACGACGGAATCCTCAACTTTGTCGATTATGCTCAACAGCCAGGATATCCAGGCGTCTACGAGGCGACTCCAGGCGGGCAACCAATCCCGGATGTTCCGCAGGCGCAGTTCATTCGGCCGTTCGGGGGGTTGGGTGATATCAGACGCTTCAGAGCGCCACCACCACCGAACGTCAACTCTTCGGAGTACGAAGCAACGTTGATCCAGGTCAAGGAGCAAGGGTTGCGTACCTCGACCGTGAGGACGCCGTATGACACCGAAACCGCTTACTACTGGCGAGAATCCAGTCCGATGTGAGTTGGACCGCTGCTAGAAGTTATCAGCTGTTGACAATTTATAGCGGCTGGAACCGGCTTGCTCACGCCGTCATTGGAAACTCCTTAGCAACTGATGTCCGGGCATCAGCAAAATTCTATGCGCAGCTGAATTATGCCCTGGCAAACGCAGCCATCGCGAGCTGGGACTCGAAGTAAGAATCCTCGTTAAAACAATCCTCTTTAGCTTTTCTTATTCGGGCAAAACGCTAAACGTTATCCTTTCTTTCAGATATTTCTACAATACCTGGAGACCCATCACTGCAATCCGCAGAACAGATATCTGGCTTCCCAGTGGGAGAAACATCTCAGACCCTGCCTGGGAGCCGCTTCTCCGGCCAACGCCGAATCATCAAGACTACTTGTCCACACACGCAACATTCGGAGGTGCAGGCGCGGCGGTCATTGCTGCGTGGAACGGCGGCGAGACGGTGAACGTGACCTTGAGCAGTAATGTGGCATTTGATAACATCGGTGTGATTACAAGACGCATTACGAACCTAACGGAGGCGGCAAAGGAGAACGGTAACAGTCGCGTGTTTGGCGGAGTGAGTAGTCATCTCTCTCCCCACCTCATTTTCAATCGTTGCTTATACAATGGGGCGCTTAGATTCATTTTCAATTCGCTTCAGATGAGGGTATTAAGATTGGAGACTGGGTGGCACGGGAAACGTTAGCAAATTTTGATAGGAAGTGGAGGGATCTGTAGATGTTATTCCTAGCTAGAATTATGGAGATTATGCCTACTCACGACCAGGAGTATGTCTTGGGAAGTTTGCATCGTGGATCGCCGGATAGTCCTCTCACATGCGTCCTCTCCACAATGTGGTAAGAATGCAAAGAAAATGAATACATATTCTAGACGTTTGGACCCACATTCACAGATTCTATGAATATATTCAAATATATTTTGAATGTCTATGAATGATAAGAGTACTAGTAATAAGTGATAAATACAAGAGCCACACGATTTAGAGCTATATAAATAGCCTCCACGTGATACAAGGCGATCCGAATATTTTGCACGTGATAAAATGTGATTCTACCATCAGCGTCATGAGTGTATTAGTCAGCAGAATGCCGGACGCTGCGAGGCTGCGAGGCTGCGAGGCTGCGAAGACGCATGTAGTTCTATTGGCACAATTGACAATGATGTAACCACTCCTACTCGACTGATTTCGTGTAAGATGTGTAAGACGGACAGTTTCTTTGGAATGAAAGGGGGGGAGGGCTTTTTAAACCATCCCATACCCCCTCCTTAAATTCTTGCGAGATAGTTCAGGCTGTAGACTTCAGATCTTCATTGCACGAACGAATATCCATCCTCACTCAGCATCGTTGCCAGCCTCTTATCAGCTCAATGCTCTCCTCAAAAGCCAGCATGAGCAAAGGCCTCGGCCTGCGCATTTCCAGCAAGTCCATTCTCCTTTGCACAGCATCTCGACCGATGAGAGTCTCGTATTCAGCAACTTTCCTCTTACCCTCAGGCTACTCAAAGCAGCACATCAGTACAACATCACAGCGAGCCCAAGAAGTAACAGAGAAGAAAGAGAAAGGCTATCATGTGTTTCTCGCGGAAAAGACGGCGCACATCAAGAAAACAGAAACATCATGGCCTCATCCACCGTGAGATGTCCCACCTGAGAGAGACAATCGAAGCAGATCCTGACATACAACTAGGTTTGACGAAAAGGAAATGAAGGATATCACAGTCGCCCACCGCCCGACGAAAGGAATAGCGGATAAGATAGCATACAATGCGGTGCGTTTCTTGAGGTTTGGGATGGATACGGCAACAGGATATAAGCCGAAGGGGCAGGACATGGACCACGCGTTCACGGAGAGGGAATGGCTCATTAGAATTATCTTTTTGGAGAGCATTGCTGGCGTGCCTGGGATGGTCGGAGGCATGCTGCGACATCTGCACAGCCTGCGGAGACTCAAGAGAGATAATGGCTGGTACGTCGTGGACAACTGCTCGAGATGGTGAAGAGACTGACGGAAGAAACAGGATCGAGACGCTCCTTGAGGAAGCTTTCAACGAACGCATGCATCTTCTGACGTTCTTGTCGCTCCGCAGTCCCGGCATCTTCATGCGCCTCATGCTGCTCGGCGCCCAAGGCGTCTTCTTCAACGCGTTCTTCCTCGCCTATCTCGTCTCTTCCAAGACCTGCCACCGATTCGTCGGCTACCTTGAGGAGGAGGCAGTCATAACATACACGCATTGCATCGCTAATCTCGAGGCTGGCAAACTGCCCTTGTGGGAGCACATGGAGGCGCCGCAGATTGCAATTGACTACTGGAAGTTGCCCGAGGGACACAGGATGATGGGGGATCTGATCTACTATGTGAGGGCCGACGAGGCGAAGCATAGAGAGGTCAATCACACGCTTGGGAACCTGGATCAGAACCTTGATCCGAACCCGTTCGTGAGCGAATACACGGATCCAAATTACCCGCATCCGACTAAGGGGTTGAAGAATATCAAGCCGACTGGATGGACCAGAGATGAAGCGCTCTGAAAGTAGATGTTTGGGGGAGGGGTTGAGGTTTGCTTGACGAAAGAATAGCGGTAGGTCTCTATAGAGATATCTTTTGATATTAGAATATTTTGGCAGTGAGATAAATAGATGGATGTCTTCATATAATGTACAGCTTTAATATTTATTGACACCTTAAATGCTGTCTCCTAAGCGGTATCCAAAGCACAGCCCTCTGGCCTCTCAAAAATGGACATGACTTCCTCCATTCCACTATCTCTTTGCACATATTCTGTGTTGAATAGAGGATTTGGGTTTGGTGCCTGTAGGCACCCAGGGATTCTCTGTTTGGAGAATTCATGAGAATCTTCACGCGCATGCATAGGAGATTCCATGCATGCACACAGGCCTTTAAGCCTTTGTTTCTGGCTCTCTGTATTATGAGAGCCCTTTCCTAGTTTAGATAGTTTACAATACAATCACTTTTACTCAGATGATCCATTTCAACACTCTGCACCGCTCTATCTTGTCCCACTAGGCAGTGATCTTGTAGCAGTCGGTGCGGTAAGAACTGACATCATTATCGATTCCGACCTCGTCCAAGTTCACCAACTGGTCGCGGCAGAAATATCTGCTATGGAGCGGATCGTCACAGCCAGGACTATCATAGAGGGTGAACAGCAGCGGGCGGCGCCCTCGGCGTTGTCGGAATAGCATCGCATGGAGGAGATCTTCTGTCCCAGTGGATCAACAGTCTCGTGGCCCTTCGTGCCAGTGCCTCCAGGTCCGCTGTTGGTGATAGATGGGCCCTCCCAATTCTTAAGCGGGTAGAAGTACACAGGTGACGGGAACCAGGACGAGACCTGCCACGGTGATGACAGAGGTTATCGTCATTGCAACTGTGCTGGGTGTTAGTTTCACAAAAAAAAAAAAAACATGGAAGTCATCCACGACTCTTACAGATTATTAAGTGACAGCTGCGGCCAGAACAAAGGCAAGTTTATGGGATGAAGGAGGCCTAGGACTCCCTCGGACTTTCATATGACCCCATCTCAAGTTATCCTTGACGTGTTGGCCATTAGTACTTGACTAAATGTGCTGCAGATACTGAATGCCAAAGGGACATTCCTCTAAAGTGCTCCTATGACACGATTTGACACGTCTTTTTTTTTGCAGGTGCGGGGAGAGAGAAGAGGAAAAAGGGGGAGGGGTTTTTGGAGCGCAGAGGGGAGGGTTGCACGTGATCAAGGATCGGTGTCCGTCCATATAACGGAATCTTCTTCATGGCGGCCGTAGCTGTCCGAAGGAGAGTTGACTGTATCGGAAAAATATCTCGACTGTGAATATCCATAGATTCTTCAAAATTTCTCACGTGGCCGTGGACCAAATTTACTTCGTAGATTGCGGGAGGCTGAGACAGACGTCATTGGCGGCGCAATTTGGGGGTCGCCCGGATGGACCGTGCGGGTGGATTGTCTTATGGAGATGGACATTCAGGTTCAGGGTCCATCAGGCTGAATACAAATGTGCAGTATCTTTGCTCTTCCAATGCATCCCCACGACGACTTCGAGTTGAGAACTTGAGACCTTGAGACATGTCCTATGAGATGGGCCGAAGGAGGGACGTCGCCGGCCACGACGACCCCAATGAGAGCCGCGAAGTCTTGTTGCGACCGTCGCTGGAAGACGCGTATCGATCCTCCTCCGACTCGGATATCGATGCGACGGATTACCTGAAGGATCAACAGCACACAGCGCCAGGCGCATACGATATGCCGAGACCATTAGCAAAGCTCCGAAGGAGCTGTACGCGCAGGTCGAAATGCTGTCTCATGGGCATCGTGACGCTCGTCATAGCTGGCCTTGTAATCGGTGGCGGAGGATGGTGGTTCTATAAGATGGCGCCGGTTGATGGGGAGTCTCCGCCGTGGTACCCGACGCCTCCTGGTGGTGGAATCGAATCGCCATGGCAGGACAGCTATGCCAAAGCTGCAAAATTGGTCGAGAAGATGACAATACCTGAGAAAGTCAATGTCTCAACCGGAGTTGGCTGGCAGATGGGCCTTGCAGTGGGCAACACAGGCCCAGCGATACATGTCGGTTTCCCGAGTCTAGCACTTCAAGATGGACCGTTAGGCATACGATTTGCGGATAACGCAACAGCTTTCCCGGCAGGCATGACCGTGGGAGCGACATGGAACAGGACGTTGATGTTCCAGCGAGGACAAGCACATGGCAAGGAGGCGCGATTGAAGGGCATAAATGTTCTACTTGGACCTTGCGTTGGGCCTCTTGGCCGTATGCCGGCTGGCGGCAGGAACTGGGAAGGATTCGGTGCCGATCCATATCTACAGGGCGTTGCGGCTGCTGAGACGATTAAGGGCATTCAGGGGCAGGGCGTCATGGCCACAATCAAACACTTCATCGGCAATGAACAAGAGCACTTTCGTCAGTCCTTCGAATGGGGCATTCCAAACGCCATGAGCTCGAACATCGGTGATCGCACTCTGCATGAGCTTTACCTTTGGCCATTTGCAGATGCTGTCCGAGCTGGTGTTGCCAGCGTCATGTGCAGTTACCAGATGACGAACAACTCATATTCTTGTGGTAACAGCAAGCTATTGAATGGCATTCTGAAGGAGGAGCTGGGATTCCAGGGATTCGTACAATCGGACTGGCTGGCACAACGTTCTGGGGTCGCAAGTGCATTGGCTGGATTGGATATGAGTATGCCCGGAGACGGTCTCCACTGGGCCAATGGCCAATCGCTCTGGGGTCCAGAGCTCACGAAGTCGGTGCTCAATGGATCGCTGCCGGTGTCTCGACTCAATGATATGGCTACGCGCATTGTGGCAGCCTGGTATCAACTCGGACAGGACGATGAGTCCAAGTTTGACCGAAAGGGACCGAATTTCTCCTCGTGGACCAATGAGGAAACGGGACATCTTCACACTGGCAGCCCAGACGACAAAGATCTCCATGTTGTCAATAAGTTTATCAATGTTCAGGGAGAAGGCACCGATGCGCATTCTCGGATTGCACGGCAAGTGGCTGTAGAGGGCACAGTGCTGCTGAAGAATGAGGATGGAATTTTACCACTTAGTCGTGAAGGCTGGCCGGCAGACGCACCTCAAGACCGAAAGCTAAAAATTGGAATATTTGGCGAAGACTCCGGCCCAGGCAACGGCCCCAATGCCTGCCCAGATCGTGGCTGCAATCAGGGCACGCTCGGATCCGGATGGGGATCTGGGGCTGTGGAATTTCCATATCTTGTTACGCCTGTTCGTGCCATTGCAGATACGGTGGATCCAACGAAGATCGACCTGACTGATTCCCTATCCAACACATATCCTTCGGGAGATGGCTCAAAGATGGTCGACCATCAAGATATCTGCATTGTCTTTGTTAATGCTGACTCAGGCGAAGGGTTCGTAAAGTCAGATGGCATTGCAGGAGACAGGAACGATCTTAAGCTGCAGAAAGATGGGGATAAACTTATTAAACAAATTGCAAAAGGGTGTGGCGCTGGCTCAGGCAAGACAATTGTGGTTATACACTCCGTCGGCCCCGTGATGATGGAAGATTGGATTGATCTCCCCGGTGTAAAAGCCGTTGTCATGACTCACTTGCCCGGCCAAGAGAGTGGCAACGCACTCGTCGAAATCCTTTTCGGCGATGCCAACCCAAGCGGCAAACTCCCTTACACCATCGGCAAGAGCCTCGACGACTACGGCCAAGGCGCAAAGGTTATGTACGTACCGAACGCTCCAATACCACAGCAAAACTTCTCGGAAGGTGTGTACATCGACTATCGCCACTTCGACAAATACGACATCGCACCTCGATTCGAGTTCGGCTTCGGACTCTCCTACACGACCTTCGAATACAGCGATCTCCGAATCACACCCGTGAAGCCAAAGTCCGCACTCGCCAGTCCACGGCCCAACGCCACCGCTCCACCGGCCTACGACGAGACGCTCCCCGACCCGTCCACGGCCCTCTTCCCCGCCGGCTTCCGCAAATTGGCGAAGTACATCTACCCATACCTCGACAACGTCACCTCCATCACGCCGGGCACATATCCGTACCCCGACGGCTACAGCACCGCGCAGCCGCCGTCTCCGGCCGGCGGCGGCGAAGGCGGAAACCCCTCGCTCTACGACGTCCACGTGACCGTCTCGGTCACGCTCACGAACACGGGCGCGGTCGGGGGGGCGGAGGTCGCGCAGCTGTACCTCTCGTACCCGGCGTCGCGCGTGCTGGGGGACGCGACGGGCGGGATGGGCGAGGGCAGCTGGTACGATGCGGACATGAGCGATTTCCCGGTCAGGGTGCTGCGGGGGTTCGAGAAGGTGTACCTGCGGCCCGGGGAGGTGAGGGAGGTCTTCTTCGCGCTGACGCGGCGGGACCTGAGTTTTTGGGATGTGAGGGTGCAGAACTGGGTTATGCCTGTCGAGGGGGAGTTTGTGGTCAGGGTTGGTGCGAGTTCGAGGGATTTGAGGGTGGAGGGGCGGTTTTGATGGGGGGTTTTTTGGGAGGGAGGGGGGGTTGGAAAAGGGCGCATGGGAATGGGAGTTGCTGGGATAGCAGGTTAGATGGACGGTGATGATGTAGCATAGCGTGCGTGCGTGCATAGCGTGATACTGGAGGGAATGTAATTTGTTAGATGTCACGGATTAGTTGAATGATACCACCCTCTGGATTGACGGAATGTATAGCGATGATATATGTCTCTAGACATCGATTTGCGGAGCTCAGCAGCAGTATTGCATGCGAACAGCTACTGGCGCCGCATATAAATACGCGGACTTGTCCTTCCAGCCCATGCGTAAAGTCGCAGGGAAGCATTGTATGATCTGGAAGATGGGCTTGCAGCGAGATCGTGGATGAAATGGACGGGGCGCAGCGGGCTAGGTTTTGCGTGTTTTTCCGGGCATGTGTGTCTACTGCGATCGCGATGACAAGGATGAGAGAGAGGCTGCCGGTGAGGAGATGGGGTAGTGGGAGGGTGTTGATGAGACGAGGATTGAAAGAGGAAGGTGGTTCAAATAGGGGTTGCTGTTTGGGACTTGAGGGGCGGGGTGAGGAAAGCAGAGCGTCGACGCAGCGAACATGCATAGTTGATTTTATGGCTTTCCGATGCTTCGCTGTGAACTACAGAGGGCATTGGACTTATTATGTATGCCTTGTGCATGATTTGCATCGCGATGCGCTCTCTAGACACGTCATATGTTCCATGCATTCTCATTATCATTACAACTAAACCTCACTCCCCCAAACCTCAAACACTAACCCACACCGTCCCCCACACAACCCCAACCAGCGCCACCGCCGTGACCACCCATGCCCCCACGCGATCCCCCAACCCCGGCCCCTGCCCCCACGGCCCCTCCTTCGCCCTACTCTTCCCGGCCGTCGTCGACCCCGCGCTCGGATCGCCCTCGCTGGTGCCGCCGTCCTCCTCCGTCACGGGCCCCTGCACCTCCTCGATCAAGTTCGTCTGCAGCACCTCCAGCGCGGCCATCTGCTGGCCGACGCCCTCGGAGCCGTCCCAGACGCCGCGCTGCGCCCACTTCAGGCCGCAGACGCGGCCGCTGCCGCCGCCGCAGCAGTGCGCCATGGCGGCCGCGGCGGAGGAGCGCAGGAGCGGCTTGATGGCCGCGTAGGTGAAGGGCGCGAGCTTGGTGGTGGCACCGAGCCAGCGCGCGAGGTACGCTTTGAAGCTGAGCTGGTCGGTGTTGCAGAGGTCGAGGGGCTCGCACGAGGACTCGAGCATGATGCCGTCTTGGAAGAAGGCGGTGGTGGTGGTGGAGAGGAGGGAGGCTGTGCGCGTGTACCAGGGTTCGGCGCCGCCTGTCTGCGTGTAGGTCAGGGTTGTCCCGTCTGCGGAATTCGACGAGGGGAGTGGAAGGGATGCAGGCGATGGTGGAATGGGAGGGAAGAACGGTATATGAAGGGAGAGATTAGAAGACATACGTAATTATACATCGCAGCCGCGCCATTCAGCAATATCCCCGAGTTATAACTCCACTGCACTCCATTCACCACGCTGCAATCCTCCGACTCATCGCTCCCATCAGACACGGTGTATTCCTGATCTACGAGCCCCGTCGTGACCATCCAATCCCACGTGCGGTCCGCCCAGGCGGCATACGTCTGGTTCCTCGTGTACAGCGCGAGGCGCGCGGCGAGGGTGAAGAAGCACCCGTTGGAGATGGTGTTTTTGTACGTATAGCCGTTGTTGAAGGAGTAGATCTGCCATTTGAGACCTCCACCGCACGTGGCTGTGTTCCAGCGCTGGGTCTGCGTGTTGAAGACGGCCTGTGCGAGGGCCAGCCACTGCGGCATGTTCCTCGGTGGATTGGGGAAGTTGGTCTCGGCGGCGCTCATGGCGGAGAGGGCCCAGAAGCACTGGTCGTCGTTGCCGAGGGACTTGGTCTGGTTCGGAGGCATGTAGTTGTTGTTGGGGCCGACTTGGAATTGCATACCTTGGATGACGACGTCGTTGTGGGTGTCGTCGCCGGTGTAGAACCAGTAGTCGATCAGCGAGCCGAACATGGCGCCGCATTCCCACCAGTAATAGGGGTATGGGAGGTTGCCTGGAATCTGGCCGGGCTTGTGACCGTGGTAGTGGGCGAGCACGTCATTGGCGAGGGTTTTGGCTGTGGCTTTGATGGAGTCTGTGATATGTGTTTAGCGGTGTCTGGGACTGAGAATGGTCGAAGAGAGAGGGGGAAGGACTACCAGAAGAGTCCAGGTCAACATAGATGGCTGATGCGAGATGGATGACCATAACTGTTGCAGCAATGCCGAAAACTGCATGATTGCTGAATATCATGTTGAAATTTGGCTATATGACTTTGTGCACACCGGACATAGGCGTAAAGTCTCGACAGAGGCTGGAACGAGGAGAGATGCTCGTCCAACGCGGCGAGATGACGGGCTCGGAAGTGATGTAATCATCGAGCTCAGGTAAACGGATTATAGGCAAGAGAATGGCCAATGCTTGAGCTGAAAACTGAGAAAGATGACTCTGAGGAGATGCATAGGGAAGACGTTGTATATGAGTGAGGATGAGCAGAAAATGTGAGAAATGCAACTTGATGTAGGTAACGAAAGGAAGCTGTAACGCAGAATCGACGAGGAATCGACGAGGAAGCAAGAGTGAGAAGCATTTCTCCATCTGGCCATGTCGCAGTAGTCGTGCGGTGCGTGCAAGTGGTGTGAGAGCTGCGTGAGTCCCTTGATTGACACATGGTGGGATTTTAACTTTGATCGTCTGAGGGGACTCTTGAGAGCTAAGATACGTTATGTCTGAGGAATTTCAGGATCGAGGGACATAGAATGGAGAGAAAGGAAGCGGAAATAGTCAGGAGCTGATATGACGGATGGGAAGAGACTTTTTCTATTGCAAAATAACAATTATATTGTGAGAATTTGTTGTTGACAGGAAGAAAAGGGGGTTAACTTGGACGTTCCCCTCGAAACCAGCCGTCCCTCAACAAAAATTAAAAATTAAAAATTAAAAATGAAAAATAAAATGAAAAATAAAACATTACAACGGCGTCTACTTTCAATGTTCTTTTCCTTCTAAGTTCTGTGCGGGTGGGATTAATTGGATTAATTGGAGTGCTTTTTGAGGCTCTGAAGGGAATAGAAAGAGAGAAGGAGAGAAAGAGAGAAGGAGAGATGGAGAGATGGAGAGAAGGAGAGATGGAAGATGGTTGGAGCGCGTTGTACTTTGCACGTGTTGACGTATTTAGAGTCAGGTACCTCGATCGCACCGCCACACTGATCACGGGGTCTTTTCTTTCTGTACCTTCTCACAGTCACGTGATAAAGTCTTATTGACGACTGGAAGATGAGAAGTTCTTTGTCATGACGCCATGTATTTTGTGAGGATATCTGAGGATCTCCTTCCTTTAAGTCTCCAGAAGATGAAACAATAAATATATAAATATAAATATATTATATTATATTATATTATATTATATTATATTATATTATATTATATAAAATTGTGAATCAACAAGACAGAGTCCGTCCATCACCTTCTCGGAGGCTGGAGTTACATTTGTAGCGGATACGTTTCGCCTCAGCCACTTCGCCTCTTTCTACCGTCTCGCTCAGTCTCTCCATCCTCTATCCTCCATCCAGCCTACGACGCTCCGCCAACGCCATTCCAGCACAACTTCATCATTACAACCACAACCCAAGAACTCTCTACCTACTATCCACCATCATCCTCATCCACGACACGAGCAGCTCAGCGCGATACGTCGACAACACCACATCACCCCTCACACTCCCACTCACTCCCGACAGGCACGATGGCGAACAGAGATGACCAGTACGACCCTTATATCCCCGCTGGCTCGCCCGCGGCAGGGGGCTCCCACGAGAATCCGGGGAACCAGAGGACGGCGGCTATTCAAGCGGTAAGTCGGGCGATGAGGTCGGTCGGATGGCCGTGATGGCTCCGGAGGCGCCGGTGATGAGGGTTCTGCGCTGGGCGATGCGACCGGCGACGATCGATCGACGAACGCGCGGATTCGCCACCATGCAGATGGAAGCGTTCGGACGGCGTCACGGCGTTTCGTGTCGGCGGAGATGAGTCGATGAGCGAGGACACGCTCCCGGAGAGTCTGCAATGCCATCAGAGCGTCATCGATACTGGGACCGCCGAACTCCCCATCCTGTCGGATATGGGCTGCAGCCAAGGCATTCATCCAGCCTGAAGCGGACCATGCGGCGATAGAGAGGAAGGATGTGAATATCGAGGAATCACGAAAGACAACGTGCAGATGCCTGAACATGGGACGCCGTGATCATCCCGTCGCATCACGAAGTCGCCAGCAGCAGCGCCACAGACTCGCAGAACCCTCATTGGCCGCCCCCTAGGGTCCATGGCAGCTAAGGTTGTGTCAGGGACATGATGGCTAACGTCTACCCTCGTAGGAAATCGACAGCACAGTCAACGTGATGCGCGAGAACATCAACAAAGTCTCCCAGCGTGGAGAGAACCTCAACTCCCTCCAAGACAAGACCGACAACCTCGCCGTGTCAGCACAGGGCTTCAGGAAGGGGGCGAACCGCGTGAGGAAACAGTTCTGGTGGAAGGACATGAAGATGAGAATGTGTCTGGTTCTGGGCATCGTCATCCTGCTCATTGTCATTATCGTTCCTTCCGGTACGTCTCTCGTCCGTCAGAGGAGATGAGTGATGTCGATATCGATACTGATTGATTCCGTGATACAGTTGTGGCCACTAGACACTAGACAGGCGTCCAGACTCATGCAACATACGACGAGCATTACGAACATATCCCATTGGTTGTCGTTGCATATCCGCCTGCCTCACCCATCTGTTCCATCATCACCGGCTCGCAGGCAGGGCGACGGAGCCACACGGGACCTGGAAGGGGGGGGTTGGGGGGTTATAGCGACGAGGAGTTCCACGATTGATATTAGGTTTTATTTTCATTTGTTTGCACTTGTATTGTCGCCACGCAATGCGAAACTGGGCGTACCGTACCGTCTTACGCACTCGAGGGAGGGGGTTATGGAAGGAGAACCTGCTGCCGCGCGGTGCTGGTGTGTATCATCTTGTGGCTGTAGGGCTGCTTAATTGAATCGTTATGATGCTTGAACTTGCCTTGGTGGTGGTGGTGCTGCTGCTGCTGCTGCTGCTGCTGCTGCTTCTGCTGTAGAATACTCTCTGCTGTGGGATACTCTACGTCTTCATGGTCGTGCCCAACTGCCAATTGATCAGGGGGATGATGCGCACATGTGGATCGAGGAAGGGAGAGGATCTCATCTGATTAGATTTTCACGGTGGAGCTGATGCGGGTGGGGGACACGTGAAAGGATGGATATGGATATGGCTGTGAATGTGATTGAGGGAATCCACACTGCCCATGCCTCTCCTCTCCACTTGTCATATCATGGATTCATGGGGGGGTAGAGGATGTCAACGGGAGGGGGAGAGGATGTCAACGGCATTATGGATGGAAAGTCTGAGGGTCTGATGGCGTTGATGGAGTATGAATTGTAGAGAACATCGCGGCCATCATGAGGGTCTTTTGATCTTGGTCTTGATCTTGCCATGCTTATATTGGTTCTAAAGTCCATGAAGGTCACATACATGATACATAGGCACATACATATATTTATATGTACATACATACATACATACACATTGCACAGTAGAACCCTGTGCCCAGCAGCAAAGCAAGGAAATTGTTTCATTTGATTTTTTTGTAGTAAACATGCTAGGGAGGTAGTGATTTGCTGCTTGGTGCATAATGGATCTATGAAAATCATGTCTGATCCTGTGAGGCGAAAAGAAAAATCAGATAAGATACTGCAAAATTGCGCCTCAGTACTCTATTAATAATGCCAACAAGAAGTGCAGTCCAGGACATGGACATGAATATTGTGAATTGTGACTCCAATATTCATAGTCACTTCAACTTCAGAATTTCATATTTCATAGACAGGTCACAGAGTCAATTGGACTTCATCTTGCCCGTTCGGCGATTTTATAGTTTTATAGATATCTCGTGATTTCACCCTTCCTCCACTTCTATTTACTCGGCCCAGTGGCAAAAGACCCTAGCCAATCACATCCAGCAACCCTTCGGTCTGGCAGCGGCATTTTCTCAACTTTTTATCCCCCGCATACATACTCATAGCTCTCTCCTCCTGCCTGGTCAACTTCAACATCCCATAACCTCCTCTCCTCTCCTCTCCTCCTCGACCGCGCGCCCCGAAGGAAGGCAGAGTCCATTGCTTCGCCGGCAGGCTCGAGATCCGCTCCGCTCAGATTCAACCATGCTGGCCCTCCGAGCCAGCACCCGCGTGGCCGGGCGGCGCATCGCCCTCTCCTCGCGCCGCCTCCCGTCCTCGCTCTCCAAGGCCGCCGTCTCCGCGGCGCTCGTGGTGACGAGGGACTACTCCGCGCCCGGCTCCGACACCTCGACCCGCTCGACGGTCATCCAGCTCCTCAGCAACATCGGCTCGAAGCGCGAGGTCCAGCAGTACCTCTCGCACTTCTCCTCCGTCTCGTCCCAGCAGTTCGCCGTCATCAAGGTCGGCGGCGCCATCATCACCGAGCACCTCGACGAGCTCACCTCGGCCCTCGCCCTCCTCACCAACGTCGGCCTCTTCCCCGTCGTCGTCCACGGCGCCGGGCCGCAGCTCAACAAGCTCCTCGAGGATGCGGGCGTCGAGCCGCAGTTCGAGGAGGGGATCCGCGTCACGGACGGCAAGACGCTGGCGGTCGCGCGCAAGCTGTTTCTCGAGGAGAACCTGAAGCTGGTGGAGAAGCTGGAGGAGGTGGGCGTGCGCGCTCGACCGATCACGAGCGGTGTGTTTGGTGCCGATTACTTGGATAAGGAGAAGTGGAACTTGGTGGGCAAGATCAACAAGGTCAACAAGGGGCCGATTGAGGCGGCGATTAATGCTGGGTGTCTGCCAATCCTCACGTCGATGGCTGAGACGCCAGAAGGACAGGTTCTCAATGTCAATGCGGATGTGGCGGCGGGAGAGCTCGCCAAGAGCCTGCAGCCGTTGAAGATTGTTTACTTGTCGGAGAAGGGAGGACTGTTCAACGCGGATACCAATGAGAAGATTTCGGCGATCAACTTGGACGAGGAGTACGATCATCTCATGTCACAGTGGTGGTGCAGATATGGAACCAGGTTAAAGATTAAGGAGATCAAGGAGCTGCTTGAGCACCTGCCAAGAACTTCCAGCGTTGCGATCATCCACCCGGCTGATCTGCAGAAGGAGTTGTTCACGGACACTGGTGCAGGCACTCTGATCAGGCGCGGCAACAAGATCGCTACCGCCACTTCCCTTTCACAGTTCGAGAACATCGAGAAGCTCAAGGACGTGCTTGTCCGTGATCGCGAGGGCTTGGATGCCCGTGCCACCGTGGACAGATACGTCGATGGTCTCAAGGATGGCGAATTCCAGGCCTATTTCGATGAGCCTATGGATGCTCTCGCCATTGTGCAACCTCCCACCGACTCCTCCAACATCGCCAACCTAGCCACCCTCACCATCACCAAGTCCGGCTGGCTCACCAATGTCGCCGATAACGTCTTCGCTGCCATCAAGAAGGACCACCCGAAGCTCGTCTTCACCGTCAAGGAAGACGACGAGAACTTGACCTGGTTCTTCGACAAGGCCGAGGGCAGCTTCACCAAGGACGGCCAGGTCATGTTCTGGTACGGCATCGAGTCCGGCGAGGAAGTCACACAGCTCATGTCCGAGTTCACCAAGCACGGCCGCTCCATGCTCGGCGACGCCAACCTCGAGGCACGTCTCCACCGCGCCGCATCTGCCGCATCCGGCATGTCCGCCTCCATCTCCCGCGCAAAGCAGCAGACCCGCGCCTTCTCCACCTCCACCCGCCCATCCTCCCGCATCATCCGTGGCCGCCCATCGCAAACCCGTGGTTACGCCAGCGCCACCACCAACCCCAACCCACCTCTCGGCAAGCACAACTCCTCCAACACCCAGCCCGCCAGGGTGGCCTTGATCGGTGCCCGCGGCTACACGGGCCAGGCGCTCATCAGCCTCCTCAACGCACACCCCAACATGGATCTCCGCCACGTGTCATCGCGCGAGCTCGCGGGCCAGAAGCTGAAGGGCTATGAGAAGCGGGACATCGTGTACGAGAACCTTTCGGCCGAGGATGTCCGCCGCATGGAGGAGAGGGGCGAGATCGACTGCTGGGTCATGGCGCTGCCCAACGGCGTGTGCAAGCCCTTCGTCGACGCCGTCGAGGAGGGCCGCGGCCCGCAGAACTCGGTCATCGTGGACCTCTCGGCCGACTACCGCTTCGACAACAAGTGGACGTACGGCCTCCCCGAGCTGGTGTCGCGCTCGGACATCGCGAAGGCGAAGCGCATCGCGAACCCGGGGTGCTACGCGACGGCCGCGCAGCTGGGCATCGCGCCGCTCGTCAAGTTCCTCGGCGGGCAGCCGACGGTGTTCGGCGTCAGCGGGTACTCGGGCGCGGGCACGAAGCCGTCGCCGAAGAACGACGTGGAGAACCTCCGCGACAACATCATCCCGTACAGCCTGACGGACCACATCCACGAGCGCGAGATCAGCAGCCAGCTGGGCGTCGAGGTGGCGTTCATCCCGCACGTGGCGGCGTGGTTCCAGGGGATCCACCACACGATCTCGATCCCGCTGAGCCAGCCGTTCACGTCGCGCGACATCCGGAACCTGTACCAGGAGCGCTACGCCGGGGAGAAGCTGGTGAAGATCAGCGGGGAGCCGCCGAGCGTCAAGGCGATCAGCGGGACGCACGGCGTGGAGATTGGGGGGTTCGGGGTGCATAGCAGCGGGAGGAGGGTGGTGGTTTGTGCGGCGATTGATAATTTGCTTAAGGGGGCTGCGACGCAGTGTTTACGTGAGTCTTAGTCCTCTCCTTTTTTTTAATGTGGGTCTTGAATGAGTGAGTGAGTGCTGACGCCGTCGACAGAAAACATGAATCTTGCATTGGGGTTCGCAGAGTACGAGGGCATTCCGTTAGATTAGATAGATCTACTCCTCCCGGAGCGGGCGGGCGACATTTTGTACACAAAAATGGATATGATGCTATGGTTCGTCATGTCATGCTTGGTGCATGTATGCTTGTCGCATGGCTGTGACGATTCCTGATTCCTGCTGTGCAATATCTTTCTCCACAATAGGAGATGGGCATTTTGGCCGGGCGCATTGACATCACTGATACTGCTTGGTACCTGGCATGGGGCTTAGAGCAAAGGTCGTGGGGAACGAAGGCCAGTCTCGTGCGCGATGTGGGTTTTTCTGGCATCTCTTACCTTGCGCTCTCGTCTGCAAACACTTGCGATACTCGTAGAAGTTGTCGACTAGGACGTGTCTCCGAAGCTCTGCTCTATCTAAGATATTGTACGTGAGATTCTCTCTTTTTCTTTGGGTTCGTTCTAAGGTCGTTGTGACGCGGCCAGATGAGTTTCCAGTGGGAACTCGTCGCATGGCCATGCCGGCTTATTCCTCTGTTTTCGGTCTCTTCCCCGCGTCAATATCCCGGGAGAGAAGCATACGCAACGGGCAAGCTTCTGGCGGCGACTGCAGTAGATGACGGTTGCTCTCGTCGTACCTGAGCCTGTCGCATCGACGGCTGCCAGCGAATGCGTGCAGGCTGGATAGAGCAATGCCGTCCACTACGCCGAGAAGTCGTATGTGCGGGCTTTCTTCATCTTTATGGCTGTGACGCGCACTTTGGGGTATGGACGAAGATGTATCCTCGATGGCGATGAGCTTCGTTTCAGCCACAGTATATTTCATCGCTCGCTTCGTCCTCATCGTGCAGATAGATGTTCGTCTGGCTTCGGTCGATGATCGCCGACGGCTACAAATCGGTGAGCTTGACAGATACAGTCCTGCACATAGGACTATGTCAATTTGGAATAGCACTCAATCTACAAGCACGAATCCTTACCTCCCTCTCCAGGTGCACGTTGCCACGTAGAGTACGACTTGCAAAGACCAGCTATGGTTGCTAAATACTCAACTGCCACTCGCACTGCTTTCTTGTCGAACGGGTCTGCTAGAATTTGTACTCTTAGGTTACATTTACAAGCTTTAACTTCTGCTGCCGTTTGCTTTTCACCCCCATCATCCTCCTCCCTTCCAGCCCACCTCGCCTAGACAATCTCCCACCACCCCAGCCTTCCAACCATCTCCCCCGCATTCCTCACAACGCACAACCTCTCCTCTCTCCTCCCCTTCCACCTCCCCTTCCCCTCGCCATCCCTCCTCACCCCATCCACCACCCGCTCAACCCCCAGCGCCCCAACCCCCGTCCCCTGCCCCGCAGCAAGGTTATAATTCCCCGTCGTCACGAAGCCGATGAGATCCTCCTGGCCGGGCACAAGCGGGTGCAGGCGCTCTTTCGGGGCCGGATACGGCAGAGGCGGGGTCTGCAGCAGTTCCTGCGCGAGGATGCGGCTGCGCTCGGCGGGCGTGGCGGAGAGTAGGGTGCTGCGGGGGCAAGGGGGTTTGGTAGGCTTTTGTGGTTTGGCGGAGGGGAGGAAGGCGAGCCATTCGGCGCGGAGATTGGTGGGCAGGGATGGCGAGGGGGGAAAGTTGCTGGGTTCTGCGGGTGCAGTGGAGGGGGAGGATGGGGATGGGAGACGGTAGATGCGAGCGCAGGGTTGGGGGACGCCGCGGGAGAAGAGGGTGATGCGGACGGTTGCGAGGGACGCGTGCGGGACGGACTGTTTGGGATCTGCAAGAAGCTTTTCGAAGTCTTTTGATGAGATCTGCTGCAGTGGAGAGGAGAGATCCTTCTTCTCCCCGGCAGCATCATGTGTTTGATCTGAGCTGGCGGCTTTCGCATCCCCATTTTCAGATTCAGGCTTCGCGCTCACCAACTTCTCAAAATCGCAGCCCCACCCAACGCCTATCTCACCCTTGCGACCAGCGCCGAGATCGAGGCTCTCCCAGGCAACCCTCTTCCCCTTCGGCCGCGCCTCCCACTCTCTCTTCCTTCTCGCGCGTTCCTGGCATTCCCAGCTCCACCCCGCGTCCGTCCCGGGGTAATCTGCTGGAAACCACGGGACTGCGCGCTCGAAATGTATCTGCTGCAACTCCTGTAGCCCTGCAAAACGAGGATTCCCGCCTGACGAGAGCGGGAAGTGCATCAGCGGGTACCAGAGCGCGGCTATGCATTTCCATGGCGCGAGGAGTGTCCAGGAGCCTTGCGCGGACGCGGATGCGGAAGTGCGTGATGGGTAGAGGAGGATCGGGATTGGTGGATCGGAGGGTGCAAGGGATGGGAAGGCGCCGGGGGGAGTGAGGGCTTTGCGGCGGTTTATGGATTTTTGAGACGGGAGGCGTGTGGCGTGGTGTCGCGCATCGCGATCGAAGAGGGCTGTCGAAGGAGCGACATTGTCGGCGGGCCAGGTAGCTAGGGTTTCGAGAAGCTGGAATGCAGCGGTCTCGTTGGGTTTTGTGAGGTCGAGTTTGCGAGGCGGATAGCGAAGGCGCGGATCAAGGATCGGGAATGAGAGAAGGGTGTTGGGCGGTAAGGAGGCGGCGTTGGTCACACCGGATAATGCTTTAAAGATTTCCCCGTGGTCTGAGGTGTTGTCGTCGAAGCGATGCAAAACTCCAAGGAGAGCTTCTGTTGAACCCGGACCAGTGAGCTCGATGCTGCCAATCTCAAAGCGCAGATCCTCCACATGCACAATAGGATATTGCATCTTCGAGATCTGGAGAACTTCATTCCATAGCCCCAAAAATGCTGCAGGGTGTATCCGTATAAATAGCTTGCGTCGCGGGATCTTCTTGCTCTTTTTGGTATTGTCGTTCTTCTCGTCTACAGATCCGGTAATTGGTTGTGCTGGACACCAGATGATGGTCGCCGAACCAATTTGTTTTTGATGCCCATTTTCGTCCCTGCTCACGCATCCACTCCAAGTTCTTTTCCCCTCCATCCATTTATCTCCCCTCTTGTCATCCTGGACAGCACCAATTCCTTTCAACACTCTTTGCAGAGCTTCAAATGTTCCCTCAACAGCGATGGTGCTCATATAACTCATATCCCAAGCCAAGGCGCCCCTCTCTCCACCAGCCCTATGTGTCGGCCTATAGCACTTCTGCGTCGGTGTAATTGGTAGTGCAAATCTCCACAGAGGATTGCCAGGAGCAGTCATGGTCGCTCTCTTCGCGTGAAACATGTGTGTTGGCAGCCAAGTCTTATGTATCTGTCGTTTCCTAAACTTGGAGGCCGGCCTCGGTGGCTCATGTAATATCCCTGTCCTGGACTTCGGCCTCGCAGTTCTTCCAATTATGCCATCCCCCTTCCCAGCTTTATCTTTTTCTTGCCCAGTCCTCCCCTTGGACGCCTTCTTGTTCGCAGCAAGCAGTCGCAATCTCTTCGCTGTTTCCGCCCTCAGCCTGCCTCGACTCGTCGTTGGCTTTCTCTTTGCAGCAACAACAGTCGGCGTATTGTCATCCCTCATCTCCCTTGCGGCCCGTTTCTGCAACCGTTTCGGTACTCGTTTGACATTATGACTTGCAGTTCTCCTTCTCATGTCCCAGGGCACCAGCTGGAAGGCTCGCTTTGTGAGCGCTCCTTTCGCTCGGCGCATGCCATCTTCAAGAGCTTTGATCTCAAACTCGCGAGCTTTGAGAAATGAGGATAGGTCCAGCTCGCCGGAGGAAAGGGCAGGATCGGAGATCTGCGTCAATATTTGTCTAGCCGTGAAAGTTTTCTGGCGTTTCGGAGCACGGGAGTTCGGTTTCGAGGCTTGCGGCGCATCTTTACGTTTCATCGACTTGTCTGAAGCTTGTCCAACTGTCTGAGAAGCCCTTGGAGGCATTTGACATGCAGAGACAGCTTCGGGCGCTGTGACGTCGTTTGAAGGCAGGTTTGGCATAAAAAGTTCGTGTTGTCTGGGGATGCAGCGGGGACGCGCTTGGATCTAATCTAATCTTATCTAAACTAACCGCAAAAAACATAAGAAATAAAAGCAAAGGATGTAAACAAAATGTATGAGAATCACATACAAAAAAAGTACGAGGTTTGTTTGTTGTGATGACTTATATACATAAACAAACCCAAGTCGCAGCTTTCTTCCCGTTGAGGCTCTTTGCGCAATGTCTCAGATGTTGCAGTACTTGAGGGAAGGCGTTGGTGTCTGGTTCAATCAACGAGCCACGACGTCATCGGAGTGGACTGTAAAGCAGTACTACGAAAATTTAAACAGGTCAACACTTTCGAAAGAACTCGTGGATGTTCTCGGCAAGTTACTCGATAATCATAAGCATCCGAGAGACATCTTCAAGCAGCACGCCGTGACCGACGAGGACGGCGTACTGCATTGGGAAGAAGAGAGCTTCAAGAAATGGGTCACAACAAACCAGCGACTCTCAGTACTCAGCGTCTTTGTACCTACGCTTTGGCGTATCTTCGTCTACTTTGCTGGATATCCCTTCACAGAGCTCATTCTTCACGATTCTGAAGGGCCAGCTCTGCATCACCAACGCATCGACGAAGATGGCTTTGTTCTGGCTTATAACCTACTCGGCTTGAGGGGGGTGGAACTTGTAGGAAGCACCAAAGACGCCTGGACCCCAGGAGGGAGTATCGAGACGAGCTGGTCTCAGAAATATCCCCGTCTCGCATCGTTAATGTTCAACAGCCTCAGGATCTTCTCCACGGAAGGAGGAGGAGAACGATTCCAAGGACTCGACAGTGCAAACCTCACGGAAAACGCTGAAAAACAGCTTATGGGCGCAATAGCCCTCACGCAACCAGAGCCCTACATGTCGGGTCTTTCGTTCGAACAAGACCTAAGGGAAGTAGCTAGACGGCTGCTTGCTAACAACGCCGCGCCAAATTACGAAAAAAATTCATCCTTTACCGTGTCGAAACATGACTTACAGACTTTCGTTCAACTCTTTTTACTTCTACGTATTGGGAGTGCCCCTTGGAGACGCGGGTTGATCCTGCATCATAACGTTCAGAGATGCGGAGATGTTGAAAAGCCGCTCTTTGTGTATGATGAGGAAGAAATACTTCTTTCCGCACGTCTGGCAAATGCTTTGATCCAGCACACGCTTGGAAATATCGATTCAATTACTTGGCAATCCTTTGAAAGCGTTCATAAGACATATGTGCGTGTTTTAGCCTCTGTCTGGAAGAATAGCTGCTAACGTATGTTACAGCCGAACATAGTCCTCCGCTTCTACGAACTATGGACAGCAATATGTGTTGTACACCCTCCAAATTCGTCACCCCAGAACCTTGACTCTGGACTATCGAACTGCGTAGTCCAGTCTCTGTCTCTTATTGGCCCAGTGGAGTTTGATAGCCTAGTGCCTGGCGGCTCCCCATTCAACGAGGACGAACGTCAGTTGCAGCTGGATCTGCAAAACGCTACTCTGGTGGCTGACTCTACATCTACACCTGCCCTTGACGCATCTAGGCTTGTAGAAAGACTTACGAATATCGATTGGTTTCACATCCTGATCTTATCTACGGAAGAAACACCTGAGACAGGAAGCACCGAGAGTACCGAGCGGCTCATCACTTTGTTCACGAGTCCACCCGGGAAAGAGATGTGGTTTGAGGATTCCCCAGGAGGTACTACGTAAACTTGGCGATATGGTTTTGTTCAATTATCGCCGCACATCTCAACGTCACAAACCGGAGGTCTGAGTGCAAGCTTCCAAGACGACGCTATCAAGCTCTTTCCTCATAGCGATCCAAGTCATGAGTCAAGCATGGTCACAGTTGATCTCAAGAATGGCACTGTTGTAGTTGAATGGACAGGCAGTCCATTGCTGCGGTTGAAATTGAAAAGCTTGAAATGCTTTAAAATGCCCGGCACCGCTTCGACATTCACTAAGTCCTCTGAAGGCTAGTCCGGTGAGTGACGCCCATTATTTTCCCTGCAATAAAACAGCAATGTGCTGATTGAGGTAGACTTGTTGTGGTTTTGGGATGCAGAATATGAAATTGTGGATGCTCTTGGAAAAATGTTCCACTTAAATAGCTCTCGATGTAAAATAATCATGCGAAGAACAATAATGGCGTCGTTTGTAATTAGCCCTCGTTCAATAGACTTGCACTGGAGCGCTTTAATCCAGTAACTGCTAACACTCCAATTTTATGAAACCTAGAGAGCCAAGAAACTTATCAAATCTGCAAAAGTGCATGGTCTAGTCCACTCTTTTTTGATCTTGTCCTCAAATGGTATTACTGCTTCATTTCCTTCATCCCCAGTTGTTCTACAGCGTACATCGAGTATTTACATTATGACTAGGACGAAACACCAACGCAGTAGTGTTCTCCTAGCCACAGCGCCGTTGCACAATTCGATCCTCCACTTCCAGGCACAGTGTTCCACGCATACAATTAGTTAGTAGTAATACCATGCTCCTAAGCAAAAGTAGAGCAACCATCACCCGAGACAACCTCTGCGAACTTATTGCAGGCCGGCGTAATGCCACTTTGAGTTGGACCTGGCGCTGTTACAGACGTAGTTGTTGTGCTGGTTGTAGTTGTTGGTGTCCCTGAAGGCGCTCCGACGCAATAATAGGTGAGTTACGACTTAAACCGTCAGCACCACCGCTTCCAGTTGCTGTTCCACTTCCATCGCCACCGCCTCTCTGTTGTCCACTGTCGCTCGAAGTTGCACTTGATACGGCAGGTGGTACATATGTGCCTCCCGGTGCATTTGTGCAAACATACTGTCCAGTCGTATCTGTACAGAGACCAATAAGGTTTGGGTTCCAGGATAAGAGCTGGGTAACCGTTACATTGTTGTTGGAAGTGGAAATGCTCTGTGCAGAATTGATCACTAATTCGGATAACGCATTAGAGTCTTTTCTATGTCACTAGGCTCTGATGACTTACCAGGTTGTATTATACGGCATAAGCGTAACATTGCATGGTAGCGGTACACAAACCGATGGAATCTCAGTAACATTGAAGTTCGGTACGCAAACACCATTGCCCATCATTTGTTGAACATCACCAGTTGATAATTCTAGATATGGCGGAATCACATCGCACGGTGTTTGCGTTGAATAATCGATTGGTGGCGCAGTAAAGTTTGCGAAGGTGATGACTCGTTGAGTACAACTGTTACCAGCTCTAAGAGGGAGTGGATCAGTGAAAAGAGCGGTTGCATTGTCAGATCCATCGATAGATAGATGCTCCTGGCGCAGCCTCATACCAAGGTAGCGTGCGAACAAGAAGTTCTGGCATGGTTGAGTTTGCATTGCAAACATCTAGGATATTGAACCACTGGTCAACCATAAAGTCGGATTGATCTACATTAGGAAGAAAAGGCGAAGCGAGGCGAAGATAGAACATCTTTAGAAAACACTCAGAGCAAAGCAAAGTGTCTGGGTACAAGTTTGCAATTTGGCTATTGTCTGCAGGAACATCCGTTAGATCGATGTATTGGCTTTCGTTTACATTTGCGGAATCATCGCAATCAGGGCGAATGATGTCAGAACCAACCCAATCATAGGATTGAACTAGACAGTAAGGCGACGTTTCTGAGGTTTGACGACGTTATAGTCTAGGCTAGCTAGTCTAATTCCCTACATTAACCTTTCCTATTAAACTCTATCTAGTGTTAGTAGAAGCTTATTATAAGGTTTTACCTTTAGCCTTAGAACTCTATTCTAGGTTAGGGTGGGCATAGTGCTAGCTAGCTAAACTCTATTTAGATTACGTGCTTATTATGTGCTAGTCTAGCGCTAGCCTTATAAAAATGAGGATTTAGAGGAGGAATTTCTTATTAAGTTAGTAGTTTAGTTTTTGTAAGAACCCTGCACACAAAATGGTCTAGCTTAGGATAGCATATAGGAAGAAAGATGTAGGTAGGTATGAAGCAGACTCATTATAATTTTTATGCCTTTTTTGTTTTTGCAAAGATATATCATATGTTGTTCACTCGTTCTTAAATTATGGTAGCAATTGCAGGCTGCGTTCAAATCTCTACCATACTTGCAAGAGACACTAAGTCCTCTCTTGCCACTTATGATTTTTTTAATAAGCTTCAAGTCTCGTCAATGGCCACACCCTTGGAATCTAGCTTATAGAAACCAGGAGACTGGGGAATGGTCAGTCAAGAGTTCGAGATTAAGAATGGCGCAGGAAAAGTCATGATAAAGAGCATGTCTGGACTTGGTTGGGGAATGCTGAAACAAGTCATATGAATAGCCACCAAACACCCGCCATTCCCTAAAGCAAATCCTGAGAATAAATAATACAATGCGATCACATCACCATTGCCACAACGCAATCATCACGTCTTCGTTATACCACATCTTCACTGCCAGACCACAACACCACACCCTAACCTGTTCTACTCCTCTGAAGCCCCCTGCCCCCCATCCTCCCCGTCCCTTGCCTCACAGAAATCCTTCAAATCTCTTCCCCAATCAGCAAACCTCTCCTTGAGTTTCCCTCCCACCGCTAACCTGACCACACTCCCAATCCACCCTCCAAAAGTCTCCCAAGTAACGTACTCACACCCCCCCTCCGTCTCCACAACCTCCTGCACCCTCTCCGCCCTCAACAACCACTCGTTCCGCACATCATAGCGCCAGCAGATCCTGTACCCCCTCCTCCCGCCCTCCCTCTCCGGATCCAGCGCCTCCACCACCGTAACCAGCTCCGGCGTCGCGCGCAGCGCCTCCATGGGCCCAATCTCCGGCACGGGCTTTCCCTCCATATTGACGCGCATCGTCATCCTCCTTCCGGCGCTCAGCCAGTCCTCCTTGCCTGCCAGACCAGCGGGCAACGGCACATCGGGCCGGGGAGCGGACGGCTCGTGCACCTGCGCGAACGGGACGAAGGAGTTCCATTCGCCCCAGTTCCGGACGTCGAGGATGGCGCCGACGACGAGGGCGGGGGGCGCGGAGATGCGGAGACGCGAGAGGACGGTGAAGGACATGCTGCTCGCGTTGGGGAAGGCGGGGACGGGGAGCGGGGAGGTGGTGAGGAGGGAGGCTTGGTCGGGCGGTAAGGCGGGGAGGGATGGGCGGGTGAAGGTCGTGGAGGCGGGAGCGGACATTTCGGTGGTTGTTGTGTGGTTGCTGGGAGGGGAGCTGCGTGGTAGATGGTGGTTTGAGATTGCACGTGAGAAGAGCGTGACCTGACTGGTTGGCTTCTGTGCCCTGGGTGCTGTGATGGTTGCGGCGTCGTCGGTGTTTGAGAGAGACTGGACGCTCTTCACTCCTTTGATGCTGACTTTGAGATTGAAATTCCTTCCGAGATTGGTTTTGTTCTGATGATGTTGATGGGGGTTGGGATGGAATCCTGGAATGTTTAAGATGAGGTTGAGGTCATGTGATCGTTGGCCGATCTCATGCAGATCATTAGCAGTTAAAATAGGGGCACAGTCTTAGCATAGACGGTGAGTAAATAGAGTCGAATATCCTTCGCATATGCTCTGCTCAAATACATGTTCATTTGTTTGAAATTCGCAAAATGTGATATGGGTATATATACAAACGCCAGGCTCGCCAGCACCTCGTCCTTCATCACAGACCCAGCCATTCAATCGATCGCTCCCAAAAATACGGCCACCCTTAAACAGCATGATGGCTGCAGCTTCCGTGGCCAGCATATCCATCATTATTGAATGCCAGGCCACGAATCAGTATAATCGGCCATGTTTCCGTAATCCACATTTTCTCCGTTCTGGCCCATCTGCGCATTGGAGACGTCTCCCATTGTACCCGCCACGTATCCAAAATTTATGTGCATTTGCGGCATGGAATTAGACTCACGCAAAAGCCATTGCTCAACACTGTCAACTCCCATTGGCTGATAAGGATACGAGTTAAAGTCGAAGAATTCTTGACCGTATTCGCAGGGACGTCGCATTCCTCCCTCGGGGATTGGCATGGCATTAACCACAGACGGAACACCACTGCCAGCATTATCAGGGACATCCACATCGACTGACGGCTGGTTTTGGTTTATGGCATCGGCTTGGTTTGTTTCCGCACCTCTTTGATTTGATGACTGCAAATTATAGAGGAGATTGTACCGATTCTTGAGGATTTTCGAACCCCCTCGGTCGGCCATCCACTTGAGAACTGCCAGGGCTTTCTCAAGCGCTTGGGTGTCGCGCTTATTTGTGGGGAAGGCGCGGTTGGCCATTGCGAGAACTATGGCAGCGGAAAATGCATGTTCGCCGTCCATGAAGCCGTATGTAGCTGTGCTGTTATCAGTTTCGGATTTCCCCGGGGGGCGAGGATAAATTTGGGGAAGGAAACATACCAACTAAGTCCCGTTCTGCTGCAGCTGATAGGATGGTCGTGCTGTTTCTTGCCGCTTTGATAGCCTCCTCGATGACAGCAACGGTCGATGAGGACAGTCCGTTCTTCCAATTTGCCTGCTTTTCAACATCCAAGCCGCGTTTTAGACGCTCCGTGACAACTCCTAACAGGAGAGGTCGGGCGGTCATATTTATGCATTGATGATAGTGTAAATAAATAGACACTTGCTCACGGGTCATCGTACTATCAATCCGTGTGAAATCGAGCTTGAGATACTGCGGCAGATTGGTAAGCCATTGGGTCAAATCTGCCATGATTGTCTGGACGCAGACGGCGAGTCCTGCGCTGCTCTTGCGGTTCTTCCGATATATTTTCTTAGCAATTCTGCCAAGAATTCGCGACAACTCAGTATAGTGCGCAAGGACAACTGCAGAACTTCTTTCTGGATTCTCTTCTCCGGGCCATGGAGACGGCGACGAAACGCTAATATCACTGTCGGAAATTGTGATAGGGTGGCCTGATTTACAGCACAGTATTCGGTCCATACTGTATACTGACCACCAAACACGTCTTCTGTGCTCTCGGGCCGTATCATCCATGGTTGCCTCCGATACCTCCTGATGTAGTCCCAGCGCGATGGCCATTCTCAAAGCATGCCCGATATATAGGAACGCGGTGTCCCTACGATTGAGATTTTGGTAGAAATATCCCACCAAAGCCAAAACCTCCACGAAGAGAACCGATCCTTCCTCGCGTATGTCGGGAAGAAACTCCAATGCTCTCGTGAAAAATGAGAAGCCCGGAGGCCCATCGTTGCTCATCCACATATTGACCGAATACATTTGCCCATATGCGAACACCAAAAGTGCTTGGCAATAGACCAAGCGAGTATCTCTTTCTGAAAAGTCTAGCTTCTGGTGATTCTCGTATATTTGCTTCAGTCGCTGTCGAAACAGACATGGGTCCACGAAACTGAAAATAGTCCCAATATATTGATGCTGAGCTTGGAAGAACTGAGTTGCTACTTCGTAATGGGGAAGTTGCTGAAGACTAGCCACTGCCGTCGAACGAGGAATAGGCCACGCCTCGGGATTGTATGCTGGCTGTTCGACCCCGAGGTCAGCATTGAAATCTGTAGTATTATCCCGTGTATTATCCCGAAAAAGACTATCGCGGATCTCAAGGGCCGAGTATGTTGATGAACCAGGGCCTACGTGGACTGAAACTAAATTAGACGCAAATATCTGAAGAAAAGGACTTGTACTCACTGAGCTTTCCGGAGGTCTCATCCACCTCAAACCGAGCCAGGAGATATGTTAAAAGGTTCACATCTTCCGCTTGGTCTTCATTTCTGGCTGCCGGATCCGGAGGAAGTTCGGCTTTCATTCGAGCTATTGGCGTCAGAAGATACAGTCTGAAATATCATCAGATCACTCACCAAGGAGCCTTTCTAGTTTCCGACTGCGCGCTTCGAGGGCGTGAAGAACACTATCTAGGTTCAGCCTGACTTCAAGCTTCCAGGAACTAAGAGAACGAACCTCTTCTTGAACATTTTTCTTCCATTATTATCGGAATAAATGCATAGTCTCCCTTTGGCGAGACATGTTCTGCATTCATCATCCCCACTACATGCCGTCTTCGACTTGCGGCATGCGTCGCATCTGCTTTCCATCAGCAAATACATTTTTTGTTAACGTTTTCTTAACATTACGCTATTATTGCCTTCTTAAACGCCCCTGATTCGTTAGAGCCTATGCTCTCTGCCATGATGCCGAGTAATTCAAGGCCGATAACGTTTAATAAGGTGCTGTGACCTCAACTCTGGAGTTTGGTATGCAATCAAATGCTGATTAAATCGTGGCAAATGTCCACTTATTATACAAGCTCGACCTCTTGCCAGAGCCTCATGGACCTACCCGAATATCAGCGATACATACAGCTCAGCCCTGATCGGATTCAGAGGTGTTTCCCCGATCATGCAGGTCGCAGCCTTGTGGTGATGGTTCGGACAGCAGCGCCAAGCCCGACCCCACGAAAGTTCATGTATGTGGCTGTGCGATGTTGAAGCTCAGATTCAGCCTTAGAAACTCATGTAACTCAAGTCTTTAGCAACATGCTCTTGCTCTTCCTGCGTACACATCTTGCAGCACTCCAACCAGATCAATATGTCAACTTCAAAAGTTGGGTTGCGTTGGGTTGCGTTGCGATTTGTCAGCTTCTATCTCTTCAAGACTCCAAGCCTTCAGTGAGCGTTGTTTTACGTGTCAATGGAGCTCTTTGCAGTGGTAACAAGTGCATATCTTTTGATATATCGTATGATATCTGAACTTCTTATTCACCTCTTGTCAGCTTGGCAAGCCAGTCAGTGATGGCTTAACGCCACAATAGAGTTGCATCAGTATAGGACTTCCACGCTCACCAGTCTATGGCCCCAACGGCCCTAACATACATATCGCATGTCCAGCATGTCTTGCGAAACTCCAAGCCAGCTCATAAGCATGGAAGAAAAGGCAGGAGGAGGGTATCGTCACATGGAAAACAAAACATATCCCAGTTTGTCTGTCTTTTCACCACAATGGCTGTTTGGTGCCGTCTTCGAGTAGAAGATTGAACCCAATGGCTATTTGATGCAGTCTTCGAGTAGAAGATTGAACCTACATAACATACCTACCAGCTAACAAGATGAGAAAAGAAGGAGACGGTTGCTTGAGAGAAGACATGCTGTATAACCATAGACTAGCTCATTTCAATTCACGAATGAAACGAGTCAAATTTGAAATAATACCAAAAGGATTGCATTTTCAAGCTTCATATCCATAGATCATAAAAGAAGACGAGCGAACAATGCCAGGCAATTTCATGCTTTCTCGCCAATGTGAAGTCTTTGCCTTGCTCCTTCATGTCCGTGAGCAAATAATTCAATCTCAATAGCCAAATCAAAACTTGCCTCTTCCAAGGCTTTTCTTGGGCGGCTTCAGAAAATGGAACAGCCAAGGCCACTCGGCCTGTGCACACTTCTCCGGCAACTCACCCATTTGACACAAGCAAAAGGAGTTGAAATTGTGACCCCCTTCAAGTTGTGAGGCACATCGTCAAATCAAGTTGATTTTGATCAGTTCTCATGACTTGCTTCCCTTACCATCTGTGGCTATCGACGGACCAATGCTTAGCACATGGCTTGAATGCTTGCCCATCACGCCGCCACATCATCCCGTCGAGGTTGATAATGGCCCTCTATCGCGGTTCACCGGAAGGCATTTTGCGAATCAAAGATCGTCGTCGACCTAACTGGTACAATTCTTCATTCCCGGCCTCTCTATCCCATATATACAGTTGGGCCAGATCAATCCCCGTCCTCCATCTGGCATTATGCCTCCGTCTTGACCAGGCCGGTAACCCTCTCCTCGATCTGCTTGTCGGTTAAGCCCTCCAGAGACTCGCTCTTCTCCTTGCCGAATTCTATAACCAGGCATTTGTCAGCCAATCGCCCGTATATATGGTTTAGGGAGCCATGAAAAGCCTTCGGAGGCTTCGGAGAAATGCTACTGACCGTATCGAGCATACACCTTGGGTGACGTCCCGGCGGCCTCGCGGATCAAGATGGGTGTGAATGGGTTGTTCTTCTTCATCGTCGGGTACGCGCGGTTGAGGAAAGTTCTACAGGATGCGATTGATCAGCACATGTCCTCCTTGGCCCATTGAGCAGGACGCTCAGCGCCCAATTGCAGCCGGGGCGAGCATCGAGGTCGAGCCTCCGGCCGAGGTGGGAGTCCAGGAAGCGCATACCTCGTCGCATTGCTGGTCTCGCCGGTCTGGCACAGCAGAAAGCGCACCTCCTTCAGCCCCTTCGTGAATGCGTATTTGCCGGACATGATGTGCGCTGGATGTGTGGGAGCTTCTCGAGGTCGCGGTCTTGTCAAGCTCACAGACAGTTCGTGAGGCTGGCGATGCGTGCCGTCGGCGTCGCATAAACAATATTGCGTCCCGTGCACAAGACCCAGAGTTATGCAACCCTCGACGACTCACAGGGCCCTGCATAAAGGTTAAAGCTTCCCCAGTGCCCCAACTCCAACGTCCCCCCAGGCCATCGCAGCTCCAAAGCATCTCCAACCTCACTTTCTCAGCCTCATCTCTCCAGGAGCCTCGCCCGCCAGCCTCTCTTCTTCTACACACAGAGTAAGGTAGCCAAAGCTACGCTCCCGAACCCGCAATGGCGACTCTCTTCCGCACCGCGCGCCCCATCCTCAACAATGCCTCGCGCACCCAGTTCGCATCGGCGTTCGCAAGGAATACCACGAGGACTGCGCGACGATTCCAGGGTACGACGACCGAGGCGCAGGGAGCGGCGAAGGAGAGCTGGTTCAAGACTGCGTGGAATAGCCCGATTGGCCTGAAGACTGTGCATTTCTGGTATGTCATACTGGCCCCATATCCATCTCTCACTTCACATTTCTGAAGATGCATAGCTTGTCCTGAGTAGAGGCTAATAGATCGATACAGGGCCCCGGTCATGAAGGTATATCACCCGTAGCCCCAACCTCCCGCAATGCAAATCCATCACCCGATACCTCGTCCCTCTATCCCCCCGAAATGCACACCCCGCCCGTCTCGAACCAGGAATTCTAACACAACCCAGTGGGCCCTCGTCCTCGCCGGCGTCTCCGACTTCTGGCGCCCAGCCGAGACCCTCTCCCTCACGCAGAACGCCGCCCTCACGGCCACCGGCGCCATCTGGACGCGCTGGTGCATGATCATCAAGCCCAAGAACGTTCTGTACGTGCCTTCCCCCGCTCCCTACCTGCCCCCCGATACGACGCGGTCACGGATCGGGCACTGACGGACAAATAGTCTCGCGACGGTCAACTTCTTCGTCGGCTGCGTCGGCGTCATCCAGGTCACCCGCATCCTGCTGTACCGCGCCAGCCCGGAGGGCAAGGCCGCGGCCGCCAAGGCTGCCGCTGCGGAGGCCGAGGCGAGCGGCGCTGCGCCGGTCATCGCGTAAGTTGCGATGCTGAGGACTCGGTGTGATGAGACGCCCTGGCGCGGACGATCTGAGGGTGGAGAGAGAAGGGGGAGTGCGGGGGGGCTGGAATGTCACGCCTGTAGATTGAGCGGGGAGAGTTAGGCGATGATGAGGAAGGATGGATGAAAACAGGAAGACAACTATCTGGGGGACTTGGAGCTTGAAACTGAGGACAGTCCGGGGGAATTGGGATAATATGCATCTAGAGATCCTTTAGTTCTACGGTTTGTATAATACAATACGACAGCTAGGGAAAAGATGACCTTCGTATTTATCCTGTGCATTTGCACAGTTCATCCCGCGGCGAGGCATGTCCATCTGATTTACATCGTCACAAAAGCCAGCCACGGAACCAACATTCAGATCGGTCATTGGTCAAGCTACATCCATTCGTCTATCAGCGTGCCCTCCAAGCGATCAAAGCATGCAGACACAAATATCCACTTTAATGTCCGTCCCTCCCTTTTCTCACCCGTTCCCTCCTCCTCAGTCCACATTGCATCCGGAGGTCATCCTGCCCGCTATCAGAATCTTTCGAACAGTCGACTATACGATGAGATAATCAAGGATATGTTGCTTCCCTCGGCACGCACTTCCCTCTGCTGTTCTAAAAAAAGATATCTTGAATCTGACAAATATGCTAGGAAAATAAAGCTATACGCAGTGCTATCAGGACAAACATGCCATCTGACGAGCTGGCGCCAACAAAGACACAAAGGAGCAAAGCACGCCGCCGCCGTCCGGCCATCACGCGAACAGTAGACCAACGCGAACAGACTGAGGAGGAGGGCCATGGCTGTGGCGGCGAGGATGCCGAGGGCACGGGCGAAGAAGACGCGGGCGCGGTTGCCGGCAGATGGTCCGGCGGACGAAGTTGGGGTGGGAGTGGTGGCGGAGGCTGGACTCGATGGTTGCGTGGACGGAGTGGAGAGCGCTGGGGGGTGGTGGATTCGACGGCTTTGAGGAGGACGAGGGGCTCGCGGCTGGAGAGGTTGGGGCCGCTGGCGACGATGGAGGTGCTGATGATGCGGTTGATTTCGATGCGGGAGAGTTGGGCGGTGACTTTGAAGGTTAGTAGATGTCGTGAAAGGGTTGTGGGATTCAGCTTATGGCTGTTTGAGTCCAGCGGGTTCAAAGGCCTCGCCGGCCTGGATGCGGGGAGTCTGAGTATTGGACCCGGTCAAGGCTAATGTTCCCTTGCTTGTCATGCTCCGAGCTCCGTATCGTGGCTGATCAGAGTCACGTCTGATGCTGTCGTCGTGCAGACTGGCTGGAGGGGTGCCGAAGGGATCAGCGCCGTCAGCGGTGCTTGTCTTTGACTCGTCGAAATCGGTGCCCTTGAAGATCTCATCCTCGGTATTTTGTTTGCTCGGCCTCACGGACTTGACAGAGACTGCCGCAATGGCGTCTTGTTCTGAGCTTCGGTCCGTTCTGGCGGAACAGCTTTCTCGGCGTCCTTGATGCTGGTGAAGTGCTTGGTATAGTCGCGGAGCCAGAGAAGGAATTTGAGGTCCTCCGCGCAGTGCTCGATGAATTCCGCGTAGTTCATGAAATCGCGGACGGTGCATGGCTGGATCGATGTTGGAAGATTGGTTTCCTGAGCGTTTGCCATACATTGGCGGGTCGGGTCGATAGGATATAGAGGAAGGTATCAGTGTGAGCACTCACAGGACAGGTTCCGCCATTGATGATTCTATCAAAGGCCAAAGCATCGGGTATGCCAGAAAGTGGGTTTGAATTTCCGGATCGAAGAGAACTCTGGCCTTCATTATCATCACTCTCCTCACTCTCAGAGCCAAGAGAAGAGCGTGGCTCAGGTGGGACGAATGGCGGAAGGCGATAAGAAAGTGAGTAAACCATGTTTCAGCAATCGTGTTTGTTTAACGGTGGGGAAGATGTGAGGAGAGCTGAATAGATGTAAAAGCAAGATATGTGACGTGAGCAGAGAGATATATAGGTTGAATGAGAGACACAATATGAGAACAGAAGGAATCCGTTCGACGTAAGTGAGGAGTCGAAGAAAATGTAATACTTCAGATATAAAAATATATTTTCTCTTCCCCAAATACAACCGCTTTCCAAGGCTACTTCCACATATGTCCAACACGGTAGCTAGGCTCAACTGAGGACTCCAGAGACTCCAACAAAGAACGTCGATGTTGCGTATCTTGTCCCATGAATGATGAAGATGAAGCCAAGGATCTATGCCCACCAGCTATATGTGAATATCATTTCTTTCCCTGACATTATTATTACCAGTTCTAACAGTATCTCTACAGCAGTGTACCCTCCGGGATGAGTTATTTCAGATCAATCAACATCTTTCAAGCATCCGTCATACCATCAAAAGTGGACGGTCCTTCACCTACGAGAATGCACTATAACCTTGGCACCTCTTATATATGAGACTTCTCATATTCGCTTTGTTATGTTCAGATGAACATCCCGGTCCGCGCCATCTGAAGGCCGAAGCAGTGCCATCGCATATCAATATTCTTCTTCTCCAACCTCACCAATGCTTTTCCCCAATCGCCACCTCATCCACATCCACGCCCTCCTTGAACCACCTCTCCCCCTCGGCGATGGCGACGTCATTCCCGCTCATCTGCCGCTTCTCCATGCGGCCGTCGGGCGCGAACGTCCAGTCCTCGAGGCCGTAGCAGCGCCACCACTGGCCGGCGGGGTCGCGGAACTCGTACCAGAACTGGACCGCGATCTGGGCGTGTCAGTGACTCTCTCCTCTCTGCTCTGGAGCGAGGAGACTCGCCTTGTTGTCGCCGAAGGCGAACAGCTCCTTGCGCAGCCGGTAGCCGTCCTCGCGGGCCCACTTCTCGGCCAGGAAGGCGACGATCTCGGCGTGTCCGGTGATGAAGCGCGTGCGGTTGCGCCAGATGCAGGATTCGGTGTAGGCGTTCTTGACGAGGTCGGGGTTTCTGGGGGGGAGCGTTAGAGGGAGGGGAGCGGGGGGAAGGGGGGGATGGGACCGACCGCGTGTTCCAGGCGGCTTGGGCGGCTTTTACCTTTTGTGCTGCGGTTGCGTGGGTGAAGGGGGGACGGGCGGAGGACATTTTGAGAGTGAGGGGAGGTGGGTTGGGGGGATGAGCGGCGAGGGGGAAGGGGGAAGGGATGTACAGGTAGGTACTGTGTATCTATTATAATGTTGGCATGGCATGGCATGGCACGGGGATGACTGGACTGGCTCACGGTTAGTCATATCATACCGAGGCTTCTATTCTCGGGGTCTGGAAGAGTAGTATCATACTAGTATGTAGGTAATTGTAGTAATTGTAGTAATTGTAGTAATTGTACAGAGAGTGAGTCTACACAGCGTGCACCTAGGTAATATCTCGTTGGATGACTTGGTGACATCATTGTCATATCAGACATCTCAGCGTCTGCAGCATCTGTCAGCACAGAAATCCGCCGCCCATCATACACCGTATCTGGATATGCAGTTCGACTACAGCATGCCTCTCCATATAGGATAGTATAGGATAGTATAGGATAGTATGGGATAGTATGGGATAGTATGGGATAGTATGGGATAGTATGGGATAGTCCTCTACTTGCTCGTCGACTCATAGACGATGACAGAAGCCGACTCGTCGTCGTCGTCACGTGCAAGTCAGCATCCATCATCGGCGTCACATCGCATCAGTTCAGTATCACGTCATGCATGCATCGATCCCTTCCATACATACAGACAGCCCGCACGTCGGTTGCGATATCGGGGATCGGGGATCGGGGATCGGGGTCTGGAGTCTGGAGGGAGTCAGAGAGGACTCAGAGGCTCAGAGGAGGAGGAGAGTATTCGGACGGATTTCTAAGGAATGTCTTCACGTGCTTTCATGTCGAGGTTCTAGATGGCGGGAGGTTGGAAATCACCAGCTTTATCTTATCCCTTCCCCGCGCCGATAAGACACCGATAAGAGAGCTACGGAGCTAGAAGTCCCGAGACGACAGGGAGGACGGCATTTATAGAGTCTTGCTTAGGTAAACTTGCTCTTGACGATTCATCTCTTGACTTGTTCATCTCTTCTCTTATTTACCTCTTCATCTCTTCATATTCACCTTGACTCCTTCATCTTGACATAAAACTCCATCATCCCTTCACCATCATCCCACCTCGTTGACCTCACCATTGACCTCACCATTGACCTCATTTGGAACCGAGACTAACCCCGCTGCACCTCGCACGTCATCTTCAAAAGGCCAACGTTCGTCCTCTCCCCACTACCACTACTACCACGAGAAACTCACACTTCAACAGCAACTGCAACGCCAATCTCACCTCTTCAACAATAACCAGAACTTCCTTCCAACAACTCAACATGTCTGCACCAAAGATCGGAGATCAGTTCCCCGCCGACACCAAATTCACCTACATCCCTTACCAGAAGGAGCAGGCGGATTTCAAGACCTGCGGCGTCCCGATCCCCTACAATGCCAGCCAAGGCAAGTCCATCCCTCTCCATCACCCACAATCCCACAACCTGCCGATTTCCCGCCGATCTCCCCCGGTCTCCCTCCGATCTCCCTCTAATCCCCTCCGATCTCCCTTCAACTTCAGACCTCTGCATCCTACCTTCCACGCATGCTCCTCAAGACCCCAAGCTAACCCCTCCCCAGAGTGGCAGGACAAGAAGGTCGTCCTCTTCGCCCTCCCCGGCGCCTTCACCCCGACCTGCTCCGGCACGCATCTCCCGGACTACATTGCGAAGCTCTCCGACCTGCGCGCGAAGGGCGTCGACGTGGTGGCCGTGCTGGCCTCCAACGACCCCTTTGTCATGAGCGCCTGGGCCAAGGCCAACGGCGTCAAGGACGACTCGATCCTGTTCCTGAGCGACATCGACGCCGCCTTCAGCGAGAAGTACGGCTGGGCGCAGGGCGGCAGGACGGGGCGCTATGCGTTGATCATTGATCATGGGAAGATCAAGTATGCGGAGATTGAGAAGGGGAAGGGGGAGGTGACGGTTAGTGGTGTGGATGCCGTTTTGGCGCACTTGTAGGGGGCGACGGAGGCGGACGCGGGGAAATATACATAAGTGCTGCGGCTGTGGCTGTGGCTAGAGGTTAGACCGATGGACATGGACATGGACATCCACAGAATAGAGGTACAGCGAATAGACGTATATACTTCTCAGCCTTTCCGAGAGGATAGCCGCCCCCTTTCCACGTCTAGCATTGAAAAGAGCACGCGGATGGATCTGCCGCACTGGTGGAGGTGCTCACTCATCTCATCATAATGGCATTCTGCCCCTCCTCGAGTCCATAAGGAATCTCTATTAGGGAAATCGGGGAAGGATGTCGACCTTTTCTAACTCGAATCCTCGGATATCATCGCGTCACCCGTTCTCACAACCACGCAGCCCCCTTTCCACCTCCCGGACTCTCCCTATGCATAGCTCAATGGGTACAAGATTTGGTGAGGGCTGGGCGTTTAAAACCCAATTTCCCCTTGTCAGGTCGTCTCGAGAGCATTGACCCACGGCCTTTGAAACACTCATATAGGATACTTACTGACTGACGACGTTAAAGACGATGGACCTCAAAAACATCGAGAGTCAGCGCAAGGATCTGCTCTTCCGCGGTGTCATGGGAACTACGGGAAGTAAGCCCAATGTCCGTCCTTTCTGGAGCATCTGTTCCGCCTTGGCTTCTAGCAATCCCTTGCGCGTGCAGCCTTGGGTCTTGCAACGCCAAACACCCTCAGGACTGTTTACATGGCCTGCTAACTCTTAAACGTCGAGCTCGAGCTTCATTCCTAGGGATTTTCCATGGAGATGGGCTGAAGATGGACAAGCTCAACGAGATTCTCTGCCAGAAGGCTGGTTTCCCCAAGAATCACGACATCTCTGTCCAGACGTATTCTCGGAAGGTTGATCTCGACATCGCAAATGCGATCAGTGGTCTCGGCGCCACCGCGATGCACATCACAAACGACATCCGACACCTTGCCAGCATGAAGGAGCTGGAGGAGCCCTTCGAGAAGGATCAGATTGGATCAAGTGCAATGGCGTACAAACGCAATCCGATGCGTTCTGAGAGAATCTGCTCTCTTGGCCACAAGCTGCGCTCATTGCCCGTCAGTTTCGCTGACACGTACGCTGGTCAGTGGTTCGAGAGAACGCTGGACGACAGCGCTATTCGTCGTATTGATATCCCCGAGATGATGCTCCTGGCGGATGCAATTCTGATAGGATTGGACAACGTCAGCTCAGGCCTAGGAAGTAGTAAGTAACACCAAGTTCACCGTCTCTTCTCCTAGATGTTACCTGTCCTTCATTTCCAAGGAATTTTGCCTTGAAGACTCGACTACTTAGTTGCCAACACAGACAAGGTCATATACCCACATAGAATCCACGCACACATCATGAAGGAGCTTCCCTTTATGGCCACGGAAAACATCATTATGAAGACGGTTGATAAGGGAGCCTCTCGCCAGGAAGCACACGAGCAGATCCGCGTCCTTTCTCACCAGGCTGGCGACATGGTCGAGAACCAAGGCAGCAAGAACGACTTAATCGAGCGCATCAAGGATACCGAGTATTTCACGCCGGTTTGGGAGGAAATCGATAATCTACTCGATCCTAGACTCTTCGTCGGCCGCTCCGTCGAGATCGTTGAGAGGTATTGTGGCAAAGGCGGTTCTGTGGAGGAGAAGCTGGCGCCTTTCATGGATCACATTACTAAGGCTGGCACGGCGCAGCTTAATGTCTGAGACCCCGCCCTTCCTCTTCTAACAGGTCCGCCCACGTTGCGCTGGCGCTGCCGACGTGGAACATTGCATCGAAATACATTGAACGCGGCACAGACCCCCCGCTGACTGATCGCCACACCTACAGCAACCCTAAGAAAGAGCATCCTCCCCTCTTCCTTCCCAACCTCTTTAGACCTAACCACAATCGCCTTTAACAATCGCCTTTAACAATCGCCTTTAACATGGAGCCAGCCTTCCCCCTTCGAACTGCCCCAACCTGCCACCATTGCCGCAAGCCCTGTATACGCAAATTCACTTCATTATCTAACAGCAACGGCAACGCCGGCCGCCCGTACTACGCCTGCGTAGAATGCAGACACTTCTCCACCTTCGACGATAGCAAGGGCGTTGTGACCGGAAATCCGCAATGTTTTTGTGGCTACACGAGTCGTCTGGGTGAGAGGAACAGACCGAGTCAGAGCGAGTTCTATTGCTGCCCTGTAGGTGGTTGCCAATTTAATAGGGGGCTGGGTACGACGACTGAACCTGCTGTTGGGAGCGACGGCTCTTGGCTTGTGGAAACTACACCGTCTAGGACTACTTTCCATGAGATTGACCCAGATTTCGATCAGGGCTTCGACGATGACGACTACTTGATCAACCCTGAAAGCCACTATAAGAAGCTTGACAAACTAGAGAAGATTGTTGTAGAAAGCTCCGAGTTCTATCACTCCAAGGGGTCCTATGAGCCTACCATCAGTCATATCGAACGGGAAGACGCCTTCTTCACGAGCCTTCATTGCAAACCAGAGGTGTGGAGATGCCTCGACAAGGTTCTGCACTTTTCGAGCACCATCTCCATGTTACAAAGCACAACGGATGACCCGATTGGCATTGGACTGAGTCTTGGAAAGAGCTACCTCATTATTTGCCATATCCTCGATATCATCGAAAATCTAACGCGGAAGGGATTTTGTAACAATTCCTTCACGATATTAATACAGCGGGAACCTGGAGATATTGCAGAAATGGTTCAAATCGAAAGAGAAGTTATTGTTGACTTTTCCGAAGGCATCGCTAACACTATCGTGAAGATGCTGAAAGTTGGTCGACCCCTGCCTGATAATGCCACTTCGTCTGCAGTGTTGGAAGTCCTCATGCCTGCCTGTGAGAGGTTCATGGAGAGCCTCGGAACATCTCTTCAACAGTCGCTGCCTCTGTATGATATTTTGGTTCTGTGCAGGATCCTCACGTTACTCTTGGATATCGGGCTTGTGTCTTATATGGGATCTCACGGCTCACGGTTTGATATGGAGTACATGGCCAAAGACCATTCGGAATTTATTGTGGCAGCAGATGCCGAAAGCACCATTATTGGCTTTCGATTTTCGCTCAAGAAGCTAGCTTGTCTTGATGAGTTTTTGAATTACCAGCAAGTATGGACTTGTCAGCCTCTATGGACTGAGCCCAAAGATTCTAAAGCTTTGAACCGTCCGCTCTCGATATTGACGTCGATTGAAGCATTTGCGGATACATGGGGACCAATATGGGAAGTGTCAGCCGGAAAGGATTATCCCAACCACATCAGACAACTCAATGTCTCAACTGGGCTCATCTGTCGAGCCGAAAATGATATGAAGTGCCCTGTCGAAGATGCAGTGCCATGCCATTGGTTCAGTTCTTCTGGTCTCATCCCTCTACCACTATCACAAGACCATGACAACACCCTCATCCGAAGAAGCCAAAAGCTCCTAATTAGCGGACTGCCATCCTCGGCTCTGGGAATCAACGAGGTGTGCTCATACAAACTTGACGACCTGGAAAGACACTACGGACTACAAATGGCCCCTCTAGGGACTGTGGCCTCATCATGGGCTTTCAATGAGCGTCAAGTGGGCTTTTCAGCTTCTCAGTATGTGGGGATCACCGTGCAAGGAACCCAGAAAAAGCTACCGTGCACAACACAGAAACAAGCCATCTGGAATAAATGGACCAATCAACCAACACGGGCGAATCCTCGAATACTGAATTCGTATCTTGGGGTTGAGATCAGTCACTGCACTGGAAATGCCAGGAGAGTTAAATTGCGTGATATTTTTACTATGAAGCCTATACAGGCTCTTATAGATCGACAATTTCCTGACTTGCTTTCCTTGGAATTCGGGATGAGTCTCCAATCTGCCTTTGACAGCGATCACGACAGTACTATTGAAGACGTCTGGGTGACACATTACAGATTCCGAGAGAAAATCGCAGAGCTCGTCTGCTGCGTCCTTGAGGTACTGGAAAAGACTGGATCATTAGCAGGGCGTTTTAATGCTGCGTTCCTGAACCAGAATAGGGAGTTATCAATGCCAATGGACTTGCGCCTGAATAGTTGGGCCGAGTTTCTGGAAGACTCGCATCTCACCGCCGTCTATGCTATTGTCAATGAGAATTGTTTGGAAAGCGGGGAAGTGGGTCATTTCGTTGCGACTTGCGACTCTGCGGCACCTAAATCAGAGAGATTTACGGTGCTCGAAACGCAGATTGCTATCCCGCATGCAGGTTCGCCTGGTGATAGAATCTGGCTCAATCACCGGGGTTGTTTACAACGAGTTATTCAGCCGGATGAGAGCGTCCAAGTTTTCACATGGGACTTGGGAAAAGTCAAGAAACTACTTGGACGGTTTTGGGGATCAAAACAAAGCCAGAGTGTTAGTCGGGAGGTTCAAGACAGATATGAGCTTGGTGGTCAACATGTTTCAGTCCTTGTGAAGTCGACGAAAAGGAGTTTTGGAGGACTTCCGACGCGACGGACGATGCTGGCGAACACAGTGTTTGGTCAGGAAGTGAAGCCTTTGCAACATTCGCTGCCGACCAGGACTACGATAAACAATCCGCGGTTGGTTGATGTTAAAGTTCACCACAATTATGGAACTACGCATGGATCTTCTAATACTTCTAACGTGGGCGACACAACATCCTCACCTTCCGAATCGTCTACTCGAACAACACCATGATACCAACGACCTGCAAAGCGGCGGAAGCTGCCCGTAGTATCTGCCGAGGACTTGGTGTTGAAATCTGAACCCAAAGATAAAGTGATTGAATTGATAAAACTATATAAATCTATGAAGCTCTATTTGCATTTAAATAGAGCGTTTGTAAAAGAATGTGTTTGCATGAGGGAATTGATCCCTCATACATCTGTTCCGTCTCCCTCCCGTGAGCCATTTCTCACGGGAACTATCACTGAACGGAGGATTCAGGCGGTGAATGCTCAGGGTCAACTGGGTGCCCTAGTGGCACCCGCCCTCTATTCAACACTTAGCACCTCCCCGTAAGCATGGGCCAACGCCCCGCCTCACAGGGTCACAAAGAATTATGCCATCCTCCACGCAACGTGAGATGGACGATGCGCAGTCCCAGGCAGGGAAAGCGCTGTTGAAGGGATTCAGTTCTCACATCTGCATGTCTCACATCATGCATTCACCGAACACCAGAGCAGAGTATTCACCTGCCTTCCAGTCCAATAGCCGACTGATGCCTAAATAGGCAGCGCCC
>Ga0123337_10000700_pt1 | contig 51520 bp, 56 predicted proteins | sample frozenSSSSmetaG_FD_89792 | JGI IMG/M metagenome (GOLD analysis project Ga0123337, IMG submission 89792) | Glacier valley bacterial and archeal communities from Borup Fiord, Nunavut, Canada, to study Microbial Dark Matter (Phase II) -... | ecosystem: Environmental > Aquatic > Freshwater > Ice >... | reverse complement strand
GATTGAGGATTGAGGATTGAGGATTGAGGATTGAGGATTGAGGATTGAGGATTGAGGATTGAGGATTGAGGATTGAGGATTGAGGATTGAGGATTGAGGATTGAGGATTGAGGATTGGGATTGAGGAGTTGTGCACATACTGTTAGGTATGTGCTGTACCATTCATATCATATGTACAGTACGCCGTGAGTACGAACGTGGAGCGAGATGTATGTGTGGAGAGTGTGTGTCATGTCATGGAAGCGACATTCACACCCGCCCGCCCGCCCGCCCGCGAAGGCTCCTCCTCATTCGACGCTTCCAGTACGTACCTTATGTACCGTACATACCTGTCTGGGCACGATTGGAGGCATGTCATGTCCTGTTACTGCGCAGCGTAGATTAAAGATCAATTTGTACGCTGAATTCCGAATTCTGAAGTCGCCCATCCCATCGCATCGCATCAATCATCGACAGAAAAACACCCGGCCCGTCCGTCACATCACAGCACGGGCCGTCTACTATATACCTCCTTTCGCCCAGCCCGCTCTCTCTATATGTAATGTATGTAATGTATGTAATGTATGTACTTACTCCATCGCCATGTATGTATGTATGTACGTACGCCGGCACGCGCAGGCTCGACGTCGGTATCTAAATTAAATCCAAATCCGCAGGCCACGTGGACCGAGCAGGTCGATGCGTCTTTTCAGATCTCTCCGTGCGACCGCCGCCAACGCCCCGCATCAGCGACCTCGATGCGCACTGAGGCCCTCCGAGTTCGTCGTCTACTCGGCACGACATGTTGGACCTGACCGTCTGCGTCCCGTAAGTCCTGACTGAGCCCAGAAGGCCTCGGCAACGAAATATATCCCCCACATCCACATCCCTATCTCTTGATCTCCACTTCCACGTCCCAGCGCCTCCTTCATACGTCGTCCGGCTTCTGCGCATAGATGACGTGCAGCGGCATGTACATGTACCCGGCCGCCTCCTTCATCGACTCCCTCACGCTGACCAAGAACGTCTCGACCTCTTCCCTGCTCCATCCGAGGCCGCGCGTGAGAGGCCCCAGGGCGATCGGACTCAGGCCATCGAGCAGGATGGTCTTCCACCAGAGGCCGCAGATCTTCAGCGTCCTGTTCTTCGGCCACGTGCCGATGGGGACGTGGAAGACGCGCTCGGTGACGTTGACGAAGCCGGCGTCGCGGACCAGCTGCGACAGCTGCAGCGTCTTGGTGAAGTCGACGCCGAGGTTGCCCAGGCCCTCGGAGACGAGGGACCAGAATTGTACGACGGGGTGCGTGGGGGAGAGCGGGACGTCGGACGCGGTTTGCGGGAAGTGGTGGATCTCCTGCAGCTCGAGCCAGCCGCCGGGCTTGAGATGCCTGTCTTTGTGTTAGGAGATGCGTTGCAGGAAGGGATTGCTCGGACGGCGGAGATGCTACTGACCCGTACGCGTTCTTCAAGAGGGTCGGCCAGTCTTTGATGGCCATGACGATATGTCGAGAGTGGATGAGGTCGAAGTGGTTGCGCGGGTGCAGCCAAGGACTCTCGAGATCGTCGACCATGAATTTCACATTCGGAGGCACCCAGGAGGGCTGGATCGGAGAGAGATCGACGCCGAGGACGGTGGCGGATGGGTATTGGTCGCCCACTGTGCATCGTCAGCTTCCTGACGCTCGGCGCGCATCATTGTGCTACTTACTCTCGATTGCCCAGATGCCCGTGCCCGTGCCCATATCTAGAACATTTCTGTCTGCGTCAATATTTCTTCGACACATGCCCATCTACGCTCGCCCAGCGAACGTAAAGGTGATATATTAAGGGGATATAGTATAAGGGTAAAATAGACACTCACTGCATCGTCTTCACAGGCGCAAAGTGCAGGACCTGGCATAGATTCACGACCATGCCATGCTTCATGTCCTCCCTCTCCTGCTCCGAATCGTCATTGGGGAAGTTGTAGGAGCCCTCGCGGAACTTGTGGTAGCGGCGTCCGTTCTCGTAGCTGTAGTTGTAGACGCTGCTGGCGAGCGAGGTCGAGGCGGACAGGTTCGAGTCGGTCTCGTAGCCGTCGTCGGAGAAGGGGTCGAGGTCGGTGGAGTGGTCGGTGTCGACGGCGATGCCGTTCTCGGCCTGGTGGGGGGCGTCGGCGGCGTCCTGCGCGGCCTGGGCGGCGGCGGCGACTTGTTCGGGGGTTAGGGGGATGTTGGGATCGGAGGGGCTGTGGAGCGGCGACTGGAGGGAGCGCGGAGACGATCGGGGCGGTGGTGATTGTGATTCGGAGGGAGAGGCGGAGGCAGAGGCAGGTGCAGATGCAGATGCAGATGCAGAGGCTTCGGCGATGGCATCTTCGGTGGATATCTTCTGCCTCTTCGACGCGGTGGGATATTGGTCATCCATCTTTGTTATTATTGTTGTTGTTGCCGTTGTCGTCGTCGTTGTCGTCGTCGTCGTCGTCTCGTCGTTATAAGCACGTCGCACCTCGCGACTTCTGATGCCGGAAATGGAAGAAACGGAGAGGAGAAGATTCTGCAAGCAAGGAAGAAGAATGAACAGATGTCATATGAGGAGTGAGGAGTGAGGAGTAAGGATGGGAGCTGGGATTATGGCGGTGTTCTTGTTCTGCACCGGATGCAGGAATCTGCCGGTGATGCTGGGATGCTGGGATGCAGTGATTGATTGATTGCCGTGTGTAGACAGGGGAGGAGGAGTCTTCAGGGATGCGAGTTCAGTGCCGAGACCGCGTGGATGGCTCGTGGGGGAAGGGGGAGTACAGAGTACAGTGTATTACAGTGTACAGTATATTACAATATTACAGTACAGGTACAGTATAGGTACAGTATACCGTGCATTACAGTGTATTACAGCGTATTACAGCGTAGGCGCACTACAGCACAGCTATGTAGAGTACAGAGTCTATTTGTCTGGCATGAAGAGGAAGACGGAGGAAGAGGAAGAGGAAGAGGAAGAGGAAGAGGAAGACGAACATGTATCTATTATGACTTTAGCAGTGTATGTACTATATTGTACTATCCTGTACTATACTTATGTAGCCATTAGTACTAAATCAGAGTAGTAATAGTGTACTTATACTGAATAGTCAGCGATGAATACTCCCCGAGCAGAATCGAGCAGAATGGCAGAGCACATCCGACTGCACTAACTATGGAGCCTAGCCAGCTTTCGTTGGGCGTATGAGTTAGTGAGTGTAGTGAGTGAGTATAGTATAATAAGTATAGTGAATAGTATATACCGTACTTCATTTCTAGCACGTGCACACTTTGATAGAGAGACCGTAGGACTTATATTACAGTACTTCGTACATACACTTACGTACATAGTATCTATTCTACATGAACGAATCACGAACCAGACGCGGACTGTCTATCGCTACACTACTCCGTATGTAGAGTAGCGTGCCACGACCTACGGATCGAATCCTGACAGGGCCCTCGCGTGGCGGATGGGGACTGTCTTGGTACGATGAGGTGATATGTAGGGTGCTATTGGCCTGCTATGTACCCGACATGTACTATGCTTACTGCATGTACTTACAATATACTGCAGTCTAGTAGTGTATACATGGTACTCATCTTTACATATAGCACTAATGTACCTCTTCATGTACCTCTTCTATACTTTACTCTCTCCTGTCACCTGTCTACGTGCGTGCGCTGTGCCTGCACACCAACGGAAGTTGTACCGAGTTTTCCGGGCTAGTCTGCTGACTAGCCAACTCGAGGACCCCACAGGAGCCAAGGGGGTCGCATGATGATGTAAGCATTTATAGACTGACTGACCTCTGTTAACGGAGAGCAGAGTTCACGAAATTATCAGAGGAGGATAACCTAAGTGTCACGTGACTGACTCGCTGGGCATTCTCACTGCTTAGACATCTCACCTCCAAAACTCTACAACCCTCCGCCTCACCACTTCATCATCTCTGATTCTCATCCACCCAAACCTCCATCTCAAGCCCCTTCGCCTTGCTCGTCTTCCTGCCCTTCTTTGACTTCCTCGACTTCCTCGACTTCCTCGACTTCCTCGACTTCCCGCGCGGCCTCGGCCATCACTGCGGCACGCTTTTCTGCACGCTTCGCCTGCCACGCCGCATCTCTCTTCGCCGCCCTATTCACAAACTTCATCTCCCATTCCTTCTTCTTATTGTCCTCTTCGACATACACCAACCAGGTCTCATCATCCGGCGGATCCAGCAGCATGAGTCTCTGTCTTCCTACCTGGATCTCTCCGTAAATCCGGAACAGCTCCGCTTTATCTGCCATCTCTTCCCTATCGAGCGGAACCGAGGCCAGGATGTCGTCCATTATGTGATCCAGTTGCTCGTCCGTCAGTCGTCGCCCTCTCCGTTTCTTGTGCCATGCGAGTCTCTTCGCCGTCATCTCCGTCAGCCTGGCCGCTTGCTGTTCCATATCCAACCGCTTCTCGGCCTCGCTCGTCGTCGTATCCGCCTGTGCTTCCTCGCCGCGCAGTTGGGATTCCCATATCCGATGTAGCTGCCCCCGCAGATGGTCCATTCCATCTCCCAGGCCATCCTCCACCTCCATCTTCTTCTCCGGAAGCGCATCGCGACCGACCTCCTGAACCGTCACCACCGCCTCATCCATCTTCTCCTTCCCCTTTCCTTCCGCAGCCCCCTCGACCTTCCGCCTTTCCTCCTGCTCCACCCGCTTCTTCCACATCACCCAGTCCGTGATCCTCTGCAACGCCGTGTCCTCCGACATCCCAGCCAACCCAGCCACCAACGCCACCTCCTTCCTGAGCTTCATCGGCGGCCTCTCCGGATCCTTCTCGAGATCCTCCGTGCTCGCCCCCTCATCAATCCTCTTCTTCATCCACGCCATAAACTCATCGAACTCCGCCAACACCCGCTCATTGATCTCCGCCCAACCCATCCCCGCCATCCCCGCCATCCCCTCCTTCAGCCACTCCGGCCTCGGCGGGAACTCCACCCTCTCCTTCAGCTCGTCGGCATCGTCCCCCTCCCCGCCGAAGACGCGCTCGTACCGCTCCTGCATGACCTCGACGCTGAGCCACTGCAGCGCCACGATGTCGGCGTCGTGCTGCTCCCCCAGCGCGAGCAGCTTGTCGAGGTGCGCGAGCCACGCCGCGTAGTCGGCCTTCTTGGCCTGGAAGGCCGCGCGGTCGTGCAGCAGCGACTGCAGCTCGGCGTGCTTGACGAGGATGTTCTGCGCGGCCTCGCGCGCGGCGGGACAGGTGGCGTTGTGCGAGGCGAGGGCCGCGAGGGAGGAGGGCGTGTGTTTGATCTTCGGCGGCATGGTGGGGAGACGAGGCGAGGGACGCCGAGTTGGGGTGTGGGTTTGGGGGAAGTGAAGGCTGGGGAATCGACAGAACGGATGGTGGTGCTGGGTGCTGATGTGAAGAGGAGATGCAAGAGAGTCTGGAGATGGAAAGGCGAGAAGGGAATGCGTGATCGTAATTGCGTCGCCTAGGCACCTGGGGCTGGCGCGCCTTCCTGAGAAGGGGAGGTGAGGGTGAGACAAGAGCGCAATTGTGCCTTCCATCGCGCGCGAGATTGGCACCTGCCGCAGGCGGTCCGCGAGACTGCTTCCGCATTAAGCAGCTGCGATGGAGGCCGAGTAAGTATTTCATATCCCAGCTTCATATCTGTATGCGATCATTTCAGGTTGAGCGTTTCATGCTTCCCAGTGCGAAGAATCAAATTTGGACGAAATTTGAAAAAAGAAAAAGAAAAAGGCAAGGGAGTTGCCATATGCTCCGCTGGAATGGAAGCCGTAAAATCCCCCGAGAATGGGCGGGGGTTGAAGAGACAATAATAGGGAATGAGAGCTGGATCTTCGAGGTAAGACAGAGGTAATTTCCGATTCCGATATCAACCGTTTGTGGCTTGCTTCGATGCAGAGGAGCAATGTCATCTTTCACAAGCACAGCTTGCAGACTTCCAAGTTCAATTACTCAAGACACACATGTATTTCGCCTCTCTTCCCTCCACAGCCGTGCCCTCTCCCCTCCCGACACTCCTACTCCTGTTTCTCCACAATCTCCTTCTCCAGCTCCTTCTCCCCCTTCTCATCTCCACTCCCCGCTCCCGCTGCGCCACCCCCATTGCTGGCGGCCAGAATCCTATCCAGCCCAATCTCCTTATTGATCTCCTCCATGCGCTCGTTGTCGGCCTGGGCCGTGCCCGGGCTGCCAAAGATGACATCCATTTCCTCGAGCGTCAGGCGCTTGGTCTCGGGCACGTAGAACCAGACGAAGGCGGCGCCGAGGTAGGTGAGGATGCCGAAGAGGATGTAGGTGCCGTAGGACATCGAGGCCAGCATGTCGGGGGTGACTTGGCCTACGATGAAGTTCTGGGCGCGGTCAGGACGGGCAGTGGAAGGCGGAAGTGGGGAGGGGGGAGAGACTCACATTCATCCAGTTGGAGGACGCGCCGAGGGCGATGCCGTAGGGTCGATTGGACAACGGCCAGATCTCGGCCACGATGATCCACGCGCAGGGGCCCCAGGAGTAGCCGAAGTGGATGACGAAGAGCCTGCATGGTTAGCATTTCGTCTGAAGTCTCATGTTGGGAAGCAAGGGGTGATTGAGGACTCACCAAACCATAGCCACGGCGGCCCAGCCAGCAGCAGCGTGGTACTCCCAGGAATCGCGGTTCTTGGCGACGATGACTGCGATGATGATATGGCAGGTGGCCATGCCGATGGCGCCGATGGTGAGCATAGGCTTTCGTCCGATCTTGTCAATGTAGAGAACCGAAGGAATGGTGGCAGCGAACATGACAATGCCAACGACGCCGGTGGCGAGAAGGGAGACGGTGTTTGAAGTGAGTCCCAAAGAACCGAAGATTGTGGGCGCGTAATAAAGGATCGCGTTGATGCTTCACTCCAATTAGCAGAGATTTCAGAATGCCATTTGCATAAGAGGGGTTTACCCTGTCCATTGCTGGAAAAACCTGGAAGTTCACATCAGTACTCAAGTCAATCTACATTGAGAAAGGGGAAGCTTACATAGTCACCGTCGCCACGATAACACGCTTAAACATCGCCTTGGACTTAAACAGCGACCCGATAGCCACAAACTGCAGCTTAAAGGTATTCCATGGTGTTAATTCCCTCAAATGCGGGAAATGCTCTGCCGTCGTCCGCTTCTCAAACAGGCTCTGTGCCTTGATCTCCAAGAATTCCAGCTCCACCAACTCATGGTCCTCTGGCAAGCCTCTCAGATCTGCCAGGACCTTCCGTGCTTCCGCCTCACGACCATGATGCGTGAGCCAGCGCGGCGAGAAGGGCATGAACATCATGCCACCAAGGAGAACCAGGGCCGGGAAAAGTTGCAGACAGATAGGGACGAGCCAGGCGGCTTGAGACTGAGTGTCGCCCGTCCCGCCGATGTAGTTTGTGCCGTAATCGATCCAGAAGGAGATCATGATGCCGAAGCAGATGGCGAGTTGCTGGAGGGCGATGAGCGAGCCGCGGACTTCGGGAGGCGCGACTTCGGCATTGTACATGGGGACGACCATGGAGAGGGATCCGACGCCCATGCCGCTGTGTCGAGGCTCTGTTAGTGATGGATGGCGGGCTTGGGTGCATGCGCCACGAAAGCCACAGGACGCCACGGGAGCCACTTACGTGATGAAACGACCGGCGAGGATGGAGTTGTGGCCGGCGGCGGTCGCGGCCGTTGCTTGGATCACGACGCCGAGGATGAAGACGGAGGTTGCGACGATGATGCTGTATTTTCTGGAGATGGTCTCGGCCATGAAGCCTGCAATCGTCGGTCATCAGCAAGCACCAAGACAGGATGGAAAATGAAGACTCACCACTCAAGAGAGTACCAAGCCAAGCTCCGAGTTCGAGAATAGAAGTCAACCATCCTTTCTTAGACTGATCTTCCGGTCTGCTGTTGTCGTAGTCGCCCATATCTGTTGCATATTAGCTGTCGAACTGTGATCCGTGATTTTGCGCAGACTCACGAGCCTTGAAGTTCGACATCGCCAAGACTCCGGAGAAGACACCCTGATTGTAACCATACAGAAGCCCTCCGATACAAGCGAACATGGCAATGGTGAAGACCTTGAAGTTCTTCATAATCGCAAGAGGTCCGCTCTGGCCCATGAGAGCCTGACGCCGCTTGAGAGCGACATCATAGACCGCTGCACCACCGCCTGCTACCATGCTTGCGGCGCTCTGCTATTCGGTTGTGGTCAAAAAAGGTGAGCAAAACACAAAACAACAAAATCAAAGACTCGCAGAAGCTTTCTGAGTCGCAGCAGATATTGACGTGAAGATGGGAGAGAGAAGACAAAGTTGGATGGAGAATTGGAGAAATGGGTATGATAAATATGAGAACATGAGTCCCGAGACGCTTAGCGCATCACACAGCATCACCCACAGCTCTGGATAAAATGGCCGGCTAATATCGAGAATAAGGCTATTGCAGAAGCTGCCATGTCCTGATGCGGCTACCGTCTCCGCTGGCATGGATAAGTGGGATGGGATCTCCATCAGCTGCTGTCTCCACCAAGTATCATTACCGTCGGTATCAACACGAACATGACATGCCATGCTGCCTCCATGCGGGGAATTTAAGATTGCGGAGAAACAAGCTATGGCCCTAGCCCCGGCAACACTGCTAAGGCGAGCTTAGGTGATCAGACGCTAGAATGCGCTCTGTGGCTCTGTGGGCCAGGCTTTACAGCCTGAAGAAGGCCGTTGGACCGAGTGCATTTAGCCTGAATTGAGGCGCCGGTAGTGTTCGATCGGATTGCCAGGACGGTAGTCTGTCTGGGGGAGAATGTGAATATGAATACCTAGCTAAATAGAAATAGGTATGAATAGCGCAGTTAGCCCTCCGGTTTGACACGACGGCGGGGGATGCAGACGTCGGATCTCGCACGAGGACGATGCGACTCAGCGGGTCCGGATAAATGGTGGGTTGCGGATGGCAGGCAGGCACGTGACGTGGATGAAGACCTGATGGAGGGGACGAGAGGCCTCGGCGAGATATGCGAGATCGCCATGTCCGTTGTATGATATGACCAACACTTCTTCAGCCTCGGCGTAGGAGGTGATGAAACACCAGAATGCGCGGACCGGGTGCTCTAAATGAAATATCTACATACCCGAGGAATCATCATCTTGACGAAGATGGGTCGCCGGCGAGTGAATCCATCGTATGGTCGCTTGACGGATTGGATATTGGATATCATATGCGCGAAACAATTCCAGATGTGGAACTGGAAGCAAGATGAAGAACGTAGCGCTATTACGGTGTCATGTGACCTTCACGTGCTCCAAAGAGCCTCGCATTTCCAACTCATCCATCTAATGACAGCTCAATCTCCAAGTCGGCGAACAATTTCAAAATTTCACAATTTCACCCAACTTCAAACCCCATCCTCGAGCTGAATTTGAGCGGACCATTGCTGACCTGTGTTTCGCTAATCGGCGCGGATCATGCACGTGATTTCACTGGGAGAATGACAGCAAAAGTGGGATCCTTGTACTATATAGGTTCACTATTTAAAATAAAGACTCCTCGTGCATCCCAGCCAATCCATCGTCAACAAGAGAAAATAAGACTCTCTCTCGTCATCTCCCACATCGTGGCCACCTAGGTGTTGCAAAAGTATTCAGCAGCGGAGATGGCTATGATCGGTCAGGACAACATTGGCTTTGAAAAATTACAAGTGAGAATCAGCAAGCATTCTGGCAAAGTAATCTGCTTAACTATAAGACAGTTAGACACGTCCGACAGCAACCAAGCTGATCCTTGCAGAGATGTTATCGCGGGAGGGAGTACGGCCTTGATCCATCTCCTTCCTTCTGGACATGTACGGAAGGCGGCGTACCCGGAGCCTATGACTAGAAAACAGAGTCTCCGGGATATCGAACACGAGTACAAAATCTATCAAAGGCTTCCGCCGCACGACCGTCTCCTGAAAATGATAGACTATTCCTTGGAAGATGGGCTCATTCTTGAGTACATGCCAAACGGCAACCTGAGAGAATATCTACAAACGGAAGCCGCGAACTTAAGCCTTAATCAGCGACTTCAATGGGCGTGTGATGCCGCTGAAGCATTGCACCTCGTCCATTCCTACAATATCATTCACTGCGACGTGAAACCTGAAAATTTCCTATTGGATTCTAGACTCCGGCTACGGATTATAGACTTTTCAGGCTCGTCTATTGACGGATCGTATTTTTCGGCACTTGAGAGCGCCAGATTCTGCCTCCCTCGTCCCTGGGAGGCGCCCTCAACGATAGTGACAGACGTTTTCGCCTTGGGCTCAACCATCTACGAGATTATCACCAGCACCCAACCATACGCGCAGCATACAGACGAGGAGGTGGAGGCCTTGTTTGGAAAAGGGATATTTCCGCCCGTGGACAGCATACCCTGTGGGGAACTAATTAAGAGGTGTTGGAACAGCGAAGTTCATTCAGCCGAGGAGATATACGCGTTAATCAAGGCCGAGGTACAGAAGTTAAATGGTGGGCTTCTTTTGGCAAACTCAATTTCTCCAATGGAACTCAGCAACGCTCGTCAACCCTCTCTAATGCTTTCTCGACAGATCTGACGGGCGAGGCTCCAGCCCGAATCAAACCCTGATTTGCATCGTCCTTGCGTTCTTCCTATGAGTCTGCCGAGAATATCCCTCATTGTTGCACACCGGGCAATCGTCCCTCCTTTTCGACGAGCCGACTTCGTTCTCCTTGGGGTCGTTGCCTGTGCAGTCTGAATCACGGCCCTAAGCGGCTATGCATCTTTTCGTTCGAATGAATTATTTCATCTAATGCCCGCACTTGTATATGTATGCTAACAATTCTTGTCGCACATTCTGTGCAAGTATTAGGGAGAAATGACGACGGGATTGATGTGGTCGACAGACTTTATGAGAGTTCAGATTGAGATCTTGACAAGGTCAGCATTTAGAACGTATACTAAGTCGAAGGAATCACATACAATATGCCAATTCTTAGTCTATGCTTCAAAGCTTGCTCTTGAAACTGGGAGGGAATCCTTTAAGGTGAGCATTGAGCACAGGGATCTTTCATAGCATAGCCATAATGATTGCCAGGATTCGTACATAGACTTACTTTACTGTGGTAGCCTAGAAAAGATATGCTAAATACACAGAATAACAAGGCTTTGTAGGTGTGATGGATGGTATGGAGAGTGTGGTGATGTGTAGAGAGCTACTGGAAACTAGGTATTATGAGTCGTGGAAATAGATAAAGGTACATATAACCAGCAATCCAACATTCCTTCCTTGTCGTTCTATGTCTGCAGCTGTGGGTTGATTTCGATGAGGATTCCCTCAATCAGTCAATTGTTCTTAGGGCTGGTGATGGAACCTTGCGTGGGTTGGTAACGGACCTAGAGGGAGCTAGATAAATGCACACTTATAGGAAATGTAGGTCTAAGAGGCCTAGAATGTAAGGAGTGATAAGATAATGCTATGATTTGTAAGGTAGTGTGCGAACTATTTAAGTAAGAATGGATAAGAGGTGTTAAAAAAAGTGAAGGTAGAAATATATTAGTTATCTAAACTTAATTTATATTTAGTAGGCTAGCTATACTAGATTATAAAGACTAGACTAAATTATATTCTAGCTAATTATAATATATAAAGTTTTTATTAGTATATTTCATTTAAAAAAAAAATCCTAGACTAGATTACTTACCTTAGCATCTATAACTTCTTGTTTAAGGCTTTTTATAAGGGACAAACTTAGATTTCTCTATTATAATATTAACGGAGGTTGTGCTGATGATAGAAGCGCCATTGTGACTTGAGAAATGCGATTTATAATTGTTGGATGATTCATGTGGTGATGATTCACCGTATGCATGTCTCACATCACAGAACATTCACCATCATTCAGACAGCAATAGCCGACTGTTGCCTACTGTTGCCTATTGAGGCTAGAGGCATATATTAGATAGACATTTCCATAGCTAGACTAGACTCTATTCTATATGCTATTCTCATATTATCACTTTGACACTTCCGCTCGTGGTACATTGAACAATAATCCTTGTTGATGGTAGTACCAAATTCGTGTTGTTAAAATTACCAATCACAATGGCCATCAATGCAACAGCGCGCTCAGTTTCACGTTGCTGGCGGCGGAAAATGATAGCCTGTCTCGGACAGCCATAAAGGCTGCCATCCTGGGCAGGAGAATGCGGGGTCCCCGCATTCCTGGAACCCTCCGCCAGCTTGCTGCCCCGCTGTTCTCCAATACCATGCTAGAGACCCATCACGGTGGGGTATGGTTTCCTAGAGTACATATGCGTGCTATGACGAATTTAAGACCTGTATCATACCCGTATGCACGAGAATACTTAGAGAGAGACTTTACCGACTTCATCTTTTCTAATCATGGTACCAGCATCTCAAAAAGTCGCTATTGTGACTGGCGCTGCCGTACGCCCCCGAATCTTCCCTTTATATTGTCAAAACTACTAATGAACTCTCTAGTCAGGCATGGGGGAAGCCCTCGCCACCCACTTCATCGCCAAAGGATGGAACATCGCCTGCGTAGACGTGCAAAGAGAAGCCGGCGAGAAGCTCGCCGCCTCCCTCGGTGACAATGCGGCATTCTTCTATGCAAACGTCGCCGACTATGACTCTCAAGCTGCCATGTTCCAAGCCGTCCATGACAAATGGGGGCGAATTGATGCACTACTCGCCAATGCTGGCATTGTAGATAAAAGCTCTCTTTTCATCCTCGACTGGAGAGGCAAGGAAGGGTAGGTCTCACTTTCGCCATTTCTCATTTCTAAGACTGGCGAGAAAATGGTTACTGACGAATTCCCAGCATCCCACCAGCACCCAATCTCCTCTGCACAGACGTCGACTACAAGGGCGTCGTCTACGGCACTCAACTCGCCATCCACTTCATGCGCAAGAACCCCACTCCAGGTGGTCGCATCGTCGCCACCGCCTCCGTCGCAGGCGTGTACCAGCACCCCACGTATCCGGAGTACAACGGAGCGAAAGCAGCGGTCATCAACTTCATCCGGGGTATTGCGCCTGTCCTGAAACTTAAGGAGAATATTCGCATCAACGCCGTGCTTCCGGGCATCGTCCCCACCAAGATCATCCCTCAAGAGATGCTAGATGCCGTCGCGCCGGAGCATTTGACGCCCGTGCGCACGATTGTGGCTGCTTATGAGGATCTTTTGAGGGAGGATAATGAGTTGAACGGGGAGGCGGTGGAGTGCTCGGTCGAGGAAAGAATTGTGGTTCCGCAGACGGGATTCATGAATGGGGCGGCGAGTAAGAGGGCGGTTACGGCATGGGAGCCGCTGTTTAAGGCGTTTCATGGGGAGGTGTCTGGGTTGGATGGTGCGATTCCTTGAGCGAGTATCGCAATTGTATGATGATATAAGTTATCACAGGATAGGCACGGAATTAATATATTAATGTTGCATATTCTTAAGGTGATATATCTACTGTGGGCTATGTACTTTGTGCCCTGTAAGCTATTCATTTAGAGCAGGTGAATATGATAACATTAACCCCGAATATCCAGATGTCTTAGGCGACAAGATATTCCTCAACAGCGAGGGGGTTAAGAATCCCAACTTTTTAGAGAAGATAAATACCTTCATGATTGAATAGTTTAACAGCTCTCTTAGAAGCATTTTTAAAGCCGTTATTAACTAACAGAATTGACCAAATGCAATGAAGACACAACCATTCGCCTATTTTCTGTTGAATAGAGGGTGGGTGCCACCGGGGCACCCGGTTGACCCTGAGAATCCTCCGTTTGGATTCTCAGTTTGGAGATCCCGTGAGAAAAATGGCTCACAGGAGGGAAATGGCTCAGGTGCATGAGGGATCAATTCCCTCATGCAAACCCACACTCTTTTGAAACGCTGTATTTGAATACAAATAGAGCTCAATAGATTAGATAGTTTCAATCAATCAATCACATTCATTTTTGATTCATTTCAATATTTTCTAGCACTAATATTAACACAGAAAATGATCAAACTGCCACCCAAATTATGAGAATTAACAGGAATGTCACCCAAACTCCCCCCTTCGCAGAGACTTTGAAGCTACAGTTCTTATACGAGCAATGGGGTAATAAGATTAGCCGGATATGAATAAATGGCAATTGTCACAGATCATAATTCAGGAGGTAGTTCAGCCATTTTCAGTATGAAATATCAGTGTTAACACGCACTTAATAATAAAACTAGACCACAAGTAATTCAAAGTCAATAGAGTACATTCATCTCATAAGTAAATACGATACGAAATTAAGCATCATTGGTCATCAAATTCATATCCATTTGCATCCGTCAATTATAGAGAATCTACCTGTGCAACCAACCCTTTTGGTTTGGAACATAAGTTCTTCCCTCCAAACTCTTAATCTCTTCCTTGCTTCCCAACAACAGATCCGCAAGCTCTTTGCTCGCCAGATGCTTCTGCAAGGCATCCCACGACTCATATCTCTCAAAAATTCTGATCTGGTCCTCGGAATCCAAGCTCTTGACAACCAAGAAAGTATAAGCACCCTGCTCATTATCGTCGACATATTTCGCCAGCTTGGCCAGCTTTTCAAGGAGAGTAGCAGTCGCGGCGGCAGATTTGCTGGTGATGCGAGTATCGTAGAAAATTCCAGCCTCTTTGCAGTTGCCAGAGCGGTCGAGAAAGCCAGACTTGTCCTCATAGTGAGTTAAGTCGAGGCCGGTGGACATGACGGCGCCAGCCGCTGGGAGGAAGGCCTGCATGGGCCCGGAATTGAGGTGAGTCTCGTAGAGATCCTCGCGGGAGCCGTAGACTTCGAAAGCGAGCATGGAAGGACTGCCGGAGAAGTCGTCCTTGAACTCGTGGGGAATGCCGAAGTAGTATGTCATGGTCTTTGGCTCGTTGTCCCAGACATAGGCGCCAAGCTTGTCGTATTCTGCCTGCCACTGTTATGGGTTGCCATCAGTTTTGCTCTCTCCTCTCTAGCTAAGAAAATGATGATTGGGGCAGGAGACTTACAGCATCATACTGGCCTGGCACGAACTGAACATTTCCGTAGATGATGAACATGATTGCTGTTTTCGAGAACGTCACGGTATCGATTCAAAAATCCAGATACTTGCGTCAATGGCGCTCGGATCCCAGAAGGGTACCGCTGGCATTTATAAGACGTGCTTTTCTCTAACTCCCATCAATCGCTTCACGTGATGAATACTTCCCATGGCCTGGCATTATTCACGGCAGCGGAAATCTTTAGGCAGGAACGTGACGAAGAGATCAATGCCATCGATCGACGTTTCCGAAACAAGAGAAATTGATCTTTGTGAAGTGTTGCTAGAGTCGAATTAATTGTTTTGCGAGGTGCTGAGGTGTGTTGAGGAGAAGGAAAATGTTTTCCGTGCTTCGCCGGGTGTATGTACCGAGGAGAATCTGGGGACGGGCGAAGTGGGCAATGCGGGGGTAATGCGGGGATTTAGCGCTGCAGGGTGGGATTGATCGGGGTAATGCGGGGTAAGATATCAGTCAGGGCTGGCCGACACCGCACCAAATTCAAAGCCAAGGACCTCAAATTCAAGGCCAAGGACCTGACAGTAACCCGATGCGTCCTATAATAAGACATTAGGATGGGCTCACTAAACCCCTTTAGCCTCTTTAGCCCTCTTAGCCCTCTTAGCTTTGCTGTCACGTTGATCATGTTGATAGTCCGACCTCCACTGGCATTGTGTTGTTTTGCGGGGCGGGGATTGTTTCCCGGGAGCTTATGCAGCACGTGCGTGCATGCCTTACAACAGGAAGTAACATAACTTTTAGATCCCGACGAGTGGGCTCATGTCATCACGCACGGCTGTCTCCAGGACACTCGACTCGTCCAAGGTTCATCAGCGCACGGATTGGAGTTACCATTCGTTATCGTTCATTCGTTCCGAAGTCCGTGGCTCGTCCAAAATCAATCTTATCTTATGGGGATAGCAGGATAGCGTCTTTTCCCAGGCTAGCGGTTCGAGGTCGATCCTTGACATACCAAGCCTTTGCCCCAGCCTAGGAAGTATGTAGGTTAGGAAGACGGTTCTGACATGAGGCCATATGACACAGTCCAGGTATGCACGCAGGCGTGATGAACCTCGTAGATATAAAGATGCAAGTGTTTCCCTATCGCTGTCTCTTTCCCCCTCCAAGCTCTGAACGAATTACGGCAACTTGAGCAACAATGTCGAACAAAGAGGTCAACGTGACAATCGAGATTGAGCATGCCGCAAAGAGTAGCAAAGATGCCTCTCTCAACCACAAGGAGACCATTGACTCCCATTCCGAGATTGAGAGTGGAAAAATAGAGCACGATAATACTCCTGTCCCTCCTGACGAGGAAATCGAACCACACGTTTCTGCTAAAACATGGACCGTTGCTGCTGTATGAAACTCTACTCTCTCCATCCTCGATCGCAGGAGACGTTCAACAAACAGAATATCTGACTTCATCATGATAGATCCTTGCTATGGGATACGGTCTCTCTTTCATCCCCGTTCCTACCATGGCCGCCATTGGTCCTCACCTGTCCGCTGAGTTCGGCGATCCGAACGACTATGTCTGGTTTGTCTCAGCTTGGATCATTTCCATCACAGTCTGCTTCATGATCGCGTAAGTCTCTTCCACCTCACGATCACCGTGATATCCTCGTTTAGCCTCTTCTAACTCTCACTGGAGCGGCGCGAACACTGATCTTCTCGGTCGCCGCTGGTTCCTTGTCATCGGTAACTTGATCTGCTGCGTTGGCCACATCATTCTCGCAGCAGCGAAGACGAACAGGATGATAATTGCAGGCATGACCGTGACCGGCACCGGTGCTGCCCTTTGCCAGATGGCTGCTTTCGCCTTGACCGAGTTGCTTCCCAACAAATGGAGACATATCGGCGTCGTCCTTGCAGATGCTGCCGTTTATGCCTGCATTACCATTATTCCTGTTACGGCTCGTTATGGCTACTATGTCGGTAGCTGGCGTGGTAACTTCATCGCGGGCGCCGTACTGCAGTTCGCTTCCTTCCTGGGCCTGTACTTCTTCTACTATCCACCGGCGCACCCACTGGGTTTGCCGTACATGCAAGTCCTGCGGGAGCTGGATTATGTCGGCATTTTCTTGTTCCTCGCCGGATCCCTCCCATTCCTCGTCGGCATCGTCTACGCATCTATCTTCCCCAGCACCGATCCTCATGTTATCGCCCCTTTGGTCGTCGGATGCGTCGTGCTCGTGCTCTTCGCTTTCTGGGAAACTTACGGAAAGACAAAGCATCCACTTACCCCGACCGAAATATTTACGAATGGATGGGGCAGAGACTTCACCGCTCCCTGCATCGCGCTGGCTGTCATTAATATGTTCTATTACAGTAGCTCGATCCTTTGGCCCACGATGATCGGAGTCTTCTACACGAAGCCGGATGACGGATGGCAAAGAGGCGCCATCCTCTCATTACCGCAGGGTCTGGCTATCACTGCTGGAGGCGTTCTGCTTTCGATCTTTGGATCAAAAATCAGACATTGGCAACATCAGCAAACCGTAGCAGTCACTATTATGGTTATCTTTGGAAGCTTGATGGCTTTAGCTCGTCCAGATAACATGGGGATGATGATCGCATTCATGGTCATTAGTTTGATGGGCTATGGCTGGTCGATTTATCTCTGCATTGCCATCACACAGATGGGCGTCCCTCAGGAGAAATTGGGAACCAGTGGTGGATTATCGGGCTGCGTGAGATTTGCTGGCGGTTCAAGTGAGTGGCATCGCTCCAGTCGTTTCTTGAGAGAAGTCTTGCTAACAAGGGCATCAAATAGTTGCCCAAGCTGTTTATCTCGCCATATTCACCAGCACAGTGACAAAATTCACTGCGAGTCTTGTTCCAGCTGCTGCCATTAAAGCAGGCGTTAAACTGAGTGAGATTAGTACCCTTTTCTCTTTGATCGGAACATCCAAGCTGGCTGAAGCCTTCGACGAAGGTGTTGTTGCTGCCGTTGGTGCTGCTATTCAGGAGGCAAATAGGAAGGGCATCCAGTAAGTTACCAACAACCGAAAGGAACGATAAGGAGAAGAAAAAAGCTAACAAATTGATAGGGGGATCGCATGGGCTTCCTTGGGCTTTGGTATCGTAGGAATCATTGCCTGTCTTTGCGGCAAGGACGTGGATGAGAAGATGACGAACAAGATCGAGGTTTACCTTGAGAATACCGAGGGTGCCAAATACAATAAGCACCATTAGACCAGCACATAAAGGACAAGAGTCTGCCGTGAGGAGTAAATCTGAGGAACAAGTAGGCGTTAGTGGTTCTCTGAAAGGATAAGCGTTGGAGTATATGTTGGATATTCACTTATAATAGCCGACCACGTATTATATACCCCTATGATTCTACCCGTTGGTAGATCTTCTCTTCTTTAATCAATTAATTAATTCACAATACCAACCCCGCCAGAGGGTCAATTTGATCACATTGCAATTGAATACCTAAGATCACTGTATAGAAGGTTGAGAGCGGACGGAACAACAGCTTTGGGATTCACTGAACATGACCCGAAAAACAATAGTAAACGCATCTCACAGAACAGGCCTTCACGCAGTCTTTTTAGCTTCTTCGATGAATAATTTCCCGCAAACGAGAATCCCCAGGAATAGGAGAAGTTATATTGGCCATATCTTATCCTGGGTGATTGGGATGCTTTGTGGGTTCTCCGTTCCATCAATCTTTCAAAGATGGAATCTACAGTTATGGACCCTTCATAACGATCCTCTATGACCAACATGCTTACAATGACTGATATCCGTGGATCTGGTCCGTCTCCCCAGCTGATGTCCAGAGAGCTCCACTCCTGGCCCTGAATCAAACTCTGTAAGAACGAGCTACCACATCCCGTTGCACCGGCATCGAGTATTCCGTCTTGTTACATACGTACATGTTATCTGCCAGGGTTAGAAGAAAATTAGCACTGGCCTGTCATGGAAGCTGAGATATTGGAGGAGATGTCGATGGTTGTTGGAATGGTGTTTAATGAGCTGATGCTATATTACTTTGGAGAGGACTGGAAGAAAATAATATTGACCATGGGGGAACAAGATGGAGAACAAGACGAAAGTCAGTAACGGTGTTCAGGAGACATGACAGCAAGCTAACAGGTGACATGCGATAAAAGACAAATCGATCAAAATTTAAAGTGAAAACTTACGTGAGATCTTTTGTTAAGGTTAGAAGCCTTGACAGTGTAAGAAATCGATGTTCGATCTGAGAACAGGCAGACTAAATCGGTATACAAGAATTCCTAGATGCATCAAAGCATATGATGGCTTGATCATATACCAATATAAGGTTAAGCTCGACTTACCTTCGTCATGATTTGATGTTGGATGACTTGGTAGAGAAGAATTGCTGGATGCGTGGTGCATATACCCCAAATGATTGAAATTTTCATAAGATGCAGGGTCTCCGAAACCGAACGTATCATGTACAAGGTGATTGCTGACTGAGTTGATGTTGATGAAACGTCATAAGAGGAGAAAGAGTCAATGTGTTGTATGAAATCAATATAGACTACCCGATTGAAATGTATCTGATCGGGTTTAATATGTATGTATTGCTTAGATCATACACAGTTCTTTGACAGTGGAAACATAATTTTGCGTCTTCACTCTGTGCTGAATCGCATCGCCTATACCATCTTGCAATGGTTTGTCTGTGTGGAGCCGAAGATCGGTGAAGGACAATATGACAATCAAAAGTTCCACAGAGAATGCACAAGGCAATTAGGTTATGTCATCAGGTCGAAAGATGATTGATTCAATTACTACTAGCTCAACTACAGAGAGCCCATATTTATCATCCAAGAGGCACCATTGTGATATCCAGCACAGCCCCTGCAGCCGCAGAAAGTAGTCGAAGAAACAATGCCAAAAGCAACGACCCTTTAAGAAGTTTCACCAGCTTAGTTTTCACCGGATGAAATTGAGATGAACTGTACCAATTAGTCAAGTCGATCGAAAGTGTCAGAACAGAGAAGACATACAGAGCAATCATCGAAATGGGCGAAGCTCAGTTCTGCAGAAGAAGCCTTGCCGTCCTTATCATTGTGGATGTATTTGTTCACGGTGATGCGGTAGTCACCAGGGGCGTATGCCAGCGTGTTCATATCGGCACTGATCCAAGATTTGAAGCTTGGGTTGCAGTCGAACCAAGCAATGTTGCCACTGACTATGGTGTTGATGGTGCAAACAATGAGACCCCTGTCATTGAGAGTGCCGACGACACGGCGGGAATTGTAGTCGTAGCTGCCATTAAAGCGGAGGCAAGCAGAGACGTAGGTTGCAAGAACCGTGATGATGATAAAGAGGGGGCTGAGGAATTGCATGTTGATTGAGCTAGAAATTTTGTCGGTGAAACTGAAAGTCTTGTTTTGAGTTGGAGACGAGAATCAAGGATTAGAGACAATCGAGCTGGAGAAAACAACAAGTCAGTTCATATCGAAGTATATATAGATGAAGAGTTTGAAGCTGTAATATATTAGACTCAAGGTATGAAAATCGGATCGACATACATCTTGTAAGAGGTAAAACAGTGTTTGGTTTAAAAGATTAAAGGAAGAAAGCTGAACATGCGCGAGATATTTATATCAGTCCTGAGGGATTAGCGGCGCGGTGAATTTGTGAATAGCATTGGTCAGATTCACTGGCTAGCTGGCGGAGAGAGAGCAAACCAACAATTTCAGTTACAACACAGATTGAGATGGGTGAATGTTTTTCAACATCGAACGTGGGACTAGAAGGCTCCCAAGTCGGCCCAATCTATATTTCAGATAGAAAGTCTCAGCAAAGAAATTAATTGGAATCACTGTTGTAATAACATCTGAACTGACATAGGTGTAATACTAGGACATCCCAATTTGAGCTGAGGTCAACACGGAAACTAAAGGTCAAGCCAACCAAGCAAAGGCCACAGTTGAGGCAACATAGATCGACGTAAGCAGATACCAAGCACACTTTTCGAATGCAGGGACTAGATAACCGTCGAACTGGCTAGATTCATCTTTAGCACTATGCAGTTGCCAGACAGGTTGTGGAAAGGATTCAAAGCTGCTGAAGAAGGAACGTCAAACATAAAATCTCATTGACATGGTCACCAAACGTTGCTACTGAGAAGACGGTTTGCCAAGTATTCGAAACAATTCGAAACCTCGGAGACTGATTGATATTGCAGGATAGAATCGTAAACAGGATTTGAAATAAGAATCAACAAAGCACAAATGCAACATATCTTAGTCAAACATCAAGGCAAGCATATTGCAAAAATGTAAAATATATAAATATATAGTCCATCAAAGCTTTCTCAGAGTATCTATCGTGTTGTTCTATATTATCTCTCTGCCTCATATGCGGTGTATGATGAAAAAGTAGCAATTCATCGCTAACTCGTGCTTAAATGTTAAATATATTTAACTATGACATATTCCCATCCGTACAGTGCCAGTAAAGCACCATTTTGCGTGCTTTTCAAGGAATGGCTGCTTTGGGTGTATACTGCACCTATTCTGGTTCCAAAAAGGAGTACGGAAAGTACATCGTTATAATCTCTTCCGTCTTCGTCATTGCAAGCCTCCTGGCCCCAATTCAAGGCGGAGCTATGGCAAGCAAGATGACATGGTGATGGGTTTTTCTGTTGAAGTTGGAAGTCAGCTTTATGCACTTGGATTGCTTTGCTGACATGAAAACAGTGCTCCAGCTGGCTCTTTGTCAATCATGCTTGTTGCTCTTTTACATTTGGGGTCGGATTAAAACTTAGCGGAAGGGCAGAATGCCCAGCGCCAACACTGCCTCTAAGGTATCGCAGTTCGGCTGTGCTCCGCAACTATGTTGCACATACCCCTGAGACGCTATTAGGTCCGAAGGAAGTCCAGGAAATATCCGAGATTCTCTCATCTATTGAGAAGCTGAGTCCTATTCAGATCTAGGCTCTCAGGACTGCTTTTTCAGGAGGATATAATAAGCAGATGCAGTTATTGACGGGGTTTAGCCACGCCGCTCTACTAGCCTCGTTATTTCTCTGGGAACGGAAACCGAGGCCGGTACGGTAAACTGCTGTGGTCAGGATTCTCCTTGTTTTTTATATTTTGAGTTCTGTGAGTGATTCGTATCTTTTATCGGTCCCCCTTTCTGCTTCAATAATTCATCTCGGGTTTCCAATGTGTTGTCCTGAATAATCCTTCCATACAAATATTCATACATCACAAAGCACTTTTCGTTGCAATCCATAACGCCTCGCCCTTCGCCAACACCGTCCCCTCGCCATCCTTCAAGTCCGCCTCGACGAAGTACTTCCTCCCCTTAACCTCGCGAAACCTCACAGATATACAAACCGTCTGCGGCGTCGCAACCGGTCTCAAGAACCTGACGCGCAGGTCTGCCGTCACCACATCGCCAACACTCGAAAAGGCACCCCGCTCCATGTTCTGCCCCAGCAAGAACCCCATTGCCTCGTCAATGATGGTGACGACGATGCCGCCGTGCACGACGTTTGCGTAGCCGTTCAGGCGGTATCCGAGGGTCATGAGCGCGCTGATCTCCTCGATGAGCTTTTGTCTAGGTGGCGGACGCTTGTGGAAATAGAGTAGAGCGCTGATTGTGTCATCGGTGTTCAAGGTCAACGCAAAGAGCGCATCCTCGGCGTTTGGTTTAAGGATGCGGCAGTTGGACGGGCTGGGGAGGACTGTGACATCTGGCGCCGAGAGGAGGGCGGCGCACCAGGGGATGGCTTGGAAGTGGGAGAGATCGGGGTTGTCAGCGGAGGCGGACATTTTGAAGAGGCGATGTGCGTAATGAAAGAAAGGCCTTTAATGAGAGACGAAGTTGGAGAAATGTAGTGAGGCTCAATGGAGTAGAAGGACTTTGATACTTATTTGGGCATGGTGTTGGTGGGAGGCGGTACCGAGGCAAATGATGAGATATCGTTATCTTAACCGCTCGCTTGCGCGCTTGTTTGTTTTGTATTCTTCCGGTGTTCTCCACAATTTTCTCAAAACTCTCAAAACCCCACCTTACCGCGAATATCAACACATCAAGTCAATGGAACGAATGAGTCTAAAAAAAAAAGGTGCAGATCTTCCAAATTTGCGAATATATGGGGTTTATAATACCTTTAATCTGTCGTTGCAAGTTAGAGAGCATTTCACGTTTCGTGCAACAAATGGCAAGCTGATCATCATGATGAGTTGATATTCTGAAATCATTTCATTTATTCGTCTTCTTTCATCATTCATACTAAAACTTCGTCTCTGAACGTATCAAGAGCAAGTCTATGCAGCAATGACTCCTCCTTGCTCAAGCTTACTTCTGTTGAGACCTGCTTCACGTTCAAGTCTCTGAATTCTCTCGAGACGCCCCTCGCTGTTTGGATCGAGGGATGCTATAATCGTCATCAGTAAATGAGGAAGTCTTGTACCTGGAGAGTTTCCACTCACGCTTTTCTCCAAATACTGTTGTACGAACACCTCTTCGAGGCTCCTTGTATCTACCCGGAATCACGCGATGTAGCGTGCATCTCTGACACCGTTATCAGCAACTATCGATTGGAATGAGGAGAGGATGAGACTTGCATTATCCCACATTGCCACAGATCCAACTGCCCATTTCCAGCGCACATAGTGATCATCCGCAGAATGCAAGTGCTGGATGAAAAAGTCCAAAAGCTTGTCTGCAAGGCATCAGCGATTGCTCATTCCCTTAACCCAACCATCAAATTTACCTGACTCGGCCTTTTTTAGCTCAGCAAATCCGGTCACGAATCCTTCGTTAACATTCAGAGCTTTCAACCCTGTAACAGGATGGGTATGGACGGCCGGATGGTGAGTATCGATCGGTGGCCTGTTAGGACCTGTGCCCCAGAGATCAAGGATGGTATCATCTTTTTTATGTCAGCCCTGGTTGTCGAAGATTATCGGTCCACGTACATTGAAGTCTCGATGTGTGCACTGCATGTAGAGTTTCGGCAAATTTCTTCAAAGCACTGCTCAACTCATCGTAAAGACCGTATTGAGATACCCATGCAGTGTCTCCTCCGAGAGGTGGGTGTTCTTCCATTCGCAGAAGAGAGTATGATGGAGCTAAGTTTGTCAGCTTTATCCTTCAAAAAGCCTTCGTCCACTTACGATTGATCTCAAATGATGTATCGGCATGGAAACCTGCTACGGGCTGCATGAGTTAGTTTTACTATGAGAGAAATGCCGAAGAAGAAAGTCTTACCCATGGCGTATAGTTCAAATCCGAGCGGAAGTCCTTGGTGCTTCCCCGAATTGTCATATGTCTAGTATCCTACGTCCATTAGTAAGCTTACTTCTCATTTTCTCGCGCGTTATGGGCTGGGTGACAAGGGATACCTTCTGAGCCGGATGTTTGTCGAGAGTTCCATAATGCTCGAACAGTTTTTCTTGCCCCTCAGTAGTGAGATCTTGATCTCTGAAGAATACGACACCCCTCTCAGACACCAAAAGCGCCAGCTCGTCCAGCTGTTTCTCATCCAACTGCGAGAGCTGCACTCCTTCCAAGACGGTTCCGAGGGATTCGGTCAGGTCAACAGCTTTCGCAACAGAGAACAGCGCCTTCTTCTCTGCATCAGCGAAGAGTGCGCGGTCTTTTGGCACCTCGATTTCCTTGCGAACTGGTTCTGAAGGAATATGGTCGCGGATGTTTGGATTAAACTTCGGATGGAGAGTGAGAGGAAATCCAGAATCGGGAGATATGAACTGCGAAGCTCCCAGCTTAGACGCCATGATTATTGAGATTTGAACTTGGTTCTTAATTCTTGGTAGTAGAAAGCTTATACAGATGCGAAAGAGGAGCGGTGTAATAGTATATGGGACTTGCTATAAATTATTTGTTTCACATATGTACTTGTAGGACTGACTTTGGGACTTAGGATATCTGTCAGCAGCACGGATAAATATGCCAAGAATCCGCGATGTTGCGATCGCAGACGCGAAAGGTATCATCGGCGGCTAATGAAAGTCCTCACTAAAACGAGGTTATCCGATAGTCTGGCCTACCTACATATTATCTCGATCTTTATAATGCTGAGAAAGCAGAGAAAGCAGCCGAATGTCGAAGGCCCACTTTTCTTTCAAAGGAATGGTGATTTTCCCCAGATCTGCGATATGGACCTCCACGATGTCAAAAATGACAAGTTGCTTCATCCGCGGGAATGCATGTGGATGTGGAGCCCACACATTCCTTTCAGCTGTCACTTTATATATGGAAGCAATTTCGAGCAGGATCTACTCTAGAGTATAGCGCAAACTCTCCTAATTGGCGGTTGATTTCGGGGTGGGTAATACACAATGTTGGGGATTTTGATGCTCTCACGATATTCGGCGTTTCTTACCTTATTTGAACGCTTGGCACTAACTTTCCACGTGGGCGGTTTGAACTACTGGGCTCTCACTTTCCAGGAATAAATATCCCCGATGCACCGATGCACCGATGCACCGATGTGGCTGATGCGCTCGTATTCAAGTTCTCATGCGGAGGTGAAGATGCAATCCTGAGGTCTGTTGACACAATCCTCGGCATCGAAACTGGCCCAATCGAGACAATCGGCGGCACCTATGTACGGAGTTGTCGCCTCGCTGGAGCCTCCATCTCACTGGCCTCATGTGTCATCGGACAATCTGGCCAGAGCATAGCATTCAAGGCGACATCCAAGATAAAATCGCGTCAAAACAGCTCGGGTAACGTAATTCGGGCTATTCCACATGTGCCCGAACCTTGCAGGATTTGGGGGATAGACAAGCTTTTGGCTTTTCCCCAAGTCTTCCAAGAATTTGGATTGTGGGGAGAAACCATGTCATGACAGCTATCGGTGCGTTCATGCATGACAATCATGTTTGGGTTGCAGGGTCGTCGATTTTTTGGTTCTGAGACCAGAAACATTATATAACCCTTTCATGTGCCACTGAAGCTTTGGCTTTTTGATCAGCATTGCAAATAATAGCTACCTGAACAAATTTGCTCCAAGTCGTCAAAATGGCGGCCATTGCTGAGGGAAAATCCCAGAATATGGTGACCGAGAAGTCGGTGTTCGAGGCAGTCAATGAGAATAGTCTTTCTGTGCACAGTGTGGGAGGTGAAAAACCTGGCTCTCAAGATGGAAGCACCACGCCAGAGAAAGATTGGACACCAGAGGAGGAGACTCGCCTCGTGCGGAAGTGAGTAAAACTGAAATTCGCGGGTGCGATGGGATGCTGATGTGCTCAGGGTCGATTTTATCGTCATGCCTTTTCTGATCCTCGGGTTCATGGCTCTTCAATTCGACCGTGGAAATATGTGAGCGCCCACGATGAATCTCGCGGATGCTTTCATAAGCTCACTTAATCAAATAGTGGCAATGCACTCACCGATTTCTTCTTCCGTGATGTTGGTATCACTCAAGCCCAGTTCAACGTCGGTCAACAGCTCCTGTCGCTCGGAATTGTTCTTCTAGAGGTCAGAAAGAGAACCATATACCACATACAACTATCGCCAGTGCTGATCGTGTCATAGATTCCCAGCAACATTGTCCTTTATCGAGTTGGCCCAACTAGGTGGATCACTGGTCAGATCTTCATCTGGTAATAACGCCGGCACTTATACGTCTCTTACTCTCAACTATGCTGACATGTCTCCTTTAGGGGCCTTATTGCCACTTTCCAAGCATTTCAGAAGGGCGTTGGTGCATTCTATGCCACAAGAATGCTTCTCGGGTGTGTAGTCGCTGATGCGCGTCAAACCTCCCAACAAGCGCTGACTTTTGAACAAGACTTGCCGAATCTGGCTTCATTCCAGCCGGTCTGTACACAATCACCTTGTGGTACAAGAGAGATGAAACTAGCAAGCGCTTCGCCTTTTACTTCCTCGGCAATCTCACTGCCCAGGCCAGCTCCGGGCTCATCGCCTACGGAATGTCCGTTTCTCCCTACGTCTAACCGCTACTCAGCTAACATTCCCAGTCTCCAAATGCGCGGGATCGCCGGGCTCGCCGGCTGGCAATGGCTCTTCATCCTTGAAGGCATCTTCACGATCCTCGTGTCCGTGATCTTTGGATGCTTCTTCGCCGGCACTCCGGCGCGGCCCTACTCCCTCCTCAAGCTGACCTATTTCTCGCCACGCGAGCTCCACATCCTGCGCACGCGCATCCTCCTCGACGACCCGGACAATGAAAAGGCGGCCGAGCAGAACATCTCCTGGGCCGAGTTCAAGACCACCATGTGTGACTGGCGCATCTATCCGCATCTGCTGCAGACGGTCTGCGCGCTTGCGCCCGTGTCCACGCTCATGTCGTACGCGCCGAGTCTCGTTGCGTCGTGGGGCTATCCGAGGCTGAAGTCGAACGCGCTGGTCTCGGTGGGCGCTTGGGTCGTCATCCCGCTGTACGTGTTCTGGGGCTGGGTGGCGGACAAGACGCGCCAGCGCGGGCTGGTGCTAATCGTCTCGATGACGCTGTGGTGGGCGTTCGCGCTCGGCTGCCAGATCGTGTCGACGTCCACAAACTCGAACCTGCGGTACGCGCTGCTGACGATGGCGATTATCATGGGCGGCCCGTGGCATGCGGTCAATGGCAGCTGGCTTGCGATTAATGCGCGGTCGCCGGCGCAGAGGAGTTTGCGAATGGCGATGTTTATCATGAGTGCGAATACGTCGGGGATTGTGGGCAGTCAGTTGTTTCAGCCGAAGGACGCGCCGAAGTATCAGAGGGGGTGGACGGTGATTGTGTGTCTTGTGTCCGCGAGCTTGGTGTTTATCATCTTTAATAATGTGCAGTATCGACTGTCAAACAGGGCGATCAAGAAGAAGATTGCAAGGCTGGAAGAGGAGGGATCGAATAACGAGGCGGAGCTTAAGGCGTTGAAGCTGTATAACTTGTAGACTCTGGTTTATGAGTTTAGGAGTTGGATATAGCCGCAAATATATGGCTGATTAATTTATTCACTTCGAAGCATTTTCAAAAATGTTTAGATTCACTTCGGCATCAGACCTCCAGCCGATGTATGTACTCCGTATAAGCCCATTTTCTTCAGTTCTCATGGAGCTATTTTAGATCCTCCACATCCCGTGAAGCCATCAAAAAACTCACATGATCATCATGTCCATTCCAGAGTTCAAATCCTCCATCCTTCCATTATCTGCGTCCAATTTCTGCGAACTCCAATTTTTCTTATTATTCCTCCCTCATGCTAATATATTTCCTGTCTTCATTTTCATACCAGACATTCACCGCAAATGCCAGCATCCATTTTTATTTTCATTTCTATTATTTACCTTCACGTTGTGCTGTTGCTGAGCTTCGGCGATAAGCTTGTTATCGTCGTGATCGATCCGATGGATGATGTCGCCATTTGGCCCCGCGATGACAGAACCCCGCTACTGCGACACTACGGTGTTGGAGGAATCCTATGTACTGTACGTACTCGACCTTACCACTACCTTATCAATCAACGGCCGATGATAAAGAAAACCACTCGATCTTTTCTCAACTCGCCGAAGATGGCAAGACATCATATACAGATTTTGGTGAGGGCGTGTAGACTTGGAAGAGGCCCGATACAGAGAGGTAAGGATGTTCGGAGACATGGCAGATATGGAGACGGATTTGGCGGCCTTGGATGAAATCACCTATGCAGAGACGGTAGATGCTCGCGGACCTCAGCGTCAAGTCTGGTGGAGTTGGTTTTCCTTGGCTTTGTGCCGTCATTGCCAGAAGATGTCGTCCCCATGGAAGGTGATGATGCTCGGAACCCGAGATGAACCCTTCGTTTATGTAGATATGTTTCTCACGACCATTCGGAACTCTTGTGAGGATGAAAGTCAGAGATATCAGGTATGGAGTGGGGCGTTTCTTGTGCTCAAACCTGTTCATCGATTGATCTATACGCATGTGTTCCTCTAAATTCGCCTTATTGTAACGTTGAAAGTCGTAAATCTCATCTATATGCAAATTTGCCCCTTTATATGCCATATGCCATATGCCCATCCATCTAATTCTGCAACGGCACCACAATCCGTGGTCCATTGACGCTGCCGTCTCTCAGCCTATCCAATGCATCATTAATCCCCAGCAGCCCTCCCTCCGCAACCTCAATATCAGGCGTCTGCAGCAAGCCCTCCTTCAGCAACTTCTCCACCCACACCATGAGAGCCTCTCCCACCTCATGCGCCTCATGAAACGCCTTAATCGGTACAGTGTGGTACTGCACTCCCGGCGTCGGTTGTTTCGGCAGCCCCGTCAACCCAACAAGATGCGCCTTGCCTTCCTCAGCGTCCTCAGTCCTCTCCATCGCCTTCGCAAGCAGTGTTGCGCTTTCTCTCCCACGTGTGTCGATTCCGAATCTCAGTTTCCCGCCCGTCACTTGCCGGATGATCTCCACCGCCCTCTTCTCATCCAGCCGGTCCACCAGCAAATCCGCGCCCAGCTTCAGCATCCTGCTCCCGTTCCGCGCCACGTCGAGCACACAAATCGTGCGCAGTCCGGCGAGTTTCGCAAGTTGCAACGCTACGCAGCCCGTTGCGCTTGAGCCACCCCAGATCACGAGCCAATCTCCCTTCTTCGGCCGCTCGTCCAGACTGATGCCCTCGAAGCACTCAGCTCTAATGTCTTTGGCGAAGGTTTCGGGCTGGAGAGAGCGGACCAGGGAGAGCAGGTCGGGCCCGTCGCCCGGGGAGGGGCAGAGGGAGAAGGAGAGGCCGATGCAGATGCCGAGCATGAGTGCGGCGGCGGCGTAGGCGACGCCGAGGGGAGCAGCGGAGAGGGGGGAAAGGGATGCGGGCAGGAGACAGGCGTTGTGGGTGGAGACGATGGCGTATTCTTGGTAGGCGGACTTGCGGGAGTCGCGGTAGTCGGTGGAGACGGCCATGACCTGGGGTGATCAGTACGCTGGTGTAGATGACAGCGTGGGCAAGGGTGGGAAGGGAACATACGGTATCTCCCACGCGGAATCTTGAGGCCCTTTTTGGAGCTTTCACGACCTTACCGGCGAGATCACGGCCGGCTATGCAGGGAAGGGCGGGCAGTCCGAAGCCGAAATCACTGTTGCAAAATTGTCATTAGCTTCTCATCAAATATGCCCGATTCTTGGAGCAGTGTTACTCACGGTGCTTTCCAATCAATGGGATTAAGGCCGACAACCGTAACCTTAACCAACATCTCCCCATCATCCTCTGCCTTCGGAATCTGATGTTTCGTCGTATGCTGATATCTCTGTTTGACGCCATGCAGCAGCAGCACCTCCTGATGCTCCAGTTCGAATTTATCTTCGGAAGCGTCTGCTTTCAGCGTGTCGATGACCTCTATGGGATCCCAACATTTCCGCTTCCCCTCGCTGAAGTCGGATGTTCTATTCTCGTCCCGGTGCTTCCGCTTTGGGCTCAGGGAAGCCGTCGGGGTTGTCGGGGCTGTCGGGGTTGTCGTGGTCGTAGTTGTAGTGGTAGTGGTAGTCGTGCTCGCCATCACCGAAGCCTCCAAGGCGTATGCTCTGTTTCTCGCCAACATTCCTGCACCCAGCCGAAGAATTGCGTCGACGCCTCTCCCAGACTGCACTCTCTCAGACGAAGGATCAACGCAATCGACTCAAACAAGGCAATTATAAAGACGGCGAATGCGAAGCAATCAACGAAACGGATCATTCATGTACGGGCCCAAAATAGAAAATAAAGATGGAGAGAAAGACGGAGAGAGAGAGAAGGTATATACAGGAAGGAAAAAGACACTTAGGTGCGTTTGGCAGATAGCTATACCTCTTCTACCAATAACTCCATCCGAAGTCTTCGCACTGTATCCGTACATGGAGTACCTACCCCTCCATACATATCCCGCTGTCAAGCACGCAATTCGTCAAGACGCTATGGAAAGACTTTGCCTGAAGGAGCGTTGGAGATGTGGGGTGAGGAAGGCGCAGGTGTTGATGATATTCCGGACGTGCGATTGCGTGCTTGGAGTTGGAAATCGCGAGGGAGAGATGTTGATTGGAGTCACGTGGTTTTGGGGAAAATTCGTTTTGGCAATGATGACGGGATGATATCACGACAAATGAGTCCGAAACCGCCATTAAGAACAAGCAAGAGCTTTCAAATGGATCTTTACGTCTATTGTTTCAACCCTATTGAAAATAAGATAGTTAAGATTGAAAATAGGTGATTTTCGTAAGGGCGTAGTTTTACAACTTCCATATACTAAAAAATGACTTGAGAAGACTGCTATATATAAAGTCAGCAATGATTGCGGAATTAGTAACTACCTTGAGAACTTCTGGGCTATTATATTTATATTAAAATCTAACTTAAGGGTTAGCAAGAAAAATCATGGAAATCATGAGTTACTTAAGTTACTTAAAATCATTGCTTATAAGTATGAGTAACAATTTTCCGTTACGCATTGATTATGAGTAGCAGCCTGTTACTCATGAGTTACTCAATTTTCTAACCCTGATCTAACTAGAGTTTAGCAAGGTTTTTTACTTAAGGTAAGGGAGCATAAACAGCAGCCCCCATTAAGTCAAATTAGACTCCATTGTTATGTATCATGGCTCTTAGTATTAAGTGATTCATTTACGAGCTCAAGAAACATATTTGAAATTGATAGATCACGTGCTTTTCATAGCGATAAAGGCTGTCCGGATCTCCGAAAGTCAGGAGTCACGCCGCGATTTTTTCCTTCAATCTTATCCAGACGACGTCAATGAGCGGCCCTTCATATCCTTTCAGACTTCGAAGATGAAGGAGGATAGTGCCTACAGAGCCAGGGCTTCCCGCACACAAATCAACGAACATTCTCCTCTGACCCCGTTTTATCACGGAACTCAACCATTATGAGGCGAAGGAGGCAACGGGACGGCTTCATCAGCTCTCGCGAGGGAGAAATGTCTCACAACAAACACAATTAAATTTCTTTCATAAGTCCTACTTCCATATAGTCATGTCTTGTTATGCTTTAAATATTGCCTGTTGCCCCAAGAGCTGCTCATGACGATCAGAGATCAATTTACTCCCATGCCTTGAGGAAGACCTTGGACTTCTCAGCCTCACGTGTCAATGGGTGCTTGACTTCTTAGCTTGAAGAAAACCTTGCAAGGTTTTGGGCCATGGTATAGGCCCTCGTTGTAAGCCTTGGGATCGATTTCGATTTCTTTAGCATTGGCATCTTTGGTTTTGTGGGTGTTGAATGTCCAGAGTAGTCACGTGACCGAATCCCAGTGACCAAGCGGCACGGAGTGCATTTGTTGTATTCTGGTGTGCGGATTAGTAAGTCCGCATGCCCCAGAGCCGCAGGGCATGGTATAAAGTCAGGCTACATAGCACCTACTTAGGGGGTAATTGATTCACTTTTAAGCACTGAACTTCCTGAACGCCGAATCCCCAACACGGCTGAAAGTGCCGGCGTATCACGTGAACACTAGGAAACTGCACAAATGCCACAAAAGACAAGAAAAGGCTATTGTACACTCTTAGGTGAAACCGGTGGTCCTTGGAAATAAATTTTTTATATAATTCGTACTTTGTATTGGCGTCGCTGTGAGATGGTTGCCGTCAGGACTAGCGAACTGACCTGGCTTAGCAATAAAGGGCGGCTAACAACATTCTGAGTGTCGTCCAGGTGAAAGCTTCGGATCGGCGGAGGATTGTTGGGTGGCTGATCATCAGCGAATACCAATTGTGCGTTTGTGCTTTACCTTCTGTTCGTGTTTTTGCTCAGTAGGTTATCTCCATTTTTCCTGTCAGAGTCTGGCGTCGAACAGTTGTAAGCTGCTCAGTTTCATCGTTGCTCTCACTTTTCGTATAGCCCCAAGTCTGTTAACGCGTGTAGCATGCCTGGCACAACAATTTACCCATTTGTCGGGCATTGGCTCGCAATAGCTGCAGCCAACGTCAGCCGGAGATACGAATGTGAGAACTTGACCCCAATACTTAACTCCGAACTTAACTCCCTTCATACAAAGTATAGGTACTAATGAATTGGCCAACACTTTTGAACAATCTTATTTTTGTAAAAGTGAAAATCTGTGATTTTTTGTCGGTTCTTTTACTGCTGAATTTGGCCCAGAAAAGTTCAAACACGACTTCAGACTATTTTCTGGAACAATAAGAGCGGCAATGGACAACAAGGAATTATCATTGACGGCGTTGGGAAGCTTTTCTCCCCAAGTCGCCGAACAACATCTCGCCACAGTCCTTTCCTCAAAAGATTCTGGACTCAAAATCATTCATCGTCCAACGCCCACACCCGGCCCTGCCGAACTACTCATCAAAGTCAAATCCATCGCACTCAACTTAATCGACTGGGGGATGCGTGACCAAGGCATTTTCCTCACCAGCTATCCGGCAGTCGTTGGCTCTGACATCTCCGGCATCGTCATCTCTGCTGGCTCCTCCGTGCCCTCCGATGCTCCCAAGCCAGGCACTCGTGTGTCCGCCTTTGCGCCCTGCTTCTTCCATCACGGTGCTCCGGATTACGGCGCCTTCCAGGAATACGTGCTCGTTCCCGCCGAAAATGCGGCGCCGTTGCCGGATGGGATGAGCTTTAATGAGGGGAGTGTGCTGCCCATGGCAGTTGTGACGATGTGGTCGGGATGGTATTCCATTGGGCTTCCGCGCGAGACCGCATATACCCCTGCGGACAAGAAGGGCATGCTGGTGTGGGGTGGCGCCAGCAGCATGGGTAGCGCAGCAGTGCAGGGCGCGAAGTTGATGGGTTTCACCGTCTATACCACCGCCAGTGAGAAGCATCACGAGTATCTGAAGACGCTTGGAGCGAGTAAAGTCTTCGATTATCGAGATGACTCTGTGGTCGAGAAGATTGCGAGGGCAGCAAAGGACGATGGAATTACAATTGATTTTGGATATGATGCAGTCGGTCAGCTAGAGTCGTGCTTGGAGGTCCTGAAACGGTGTAAGGGACAAGAGGTGGCGAAATTAGCCTCAGCCATTCCACTGTCGGAGGATTCGCCGAAGGTGGAGGATGTGGAATCGAGATTTGTCCAGGCGCCAAAGGATGTGGAGGAGAGAAAGGAGCTCTTTCATTTCATCTTTGCGATTTGGTTGAAGGATAAGTTGGCTAAGGGAGATTTTGTGCCCAGTCCGAAGATCAAGGTAATTGAAGGAGGATTGGAATCTCTGGATAAGGGGTTAGATGAATTGAAGAAGGGAGTGAGCGGAGTGAAGCTTGTGCTTGAAATTTAAATGAAATACGCTGTCTTCCTGATTTCTGCAGAGAATTGGCTTTCTTAATGTTATAGAGTGCTGTAGAGTTTGGTTAATGTTGTATTTAGATGCACGGCCAGGACGTGATTAGTAAGTCCGGAGGCCCCCCAGAGCCGCAGGGCGCACCAGTATATAGTCAGCCTACGTAGCACCTATTTAGGGGGTAATTGATTCAATATCAACGACTGAACTATCTAAATGACGTGCCTACGGATCCCTATTGCTACAGTGCCCGAGTTGCAACAGTTAACATCAAACTTCGTACAGCACGTGACTTTCTCATGTTGCTTAGTCAGCATTGTCGTTTCCACAAGCGCTGAACTACTTTCTGCTGCTCACGATCGGGTTTGACGTCCATCCCCCATTAGTATAGCGGCCCGTAGCTTAAACTAGCATCGTTTTTGTTGAATAAAGGATTTGGAATTTGGGGTTTCGTGCCTGTAGGCACCCGGGGATTCTCAGTTTGGAGAATTCATGAGAATCTCCATGCGCATGCATAGAATCTTCTATGCATTCACACATGCCTTTGAGCCTTTGTTTCTAGCTCTCTATATTATGAGAGCCCTTTCCTAGATTAGATAGCTTTACAATCAAGCACTTTACACATCATATTTCAACAGTTTTCACATCATTCATCATGATAGCGGGGACTATGGTCAAGCTCTTGCTTAAGTATGGCTCTATATCGGCAGCAGTCTTGGTCGCTCTTTACACTGGCCTGCTCGGACTGCTCGCAACTCCGTTCTTCCAAGGCCATGTTGTCTACCTCCACGCAATGCAGATGACCTGGTTCAAGGACCTCAACGTCCCTGAAATGTTTGGCTTCCTACACAACCAAGCCACACCTTTTTCCATCAAGTCCTCCGATGGCGAAACACTGTACGCCTGGCATATTCTACCCATTGAGTTGTATCGCAAGCACGAACAGGCTCTAAACGCGGAGCCCTCGGGCTTTGTCTTGGACTTCACATCCCGCCTCGCCTTCAAGCTACTACGCGATGACCCTGATGCTCGATTGATCCTCCACATGCATGGAGCCGGAGGTACCGTCGGATCAGGCTATAGAGCTCCCAATTATCGCGCGCTGTCGGCAGGGCAGCCCGATAAAATCCACGTCTTGACATTCGATTATCGAGGTTTTGGGCGCAGCACCGGCACACCGTCCGAGCCTGGAATGTTCCTCGATGCCCTTACGGTCGTCGACTGGGCGATAAAAGTCGCCGGCATCCCACCGTCCCGGATCCTCATCTTTGGCCAATCTATGGGCACTGCTGTGAGCATCGCTCTCTCGGAGCACTTTGCCTTGCAATCTCCGCCCATAGTGTTTGCAGGCACTGTACTCGTTGCACCGTTTGTCGACGTTGCGACGCTCGTGGCGACGTATCGCATTGCGGGTTCCATCCCCCTGTTATCACCGTTGGCCAGGTTCCCTGTGCTGTTCAACTACCTTAGCACCTTTATACGGGATAAGTGGTTGAGCAAGGACCGTATCGCAGAATACGTACGGGCCAACGAAGCTAATGGGGAGAAGTACCGACTGACTCTGATACATGCCGAGGACGATTATGATATTCCGTGGCATCATACTCCCGCCGTCTTCCGACACGCCGTCAATGCTACGGTGCCGGGAGGGATCAACGATGACCAATTCGAAGAGCAAAAATACAAGTCAAGGACGGATCTGGGAGCTGCGGGGTCGGTCGTGGAATGGCGGACGGAAAACGGTGTCATTAGGGAGGAGATACTCAAATACGGCTTGCATGACGTTGTTATGGGCTACCCAATAATCACCATGGCTGTCATGCGCATCTTTGACGCTGCGGATCAGTCGTCTAGACGACGTGTAGATGGAAGGAGGGGTCAGGAGTAAACGGGTTGGAGTCAAGTCTGTTAGAGCTGGTTTCTCGGAGGGGCCCAGCATCACCTATTTCCCTGTGATATTAACCAAACTGCGAGCCTGCGAGGCGCTTCTTGGGACCGCTCTTGAGAAAAAAAAACTCGCAACTGCAACGCCCTTCGCCTCTTTCCCTATCTAGCTCAGTCGAGCTTCACCGGCGTCCAGCACCCGCTAGAGTGGATTGCAACCACTCAGGCTCAGGGGGTGGGATGTGCTGCTGGACACCGCCAGTTTCGTGCCAGCTAATCATCTGGACCTCTCCCGCTAGCATCCCGACTTCGTGCCGATCTCCTTCTATAAGATATTTGACTATCCCTCCGGTGTCGACTGTCTGCTGGCTCGCAAAGCAGCACTGTCCCGATTAGGCCGCCCGTGATTTGCTGGTGGAATCGTCTAGAGAAGCTCGGTACAGGCTGATGGCCATGTTTTACTTGATGGAACTGAAGCGTTCGACGATGGTATACTTAATGGTGTGAGCCTTCCCGCGGTACACCTTCGTCTCAGCCATCTGATGAACATTGGAATAGAGATGATTCACGAGCGCGTCATCTGCCTGATGGACTGGCTGCTCGAAACTCTACTCCCCTTACGCCATTCCAATGGAAAAGTGGTGGTGCAACTCTACAGACCACATACACAGCAGCAACGTGGCGGAACCATTACACTCAACTTTATAGATTTAGTAGGATCATCGACGAATGCGTAGTTGAGCAGCGAGCGAATTCCATTCGTCTCTCGCTAGGCAGAGGCTGTCTTTGTAATTCAGGTGTCGGTGACGCCGCCTTCGATCTCTGGCAGGAAACGCTGCTTAAGGCCTTCAAACCAGAGCAAGGAGGGACTTTCTCGTTGATATGGGCGTGCCAACTGGTGGGGCCATTCGGATCTCGCTAGGACTGATGTCGAACTTTGCTAATGTTTACCAGTTTATCGAATTTGAGGTACCTTCTGTTAAAGTGATTGATATGAAAACTCTTATATTATAAAACCATCTAATCTAGAATCGGCCTCTTATAGAGGGCCTTAGATAAAGGCTTAAAGGCTAGTGTCTCATGCATAGATGATTCCATGCATGCGCTTAATGATTCTCATGGATTCTCAAATCTAAGCTTTTAAACTATATTAAAATACAGCTACTTTGTAAGAGCTTTAGTGAGAACATTAGTCTAGTTATTACCTATTGCAACACGTTCCAATTAAATGTAGCTAGATTCATATTTGTCTTAGATAAAGTGAAAAGCAAGCGTTATTCTCTGCGGTCGCAGGACGACGTCTTGGGACCTGTCAGTGTTGGAAGCTGGGTATGGGATCTAGCCAGTAGCGTGTATGTGAGAATCTAGCCCTCCATTGAAGATGTGCATCATCAACTTCCTCAAGGTAGACAGACCTTCGTGTTCATGATTGAAACGTTATCCTCTTCTGGCTGCGGATAAGTGGTTTAATCTAAAGCACTGAAAAGAGCATGTTGTAAGTGAATACTTGCACCTAATCAAGGAGCAAACATCCTGTCGCACTGTGTCATGCAGACAGAACGCTCCGTCCGAGTTTCCTTCTTGATGCTAGTGCGCATCATGGGATCGCAGTAATGCATGAACATGGCTGAGCAGCATTATCACTCTCCATCGTCAAAGTATCACTATAATACGTAAGGCAAAGCTCTTGCCAGGCACTTCCTAGACAGAACAGCAATTACAGCCATTAACGGCGCCCTCGCCATTCTCCTGCGGCATACCCATGCAAAATGGGCGAAGCAATCGGCATCGCCTTGACTGCCATTGCGCCTCTTGGTCCATCCCAGTGTGTAATCGATGTCGAATACGTTGGAGAGCGTATGCGACCACCACGACATTTGGGAAGAATTTCGACAATTCATTCTCAACGTTGCGCATGCAAGAATGGACCACGGACTCGGCCCTGAGACCCTGGCTTCCGAAGAACTCTCACGCGCCTCCAGGCCTGACGGGAAGTGGGACGAGGATCGCATTCGAAGCCGAATCTCGAGCCATGCCGCCGCCACGACGGCGCCCGCTACCGGCCGACCGGCGAAGCGCCGCCGAGACCAGCGCGTGCTCTGCAGTTGCACCTTGCGAGCCGCGCCGCCGAGTCCAATATTCCAACGGTCCTTCATGAGCACGGCGTTTGCGACGGAAATGGAGGATCAGACGCAGGACCAGCATCTCGCGATGCGGTACGACTCAGCGCGCGAGAACAGCTGGCAAGAAAGGGCTGCTGCGTCGCGGGAGAGAATAAATATGAACGAGAAGAAGTCGGCAGGCCGACCGCGGGAGAGGAGGCTGGTGAGGTGCCTCAAGAGCCCCCCCTCTTCCACGAATAAGGAGCTGGGGAGTCTACCGCCATTCCTGCGTCCTCGAGATCCATTCCCCCGGACTCCGAGGCACCCGAGACGCAGCAACGTTATGGAATGACCCTAGCTGTGCGTGACGCCTTGGAAGGGCATCATCCATCCCCCATCTCTCCACGAGACGTCCGCCGGCGCGGAACCTGCAGACGGCTGAACTCGGCGTCGGGCATTCCTCACTCAGTCCAACATCATCTTCACGACCGAGAGAGCCCCAGATCCCAGCATCAGACGCACACCTCCCTCCCCAGCGAGCGAACCCGTCATTCCCGGCACGACCCCCAAGGACAGGACGACAGCGAAGCAGAGAACCCGGCGCAGAAATTCCAAGGACCCCAGGGACTTCAGAGACAGATAGATAGACACAGCAGCGGCCCCGCGCCGAGGACTCGCGGCGCGTCTGCCGTCTTCGCCATAGCGGAGCCCGACCGAGGGACATCGATCGATGGCAGCGGATCTCAGCGCTCTAGCCGACGACCCCAGAGACGCGCAACGCAGGGAGCGGATCGAGGCTACCGCGAGCAAAGGCCGCCCTCTGTCGCAGCCATCCATTACATTCCATTCCGCTCCAGCCGACGCGGGCTTTGCAAGGCGTGGACTGCGCCTGCACCGCTTCTGCCGGCGGGCCTCGCCACGAGCCGAGACGAGAGGCAGCCATCCCCGGCGCGGATACGGCTCCGGGGGCCTGGTCGCAGCGGGGAGGCTTGGACCGGGCGCCTAACGAGGAGAGACGTCGAGCTGGGAGTCCTCGAGGTGCGGGAGTGCGTGGCGGGCAGGGCGGGGAAGTGGGGTGCGTGCGGACGCGGGGCGGGCTGTGGAGGGGTTGTGGCGGATGGTGCCTGGATGCTCTGGCTGCGCGACAGGATGAGGCGGGGTGGTGACTTTGGTGTGGGGAGGGATGGCTTGTGCTCTTCGGTGGTGGGTGATGATTTTGGATGAGGAGGTGGAGATGCTGGGTTGTTTGATGGGAGAGAGTATGAGGAGATAAGGAGGGGGGTGAGGTGGGGGATGGGGATGAGATGAGATGAGATGATGAGATGAATCAGACGATGGGATGAAATGGGATGTGTTCTAAGAAATCCGCAATCCCACCGTACTTGTTCTTTCATATTCAGTAGGAAACAAAAGTTTGTGAAATGGAATACCCGTCCAGGCCCTTATCACCATCATTACCACCTCCCCCTTTCCCTATTCATCCGATCTTCGAGATCTGACCGCCGCATTGCTCTGCTGCACGGTTCTATAGCCTTTCTTCCCTCCATAACACTAAGATGCAACCCTCGTCGCAAACAACACCGCCAACAACATTGCAAAACATGACAAGCAATCTGCTTCACTGACCATCTACCAAAGAATGCAGAACCACAAAGGCAACCAGCCTGGACGATGTTTCCATCTGTACGAGCTCAATTCCAGCTCGCGCCAATGCAGAGCAAAGTCATGGAAGCGCGGCTGTTCCGAAATGCTCTTTTCGTTCTTGTAGGCCCCTATTCAACTCTCCATTGCCTGGGACGTCACACGGAAAGTAACTATCGAGGCCGGTCACGTGAGATATAAAGGAAAGATATAAGAGAAAAAGAGAAGGCTTGGCAGCGGAGGAGTTGGTGACGAAGGAAAATCACCTATCTGTTTGTCCTTTTGTCCAAGGATGGATTGAAGAGCGTGGCGTCGTCGATAGGATATATGAAGCGCATGTGTAGAATCCTGAGAGGAGAGCCTCTCCCAACTCGCACGACTCCAATTCCTCGACGACGCCCAAGACGATGCTCAAGCCAAGGGAAGAAACGCGTGCGGAATCCAGGCCCCCATCCTCACATCCTCGTCGGCAGAAGCACAAGAGAGACTCCCGACGCAGCCATGCCACAAAGGCGCCACACGTTTCAGGACGCCTCGCAATCCTGGTGGACGCGAGGCAATGCCAAGACCATCCTCTGCCTGCAGCCAATGTACATATGCATGTAAGCAGCCACATCGGCCACCTCAGGCTCGAGGCCCGTTGCCGTCCCAAGGTGCGCGTCGAAGGGAGGGGCAAGGCGAGGTGCAGCTTGGAAGCGGGGAGAGGGGCACAGTAAACCCATCGACTACGGTGCGCGAGGTTGAGGTACTGTGCGAGTAGAGTAGATGACATTTGTGAGATCTTGTGGTTGTGGTTGTGTTGTGATGTGATGATGCAAATGGAACGCATACTGTGAAGTGATGGCCAGCCAAGAGATCGAGACCAGACAGACAGACAGACAGACCAGGGACAGACAAGCCGGCGGATAAAGACAATCGGCTCGGAGCGGAGCACACGACTATTCCGAAGCGCGAGCTGAGCTGACTGAGCGAAGAGAGAGAGATGAGAGAGATGAGAGAGATGAGACGGATCGCCCAAGCTCAGCCGGTTTGTTTGAGGAGCGCGTCTTGACGCGATACCACGCTGTGCTGCATCGCACGTTACGCCAGAGCAGCGCGGCGCGCGATAGAGTTGGAGTTGGACCATGGGACGATGGACGAATACGGATTACGGGGGACTCGGTGATTTCGATGGCTTGGATTTATCTCCTCGAGTGGTACGGATATGTGTGTACATAGAGGAGGAGGAGAGGACGGTCCGGTTGGACTAGACGCACAGGTGTGGAACTGAGGTCTATGTCATGTCTTGGTAAGCAACGTTGTAAGCAACATGGTATGAAACATTGTATGGAGAAAGAAGTACATGTGTACATACAGATTGTCTTTGTGGTCCTCAATGGCGCGATGGAGCCTGCGATCACCCGGCTGGTCGGCGGGAAATCCTCCGGCTTAGTGTTTGCAGGAGGCTTCTCCAGTGGGAATGGATGGATTACCTATGGAGAGGCTCCAGCAGCACCAGAGTTGAGTTGGGCAAATGAAATGAGGAGATTGGGATCTGCGAACGCGCTTGAAGATGTGGAGATGTGAAGATGTGAAAATGGGAAAGGATGTGCTGTGCGTTTCGTTACTCTCTCGGTACAGCGAGTAGGCAGTAAGCTTGCAGAGGGGCTAGCTAGAACTGATGATGGTGGCCCCATGTATGTAGGTATGTCTGTCAAAGTTCGTCCGTCAAATCCAAAGATAGACGCGAATTACGAAAACGAAGGTGCGCCAGTTCCGTCTTCCTCCTGAATCTCGGCACCAAGTAATCGTAATCGTGGGATTCTATAATCAGCAGTAGCCATACCGATGGGCAATATTGCAGCTCTCCCAGCCATGTACGACAGATCCGAAGATGGAGGGATGCACTCGTCAACGTATGTATGTATGGAATTGTCCATGTTGATGTTGATGTTGATGTTGATGTTGATGTTGATTTTGGCATTAGAGGGCTTCCAGGGCTTCCAGGCCGAAGATGTCTGGCGGGCGGGTGTCGCGGCGCCAGACTCACCTGTCAAACAGGGCACCCTGACAATTTGCTACTGCAACGGCGGTCAACAGGGGCAGACAGACAGAGAAGCAGGCGGCAGGCCGAGATCCACGGCACAGCAGTCGAGGTTGGTTGCTGGGCTGGCTTTCCCGAGGTCATGAAGGGAGATAGATGGGTAGATACTCATATTGGACCATTCAACGACGAGCTGGATTGTTCAGACTCTTCCTTCGGCGATAACTGCCGAATCATCCTCAGCGTCCCTGTCTCGCGCATGATCCTCACGCATTAACATGTCCAAATCGAGACATCCGTGATACTGTACGCATTTTCGGGAAAAGGCGCGAATTGATTGGCATCCATAAACTAATCGAACACGTTTCGATAGGTACTGTATGTACTGTACCTACCTATGCCATGCTATGCAGGTGCACCCTATAGCTTCGGAGGAGATACCTACTCCGACAAGGCCGTAATTTGACTCGAGCCCCGCAGGAATCGAGTTGCTATGTAAGATGTCTCTTTTCTCTTTTCCCTTTTCCCTTTTCCCCGAGTCGAATTGTGGCAGGATCTAGGCGTCTGTGTGCATATAGGACTCGAACCGCGATGTAATGTACTGGAACGATAAATTCGAGACAACGGCATTGGAGATCTGGAGACATGACGTTGTGGTCGCCATTGTGCTAAACATCCGTGGCATATGCATACGAAGTATGTGATAGCTCACGTTGGACCCAAGCAAGCAAGCAAGCAAGCAAGCAAGCCAGCCTTAGCCGCAAGATCTGAGCAAGCCTGAGCCTGGCACGCGAATTCTCCGACAGACAAGGCAAGCCCTCACTGCTTCAGATCCAGGATTGCATTGCACGATTCCATGACGCTCTAGACGCGACACGGAGCAGCCTCAAGGTGTCAAGGCCATCTCGACCGTTTGCAAGACTGGGGAAACGTGCAAAGTCGGACATACCTCTACATAGGTACATACATACATACATACATACATACTCTGCCAGTCATAGACTGTGCGAAGATTGTCACGATTTCGGGTAAAGGCGCTGCGGATATCGCGTTTGGGATATATATATAGTACCTCGTCCATTATTGACTGGTTCTTGGAGACGAGAAAGAGAAAGCACTTTGAGAAAACAGCTGATGAGTATAGTATTGTGCCAGCGGAAAAGAGCCTCGAAGAAGGCACGGTAGAAGCGAGGAGATGATGGTTAATCAAGGGATGCGGAGGTTGATGGATGATGATACACGAGAGAGTACACTGTACTTCGTACGGACCAAAGAGTACTCCGAACTCCGTATACAAGATGTATTAAACGGGATAGATATTCTCCTGAACTGGAGAGTGGAGTGGAGGGTCATCTCCAACCACTACCGTGCGGCTAAAGCGTATGGATGTACTGTATGTACGACGAACGGCCAAGTCCTGTCACGTTCAATCAATCATGGATGGGGGAGGGGGAGGGGGAAGATGAGGCCAGGCTTGCGACGTCGACATGGACATGGACATGGACATCGACATCCCCTGATGCGGCGCCAAGGACCAAGGGCCAAGGGCCGATGAGCATCCGGGATCCCTGGAATTCAAGGGCTGAGGGCTGTCAGATATGCTGTCAGGTATGCTGTCAGGTATGCTGTCAGGTAGGCTGTCAGATATGGCCATGTCCCCTGCTTCCCGCTGGCCGACCGTTGAAGAACAAACACTGAGTCAGGGTCAGTCAGTGTCAGTCAGTGTCAGCCAGTGCCAGTGTCAGTGCCAGTGTCAGGCCTACCTACTACATACCTTCATCCCTTGCCTTGTCTCTACCTTAATTGACCCCGTCGACTACCTACCATACCCTACCATACCCTACCTACCCTGCCTAGCTACCCTCTACCCTCGGATTGACGTCGAGAAACGACAGGCATTATTAGACGCGCATCATCAGGCATTTGCATTTCGTGAAGCTATTCACAACTTTCTGTGTCTCGTGCGTGTCTTGTGTCTTATGTCTCGTGTTCTTGCCGCATGAATCTGCACTTGGTCGCAGAGGACATTCCTTGGGTGCTGCAGCGGTAAACACCCACCACAGTAAAACACAGTAAAATCAATCAACAGCGGGGTCTTGCTACTCTAACAAACACTGTACCAAGTAGTGGACGTGGTAGCTACTCTAGCGTCGACCACACAACCAAAAAAACAAGAGCCAAAAAAGTCAAAAAGGTCAAAAGGGTCAAAAAGGTCAAAAAGATCAAAAAATCATCCTCCACAACCCAGTTCACCATTCACTGAGTGCCTTTCTCTTCGCCCTTCTTCACGTGGAGCGGGTTCACGTGTGCATGTGCGCGTAACCGTCGACCTCTCTACTCCTTGCTGCCGTCGCGACACCTTTGAGCCCTGCCCTTTGAACCCTTTGAACCCTTCCTTTGAACGTGCAGAAACCGTGCTCGCCAGCATCCCGTCGTACACCCCTCAACCACGCGACACAGACACAGACACAACGCACATCTGTCGAGACCCACGGCTTCTGCGCATCAGCATCACCATTACCATCGACACAGCAGAACCAAGCCAAGCTTCAACAAGGTCAGACACTTTATTTCCCTAAACTCCTTCCGGACCACTGTCTCAGGCCTTCGAGTCGATCGGTCCTGCAGCGCTTCACGGCCTCAGGGCCCATGGCACTGCAGCATGGCACTGCAGCGGTCGAGAACCTCTGTGGCCCTTCTACGGCGCATGCGCGCGATCCATCAATATCAATCTATCCCCGGCCGTCCCAGCAGCCCACAGCCTCGAGCAAGGGAGATGAGTCTCTCGAGCTGCTGTTGCGAGGTGTGGACGCCTCGCACCCGTCACCTCGGTGGCATACCCCGTCTCGTCGCTGCTGTGTCCGGGGATGGGGATCTTCGGATTGCGCTGGCGTACCTCTTCGATGCCTTTGTCCAACTCTTGCTGACAATTCAACTGCAGACTGCGACCGTCTCCTCAGCGTCGATCGAGATCCTGCAGAGGAACCAAGCCGTCGAATCTGTCGACACCCAATCTACTCGAATCCCATACCTCATACCCGTGTCCCACACTCGTTTCGACACGGGATTTCCAGTGTTGCGACACCTATCTACTAGGCCTCTCTTTAATCGATAACATTCTCCACCATCCCATATCACGGAACAGACATCTCACGGAACAGGACAAGAGCCGCGATCGGATCCCTACTGTACGCGTGCAACTATCGCAATATAGCGGCGGGGCATCCAGCGTCATTCACGGCTATCGAGCAAGGACACAGCCCTGCAGGGTCATTGTGAATACCAACAACCATCATAACCGAACCGGGCCATCGCCTATTCACGAATTTGACATCTGCACGAGGATTGTCATCCGATAAGTCTCGAGAACTCGGATTTCGGATTTCAGAGGCCTATTCTTGAAGTCGAGACATCTTGTGGCGCATGCGACAGCAGGGTTCGTCGTCCTGGCCTGGTCCGTTCAAGCGCACGGAATGCGGCCTGCTAACGCCTCGATAGACCAAGACATTTCGCCATTTCCCTCACCAGTGCCCGTCTCGACCAAGTTCCATACAAGGGATCTATCTAAGAAGATACGCGTCGATACATGTACGTGACCCTGCATGCCTAAGCTTGCGACTGTGCAAATCTCGTGATATGATATGACCTCGGTCCGACGAGCCTTTCAGACATCCAGTGGTCCTGACTGGGTATCCAGTGCTCTACAAACGCATCACCGTTTCACACACATAGACCGTGTGTCAGCCATCAAGCCTCGATCGGCTTGCGTTGGGCGACGGAGAGATTGTGAGTCCAGACCTTCTCACCAGCACGCACCAGCACCTGCATTTGGGTCGTCCCGTATCTGCACTTCCAACTTCCGTGCGCACAGATGTTACAGGGCATAATATTACAAGGCATACTGTGGCGTGCCGCTTCGAATCGCATGTGATTCAGCAGCCGAAGAGCTTGACCTCCAGACAGGCAGCGTCGAGCCCAGTCTAGTGCTTCCTTCCCACAGGCTTCCCGTGGCTTGATGAATTTGAGGCTGATTTCAAGGGAGACAGACAAGGAGCCTCGAGAGCCTGGACAGCCCGGACAGCCAGATCTGTCCGTGATCTGAAGCATGGCACAACCACAACAGCAACAACAACACTCGGTCAGTGGTGGAGGGTACAAGCAGGAGCCGGGAGGGTCTATCCCTCGGAACGATCACGTAAGTCGCATGCATTCACTTGTCTCGTTCCTGTCTATATTTATACCATCCACCGTATCATGAGCCATGTCTCGGCGTCGAGGAGAAGCACCGCAGATTAGGCCGTCAATGTGCGCCGCTCGTCGTGATTGGGTGGCTGTTGCGCTGTTTTTGACCCTTTCGTCTGAGCGTCGTATGGCGGGCTTGCCTCGCGCGTCAGAGTCGCAGCATCGTCTGTTTCGTGGCGCAGATGGCGTCGGGGCCGGGCGAGGGAGTCGGCGGGCGGCAAGGCTTGCTTGCCTGCTTCCTTGCGAGATGCAGACCTGATGATGTCGAGTGGCATCGTCTCCGTTTCAGCGTGAGTCTGGCCTCCTGGCTGGTTCGCTGGCTACATGTGATTCGGGGTTCCGTGTTTCTCAGGACTCGCTACAGTGGTGGCCTGGACGGGAAGCTCAGCTCACTGCCCCATGGGCCAATCCCACACGGCTTGGCGCATAAGCCGTGAGCTTGGAGATGGGGCCTTGGCGGTGAAGGCGGTGGATGGAGGGAAGGGTACACTGCACACTGCACACTGCACACTGCACACATACATACATACAGGTACATGCATACATCCCCAGCACACGGCCAGGGCGTGATTGGTCTCTGCTAAATTGGTTAATCAAGCGATTAATGGATAGACATTGAGCGATTGGGCAGGCGAGCCGTGTGTGCCCAGGGACCCTGGGACCCTGGGACCCTGGGACCCTGGGACCTTCCCGGAAGAGATAGCTCTGTTCCCGGAATAGCATGCGTGTCATTGTCTCATTGTCTAATAGTCGCCATTCTGGAGTGCTGCCGCATCATGCCTCCGCCCAGCGGGTCCAGTGACTCCGTACTCGGTGCGTGTTGACGCAGCACTCAAGGTCGTATTGTATGTATGTACAGTATTCTACATGCATGCGATGCGACTGGACAATGTGGCAGCGAGGCCGTGGTGGAGAGGCATTCGTTCAATGTGTGCCTTTTCTCGTGGTGTTCGCTTTCTGGCTGTGAATGTGTGGGTGTGTGCGTGTGCGCGTGTGTGTGCATCATGCATGGCTCTCCCACCCATGCTCATACTCCTGCTCATACTCATGCTCATACTCATGTCCTGCCCATGTCCATCACGACCGTTTCATTATCGTGGCCTTACCACATCTGGGATAGCGGCAGGTGGTCGCGGTGGACTGGTGGGTGCTGGCCAGTAGCCACACACCATGCAGGCGGTGACTAGGGAAAAAACAGCGAGCCCCTCCGCATCAGAATGCGCCATGCCCCATCGGGCTACCCTCCGTCGCCTCCAAGCCCCTAAAGCAGTCAGTCCGTCAGTCAGTCAATCACAGCCGAGGAGCCCTGCACCGCTCGTTTGTGCCCAGGACCCAGGACCCACCCGCTAGGCCGAAGGAGGCGGGCCGGGAATTAGAATCCTGATCCTGCCTGATCCTGCCTGATCCTGCCAAGTGGACGGACGGATATGACGGACGCAACGGACACACCGCTCCTGCCTGTCTGAGCATGGAAGAGACACCCCCCCCTCTCCCCCCCAAAATAGTTGGAGTGGAGTACACTACAGTATCCGTAGAGTACACTGCAGTAGTACACTAAGCATAGTACACTACAGTGAGTAGTACGCTACAGTATAGTACACTACACTACACTACGCTACACTGCATACACTACACCACATACACTACACCACATACACTACACTACCGGTCGAGGGGATGGGTTGGGAGGGTTGGGAGGGTTGGGATGGGTTGGGATGGCCTCGCTTGCACTACTCTGCCTGCTCCACCTCCCCCCCCTCTCTGCCCTCTCTCTCCCTGTCACGTCACGTTTAAGACCCTGCGCCATTCCTCACCCCGACCCTCACCCTGACCCTCACCCTTCACCACTCACCCACCCTGATCACTCTATCCCCTACCGCCCTACTTTACTCCCTCCACCATCTCCCACACTCATACCCATATCCATACCCATATCCATCCATCCCTCATCCATCCCTCATCCATCCCTCATCCATCCCTCATCCATCCCTCATCCATCCCTCATCCATCCCTCCTCTCCATCTTTATTCCTTGTCAAAAGGAGCTCCCCTGCTCCAAAAGGAACAACGGAACGGAGAGAAAGAGAGAGCGAGAGAGCGAGAGAACATTGTTCGCATATCTTCCAAGCCCTCAAAGCACTCATAGAAACAAAATTATACATTGCTCCCCAATTTATCCCTCATATCTTTTCCATACCTCCGTCCCCCGTCTGCACCATCATTTCATCATCACGGCTCCTCCTCATTCGTTTCGAGTCGGTCGGGCGAGCTTACTCATCTCACCAACTCCCTCAAATACACCTTGGTCCCTGAGCCTGGACCACCTTTCCACCTTTCATTGTCGCCTTTTGCCTCAAGAAAAGAAAAGAAAGCACGGGCGTCAGAGGTGTCGTCTCGGACATTATCCTGTCGCTTGACATTCTCCACCACTTTCCCTCCTCCCCACTGTACTGGCCTGGACTATAGCAGGAGAGGACTAAGGCTTCTTCTGTTACATAGACGGAGGTACCACCACCCTCGCCTCTCTCCTCCTCCCCCTTGTCTTGTTGATCTCCAAGAAAAAAGCCGTTGTCGCGCGTTTCTTAAAGTTGACCCACGTCTCCAAGGATTCTCCATTGTTCTTGTCTTACTCTGGTCTACTACACACTACATACTACTACATACGTAGCTGTCGAGTCCAAAACGCGTTGCGACTGATCTGGTTGTCAATGATTGTTTTGCTCATCGAGTAATTCAGAATGGTGACTGACAAGTATTACTCGCAGCAGCAACAGCAGCAGCAGCAGCAGCATCAATCGCATCACCCGCATCAGGGTCCGCCCCAGCACTTGCCACATCAGCGACCGCCGAGTATCGTGCATCAACAGCATCATCAACAAGCCCCTGCTCCCCAGCATTCGAACGCGTACCAACCTTCGCACACATTGCCACAGTACGCGTCAAATAGTCCTGCGCAGGTTGGCCATCATCAGCAAGAGGTCCCATACTATACACACCCGAGTCCCTACAGCACATCGAGTGCCACCGGAACATACACATCAGCAGGTGAGCTTGGAGAGGTCCCTCGCATCTTTGGCAAAAGTACTGACTATGAGAAGCCACAGACACCCCCGACATAATGGCAGCAGCTGGCATGGCACGCCCTCTCTTCCCTCCGATCTATCATACTCCACAGTCGAACTCTCCAGCATCCGTCGCGTCTCCGTCCGGCCACGATCAACATGGGCGCACAATCTATGCGCAGCCTCCCTCTCAGATGCAACAGCAGCAACCGATGTACTATCCTCCTCCTCCACAGCAATACCCTCCAATGCCTCCACACGGCAATCCGTCGCCATACGCGCAGCAGCCACAGCAGCACCATCAGAGCATGGCTCCACAATCCAACCTTCTCATGTCTCACCCCCAAGCGCAGCATCAGATGCAGCACCCAAGCCAGCATCCGCAGCAGCAGATGACGAGCAGCCCGAGGGTCACGAAAATGGAGCATGTGCCGCCGCAGATTCAACAGAGGTCAGCGCCCGCGCCACAGGGCCAGCCACAGCCACAACATCACCAACAGATCATGAATGCTGCACCTCCGAACGGCGCGAACAACAATATCCCAGGCACCGGCGTCAATGCAAGCGCGGCTCCAGGGCCGATCCCTGCAACGACGCCTCTTGTTGTGAGACAGGACGGAAATGGCGTGCAATGGATTGCCTTTGAGTACTCGAGGGACCGCGTCAAGATGGAATATACCATCCGTTGCGATGTCGAATCGGTCAATGTTGACACGCTGCCCGCCGAATTCAAGACGGAGAACTGCGTCTACCCCCGGGCGTGCTGCAGCAAGGATCAATACAGGGGTAATCGATTGGTGTACGAGAGCGAATGCAACACCGTCGGGTGGGCCTTGGCAGAGCTCAACCCATGTCTGCGCGGCAAGCGAGGCCTGATCCAGCGCGCCGTCGACAGCTGGAGGAACAGCAACCAAGACCCGCGCCTGCGGTCTCGCCGCGTGCGCCGGATGGCCAAGATCAACTCGCGCAAGCTGGTGCACCAGACGCAGCCGCAGAGCCAGATGGGCGCACAGCAGAGCCTCGCAGGGATCCCGCCGCCCGGCAGCATGGTGGCCGGGGGCGGACCGGGCGCCATGGGGAAGCCGAGCATCGGCGGTCTGGGCCAGCAGCAGCAGCTGCATCACCACCATGCTCACCCGGACGGGAGCACAGCCGGTGGACCTGATGATGGTAGCGGTATGTTCCACCAGATGTGAAGATCGATGTCGCGAGTCCTTGTTACGTTTATACCTGTCTGTTATGATACCTACACTACCGTTCTTGTTCTTTCTTCCCCCGATATGGCTTCACTTTCCTGCGGTCATCTACCAAGCTCTTTCTGCTGACCTGTGGCTCTTCTTTGTACTGGGATGGGGATATATATCTGTCTGAGTTTTTTTTTTGTCTTTCTGGCTGGGAAGGGGAGCCTTGGGCTTGAGCTGAGCTCCTCGGGCGCGAGTGGCTGCTGGATTTGGTTTTGGCACATACACACGCGCGCGCGCACGAGCACGAGCACGGGCACGGGATGCAGAAAGCAAGATTCCTGTATACTAAATTCATATTGTGCCTGCGACACGCTACGCTACGCTACGCGGGCGCTGAGTGGCAGCCGTTCGCTGTGGTGCACACAATCCATCCCATCCAGCATTCGCGCCCATCGAGTCCTTGTCCATGTCAGCTGCACGTCCACCCTCATGTCCATCACCTCATGTCCCATCTCGCGCACCCACCCACCCGCCCCGCCCCCCCGGTTAACCGCAGACTGCAGAACGTGAGGCTAATTTCCGCGTCGACTTGTAGGCCCCGACCCCTCCTCCACCCTCCTCAGCCCACAGCCCGCATCCCAAGCCCCGGCCTCTCCTCCGAGCGCGTCGTACGCGCGCCCCCCGGCGGCGGCGGCGCAACAACAACAACAGCAACAACAGCAAGTCTACAACTCGTACCCGGCGCAGGCGACGCCCTCGACGCACGCCCCCGCCCACGCGCCCCCGTCGCTGGACCCGGCGCTGTTCCCGCGCGTGCTCGCGGCGGGCGGCAAGACGCCGAAGTTCCTGCACGTGGCGGACGAGCGGCGCGGCGGGGCGAAGGCCAAGGTGCGGTGCGACGTGGCGGGGGTGCGGCTGGCGGAGATCCCGGACAGCGTGCGGCGGGGGACGAGCGTGTTCCCGCGGAGCTGGTTCGCGGTGAGCAGCGTGCAGTGGGTGGACCTGGGGGGGTTTGGGGAGGACGAGGAGGACGAGGATGCGGAGGCGGGGCGGGGGGGGAGGGGGAGGGGCAGGAGGGTCGGGGAGCTGAGCGCGGACGGGGACGCGGGCGCGGAGGTGCAGGTGCCGAGGCTGATGCGGGGGCAGCGAGGGGCGGAGATGGCGCTGAATGAG
>Ga0123337_10000698_pt1 | contig 51699 bp, 48 predicted proteins | sample frozenSSSSmetaG_FD_89792 | JGI IMG/M metagenome (GOLD analysis project Ga0123337, IMG submission 89792) | Glacier valley bacterial and archeal communities from Borup Fiord, Nunavut, Canada, to study Microbial Dark Matter (Phase II) -... | ecosystem: Environmental > Aquatic > Freshwater > Ice >... | reverse complement strand
GTCGTTAAGTGACGGTGGCATCGTTCTGTCAATCATTCATTCATTTACAATTGCATTGTCATGGATTGCGACACCATATATTTTACAGTACAAACGGTATCTTCCGGGATGGTTCAAACTTAGTTGTGTCGTTCAGCTTGGTCGGACCAACTCTACCCGAGTAGAGTTTGTGGAAAACCAACGATTAGATGTTGTCATACGGATGCCAAACTCTACAGTCGAGCGTGCATAGTTGTTGTTCGTGCATCGTTGTTGTTCGCATACTCTGGGTTCAGTGTCAAAAAAATCACTCACGATGACAAGGTGGATTCTGATATTTCAATGCTTCATTTCAGATATCTTCCGCACGCTAATTCTCTTTAGTCATTACAGGACTGCTACTGCAGATGCATAACTGACGGAGGAGTCTTTGATGATCTTCACATCATTGCTGCGCTCATACCGGAGAAATTTGAACTGGCCATCTGTCTCCCCAGAAATCTTTCCTTCTTTCTTGATTATTTCGAGCGCCGCCATGACCACTCCGATGGGATGGCGACCACAGACAGTATTGCCAGTCTCTTTCAAATTATCTAAGAAGCCTTGGTGCGCCCCCTGCTCAATTGCATCCATGGCTAGCTTGTCTAGTCGACCTATGCTTTCATAGATTGGAGGATCTGTTGGAGTTTTGCCTACTCGGCTGAGATTGTAACCAGCTGTATTCGCCAAAGGCGCAGCGGGGAGGTAGTATGTGTACTGGAACCTTTCGCCCCAATGACAGAAATCAGAGCTCACTATAAAAACCGACGTTGGATCTGCAAGATATGGTGCGAAAATCTGGGCATAGGCACGCTCAGTTGCTGCCGACGTGGCACCGACGAGAACTGGGATGAGCAAGGGGAATTCGTCTGCAGACTTGAAGGCCTTCGTCAGGACCTTATAGATATATGGAAGATGCATCTCCAGACTGTGCTCATCTTCCTCGGATTGCGGCCTCCATGCATCAAACTTCTTCGTCGCTTGAAGCTCTTTTATGGTAGATTGGTCTAGCTTGAGGTCGCCCACTGGTGTGGCATAATATGCTTGCGACGATATCGCACAACCAGACAGATAGAGCGTATGTGATGGACCCAGCAGAAAGATGCGTTTCGCTTTCGAAAGATCGAGCGATTTATATGCCCACGCAGCAGCTGGTCCAGAGTATGAATAGCCCGCATGACTGAATCTGGGTTAGAATGCGCATGCTCATTTCTCATATGTCAACCTCAACACTCACGGTGCAATGATTATTCTAGCCCCTGGAATAGGCAGGTTCTGACCGTCAATACTGTCAGGAACCTGAGAGAGCCATCCATCCAGCTCATTCGAAAGTATGTCAGGTCTTGAAGAATACCAGGTGCCCGCATGGGTTGCAGCTCTGGCGGACATGATTCTGAGGATTCTTCTGAGTTTTACCGTATAGTTCTTCGAAGAAGGCAAGACAGTTCGTAGCAATAGATATCTATGTCCCACAGCTCATTCCAATTCCATAGATGTTTTGTTATTCGTACGGGATACAGAGAGCTCAGACGACGAGGCTCTCACAGTGGCACGAGTGTGGACTGTGGGTCAAGATCAACGATAACCGATCGATAAGGCTCCGGTCCCATATCTGCCCTTTTAGTGCTAGTCTTGTCGCGTCGCAATTGCACCACTTTACGCGGTCCTTCCGTTCCCCAGCTTCCTCCAGCCTCCCATTGAGCTCGTCTTCATCTCTTCAATTCTCCAATTCTTCAACCACTTCAAGCTACAGTTGCGAACAAATCATTTAACTATACAGCAGAATACCTCTCATCTCCAAATACTCCATTAGACATTACCTACTCTCCACCATGCAGCTTAAACGCAAACGCTCCGACTCTGAGATCTCAAACTGTAGTGGCTCAATGTTTTCAAGTCCACCTCAATCGTCGGCCACTCCATATACATCCCAATTCACGCACCAAGTCACTCCTCTGCATCTGTCCAGCAGAACTCGGAAGAGGGTACGCGACAACCGACCTTCGGAAGACATGATTCATAGTAAGGACTCCCTTGCACCAGCCCTCTGGTACCCAGACGTCTACGTTCGCGCCGGCTAACTTGTATTACAGAGAATACGCTCAATATGCTCTTCGAAGCGCAAAGGCACCCACAGCCAGTTCCTGTGCATTCAAATACTCCCATTACGCCAACTTGCGGAAATATACAAGCACAGCAAGCGTCATTACACTCGTTCTGGGCACTTCCAGCCCGGTCAACTAGCCATGATTCGAGCAACATATCGGAGTCGTCTCTTTCAATCCCAATAACTCTTCAAGAAACGCGCTGTGATGACTGTGATGCTGTTCTGATCAATGGTGATGGCGACGGCGATGCCATGGACCTTGATATCGATGTCGATGTATATGGAGGCTCCTCGGACTTTTCTTGCTCCCAATGTCGGAAGCCGGTCTGCCATCAATGTGCCGTGTCGAATTTGGGCCAACAGCGACAATGCTTGACGTGCGCAGGACGGAGGCAGTGGGTCGGTGGTCTCGGCTGGGTCAATGCTTGACTCCGAGAACGATGGAACGAGGAATATCAGTAGGATCTGTCTGTATCACACGGTTTTCGCGAACTACCCGAGAAGCATCGCAATCGTTGCCAACTTCTCAGCATGGGGCGTTCTTATTTGGGTTGTCTTGAACTTTGGCGGGAGATCAAAGCTATCTCCCACTCTGAGGTGGTATGGCCATGGCCACAAGGTCCTTTGTTTTAAGCATTAGACGGAACCTAGCAATATTTAATAAACCTTCTTAACTGAATGTCTGTCGCGTCTCTTGGCATTGAAAGATAGACACAATGTATCATCAGCAGAAGGATGCAGTGTTCAATCACACTGCATAGAAAGCGGAAGCCTCGAGCCTCGCTGCTGACGTTGTTGGTCCAATAATTGGTTGGCCTGCACTATTGAGTCTGTACACCACCTCAGACCTTACCATTTTGCAGCAACCAACGCTAATAATGTAGCTTACAATAATCTTTCTATTTCTTGAGTCTGACAGGACATGAGCCTCGTGCAATGCTGTGGCAATGCTGTGGTGAGATGGTCGGACGGATACGGTGGCGATGAACAACGTCGTACGCAACCACTGTGAATGCCATTATTAGAGCGAGGGCTGAGTGGCGAGGAGCATTGTCGATCGCGTGAAGGTCCAGTACGAGAGGTGGCTGGAAGAATGACAAGGCTTGAGGGCTCAGCCGAACTTTGATATGTATGTATGTATGTACATATCTCGAAAGACCATAATAGCATTTCGTGCCTTGGCACAACTCTGCTGTGACAGAGGATTTTGAGCTCTTAGTATTTATTATTCAACTGTTTCAAGTCTGTGTTAAAACGCTGGCAGAAAGGGGGCGACTAGTCACTACTAGATGGAAACTTTACCATCGAATACATAGGTATCTAGGTACCTGTGAAGGCCTACGAAGTAGTAATCAGGGGAACAGACGACTATTCGAAAGTCGCGGTTTAGCACACACACATTCCCCGTGAATTTGGCCATGAACTGCTTAGCCTGACACTCACCCTGTCTGGCCCCAGTCTTACTGTACCTAGGTACCTAGGTACCTACCTAAAGCTGGTGCAGCACAGCCGCAACAATTTACGCCAGACTCTTCTACTACTCCACTACCGCTACTTCATCTCCTCCTCGATCCTCTTCCTATCTAGAACCTCTGTCATTCATCACCTTTCGCATCCTACCAAATACTTTCAAGGCATCAATTGAGTATTCGTTGCTCAGTCGCGCAATTACAATCTTCATACCTACCTAGATACCGGCCTGACAAGACTCTGATCCTCTGATTGAGTCTGGTCTGTCAACCCGGCAGCTAAGTTAGGGGTCATTATCGTGTACCTGGATTCAAAATGAGTGTAAGTTCACTTCTTTCCCACAACACTACTTGCACCATTTACGACATCCAGAACTCATCCCTTCCTCCTGCTTGTCGCTCTTACTTCAGTTGTATTACGAACATTTAACTAACAACCATGGCGCAGTACGGCGGGTTAGTATTTTCCATTCGAACACAGCGTCAACACCAAGACGTTGCTTCTCCACGTCCTCTTGCGCGATTCAGAGATGGGCCTACTGTCCTTTGGGGCATTGCGCTGATTTTATCTCGCATAGTTACGGCAAGTCGAACCCCTACGACCAGCGGGATGCTGCACCGTCTGGGGGCTATGGCGGATCCGGAGGATATGGTCAAGCTCCTCCATATCCGACAGAGCAGTCAAGCTATGGCGGAAACAATCGATATGGCCCAGCCGTGGGTCGGGATAGTTACGGTGGTGAGTTGACTGAAGCGGTGTGCTTCGTACCACAACTAACCTCCTACCAGGACAAAACGTCGAACTGGAGCCTCTGGCACAGAACGGTCAGCAATTTGGCCGCCAACAGGACCCAAATGCTATCCTGAATGAATGCCGCGATATTGATAAGGGCATTGATGTCATTGAGCGCAACTTGGAGAATATCAAAATGTTCCAGCAGCGTGCTCTCGATGACCCAGATTCCAGCCAACAGAGCGCCACCAACAGACAGCTCGACGCGATGAGCTCAGAGACGATGACCATGTATCGCAGCTTCGCCGCCCGTATCAAGACCCTCAAGCAGCAGCCAGACTCCGGAAGCCCAAAGAATGCACCGCAACTCGGCAAGGTGGACCGTAAGCTCAAGGCTGCCATCAATCAGTATCAGAACGTTGAAAGCGACTACCGTAAGAAGTTGCAGACCCAGATGGCGAGACAGTACAGAATTGTTAGGCCAGAGGCCTCAGAAGCCGAAGTCCGCGAAGCCGTCGAGGATACGTCCAGCCAGCAAGTCTTTAGCCAGGCTCTCCTTCAGAGCGACCGCAGAGGCCAGTCGCGCCAGGCTCTTAACGCCGTCGAGAATCGTCACGCCGCGATCCAAAAGATTGAGGGTCAGATGATTGAGCTTGCCCAGCTCTTCCAGGATATGGAAGCTTTGGTTGTTCAACAAGAGGACGCAGTCGCTGTGATCGAGCAAAAGGGCGAGGAAGTCCAGGATAATCTCGACAAGGGAACTGAGCAGATTGGTGTTGCTATTAAGAGTGCACGTGCGCGTAACCGCAAGAAGTGGTACTGCTTGGGCATTGTTGGTATACATCCCCGTCACTGTGTTGAGACAATTCACCGTTCTAACTGGCCACAGTCCTTATTATCATCGTTATTGTTATCGTTGTTGTCATCACTCAAGTCGTCAACAAGCCAGCTGCACCGGCGAAGACGACGGCGGCGAAGAGAGAAATACTCTTCAATGTCCATGGCCTTCCAGTCGTTGCAGGCCTTCCTCGGTCCGCCGATGCAGCGGTCACGCCTGCAGAAGCATGGATCAATGCTGTCAGAGCTGCCAGGGCCGCAAAGGGTCTACCGTGGAATGGTTGAGAAGAGCCTTGGAGCAGACACACGGGAGAGGATATTACTGTACAGCGCGTTTGATTTGGGGACTTTACTTGCTTGCATAAACGGCGTTTGTTGTCGAGCTATGCCTCTCTGCAGAGGATTCTTCCTTATGTTATTAATTGTACTGATACCTGCTCGTTTTCCTTTACTGTCTGAGCCTTACTTTCTGGCGGAAAAAGCGTTGGACACTGGCACAGTATTTGGCCAAATCACCTGGATAAAGCGGGCCCATGGTCGTCTGCCAACGCTTTCACTCCTGAAGCGAAATTTAGTGCATATAGAGTCTAATCTGGGCTTTTTCGAGTATAATCTCTGTGGTCCTTCATTTGTAATCAAACTTCGTATCCAGGCTATTTTGGACAGACATTGTGGGCTTGCCATATCTCGAGGCAACGACTACTTCCAAGGCACAACGGCTGCTTTTGCGAGGGGATTACATACTGAGGATTTCGAAATGTTACAGTATTAATTGGTCTTCTTCGATTGCTGTGTCTGCAACGATCTCGTAGATGCCTCGTTGCATCATCTATGGGATAATGTGTGTATCTCGCTAGGCCGTGACAGTACTCCTACACCGTCGCAATGCGCCACCGATGCTGAAGAGCAACCCTCCTTAACTCCCCATTCCTATGAGACCTGATCACTCCTCTATTCCATCCATATGCCCATCTCCCTCATCTTCTCCGCCCTCTTCTGCAATTTCAACTCCAAATCTCTTATCTCCCGCCTCCACCACTGTCCTCAATATGTTCATCCTCTTCTCGAAATCGTCCACAAGTGCTTGGAAGTCTTCCGGCCCAACATCTCGATCATGCTCTTTCGATCTTCCCACAGCCTTGTCAGACTCTTTTCTCCCATCATTCCCTTGTATCCCTTCAATCCTCAGCATGAGCCTTGCCGGCACAGCATCCTTATCGCCCGTGGGGCTTGTCTCCCACGTAGGAGCCGCTGTCAAACTTGTCGATAATATCTGCCATGATGATGAAAGACTGTGTGCGGACATGACAGAAGTGCCCGTCTCGTCCAAATCGAGAAGGATGGTTCGGTGTTCAGGTTCTTGGTCGCCCCTGCTAGACAGCCTCTGAGACCTTGAAGGCTGCTCTCGTGATGAAGTGATACTCGATGAAACAGAGCGGGCAGTCAGGCCAGAACTGGACTGCGAGGAAGGGCCAGGGATGGAAGCGAGGCATGCCGAAGTCAACGGGTCTTGCTCATCGTCCGAGAAGATGTATTGCACATGGACAGGATGGTGAGTACTGGAGTTTGTAGCATCATCAATAAGGGTGAAGAAAGGACTAAACAAACGTCGCGGCATAGTACTCGTCTCTTGTTGTTCTTCCTCGTGCGGCTCCGGTTGTAGACTGGCAGATGGCAGGCGTGGTGAGGTAACAGGGCTGGAGATACTAAAGTTGTCTGGAGGATCTTTACCCGGAGGCAGGGACTGAGATGGCGAAGACGACATTGTGGTTTGGAAGCCAGCTAAAGATTGATGGTAAAGCTAAGCATGAGCCAGGTACCTTAAGTGTTGGAGTCGAAGAGTCGTGGACCTGGGGTTGAGGCCTATCGCGATTCTTATCTTCACGTGATATCGCGTTTTCAGAGTCGCGGTTGTCAAAAGTTGTGGGTAACAATTTTCGATGTGCTCAAAAGTAGGACGGAGGGTTTGAATACATTATGCCGTGGTATAAAAGGCTAAAAGCCAGCCGCAAATTGGCAGCAATCCACCGAACTCCTTTCTGATTTCGTATTGAATAGTTCCTCGCAGAGGGTTCATGTATGCCATACTGAGACGGTGCCTGTGATCATGTCCCATCTGGAACTTGGATATTGAGCGAAGGAAGCGGTCGTAATCATGCTGTTGCAGTGCTGGTTTCGGCTTCCTGGCCCTCAGTCGCAGGAGTTTCGGTCCATTCAAATTCTGTCAAGTCATTGTTAGAAAGATCCCGCGAAGTTAAGAGGGCTCTGGTGAGGTAATCCAGGGCGGGCTTACTTTGTCTGCACATTGGACATTGTCCCTTCGAAGAGTCCTGCTTGATCCACTCAACAATGCAATGCTGGCCATGAGTCAGTCAGAGCTATCTAGCTGAGAGGATGTCATCTACTCACCATGTGGAAGTTGTGTCCGCACTTCCCAGACACTGCAGACCGTGTTGTGGTCAGCAAACATCTCCCGGCCAACATTGAGCGCGCTTCGAAAATGATGGAAGAACTCACGCAAACTACAGTCATCTCCTGGGTATTTGCAAGCCGGACATGTGCCATCAAAGTGGACTTGACAGATACCGCAAACATCGTCGTCCGGGATATCCCATCTCCAGGTAGCCACGGCGTTCCATTTCCTGATAGTGACCTTCATACTTGCGCGATGTATGCGCTCAAATCCGATATCTCCAGACTCCAGCCCCTCGGCGTCGGCCTCGGCGACTTGATGATGAGTTGCTGGGTTGATGACTTGTTTTCGAGGTGATTGTGTCCCACTCGGTATGTCGGTAGTGACTACGATGTGCCCTCCGTCTTCGTGGAGTTTTCCGTGTGATCCTGTGTTGATCGCATCGCATCACAATGAATTGGCTGAAGCGAACCTTATCCCTGAGATAAGGTTTGCAGGGTTGCACATCTGTACATACAATACGCCATTGGTGCTGTACTTTCGTAACAGTCTTCGAACATGTACCTATGTACCTACCTACTATCTTAGTCTACCGTATACAGGAGTCTCTAGTCTACTACACTCAACAGCTGTGAGTCGCCTGTGAACTTCAAACCCCACTTTCTATCTGGTGACGTCTGAGGTCATTCAAATCACATTACGGAGTTAGGTATTATTCAACTGAGATTGCCTGCTGGCTGTCGAGGATATATAGCTACACATCCGTCGCATATATTCATGACAATCTGAACAAGGTTCCTATCTCAACGTCAAGCTCCTTCACATGTTTCCTTGAGCATCACGCAACCTCCGTCCTGGCACCATACACAATGTTCCGAACCACGATTCGTGCTTGTATTGGAGCTCCGAGCTCCAGACATGCACTCTCAGCATCGTCCTTCCTCAAGATGGCCTCTGCAAGATCGTTCACCTCTTATCTTGTCACGCCCAAGGAGCTGGACGAGGCATTAAAGGAGAATTCACCCACCCACCTCTTGACTTCATCTCGAACAATACCCTTATCTGCAGCATGGTTTCTCCCAAATGATGGTCGGAAAGGTATCGATACTTTCAGAGAACAGCGCATCCCAAACGCACGCTTTTTCGACCTTGACAAGGTCGTGGACCGTCATAGTCCATATCCGCACATGCTTCCGTCTCCTCAAGGCTTCGCTGCCGCCATGAGCGAGCTTGGCATACATCCAGATGACGTTATTGTGGTTTACGATACAAAAGAGCTTGGCATATTCAGCGCACCTCGTGTGGCATGGACTCTCAAAGTATTTGGGCACAATCAAGTCCATGTTTTGAACAACTTCAAACTCTGGGTGGAGGAAGGTTATCCCACCGAGTCTGGCGAATTCTACAGCGTGGAATGCTGTCCATATCAGATTCCAGAACTTGACGAGTCCAAAGTCGCCGAGTTTGAGCAAGTGAAAGAGGCTGCCCTGGACTACAACATGGAAGGCGCCGAGGGAATCCAGATACTGGATGCAAGGTCACACGGACGCTGGTCCGGCAAGGAACCTGAACCAAGGCCTGGATTATCTTCCGGACATATGCCTGGATCAATCAATGTGCCCATGGGCGACGTGCTGGATCCAAATACAAAAGCCTTCTTACCAAGGGACGAGCTTCGAAAGGTGTTTGCAGCCAAAGGCATCGATCCGGAGAAACCAATCATCAGCAGCTGTGGATCTGGTGTTACTGCGGCGGTCATCGATGCTGCTCTTGGGGAAGCCGGATATGGCGATGAGAAAAGCCGGCGCATATACGATGGAAGTTGGACGTGAGATGCCCATGAAATACCTCTCGTCTCTCGTGTGTAATGCTAACGAAGTTTGCAGTGAATGGGCTCAGCGTGTCAAATCTTCCGATGCCTTGATCGAAAAACCGGAATAAGTGATAAAAGCGTGATATGTACAAACCCCTCACCTTGCCTCTTGCGATGCAACATATGGTTCGGTTCTTGTGATGATAGAGAGTGTGTATTCGATGGATTCGATGGATTCGATGGATTCAAATGGATTCAAATGGTTGTACTATCTCGCCGTTATATGGCAGGCAGGCAGGATAACAATAGCATTCCTCTCTTAATTTGTGATGATCCCAATATATACCATGTGTTCGTTTGCTGACTGAGACTTTTTACTGAAAAGTACATCAATTCCGCCCTTATGCTGTGAATTGTTCTTTTTCCAAGTGTTTCGCGGCTCTGGAGTCTGTAAATTTGATGAGCACTGCGACTGCGACGCGGACTGATAGCCGCGGCCGATAAGATCCCGCGTATTATTGGTGCAACCACCCTAGGGTTTCGCTAAAAGTTCTAAAAAAAATCCCACACTCGAGAGAACATCGAAAAGACCTCCACGACGTACGAACGCGCATCTTCACCCAACCATCGACAACCCCTTCGCACCAAATCAATCAACATGGCCGACGCACCAAGAGGCGGAGCAGCAGCTCGTGGCGGTGGTTTCGGATCCCGCGGTGGTAAGTCCAGGGCGCAATCGAGCGATGGAAAGTCTTAAACTCACCATCTTTTGTTGCAGATCGTGGAGGAGACCGTGGCCGTGGTGACAGAGGACGTGGACGTCGTGGAGCTCGCCGTGGCGCCGGAAAGAGCGAGGAGAAGGAGTGGCAGCCAGTTACCAAGCTCGGCCGTCTCGTCAAGGCTGGAAAGATCAAGTCCATGGAGGAGATCTACCTCCACTCTCTCCCAATCAAGGAGTACCAGATTGTCGACTTCTTCCTGCCAAAGCTCAAGGACGAGGTTATGAAGGTCAGCCAAAGAAAATTCCGTGGAAATTGCATATGCGACAGTTAGATTTTGGAAGCTAATATGCCATTGTGTTATAGATCAAGCCAGTCCAGAAGCAGACCCGCGCTGGTCAGCGTACCCGTTTCAAGGCCATTGTCATCATCGGTGACTCTGAGGGACACGTCGGTCTCGGCATCAAGACCTCCAAGGAAGTCGCAACCGCCATCCGCGCCGCCATCATCATTGCCAAGCTCTCCGTTATCCCAGTCCGTCGCGGATACTGGGGAACCAACCTTGGTGCTCCTCACTCTCTCCCAACCAAAGAATCCGGAAAGTGCGGTTCCGTCTCCGTCAGACTTATCCCAGCTCCCCGCGGTACCGGTCTCGTCGCCTCCCCAGCTGTCAAGCGTCTTCTCCAGCTCGCTGGTGTTGAGGACATCTACACTTCTTCCGCTGGTTCCACCAAGACCCTTGAGAACACTCTCAAGGCTACTTTCGTCGCTGTTGGCAACACCTACGGCTACTTGACCCCGGATTTGTGGAAGGAGACCAAGCTCATCAGATCTCCATTGGAGGAATTTGGTGATGTTCTTCGCGAGGGAAAGAGATATTAGGTGTCTGCGTTGGCGCGGTGATGCGTTGGGGAATCTTTATGTTTGACATGGGGCTTGCATTTGAGGAGCGCTTATAAAGTAGCTATGCCTAAATGAACAGTTTGCCACAATGCTTGCATCGGATGAGAACAACTTGTGTCCTGTATCAAATACATGCCATAAGAGTCTGATACCTCCGAAGCATCTATATAAGTAGACGATCCAGGTTTTATTGCATATGCTCGTTCCACATACTAATCTGAGGGAATCTTTATACGGCTAAGTCATCAATTCTCGAGCATTATAATGAAATGTTTATGAACAGACGCCGATTGCAGATGTGACTAAAAGCAGAACAACTCTAATGATGGACAGTATGGAGATGCATTACCAAATTCGCCTCATTTTCCAAACATTTAAGAAGAAGCGGGCTTTCGAAACCACATTGCCACACGATCTCCCAAACTCCGATATAGTAATCATGTCCCGCGCATTGCTTCTCCGTCTTCTCGGTCAAGCCACTCTCAGTCGATTCGGGCTTCCTCCTCCTCCACCTCCTCCATATCCTCCACTGGTCTCTCAGGCATTTCGGGTGTAGTCTTTGCCGTCGTAGTCGTTGGAGCGATCTCACTTGAAGCAGTCTCGATTTCCGTTGTCATCGGTACATCCTCAGCTTTCTCGGAGACCTTTATCCATTCGAAGGTCTTGACTTCCTCTGTAGATCATCAGTTAGGAAGAATTCGGTGTATCAAATTAGGGGCACGTACCTTTACGCAGGAACCGCGTAATACGTCTGCTCATAGCTATCTCCTGGAACAGCGTCTCACCAAGTGGGAAGAAAGAGCTTCCTGCTTGGACATGATGAGACTCTTTTGACGACTTGGACACGACCTTATCTGCCACATCACGGACATTACGTGATGTTGTACGGTGTAGCTGTTGCAGACGGCGCTGTCGTCTGACCACCCACTGTGCGTGTTTCTGGTGGTAGTCAGCGAGTTGCACCCTCGGCGACCATTTCTTGACCCCGAAGCGTTGCCCAATGTTGTTATTGCGGTCTCGGGCCCAGCCCCAGATGGTCTCTGGAGTCGCTCGAACCTCCCAGTTGTTGTTACTCTCCTCTGCTATTTGTCCCTGGAGGAGCTTCACGGCCATGGCATCATCCAGTACTCCTCTGAGTTGCTTAGCGTCCGCGAGGCGGCGGGCCATATCCAAGAGGTTGAGAGAAATACCGCGCGTATTATTGTCGACGTCGACTTCCCAGGTTCGAACTCTTTGGCGGAGATCCCTCGCATGCTCAACTATAACTCTCTTCATATAACTCTCTTCCTTGTGATTATCTACATGGTATGACAACCTCAAAAAGTACAACACAGCACGCTCAGCAATAGTCATCCAATCGCTTGTGGACATATCATCAAGTAGATCGTCCTCGGGATGTGACGTTGGCAACGGCCGTCGGACCACAGAATCCTCGAATCTATTTGCCATCAACACCTATCCAAAAACACGCGAGAAGGGAACTCACCTGATCCTGCGATCTTCTGCCATAATTTTCAGTAATGCAATCATTTGTCTATGTTGCAAACCCAATTCTCCTATTTTCTCAACACGTTCAAAAAGGTTATCTATCTTCATCGGGGTGTCGACTCCGCGAGGCCAGAACGCGTGGTCATCCATAAGACCTACGACACGATTGCAGAAGTTGGCTCGAGGGCCATCGAGTTGCGAAGTGTCTGTATGCACTGTCGATTTTCGCGCAAGAATGGAAAGCTTATTAATGTCGTCACCAGTTAAATCCACTGCCTTTACAAACTCTGATCTTGGAACCATCTCAGGACCTCGAACATTCATGTTTATGATATTGACGACTTCGGTGAGAGGAGACCGTGGCGCGTCGCTGTGTGCTTCCACTAGATCGTCGAAAAGTTTGTCGAGTCTCTGTTGTGTTACCCTCCACTCTTCCACTAGGCCGTCAGTAGATGGAGGAACCCATGGACCTTTGAAATTGGCTGGTAGTGGATTGAAATCAAGAGCTGCGCCATGCTCATATTGCTTCCTGATGTGCTTTGCTTTCGTTTCTTGCTGCTGCCTGTATTTGGCAACCAATTTCGTATATTCAAATGGATCAGGCTCGTCATTTGGCTTCTCTCCCGTTTCTTCTTGCAGAGTAACGTGTACCTTTGCTTCCGTCAGCGAGTTGGGTTCGCCACATTTTCCCAAATTTTCCAGCTCAAGATCAATCAATGGGTGCATAGGCTTCCAGGTGCGGGGCATGAGCCGTGGATTGCGCTCCAAGAGCGGAGAACTGAATTCAAACTCCGCCGTCTTCGTCGCCTCCTTATTCCACTGCTCGTGGACCGTAATCTGAGCATTGATACTGGCAAGTAGCTCTGTTTTGTATTCTTCATCTTTCTGCGCTCCTGTCTGTAGATCTTGGATATACGCTCGAATTTCGTGTAGTCTGCCCGTAAAGTCGAAGCAGCGGTAAATGTCTTCGTCCGCTAGGAAGTTATAGATCTGTTGCAGACGCTGATTGATAGGGGGTTGATTTTGGTCGTGATACCTGCTAAGAGGCTCCTCGTCAGGGGCCGGAGAAGTCATTTTGTCTACTGAGACACTGAACGCAAGCGCTGCGACTGACTGGTTTCGCAGCCTCACAATATTCAAGATTTGTGTCTGCAGCCCTTCTAATCTCTTCCCAAAAAAGGTGAATCGCCGGTCCCAGCATGAAGATTTGGACCAAGTTATGTTGCGTTCTCCTCTAGCACACACGTATCGCAGCGTAAAAAGCCTGAATCCCCTACTCGACAGGTTGTAAGACGGCCTCGGAGGAAATAAGTGAATTGAATACTGCAGTATGTGCTGAACGGTGACAACAATGAAGATATCGTAGGATAAGGATGCAATAGTGCCCTTTTACATTTCTTTGGGGCCTTTTATCCATTGGGGGAGGTCACGCAAACTCCCGACCGCAAGCGACGATGAGACAAAGAGGCTTCGAAGCCATAATTGAGATATCCCCAATGTTTCCGCATCTGGACACTACGATGACAAAGAGATGCTCTGAAATGGTGGAAAAACAAAGAAAGGTCGCACTTGCAGATGAGAGAATTCTGAGACTACCGGAATTAATTCAATATCAGTTACTACAGAGACAACGCACTGGACTCGATAGTTCATGCGTGATCTTTGTTGTTCGGAAAGCGCAATTGGAAAATGAAAAACTTAAGGAAAATAAGTCTTACGGTAGTTAGGTAGGCAGTTAGGTAGGTGTCTTCTTGCTCTGGATCAAGCAGAAGATTCCGACGAGCCCCCTCTACAAGGAAGGGGACCAAGCCGACGAATCTGAGGCAGACATTAACCTGCTTTCTCGGCTAAGCATGATGCTCTCTCTACCTTAGTAGAATACTGCATCCAAAGCAGTTAGGTAGGTATTCTACTCTCAATTATAGAGAAGCCGCCGTGGGCCGTAGATCATGATCCATTTTATTGCATTTCCAAGTTCCGGAAGGGCTAAAGGGAGGGCTAAAGCGGGCCACAGAGCTATGTAGACTACCTACATACCATACCTACTCATAGGGTGATCGACGAAGGCTCATGTGGGTAAGTCTCAGCAAGGACTGCAACTTTCAGATAGAGTAACGGAGCAAATGAAGTGATCGGGCAGAGCAAGAATGAGATGTAATGAGTGGGCTGAATAACAAACAGCCTTGGCAGAGGCAGTGGAAAATCCACTTACATACATAGTGCCTAGGTAGTAGTTAGTTAGTAGTGTGTGCCAGGGATTTGGAGATGCATCTCGAAATTGATTTCTGACCTGAAGAAAAGTCGTGTTGAGTTCGCGTTGGCGTCGTGCGTGGTCGGTCGTGGTCGTGGTCGTGGTCAATCGCGACTACTGCTCTCGCGTTTCGCGTTTGAAAATTCCGTGAGCGTGCGTGATTTGTATCGTAACGGACTGCGTAGGTGAGATGCCAAGCTGTCCGAGGCCCGCAGGTACAGATACCCGGTATGGAGAGATAACTATATATGAATGAATGAATAAATGACTGAATGAATGAATAAATGAATGAATGCATGCATGCATGTACCGTATCTTACTGTACTCCCGAATCTGCAGACTCCTCAATACCGATGCCATGGAGTGGAGGAATACTGAGAGCCTGCCTCCAGAAGAAAGGGCAAATTCTGAGTTCCTGATGCTGTCTTTCTTTGTTCTGTCTGCCTACCTACCTGGGTACAGATATGATATTGCCATGTTCAATTTGTTCAATCTTCTCAGCCTTGTGGAAAGGTAGTGAGTGGAAGGCTGGAGACTCCCCGCATTTCACATCGTCTTTGTAACCGAGGTACCTATCTACAGGTACATGCTATGTTGTACGGATGTGTAGTAGCACTGGACATATTAGCACTGGACATATTAGCACTGGACATATTAGCACTGGACGGACGTATTAGCACTGGACATACTCTACACCTAGGTACATAGACATGTCTGTACATACCAACTTGGACTCGAGCGTTGATCTTCCAAGCAGCCAGTGGAGTACCTGGGTGCCTACTCTACGCCGACAGAGCCGCAAACAAGAATGTTCTGTTTTATATGGACATACTTCTCCAGTGCCAGCATCGGCAGCGCGGATATGCATGTCCGTGATCCATTGCAGTCAGTTACAGGAGTGGCGAATGACGTTGAGTGGTGGCTGGACGTGATGAATGTGAGCGATCCCCATCGGGCCGCGTTATGGACAGCCTGCATGAGATCTCCCAGCTGGAAGAGCCTTGGTTGACAGGAGCTGAACATGGAAGCCTTAGATAATGCACATAATTGGATCCAGCCCGCGACAATTAATCAGACCTGCGGGATATGCTGATGATGACCTGGAAAGTCGCCGGCCAATTGATGCGGTGATGATAGGTTCCTACGAAGTATGTATGGTACAGTAATCCTGCACACAAGATCATCATCCGACAGAAGGGAAAAATGAAGCGAATACTACAGCTACATAGGCGTTGTTCATACATAAGTATGTACTAGTACAACTTTGAGCCTCCATTATTATTGTTCTATCTGTACTGCAGGAGTTTGGCGAGTCAATGGCAACATCCGCCGAGGGGCGGTCCCTTGAAAAAAGGGGCACAGTATGAATGAACCAGGTTTTCGAAGCGGGGATTGCGGAGATTTTTGCGTCTCCAAGGGAACTTTCAGGAACTTTCAGGAAGACAGAGCAAACGCGTGCAAAACACGGCTGGTCTCCAAATCTTCCATGCACATCGTACTATAGACTCCAATAGCATATCGGACTACTACTGCACAGACGCTGAGGAGATGGATAGTAGGATGTTGCTATTGCTATAGCATGGAAGATCCGTCATACATACACTTTGATACATACACTTTACAGACAATAATAATTGAGGGACACGGGTTGCATAAGGTATGTATAATGGACGAGATAATGTCCAATTAAGTTAGAGGTGAACCTGTCATTATTGCCTTACAAGTTAGGACTTTATTCTCAGGGGCAACTGGCATATCGACACAGTATGTATATCCGTGAGGCTCTCTCCGGCACTCACTCCATATTGTTTGTACGAGAAGGAACCATCATCTACGAAGCAACGAGGCTAGAGCACCTATTTTTTCCTCTGCATGCTCTCTAATGAAAGTAGTACTAAGTGACGCAGTATCCGTCACCACTTGCTGTGTGTCAAGTGTGCACTGTGTTACTCCATAGTAGTACCTCGACAGGCTATCATATAGCCTCAACTAGAGGCACAGACTAATGTGCGGAATACATTATGGAAAGGTGGAGTGATATATATCAAATCACTACAGTAACCGTTATTTCGGCATCAAATCGCGGAGACAACTGTTGCATTGATCTTCCTTTCGATGTAGGGATGTAGGTATTATTTCAAGTCCAGGAGAACGACGTGATGGTGTGTAAAGCGATGCTGAGGACCAGCTGCTCTGTAATTCGCATCATCAACAGTGACGACAGGACAGTCCTTGCCTGCCAATCATGCACAAGCCACTCACTTATAAAACCTGCCTTGTCACACTTTTGAGTCCTAGATTGATTGAATCGTGGAGCGCGTTGAGCTGTGTTGAGTACATACATGGATGCGGCGCATCGACTCATGCAGCGGATCCCGGCATCTCATATATAGCCTTTCCTGACCAGGTCATCATCAACAATAATAGATACAGTAATAATGGGCCAACATGGCAACCCGCGTCGACGATGTTTTGGAAGTATTACTTCGTAGAAGGCCCCAAAGCAGACGTCGTCACGTCGCAGAACCCGTTCGCTGTATAAAAATGTGCTGCCGAGGATTTCGAAATGCAATGTCTAGAGGACTCCGTAAGATCCATTATTATCGGGGTCTCTCGCGCGGCATCATCGAGCCTTGTTCGTCACTTCATACGCCTTACTTCGTAAGCACCTACTCCATAGTAAGGTATGCATACCTTATGCTTTCTCTGAGCTTCTGAAGCCTTGTCAAGCATCTCCACAGATCCCACACACATGCATTAGGTACTCTCTCCTCTACTCTAGAAGTCGGCCGCTCCGCATACAGCTTTTCGCAACAGAATCTGCATCTGCTTTCTTCTCCCGAATTCAGGTCTGCATCTCAGGTCTGCTGGATCTCTCAGTCCTGCGCCGAGATGCAATCTGAGCCACTGGAATTGGCAGAGACGTGAATCCAATGAAGGCCAGGACAAGAGCGATATCCGTGAACCTTGAATTGCGTATGGAGGCCATAAGTTACCTAGGTATATGTATGTATGTATGTACATACATCCATATGTATGTCAGTCAATGCTCGCCACAGTCGAACAAACAAGCATCTCGATACTCTGTAAGTAATAGGTACCTACTTACGTTGTAGATACTCGGTAGATATTGAAGTTATACTACTTTAATAGTACTTTGACAGTAGTAGATAGTACTTTAGGCCCTTGTTGTGTCGCAGTTCCTGGGACATCTCGGGACCTCGCTCCATACTGTGATTCCTGAGAGGCTATGGTCCAATCAACCTAACCCTATTTAGCTTAGCTATAATCCTTGTCATGCCCAGTCAACAAATCAGTGGCAGTCAGTCAGGGCAGGTCAGCACTCTTCGAGACAGACTGGGCCGATAGTACGAAGTAACTGGCCCGTATGGAGGAGCACAGAATATTCTAACCTACGGACCAGATGTACATACGTCCCTACACAGTAGTACATACAGTATGGAGTACTCAGTAGTAGGATGGTGGGAGACGAGCGAGAGACGAGACACGAGACACGAGACGCGAGAAACCGCACAGGCACTTTTACCCATACTCTACTGCACTCTACTACTGTGTAGAGTGCCCAGAGCAGAGTACTCCACCACTACTGTCTGATCCAAGCTCAGCTGTCGTCGTCTTTCTGGCTGACTGTGTCTTCTCTCCTCTCTTCCATTCTTCGTCCTCATCCTCCCTCATCCTCATCCTCCCTCCCCTCACCTCCTCTCCCTCTTTGCTCTCATCCCATCCTATCCCTTTCCTTATCCTCATCGTCTCTCGTTCAATCGCTGAATAGAGAGGCAAAGGAGGCTTTGGAGACTGGACAGCTCGTTACGCTGGAGTCGGGCAGAAGAAAGGGTGGTGGTGTCGGCGAGATCTTGGTCTAGCTGCAGCATCAGCTGGAATTCGCTCCTTTCGTCCCGTACCTGTCTCTCGATCAAAGGCTCAAGGCTTCAGTAATCCTCTTATTGACTCTTGATATCCCTTTCGTCGTCTCGGGATTGAGAAGGAGAAGAAGGAGAAGAAAAAGGGTGAAGACGATACCTCGAAGAGATTCCCTTGTTCTGCATTAAGACAGTCCAGTCCAGTCCAGTCCAGTCCCTTCGGCACCTCTCTGCAATCCTCGATACGCATCCTGCTAGACTCCTCCATAATTCACGATCTCTCCATTCGTCTTCCGGCCTCGCCCCAGGATCAAGCGATTGAAGCACCTTGGCACCAAACGCCATCCAACAACCACCCCCTTCTTCGATCAATTGTTCTCTAGGTATTTCGAGATTGCTACATTTCTCACGGAGATCGACTGGAGGTTAGTACCCACAGACAGATTCCCTTCTCTGCCATCGCACGTTGTTGCTGACAGGTTCTCCCCTTGCGTAGCCAATTTCATGCCGACGCTCGCCTACTAAATTCACATTCTCCGTGCTCCTCTCCTTTCCTCTCAACACCACAAACTTTTGGAGACGTTAACTCGTCCTTCAATTCGACCTGACACTTTGTTGGAAGACGATTCACGTCTCTTACATCTATCCATTGTATAGATCCAAGGGTCCATCTTCCTGTTCCATACGCTGTGTAGTCTCGGGCACCGTATGTGAGCCCTCCTTCGTCGAACCAATCCCAACGGTATGTCTCGGTCTCTCTTCTCGATCTACATTCCTCACCATTGTCCCTGCCGCATAATTACATCGGATTGTACATGAAATTGTCTACAGGGACTGCGAACCCCTCGCTACATTGGAGATTGGCCTTTCACTAACGAAGTGTGTCTACCTGCACAGATTCCGAATTCATTATAAGCGAACCTGCTCCCCTCTTCGAAGGAGTCGATCTCGATATCCAGGTGGCTTCCTTATATTGCTGGGCTACTCGACAAGCCTCTCCACTCCTTACTCTTTACTCTCTATCTGGCATTCTACGTCGTCTAATTTATCCGCTGTCAACGTCAGGTATAGCTCATTCACTTGATCGGTACCTCACATTCATTTACAATAAAGCACTCACTGTTCGTACCGAGCACAATCGGTTCCTGAAGCTCCCGGAGAACTTGAAGTCCATTCATTCGAAGTACTACCTCAATCCACCACCTTCCGCAACCATCTCTCACCGATCTCATATCAAAAACACTCTACAGCTCTCGTCCAGCATGTCTTTCCATCAAGGAATAAACGTGCCTCGGCCACAGCCCTGTGACAGCTATTTCGTCGAATCACAGGACAGTGCTGCAGAACTTCGTCAATACGAGGGCATTATCAAGAGGCAACGGCAGGACCGTATTGCGGATGAACTCAGCATGGAAATCCGTAGCCAATACATGAATGAAATTGTCGAGCATATGGCATTTATGGAGGTGAGACTCACCCCTCCAGGCATCGCTGCCACGCGTGCATCAAGCTAATGTTTGTAGAAACAAACCCTGCCAGATGTAGCCTCCATCGACATTCAGGAAGAGATCCAATGGTTCATGCGCCCTTATCTGTTGGACTTCTTGGTTGAAGCTCACACTTTCTTCCAACTCCTCCCTGAGACTATGTTCCTGGCCATCAATCTCCTCGACAGGTACTGCTCACGCCGCGTCGTCTACAAGCGTCATTATCAGCTCGTTGGCTGCGCTGCGCTACTGATTGCCGCCAAGTATGGTGATCGTAAGGATCGCGTGCCCCTGATTCGGGAACTCAAGACAATGTGCTGTATGCTATACGACGAGGAGATGTTCACTCAGATGGAATGGCATGTTCTGAACACGTTGGACTGGGTCATCGGACATCCTACGGTGGATAGCTTTATTCAGCTAGCGCTATCTGCGGCGGCTGATGACGACGTCGAGTTGGAGCGTATGGCTTGGTACATATGCGAGATCGCAGTGTATCAAAGAGAGTTCGTGTCAACGAAGCCTTCTGTCTTGGCTCGTTCCTCACTCGCTCTTTCTCGTGCTATCCTTCGCCGTCGCGAAATTTCGGACGGAGTGTGGGGTGATGATGAGAAGGTTACTCTCGTGGCATTGACTAATTATCTACACCAGCCATCAGAGGTCCTCGCGAAGAAGTATTCATCTCCTTATATGTCTGGTGTCTCAGTCGTTCTCGAGGAGTTTATGGCACAGCAAGAAGCCTTTGCCCGACGCTCATCGCCCCCAACACCACCAAATGGCTTCTATCAGCACAAGGCTGTTGAGAATAAGGACTATATTTACAGCACCCCTCAGAAGTCATCAAGCAATCCCGCAATGGTGAATGGATATATCACGCCACCCATTACTCCTGAGGGCGACTATAATCTCACAATGGCTGGTGGCAATCCATACCAAGGACATGTGCCAAGATGTCCAGTCACCCCAACACCAGCTGGCAACAATCTATACCCGCACCATCAACCATCGCAGTATCAACATTATCAGCCCATATGATCATGGATTTTACTGTGACGATCTTTTCCCGATATAATGACCAGAAGGTCTACCACTATATCGAGTTTCTCGACAGTTCATCAAACGACGACTTCGTCGAGATCTTTCCTATGTAACACAAGTTCCTACACTGGTCATGCATCTGTGGCATAAGCGTTTCCCAACTTCACGGCATTAGCGATTTGCTTTTTCGATCTGGTTTCAGCGTTTCATATCTTTGCTTTTACTCATACCCATCCTGCACATCCAGGTTATAAAAGCCAGTCATAGACACTCACGGCATGGATTCTGAATAATTCACAGGGGCCCATGCGGGGTGGGACAAAATTGCTCCGTATTTCAGACACAGAAGAGAGACGCAGAATGACAGAAGGAATGATGAAGAGGGGAAGACGTGGGAAGACGTGGTGGGGAAGAAAAATGTATATGGGAGCGTTGATAGATCTTGCTCTACTTCTGCTAGCGGAGGATAGAAACTCCGACGGCAGCAGGGGATGGAGATATCTGGAATAATGAAAGATATTACCACCTCAGTCTCCATTCTACTGCTTTACGCGTTCACTCGATCAGGTCGTGTTATGAATGCCTCAGTAGAAGACGTCTCTTGTTCGGAATGTAAGTCGTGCTGTTAGAAACAATGGTATTGTCATCTACTCTACTACGTACGATCCCAGATCGTCTAGATGTAAAGTGCGCAACGTCGCTCTCGCCTTGGGCTTCCTAGAGACGCGATGAACGAAATGCCCACAGCATCATCCAATCCCCTGGCCTCCGAGGCTGCTGAGCGGCCGAGAGAGACTACGGCACAGCTCGCGCTTGAAGTTCGCGCTTGAGGGTCCAAAATCGAATCTCGGTTGAGGCGGGGTGGTGCGAGCTTGCGGCCCGAAGACCAGATAGAGAGGGTCCGAATCGTTGGGAGGCCGAGGGCGATGTGGAGATGGGTAGAGTAGTGGGACCTGTGGGACGGAGATAGTTCGGAATACATACACAGTACGGTAGATGGAGTGGGATGGCGTGGCGATTGCCGTGTTAGCAAGGGAAGGAAATCGAGAAAGAAAGACGTCGTTCTAAAGATGGATGTAAATTCGGTGATAGATTCTTGTATGTGGTTGAGGTGTGTATACATACATCATCCCGATCGACACGCTTGTTCCCTTATTTGTGAGTCGCTGTCAATCTTATCTCTCGACGAAATTATGCTCTGGTTTCCACGGAGCCACAACCATTTCTTGCCTTCTTTCCCCCAAGGATCTCCTCATATAGGCCTGGAAAGTACAATCATCTCACGATTTATTCTCGGGTGAAGATGGGAATATTTGAAGATCAACTAAACTCGGCCACGTGATGTGAGCTCGGACATCAGTCGATATATTGCTTGTCTCAACGTCAGCAGAACTCATGATGGTGGTTGGCGAGCCATCATGAAGACTTGAACTTTCCAGGTCTCCATTGGAGCTCACATTGTATCTGAGATTATAAGTCGACCAAATCACCATTGGACCATTTGACAACGGTAAATTCTCGCCACATATCCACAATCCGTCAAGGGCTCCTCAAGCAACGACCAAATCCATGTAGAGTACACAAGAGACACATCCTTCAGCATCAACTTATTTCACACAAAAACAAGCGAGGTCTTCCATAGGACTCTCTTCATTTGCGTGGTGTTTGAGAACTGAAAACAACATAAAAGTAATATTTTGGACGGAAGAGTTGGCAATGTTCCTTTGGTATCACAAGAACCTCTTCGTCAATTTCCACAAACATGAAGTATTAGATCCTCCATCTTACATCAAAACGCATATTTTTCTCCTTAACATCCGACTCCTTGGACTCTGTTTCTGCTCGACTCTAAACAGTCTCGCGCTCGGTCTTGGCACGATCCGAGCGTGCCTTCTCAGACCATGGGAAATGCGCGACAGGAATGATGAAGAAGGAGTTGCTGAAAACATAAGTTAGCAATGACATATATACTCCAGGGGTAGTATAGGATATACCTCGTGTCAGCAATACCAGCCAGAGCATTATACCAAGCGGAAAATGCCGCGAACAGTCCAAAGTATCCACCAGCCTTGATTATCGTTGCGTTTGGCGCTCCTGCGCTGTTTAAGAAGAAATGGGCGGTCCCAAGAAGAAGGAAGGCCATGTCGAGGAAGAAGAACAAGAGGAAGAAAGCGACAGTTGATCGCAGCGTGCAGACCAATAAAATGGTTGTGAAGATGAACCAGCCAAAGAGGAAGAAGCCAACGGCATGATTGAGATTTGCAGGTGACGAATATGCCGCTGCGATCTCGAAGCCACCTGGAGTGAGGATAATAGCGTACGAGAGCCAGAATCCACCATATGACGAGAGAGCGGTAGCACCAAATGTATTACCAACGGCCATTTCCCTGTTAAGCATATATTAGCTTCAATGCTCCTACCAGGGGTGGGGGGGGGCATAAAGCTACATACCACATGCCCGCAAGCAGTTGAACAAGTCCACCATATCCGAAGGCAAGAGCAACAACCAGGTTTGGCTTCGTGACGCCATTCGTTTGGATATTGATGAGAGAGAGCACAAAGGTTGTCAATGCGAAAGCCGAGAGACCGAGAGGAGCCGGGTTGGCGAATTTACGCTCAGTTGTTGGCTTATAGAGACCAGGTTGCATTTCACCACCGAAGGCGGGGAAACGTGCGGATTCGGCAGTGTGCAAGAGTGCGAGAGGGTTGCCGCCATAGTCGTACCGGCTGACACCTTGAGCGGCAGCCTCTTTGGTGCCATTCGTATAAGTCCCATTGGTGCCGTTGCCCATATCTTGGGCATGGTCGTGTGTGGCGGTATCATATCCGTTGTCTTGCAACTTCGTATCCGTCTGTGTTGATGCCATTGCGCCTATTCTGATATGAATGCGACTAGGTGGGTAATATTCGCGTGGCAATAAGGCGTGCTGCTACTGTCGAATACAACAGGAGCTTGACTTGGGCTTGAGGATATAAGTGACTATGGAGCGTGAGATCAACGTCAGTTGGGAGGGCGGATGGAGAGAGATAGATATACAGGTGGGAGGACATGGGGGGAATTGGCTTACGATTCATAGGCGACCGAGCTCGAGCAGTGAGTGCAGTGCGGAGTGAGTGCGGAGTGAGTGCGGAGTCTGGGGATGAGTGGATTCAGGTGTGGACATGTTCGTCTCCATTGGAAAGTGAAGTTAGTCCGCTTGGGGAAATGGAAGAGGTGCAGGATGGGAGGGAGGGACGAGGGGAGAGGACGAGAGGAGGAGAGATGGGGCAGGGTAGCAGGGGATAGGTATGTACATACATACATACATACATACATACATACATACCTACCCAGACCAGGGCGAAGTAGTGCCAACAGAGGAGAGTCCTCTCCTCCAACAGATTACCCCATACTGTACATAGCCTGTGCACTGTATGAAAGGTGAAAGGTGAAAGGTGAAAGGTGAAAGGGGGCGTGTATGGTGTGTATGAGATGACTGTAGACTGTAGAGGAGTATGGCATGACATGGTCCTTGCATACGCCACTCTTCTTCCATGGGTTCATGCTCGGAAAAATGGATGAATGGAAGAGATGATGATGAAGATGATGAAGATGATGGTGGTGATTGATAATAACAACGGGAGCAGACTAGCGTAACGGAGATGGGATATGGCTAGATCTAGGTACCTAGGTAGTAGATAGATACCTGTAGATGTAGATAGGTATTAGTAAATAGGTAGGTAGATCTACTTGAAGCGGGTAGTCTTTATGCGGGGAGAAAAATGCAGAGTATTGGGGAGGATTGGGGCGGATTGGGGCGGATTGGGGCGGAGATGCTAAGTTGGGATACATACACGCCTAACTCGACCTAGGTAGCGTCCCCTGAACGGTAGGCTCGTTGAATCAGAGGAGACTTCTATTGGCAGAAGGACGAGAGGAAGAACGAAGTGCAGGCCCCAGTACAAACCCAGTCCAAACCCAGTACAAACCCACAAGGACCGATAGAGAGGAAAGAATGTCGTAAGATTTTGGGTTTCTCGGTCATCTCATCGGCATGTGCGCGACAGACTACGGAGCAGACTGTGGGCCTTGCCGCAGTGGAAAATGCAGTGGAGAATACTGGGGACGGAGCGGAGGGGGAGCTCGGAGGCGAATAAGCGCAAGCAGCAGATGTCGAGCTCGAGTCGAGTCGAGGGAGGTCAAGTGAGCGTCAAGTCGAGTCGAGTCGAGCATTATGATTGAGGAACGTATATACCTAGGTACGTATATACCTATGTACGTACGTATGAGGCGCAATAGGCTGGCGTCAGCCCACCTTAGTTGCTGCTTGATTGCCGGAAGGATGTTATGCCACGTTGTGTCATATACATAGGGTACATATGCGAGATAGTACTTGGGTACGTAAATAGCCTAAAATGTAAGGTAGTCGCATAGTGAAGATCATGTCGAGATACGTACGTCCTTAAGCTGCATAGCTGCACAGCTGCATAGGTGCTAGATGCATAGAATATAGAATATACATAGGTAGATGTGTAGGCACTTTGATATAGTACTTAGGTACTTAGGTACTTAGGTACTTAGGTACATAGGCATAGGTATAAGTATTAGCACACCAACTGCATGTTCGAGAAATTAAAGAAGAAATTAAAGAAGACATTAAAGGCATTGTACCTAGGTACCCCCTCACGCATCTTGTTTTTGTGGGTTTTCTTGCTCGAGCACTCGGGCCCCCGACCACTCAAATCCCTGACCAACATCAGATGCAGACTTCGGCTCGGAGTGAATGTGAAGCCGACATGAAGAAGGTCCACGGAAGACCTAGGCCCCCGGCGCCATTCGTGCTTTCCTCCGTGCAGTACAACATGAACGACCGGACGGACGGACGAACGGCTCGAGGCTCGCAACACGAGGACATATGGACGAGTGTTTCGGGAAGGTGGAATGGGAGAGAGTGGATTCAGATGGATTCAGATGGATTACATGGATTCAGAGGCCGACAGAGGCAAATCAGACGGGAGATCAGAGGTCTAGGAGAGGACTGCATTACGGAGGGATGGAAGAATGCAAATCGTTAAGTGGAGTGCTACGGATGATACCCTCGGTCCTCATCTCCATCTCCATCTCCATCTCCATCTCCATCTCCATCTCCATCTCCATCTCCATCTCCATCTCCATCTCCATCTCCATCTCCATCTCCATCTCCATCTCCAGCTCCATCTCCATCTCCACCTCCATCTCCATCTCCATCCTCATCGCCATCTCCATTGTCAAGGTCCCCGTCAGGTGAGCAGAGCTGGCTCGCAATTCTGGTAGCAGAAGAATGGCGGTGGTGATGATGGCAATTATGATGGTGGTACTAGGTACTTCGGCTTCGCCTTCTCTCGAGTCATAGTCATCCATCCATCCGCCCATCAGGCAGGCATGTGACTCGCACGCATGTCGTTGGCATGTGCTGGTCGCGTCTGTGACCTCCAGAAATTGCCCTCCAGAAATTACAGGCATCCACCACACCAACCGCCTGGAACCCCTTCTCTTTCTCTTGACCGCCCATGACATGGACATGCAGGAAATATGGGAAATATGCCGGCATGTCCATGGAAGATGATAATTGGTAGGTGGGCAGGCTTCATTATTCCATCCAGAGAGGAGTAGGTTACACAGTAGACAGAGTATGCATATATATATGGTGGTGATATGATATAATAATACCTGAAATGAAGTGAAGCACTGAGCTGTATGTAATAGCAGGCTCAGGGATCATTAATTGTCGTGCATGTACAGATACACAACTGTCCACCGAGTTGATGCGTTGTAGACGGCAGAGTACTAATATATATGACTCCCAATTCTCATCTTGGTTAAAGAAGGATGCTCAGCAGCATCGCATCCTTTATCCGGCCAATTATTGCATCGTCCTGGTATTCGACGGTGGCGATGTTTTCTTCCTTTTCTTTTTATCTTGCCGTTGTATGCCCAGACATTTAGAAGTCTTTGGCTCAGCCGGCACTTATTTAGCTGCTGTATCCCGCATTGGGAGGTGTCATCTCTAAATGATGCGCATCTCCCATATATGTACATACATATGTACATACATACATACATACATACATACATACATACAAATAAACAGTTTTGTTTCCCTTGCCTTACCGAATCGAATAATCACCTAAAAAAAAAGCAATGGTAACCACCTTGCTCCGTAAACCTGTAAAGCCGTATACTAGGTGCCTACTTACCTAGAGGTCCTACCATGATATCTTCCTACGGAGAGGTACACACAGCACACCACAGCACACCACACATAACACAAATATCCGTCTCATCTCATCACAGCTTCTTAGAGTGCCCACCCCGCTTCAGCCCCCGTTAACCCCCCTCTGCACCTCTATCTTGGTTGTGCTTCCTCTGCTGTCAATCTTGCGATCCCTTAACCCCCCCCATGAAGCAGATGCCGACGTTGCTGGCGAGATGAGAACAAGCCTTTTGCTCAAGCCATCTTTGCAACATTGGCAAAATGCCGCTCCCGGCAAAATACACGAAATGGCTGATGCCCTAGGGCACCTGAAGTACATAGCTAGGAAGGAAGCATCATGTCTGTTTGTGACAAGGATCATACACTCGTATGTATGCAATGTGTCGAATACTCCTCTGCTGGCTGCTGACGACTATGGCTGTATATTAAGAACATGAGAACTTCGAAGCATGCCATACGCCATATTTGCTTGCGTAGTTATTTAACGAGCTCATCGACGAAACAGTTGCACGGAAGCTCCTCCTGCGAAAACTCCTATGGGTACGGCCACTGCTGCATAGGAAAGTATTTCATATTATTCATCTTCATCTATGCACCTACACATAGTGTTTGCATTCAGCTCGTATTCATCATCTTGGAAATTACGATTTGCTTGCTTGCTTTCTTGCTTGCAAGGTTCTTCTCTTGGGGAGCAAGGCTCTTGAAGTTTCCAACCAAGCAATCTGGTGAGCATCCGTTTAGATTGCAATGTCTTCCTGGCATGTTTCATTTCAAGTATTCTTCTACTGCCAATTAGCTTGCACACGAGCGAGCGAGCGAACGCGACGCTCGCGCTTCTTCTGGTTCTTCTGGTTCTTCTGCTTCCTTAGGGCTCCCGATTATTGTCAGCGATGCTCTGCCATTTATTTCGATGTTCCACTAATCGCAGTTGCATTCTACTGTGAACTGCTCGTTTGATAGCCGAATGCACATGCCGTAGGCTTTTGATTTTGGTTACAGGAGAACGATGTATTGTTTGTTGCACCGTATCCTGTCCAGAAAGAGTATTCTTCGTCGCTAATGGACGCTTTGCGTTTACATACCTATTCATTGGTCATGCAACGGACAAACAGAAAACAAGCCTCCTTGGCTCTTGATGCAAACGCCTCGGATGCCAAAGCAAAAGCCACACTCGGACGATGGCGGATGATGGGTGGTCGGATACACCGCAAGACCAAACTCTTGCGACGGAGCGTGTACAAACACAAAATCTGTTTCTTTGTAAGGAGGAAAGGGAGGGAGATAGGCGTCTGCTGAGCCTCCGAAGTCAAGCTCACACTGCTGTTGCCAAGCCCACATGACGTGCATACAGCAACGTGATCAATCCTCCGCAGACTGGGAAACAAACTGTCAAATATGTCGCTTGCTGTTGATGTGGTAAGACATTCTACAGCACAAGGAGTATGTACCGAGTCTCAGTCTTCGAATCGCTCGCTGCTGTTCTTGGGTATGCGGCGTGGCAGGGTGGGTGTGCTCCTAAGACATCCGCCGGTGAACCACTACGCATAAGGTGATGAACCGGTATGTATAGAGGTTAACATATATCTGTAATAATATCAATCATATTTATGTCAGATCCTATGGACGTATTTCTGTACTTGAATTCTCTCACCTTCGGAATATTTTTGTCGGTCTCAATAAATATGCGAGGTGCGAGGGCATGAATGCAAATGAGGCGGCGACCCTCGGACGAGGCTGAGCTTCAAGGCTGACTTCGCCCGAGATCAGTGGTAGTCCCATATATTTGCAAGCAACTCATCCATCAAAGATATTCTGGTCTATGATCTAATGAGATATGCCTGCTTGACGCAGCATCCCAGGAAAGATTGCACAAGCCTGGTATGGGCCGCATGGCTTCAATAATGGGAGAAGATACAGAAACTGCCATTTTGAGATTGTAAGACTCGGTATGATAACTAATACAAAGTGCGTTTCACCCAGCAAAGCCACGAGGCCCCGTCTAACGCCAAAAAAAAAGTATGTCTACGAAGCAGTCCAAATACAGAGTCTCGGAAGAAATATCAATCCAAATTACGTCCTAGAATATCCAACGCCCCATATCATGCTCCAAATTGTGACAAAATCCAGGCAACTACCGTGTCCTTTGGGACGAAGATTTATCTGTAGTATCCCGTTCGAATCGCATCGCTTGATCTCGGTGCCATCGGCTCGCTGATTCTCTTGTTGTGGTTGATAACCGAGACTCCATCGCGGTTGACCTGCTGGATTCTATCATTGCTGTCATACTTGGCTAATAAGATAGCAGTCAGTGTCCGACGCACAATTGCCTCGAGCAGTAGGACCTACCTTGTGCTTCTGTGACGGGGACTCGAAGGCTGTACGACGAGCGCTCTTCATAACCCATTGTGTCTGACCCACGAGAGGACTGTGAGCTTATGGAGTACGCCGATGATCTGGGCGAGCCGTGTGTGATTGAGGTAGTCGTGGAATAAGAACGTTCAGACATTCCGGGCGAGATTTTATCTGATTTGATCCGGTTGTGTACGTGTAGGTCGAGGCAGGACTGCGCTTTCCAAGGCTCGAAGATGACGGAGAGGATGGAGAGCAAAAAGACAGACTGAGAGGAAAGAGCAGGGAAGGCCATTTTATACCTTTTCAATTGACAAACAAGATCGCCGACGTACTTCTGGTGCCTGGATTGGATCGTGACTGGCCACACACGGGGTTCGAAGCTCACCGAGGAGATCGTGGGTCGTTGTGACTAACTACATCATGGTGATTGCTTGAAAGCGCCCCGACTCCGCCCAGGCGCAATGGAATGGGACTGCCACAAGTGAATTATGAACAGTGACAGGCTCGTGGCCTGACCGCTGGCAAGGCAGTAGGTAGCTACGGTACCTAGCTCTGGGCGAGTAGCAGGCAGCGACTCAGCGATACGATAATGAAACATAGATCGCCTTCTCTCACCGTGAAGGAATACTTAGGTAGATGAAGAAGGGGGAGGAGGAGAGGAAAACGAAGACAAAGCGCAGAACAGGTAGGTAGAAAACAGTGCGCGTTAGGCCTCACCGAGTAGCTGAGCCTCGGGGATGCCCTTGGGTTTGAAATGGGAGCCTTGGGAGATGCCCGGCTTTGGAGGCTCCAGAGTGCTCAAGGCACTCTCTATGGAGGGAGGCGCGGTGAGGGCACAGCAGCGTTCTGTCTTGTATTATCCCGTGCTGTGGTGTGCTGTGGTGTGCTGTGCTGTGTTGGGCGCATTGCAAGATAGGAAGGCAGACGAGTTGCCTACCTCAGGTGGTAGATTTGTGAGTCGTTGAAGTCGTCCCAAGCATCTAGATGGTACCTTGTTTGCCAGGCTGTGACGCTGCAAGGCTGCTAGGCTGCTGGGCTGCGAGGCTGTAAGTGTAGGGCTGCAAGGCTGAAGCAAACCCCCCCCCACCAAAAGACAGTCCACCGAGCGACTAGCTACGGATGTGCTTGGTGAAAGCCTTGTACCTTCCTAGTATCTACCTACTTCTACGTAGAGTTTACCTAGAAGATTCGTCCATGTACGTATGATGCTGTCAATGACTAGCGTACACGTGATTTTAGAATAAGAGAGTGAGCCTTGGGAGACAAAAGACACTTTCATCTCAAGCTCAAGTTTAATAAAGAGCTAACTAAAGCTACTCGCATGCAAAGGGATTTACATGAAGGGAGATAGGGAAGATTTGAGGTATGGCCATGGTCTTGGCGAAATAATGTTCCTTTGCACGATATTTATTGCTTGTCAGAGTTCCTGCTGTTTACTGTTTACTGTTTACTGTGTACCTACTGTCAACGCAGACTGTGGACGAGGGGATTTAGCCTACCTACCACGTGGTCTGCGAGCGTTGCAACTGCCACCCCGCGTGGCACATACAAATATACGCTTTCTACAACCATAAAGCTGTAATAACTTAACCAGTTTTTCTTTAAATAAGAGTTTATGTAATGTTAATGACCTTAACCAGTATAATATTTTTATATATGCAATTTTCATTAAAATCTAGTATTAAACTCATTAAACTCCATATTTTTATACTCTTAAGGGCCTTGGAAATAAGATTATAGACGTATATAATTATCTCGAATATCTTGAAACCTTTACAACTTAATGAAAAATCATCTAATAATTTCCATTTTGATTCATAAGTAAAAACCAACCTATGAGACTATAGGTTTTGAATATATATATATATATATATATTTATACATAAATGTATTGTTAAAGCGTAGTTTAGTAAAGAGTTAATCACCTGGGTGGCAGTTCTAAGGTTGTGACGCTCGTCGTGGCTGTGGTCTGGTCTAGCGCCTGCTTACCCCACAGAAAGGATGAAACAGGCACAGTGCACCCATAGGTACCTATGCACAGTACTCCCACCGCAATCAGCGCATCCTTTGTTATCGCCATCGTGTCCACTTCGACATAGGCATTCAAAATCAAAGGTATTGGCCCTTTTTCCATTTGCTCTTGAAGCTTCCAACAGCGTTGTATTCCAATCTCACATTCCCACCTGGATCTCACAAATTGATAATTGATACACTTGGTTATTCGAACTCGACACGATGCGCTTCTTTGCCCTGTCTATGGCCGTCCTGGCGTCAGCTGCGTCCATAGTCCTCGCAGCTGATGAAGAGCTCAAGATTGACGTCACAAGAGCAGTCGAGTGCGACCGCAGGACGAAGAAAGGCGACAAAATCGATGTCCACTACAGAGGCACGCTCCAGAGCGATGGCTCCGAGTTCGATGCAAGCTACAACAGAGGCCAGCCATTAAGCTTCGGCCTCGGTCAGGGAAGTGTCATTAAAGGGTACGTGAATCATTCGTGATCCGCTCGAACGTCGGCAGGAATATTAACTGACTTTGCTTCCAGGTGGGACGATGGTCTCCTCGACATGTGCATTGGAGAGAAGAGGACTCTCACGATTCCCCCAAGTCTTGGCTACGGGCAGAGATCGATGGGCCCAATCCCAGGTGGCAGCACTCTGAGTATGTGCTTGACATAGTGTTCCCCATGATATTTGGCTGACTCTACCTAGTCTTTGAGACTGAATTGATAGGCATCAAGGGCGTCGAGCCTCCGAACGGCAATGGTGATGGACAGGAACATAAGGAGCTATAAGAGAGCGATATTGCGCAAAAGACGGGAGTAACAATGTCTTCCTTACCAATGATGGTGCAACGCTCATGATTACATGTTCTCAGATCATTGAATATGGTCACTTGATCTGATGAATACTTCTTATGTGTGTTCAGTATGAAGCAAGTATCTTGCTGGAATGACCACGTTTTATTCAAGATCTTAAGTCGCATCCTTCTCATTGTCAATGCAACTGTCTACGTACATGTACAATAATTCTTCTGGGTAATTGTGGCCTATACATATCAAACGTCAGACTACGCATTGTTGCCCATACATCTCAGAAGAGTTTCCGTAGGGAATCAACGTTCACCTTTCAGGCCCGTTCGCAGGAGGATTCTCCATCTTGCGCCACTTGACCCATGCTGGGCGGGATCTTGCATCGTTCCAGGTTCCACCTCTACTCCGTAAAGTCGCATCAAGCTGGACAATTGTATACCGAGAAGAATTGCAATGTAAAGTATCCGCTTCAGCTAAAACACAAGCGGGTCTGCTTCCGATCTTCTCTTGATCTGGCACGATTTTTCCTACCATCGTAGCTACCATCGTACCGAACTCTCTTGTTGCCTCCCATTTCTCCTAATCCCGATGGCTCCCTGGATGCGTCTTGCACGGCTTCTCGGATAGTCTGGCGGGACAAACATAAATCGATATGCGCATTGAAATCTTTCTCATGTGCAGGCTGTGGACGAAGACATATTGGACAATCCCATCTTTCCTCTCGCGATATACATTCCCCTTCATTAGAATGAAGCGAAGCCTCTTCCAGTTGACTAATAGTTTCCAGGTCCTCGAGTTGTTCTTGATATTCCTGTCTGGCAGCTTCTTCGAATTCCTCATCTGGCCACCTTTCCCACGAGGAATTGTCAGCCAATGCGGATGATTTCCGTTTTGTATGAATTGCCGAGGCGGTAGGAGTTTCAACGGAAGAATACTCAGCGCCGGGCCTTCTCGTAAGACCAAAAAAAGCCAGAGAATCTGTTTTTTTGGTGCTGACAAGGTGCGTACATCTAAGACCCATGAGTCTTAGCGTCAAACCTGGAAATTCCTGCTCCAGCTTTGCGAGCATTGGAAGAGAATATTTATATAGGTCATCGGCAAGATAAACTGCTTTGGGCGGTATTACCTGCCGCGTGAACACCTCATACGTATGAAGCTTGATTTTGAGCACCAGGGTTCTTCCATTAAACTGCGCCTTCCTCAGGTCCTTTTCAAGATCTTCTGCCGTGCGCATTAACCTCTCACAGAGTGCGATGTGACCCGTCATGTCAGAGAACGTGCTCTCCGTGCCAATGCTCTTGCGTTCGTATTCCTCAGCTGGCTGTACTTCAGTTCTCCCAAGTCCAAGGTAGCATTGCATGAGAAACCTGAATGCTTTCTCACCAAATAGCTTGGAAAGATATTGGCGATATTGGTATATGTCGCCGCAGGTCTTGATCCCGATAGCATCGAGTTCCCGTTCGAAAACACGGCCAATACCATTTACTTTACACGTTGGGAGATCGCGCATGAATGCCATTATTGTAGAGCGATCATTCTCAAGCTTATATTGGCCATTTGGCTTGTTCTGATTCGAACAGATTTTTGCAAGCTTTGCATTTGCGGCAATGCCTGCCGATATCGTGATCTTCGTTTTCTGGTGTACTTCTCGACGCAGCTGCTCGACAGCTTCGTCTGGACCGATATGCTCATTCACACAATATTTCGTGATGTTGAGATAGGCTTCGTCAATACTCGCACTTTCGAATCTTGGATCGTACTTGGCGATGATCTCGCGGACTTCTTGGGCTTTAGCAGTGTATTTTTCAAAATTGAGAGGGAGCTGTATCAACTGAGGACAGAGCTTCTTGGCCACAAATCCTGCCATTCCACTTCTGCATCCAAACTTTCGCGCATGATAGTTGCAAGTTGTGAGGACTCCTTTGCCAACAGCAAATGGTAAGTCCTTCAATTCGGGCCGGTCAAGTTCCTCAACGGCAGCGTAGAACGCGTCGCAGTCGACATGAACCACCGTCTGTGTAAGGTCTCGAGACATTTCGAGCTTGGCGATGTATTCATCCGTCATTCTTTGACCATGGGCAAGATCCAATCTTTCCAGTTCTGCCTTTTTCGCCAAGATCTTCTCGATCTTCACTGTGAGAAGCTTGTCTCGGTTCTCCTCGTTGTTAAAGAATTTCGATCCTCGCGACGCCTCGTAAATAATCTCTGAGACCTGTCTTGTCTTAGATGAAACTTTCTTCCGACAACTGTCAATCATACCTTTTGCTGATCCACGGCATCTTGGCCTGCTTTCGTCAATGACGGTCCTAGAAGAGAGTACTTAAGAGTATCATGTAGAATTGACTTCTTGTCATCGCATTCGCGTTCAACAGGTCCAGAATTTGTTATCATCGTAATGGCATAGCTTCCAGGCAATAGTAGTCTACTATTGCTGGATAAAAGGTGATCATAGCCATTTAGGCCATCTCGATCCAATACTGCCAGGACAACCGTTCAGAAATACAATTGAGCATGGCAACGCGTTGGGGACAAACTGTTTAGTCGCGCAGTCACGTGCTACATGTGCTCGGTCCACCTAGAATTGTGGAAGCCAGGGCATCTAGATTGATTTTGTAACGTAAGTAGTTTCCATTATTAAAGAAATATGCTGGAATAATTTCCATTTAATAGTAACATGGAGTACCCAGGTCATGCCTCAGAGTGATGTTTCTTCCTTCGTGCCTCAAAACACCGCCAATGAGCTAAAACGGTTGCAAATGGTTAACTTGTAACAAAATAATCCAATATCAACGGTATTGTACGTCGTCATTCGTGGTGAAAAGTCTGATCAGTATCAGACTTGAGTTCATGAATCATGACATGCCTGGAGAATATTTAGAATGCAATGACGGATGGGGCTTGAATATATGTATAGATTTTCATACCCACGCGATTGAGACATACGGGATTGCCATGTTAGAGGACAATGCAGGAAGGACAAGTGAACCATAGTAGGTGGTCAAAAGAAAATTGAAATAAAGTGGAAACAGCAACTTATCAAGAAGATGACATACAAGTCTCATTATCCAAAGCACGTCGTCACAGAGATTACCACATGGTTAATGTGTTGCATTGGAAAATGAGACTACCATTTTATCCTCTCCGGGTCACTTTAGCAGAGCCACGAGCTCACTCAAATTTTGGATTGAATGCGAGATCATGCTCCACCTTCGCATCTGGCATATTGGTCTTCGATCCTCTCTCTATACAATTCATCGGCAGAGGTAGGATCTTCATGAAGTACGCCTTCTTTAATGAGCTCTTCCGCAGTTGGTCGATGAGCGAGCTTTTCATTCAAGTCGTCTGCACGCATATGCTTCTGCAATTCCTTCTGTTGACCAACAATAGCTGGGGCAACATTGGATCCTGGAAGAATGTTACCTATAAACCAGTTAGGAGTCCGACAGCTGCTCTTATATAGTCTCTTACGCTCAACCAGGGTCTCCCGCTGAGGCCTGTTTTTAAGATCCTTCTTTAAATTTTGTGCAGCGAGCTTTCGCTCAAGGTCGATAGCTGCTGACTGAAGCGCACTGAAAACACCAATGTTTAGCCCTCGAAAGGGAGAGAGGGGACATATATCTGGAATACTCACGGAGCAGCGTTCATATCGAGAAGGATGTGTCTGTCTTTGAGGTCCTGAGGGTCAGGCCTGTGCTGGAGATGTTTCTCAAGAGAGTTCTGCCGAACATGAGCTGGGAGAACTGGCCAAATTGGGGTTTCGTCAATAGCCGACGATCTATCTTGATCGGCCATGCTGTTGAGGTCTGGAGGTTAGCCTTGAAAACTAGTTGTTCCGTGTAGACTGATTTTGAGTGAGATTTGGTGGAAAGGAAGTGCTGAGAAGAGGGAATCTCGAGAAGTTGAGACCTCGACGGCTGGCAGCTGCATTCAAGGAGGTCCTCTCATGTGTCTCACAAGGTGGATGGCCAGATGACCGTGGCTACCCGTAGGGGAACATAGGTACGTACTCGTTCATGTACAAAGAACCTTGCCCCATGATGATACTATGTATCATAGTACATACGTCAGGCATTCTATAATAGTACGCCGCAGCCTGCAGGGCTTGGAAATGCGGGACGGCTTGAGAATAAGGGGGACGTGGCTAAAATAGGAGATGAATTATGCAAATTCCAGGCATTAATGTAACTAAATCACTTAATTATAATAATTTAGGACCTCATAGGTACTTCACACATCAAATTTCTAAGTAAAATTTACATAATTAATTCCCTTAACAGTAGAGCTGCTATATCTGCTATTAAGCCTTGAAAATGTCTCAATATAGTACCTTATAACTAGGCAAATAAAGCTTAAAAGTTTAAAATTAAATCTTATAAAGGCAAGTTATGATTAAGGCTGTTTTCTCTATGATTGAAAGGCGACTTTTCATTGCAAAAGTTAGGAATTGATACCTAATTTCAAAGAGTGTCTCGTAAAGTACCTGTGAAGTACCTAATCGTCGGATCCTTCATGGTATCATGTGTGATGTATGTACCATAGCTCCACGTGACTTCGCGAAACGCGCCTATTGCCTAGGTACCAATGCAGATCTTCAAAGTATTCTTTCGAGAAATCAACCTCACTTACGCAGCGTTCATGACTACTCATATCAAGGATGCCAGTTCGCCCATAACTGGAAAGAGATTTCAGAATGTGGGTGATTGAATCTGATGAGGATGTTTTTCATGGTATGGATCTATAAACGCAAAGGCGACTTTGGTTTGCCCTGCCAGTGGCAAGTGCTAATGATAGATAGGAAAGAGACTTTGGCTTCGTCCAGGGAAAAGATTTATTTTTGGAAGAACACTAGCTGATGGTGAGCTATATCGGAATTACATATGGGCGCGCATATTTGCTCACATATCAGGTAGCCGGCGGATTTGTTATTGCGCACAAGAGCATTTCCAGGAAGCATCTGGTGGTTGAAGTGAGCAACGTCAAGTCCGGAGACAGTGTTAGTTCCTCATCTAACCTTCCTTCAATCGGCTTCATTCTAACATATATCTCCAGGCGCGGTTGGACTCACGATCCCGAGTTACCCTGGAAGACCTCGACACAAAGTTAGGAACTCTGGTTAATGGTAGCCAGATCAGGGGCCAACGCCATGTCCTCGAAGGCGACGGTCACGAGATAAAATTGGGGCATTGTAATGCTGCATTTCGGTTTCTACTTCCGTCCCATGTGTAAGTCATTGATCTCGAACTGACATGCTGCAGAATCACATGGATTCCCGTTGTTCTATCCTTTTCCTTCACCGGAAAAGAGCTCCGAAGTAACCAAATCTCCATGTTCTGTGAACGTCTGGAGAAATTTGATATAAAGGTCATTGTCGAATATGTGCCCGAAAGCACGACCCATGTTGTCGCGACAAAGCGCAATACGTCGAAAGGACTTCAAGCATTGATTAATGGGAAGTATATCGTGGACCATTCGTTCGTAGATGCACTCATCGATGTGGCTCGAGCAAAACCAGGCTTGGAGTCGGCACTCGAGACGGATTTTGACTCAAACTGGCCGAATGAGCTTCAATATCTTCCTCCGAAGGGTCCCGAGCAGATAGAGCGCCCTTCGGCTGCATATCTCCCAGACCTGACGGCGAGGCAGAATATTTTTGAGGGCTATACATTTATTTTCTACGACCAGCCACAATTTGACAATCTCATTGCACCAATCACCAACGGCAAGGGAAAGGCATTACTTCATCCAGTCGACCCTTCTAATACGACGGCTGATGACTTCGTACGATATGTGAAAAATGTAGCCGGAGAAAAGGGCGTAGGCGAATTTGAAGATGGTAGTGAAGGAAAGGGTGTGGTTATTGTGAGATACCAGCCCCTCAAAGGGCCAGCGTTGCCGTTTTATTCCGAATTCGGTCGCCGAGTGTCATTGCAGCTTGATCACCGATTAATCGAGCAGAGCGAGTTCTTGGATGCAATATTGAACAATGACGCGAGTATGCTGAGGAGAGCACTGGAAACTGAGCCATCTGGTATTGCATCAGCGTTTCCAAGCAAAATAGGCACAGGAATTGAAGAGCCTGGCAGAGCGTGTCCGAATATGACGGGAATCACAAACACTGCTGAGGTTGAGCCGTTATCGATTGAAACACCTGTACAAGCGACGAAAACCGGGCGGATACGGAGGACTGTCACAAGCAGGTTTAAAGGCTTCGATGATGATTTTACTACTGCCAATGTTCACGAATCCGAGCAAGTGAGTTCAGGACCACAGTCACAGATTTCAGGCCTTTTTGTTATGGATTCTCAGAACACCGACAAGGCTATTGGGAACGCTATTGGGAACGACGACACAGCAGCACCTGGTGGATCTCAACAGGGGAGAAAGCGAGCGTGGCAAGAAGCTCAGGAATTCGACGATAAAAATATTTTGGACCAACTAGCTCCAGCAGCTGCTAATCTGAAGCGTCTGCGTCTTGCAGATGAAGTGGTATCGCGACAAGTTGGTCACGTTCCCGTACCCATGAACTTAGCAGCATTCCCTCCGCCTCCACAAGAGACCTCAAAAAGGTCCAGTAAACGTAGAAAAGAAGTCGACATTCTTGAAATCGCACGCCTGCAACGAGAGAAAGAAGATTCAACTGCAAAAGCTGAACGGGAATCATTAGAACAAGCAATGGATGGAGTGGACATGGCTCAAGTACGGAAACTTGCTCCTATAGAGGAAATGGTAGTTAAACATCCACATTCGCCGATGCAAGTTAGCAATAGTGAAGGGAATCTGTGGGATGAGAAGTGGAATGGCCGAATGAATTTCAAGAAATTTCGGAGGAAAGGCCAAGCAGGTGCATCAATCGTTCACAAGGTCATTGTGCCTCTACAAGAGGTTAAAAAGAAGGATTTTGGTATTGGCGAAGACTACTGGCTTGAAGGCGATAAAGATTACCAGCATAGAAGGATGGCTAGACAGCAAAAGGACAACATATACGATACACAAAGACAGTCTCAGAGAGCAACAGCGAATGGCCGAATTGACGCCTCTGCTGTTGCTGAAGATGACGAAAGTCCAGACCACCGAAACCATTTGCCACAGTCTGCATTGCTGTCATACGGAGAACAATCGACGACTCAGTCAACAACTTCTCGAACTGGACAATCGTCGAGTAAAAGGACCACTACTGAAATCATGATGAACCCTGCTCCTACCAAAAAACCAAGACATATTTCTCAAACAGATGACAGCGAAGATAGCGATGAGGGTCTTGGGTTTAGATTTCGAAAGAGGACATAGGTATGATATCATGATACAAATATAGCTACATCGACTACTGTTCCAGAGTCTCTATAGCTTCTCAACTGATCAATCCTAACATTATGAGTGCATACATTTGGTATTCCGAAACGCCTCTTGTTCTATCATAACCCGCTCTACGCCCAGATGCGATTCCAATGTTCAATCCATGTCTTCGAGTGCGCTCGTCTTGCTAATCTCGGCTTCTCCAACAGCGATGCCAATCAAACATGCGCCGAGCATCCCTTCCCAATTGACCCATGGATGGACTTCTGCAAATAGCTTTGTCCCATCTCTACCGGCGCACTTCATAAGCTCGAGCTCACCACCCGGATGATATGGCAGATATGGAGTAATATTGTAAACTTTACCCCCCAGCACAGTCCAAGCGTCCTTTCCCTTGCGACCATTATACCTACGAAGCTCAGATAAAGGAACCTTCAGATATGGAGTAGAAGCCGGAAGCCCGCGAAGATTTGCATTTGGGGCGTCGGATAGCTTTGCCCAGTCCAGAGGAGAGTGGCCAGGCGTTAGTTGGACCTTCTGCCTAGGTTTGCTCGGAATTGAATTATGAGTTGGTGGAGGCACCAATGACGGTGGACCTCCACGATTTGGAAGGGGTGTTCGCAATGATGAAGATGTTAATGAGATAGGACGAAGAGGAGGCTGTACTTGGGGAATAGGATTCAGTCGATGTAGGCCACAACTTCCACCCGCTCGCTGTGCAGAGTTGAGGGCCGGAAAGGATGGCGCTGAGCGCTCAGAGGGGTCAGTTTGTTCCGTAAGACGCTTTAGCGACGCGATTGAATAAGCCTGACTCGAAGATGAAGCAGCAGATAATTGAAGAGCGGGAGTGTTCGGTTTATTGACAAGCATTGGTGGAGGCATTGCCTTTCGGTCCAGGTCCGCCTTGGTCTCTTTCGGGTCTGTGTTTGTGCTGACAACATCTTTCTTGGGCTCATCCACCACTTGCGCAGGCGCAGGCGCAGGATCTCCTTTGCTCTCGTTCACATCGATATATGGACTCTTGGGGTATGCATCGGGTTCTCCAAGCGGTGGTCGCAGCCATGGAAGCGACCACGTGGACGGTGGAATCTTGTACAAGAAGAACGTGAAGGTGGCGACGAGGAGTGAAAGACCGATAAAAGTCATAGCAGAAACAATCACCAAGGATGTTGTCGGAGGCCTGTTAAAGCCTTCTGAATAAGACGGCTTGAAAGGTCAGAGATGTGAGGTTTCGCGATTGTACTCCCAAGGACTTGCGTTTAAGACGGTATATTATTAGGACTAGAGAAGCGCATTTGTACGTATTTGGCGGGGCAGTATTAATAATAATAGAGTATGTACAGTGTACTTAGACAATCGTAGTGGGGGCGGCAACACTTCGGTACGACGGAGGCTGTCATTTAGACGGCGGCCGCTCCACCCTACTAGAATACGGATATCATGATATGGCCAAAATGGCGGATAATTAGTGCAAAATTTATGGAAATCCAGACATTCATCCTCTAATTCCGCGACACTTTTACAACTCCACATATAATTTCTCCAAGTATAGTAAGTAATACGTATATTCCTTTATAATATATAAATTCTCCATTATAAAGATTTTAAACCTTATTTATAAACTCTTTATATACTCCATAATCAAGTGAATAATAATTAAACCTTTAAAATCAAATGACATAAAGATTAATTATAATTTATAGACTCGTTTCTACGCGATTTTAAGTGACTTCTTGACTTCTTATTATCAAGTTAAGAGCTGGGACCTGATTTACATAAGCATAATTTATCTGCCGTTTCAGCCGTAGTAGAATACTGTAGTCGGTGTATGTACGAAGTATCTACCTAGGTACCTACGTAGCCAGGACATGAGGCCAGCCATTCTTAGCCGTGCTTGAAGAGGCTCTGACCATAACAACAATCCGCATCAACAAACGACGACGTCAACAAACAATAATAACACCGCCTTACCACCACCACGCACTGTACTCCAGCACCAGTGGGCTGCATTGCAGCCTTGAGATCAGAATGCGATAATGCGAGCGCCCAATGGTCCTCTGATTTCGAAAAATAGCAATGCGATGCCTTGCGATAAGCCAAATCCTCATGGCCAGAGGCCCCTTTTGCCCATCTTGAGCCTTTCGAGTACGAAGACAGTGAATACAACACCATTGACGCCGAGAGTCGCAGGCTCAATTCCCTCCAATATCTCAACACCGCTGCTCAGGCGTGCGACCCGTCCGGACATAACGCCCAATAATGCCCCCCAGAGAGACGAACGTACAACACCAGTGACCTCCTTTCTGAGTAATAATATCACGCCTAGGTCAGGATCAAGAAAGTCTAGAGTAGACAGTGCAAGCTCGACTCCGACAGGCACCCCTACTGGAACTCCGGCCACAGAGTCTCTTCGGATTCCTGCAGACAATCCAGTATACTGTGCATACGGTGGTGGTCTCGGGCTGGCTCCGCATGATGGCCCTCAAACGAAGCCCACGGTCTCCTTCAGCGCCCACACATCAGAAGTAGGAAGCGTTCAAGAGAGACCGCAACTGCAGCCGCAGTCGCAGACGTCGAGGAAATTTTTCTACGCAAGCGATGTAAAGTCGAGTAGTGCTCAACCGCTCCGTCAACGGCCAGTGACTCAAAAGCACAATAACTTTCTTTACGCCAACGGCAACGCAATTCCATCATCTGCTATTTCGCCTGGTCTGGTACCAAATGTATCTGGAGTGGAGGAAAAAAGCAGAGCGAAGTTCTTCCATGCGAATGGGACACCAGACACTGTGGTCTTGCCGCTCCAATCGTTTACTCGCCCAGGATCTACCGTGTCCACGGCGTCATATATAGTATCCTCCCGATTTGCACCACAAAGCCCGATTTCTAGTCAGCGACCAGCATCACCAACGAAGTACTCTGACAATGTTGCCAACTATTTACCTCCGAGCATCTCGACTCACTCGTCACCACTCGTCTCACCGCCTTGTACTTCTCCTCAGCCCAATACAAACGAAACTACAACCAGAGACGGATTTGATTCAAGTAATGTGCCTCTACGCCATGTCAAATCTCCTAGTGTGGGCTATTTGGACCTCCGTTCTGCTGCTGCAGAGTTAACTGAAGGTTCGGATTTAGTCGGTTCCCGTGATGCACGGCCAGGTTTTGTTGATAGGATAAGCATGCCATCGACCGATGATGGCTCAGAGCCTATCATTGTGGATGATGTGTCGTCGGTTTCTGGGTTCATGAGTCCAGTAAAGGCAGGAGACTCGCTGGAGCGGATGAACGAACTTGCCGCAAATGCTCGACGGGAGAGAAAGGTGCTTGACCTGGAGATTACGAATTCGTCACTGGCGGCAATCAATCGGACTCTTGAACGCGAGATGCGAAAGCAAAGTGCCGAATTGCGGAGGTACCGCCGTTTGAGTCGTTCTGGTCGTTTATCAATAAACACGGTAATGTCTCGATCATCAACAGGCAGCCTTTTAATGGCCAACGGAATTGATGTGGGGCAGCTTTCAGATATGAGTGAGGAAGAGGAGGATGCGGATGATGACTCCTCCGAACTGGACTCAGTTGATGATGGTGCCTTAAGTCCTACCGCACTGGCGGAAAGCGACGCTCGGCATAGAAAGCGCGACGAGGAGCGATTACAGCTTGACCTAACGAAGCATCAGCAGCTTTTGGTCGATAGTCAGAAGATGAATCAGAGTCTTAAAAGATGTCTTGGATGGACAGAGGAGCTTATAAATTCAGGGAAAAGGGCTTTGGCGTACCAGATCCACGTCAGCGATGTGGAGCTTGGAGGACGGGTCCTTATAGCAGATGAGGATTATCAGGATCTGATTGCCATGCATGGTGAACCAAGCATGCTCAACAGAAGCCTAGACGACAATGAGGACAGCTTCCAAAATTTGGGAAAAGACGATAGGGATAGTGGAGTGGATCTTGGACAACAGTGTGCTGGCCTTGGTATAGATGGGGAAATCAGGATCATTGAGAAGTCATAATAGTGTGCATTGCCTTCTATATCGGCATTCCACAGTCAGACATGGTATCATCATTTCTTATGTCGTTGATTGGGTTTGGTTTTGCGGAGTCAGAGGCGCGGTACCGCTTGGCGTTATTAAAAGGGCAGCAGAGTCTGAGATCTCCTCACTCATTCATATCCTTTTCTTTGTCTGTATAGTATGATACCCATGGGAGGATATACCGCAAAACTAGCTGGCGGCAACCTCGATCTTTCCTTGCATGACGGAACTAGACATGCCTGGGGACTTTAAACTTAACTCAAGGAGATACATCTTGCATATCTTGCGTAGATTATCCCATAGTTGTGACAACTAAATGGAAAATTCTACTATTAAGCTTGTTCCATATCTAACAGCGAGATGTTGAGGACATTAATTAACACGAGCACAACAGCCATTGATCATGTAGACATCTCTTGCTGATTCTGCATTATGCCACAATAACTTTAGTTTATACAAAACCCTCGGATATAATAATTGCGCAGTGGCTCTTCAATAGTCGACAATGTCTAAATGCCCTTTTCTCTTGGCACGTTCGGCGCGTCGGCGGCAGCCGCGGCAGCAGCAGCGACAGCTGGATCAGAGTTGGATGTTGAAGCCTTTGAACTGTCACTCTTTTTATCCTTGCTCTTCTTCTTGGACTCTTTCTTGGCAGCAGCCTCCGCCACCAACTGTTCAAAAGCCATATAATCTCCTTCCTCTTCAGCATTCCGTTGAGCCTGGTGCTGTCAGAATCATAATAGGACTGGCAGGATCAGACATACCTTCGCAAATATCTCACCACAGATGACCAAAGCCTGAGCTCTTTCAAGACGCTTTGCCATCGGTATTTTTTTGTCGTAAAGAATTTCGTCACATACGTCCCTCAATACTCCTTGGATTTCAAACTTGCTTCCACGCCACGCGGCTGTGAGAATCTTTCCGGTCACTCTTCTTTCATACTCGACTCGTCTCTCATCAGTCCAGTCCTCACCTCCCTTCTCCTCCATCTTAGCCATCTCCTCCATTGTCATCTGCGCATCTATTGCGCTAGAGATGGTGTTCCATGTATCTTTCGCTAGAGTCCCCTTATCTTTGAGACGTGAGAAGAAGCCTCCTATTCCAAGAAATTTCTGTGACTTCAATAAAGCAGAGGCCTTGGACAGATAAGTGGCCCCGATCGCATGCAATATGTCAAGACCAAATGATTCCATTTTCAAGTTCTCCACTTCTAGCCTCGTCTTCTCTTGAAATGCTCGTGTCACGTCGTCTCCCTTATCCGTCTCTGTCCAGACGCTGATGCGATCAACCAGCTTCTTCGCCAGCGTATCAACCCGTTCTTGGCGAACGCGCGCACGCTCCTTTTCATATGCCGCCAGTTGGTCTCGTTGCTCCTTTGATAAGCCGCCTTTCTTCTTATCCTTCTTTCGGAGCTCCTTCTCATCATCCGTGATAGCAGCAGCGTCGAGTCGTGCTTCCGAGTCACTTTTCGACATGATTGCCGGTCTCATGGGTATTCCTCTTCTGGGGGTAGACGAACCTGAAGCAGGAGGACTTGGTGAGAATGGAGAAGCTGTCTTTTCTGGGAGTGTAGCGTCGGCGCTATCTGCTACAGATGGTGCAGCTGGACCTGCAGTCGAAGAAGTTGAATTTTCGGCCGCAGCCTTCTCAGCGGCAAGACTCTCTTGTTTCGCGGCCTCTGTACCGGGAAACTGGTCATCATCGTCTCCGTCCGCTTCATCTGCCATGGTGATATCCATCGTCTTCGTTAGGTCCTTCATGAGTGAAATCTCGCCGATCAAATCCGCGAAAGCCTCCCCACCAAAGATAGTTCCAAAGAACTCTGCTGGATCCGTAAATCCTTCGCTCGGCTGCGCATGGTCCTTTCCAAATTTATCGTATGCTCTTCTCAAGTCAGGATTGCTGAGGACTTGATACGCCTCGCCGATGGCCTGGAATTTGGCATGTGCGGTCTCGTCACCAGGGTTTTTGTCTGTCCAGTCAGAATGTATGCCTCCGCCATGTTCAAAGATGTCAAGGGCGTACCTGGATGATGTATAATCGCAAGCTTCCTATATGCCTTTTTAATCTCCAACTCCGTAGCCTCGGGCGTTACACCCAAGGTATTGTAGTACGCGAGATCTGCGACCATCTTTCTCGACTGGGCGTGTACGTGTGAATAGACGGCGAGAGAAGTGGACTTTCTTTCTGTTGTGGCACAGCGAGAGAAATCAAGCGTGACTACTTTTAGCTGGTATTAGTCGCAAAGGAATGGAAATCCAAACGGGTGGTCGACCTGTTGTTTTGCTCAAAAGGAAAGGGTAGAGTAACTTGGGTTGCGAAGCGAATACAAGGCTGATCGCCTTTTCAGGTAGCTTGTGGTTCCGGTTCCATATCATCATATGTGGCGCAGCAGGGAGGCCCGAGATAAGGGGAGGAGGGAATACTCGAACGCCACAAAGAGCACCTTAATATCAGATTATTATTCTACTGAGCTCCTGGTTTACGATTTATGTACATGCATGTAGATGCAATTTTAGATATTCTGTATTGAGCTTGGACGACCTCAAAAATTGTAAGCACCTCTATACGTGTATTGGATTTGATAAACAGAGCTGCACTTTCGTAGCCGATGAATAAGAATTTCTGCCGTAATAGGAGTCTCAAGGATCTTCTTCTAGCTACAGGATGCAGTGACAGTAGCAGAGCTTTTCTGGAAAGAAATAGGGCCGTGGAAGCTGAATTATCTTTCGAAGTATCTCGCAGTTATCTATTGGACACCTGCCTTGGCCATGCGCTGGAAGCACTGTGCGTACGCCTCATGAACCTCTGGAACCTCAAAGTTGTATTCCTTGAGCTTGTTGATTAACTTGGTGGTATCAAGCTTGCAGTTGCTTCGGCCAGCCTTGATAACCTTAGCCTGCTCGTCCAACGTGAAGTTCTTCCACGTGAAGTCTGGGCGGACGTATTGCTTGAACAGCGACAGAACCTCGTTGTGGGAGATGGCACCTGGGTTCGTGAAGTTGTAGATTCCAGTCTCGTTGTGCTCCGCAAGAAGAATGGCGGCTGGGAGGAGATCGTGGAGGATAGTGTTGGAGTTCGGAACATCAACAACGCGCTCATACTTGGTGATCTTGGTGACGAAGTTACGGCTGTGCAGGTCATCACTGACTGGCATTCTCAGTCTCAGGATGAGCACATTTGGGTAAGTTTTCATGACCTATAATTGTAATTGTCAGTCTAACTACTCATTTGAAGACGCGCATCTACTGACCTCCTCAACGTGAGCCTTGGTCTCGGAGTAGAAAGAGCCATCGAAATTGGCCTTGTCGGTCTCGAGGTAGCCTGGGCCTCCAATGGGGTGCTTCTCGTCGTATGCGTAGATGCAGCCGGTGGCAAAGACGGTGAGGTGGACCTTCTCGAGGAAACAGCAATCGGCCAAGTTGAGGGTGCCGATGACGTTGCTTCTGATAGTGTCCTCCTTGTTGTCCTCGCACCAATCGACATTAGGACGACCGGTGCAGCCCGCACAGTTGAGAACGTGGGTTGGTTTGACCCTCTGAAGCTCAGCGATGACCGCCTCGCGGTTTTGCATGCGTACAGTGGTTGTGGCGACAGTCTTGCCTTGGCTCTCGAGAAGAGTCTTAAGATGGCCAGCGACCCATCCCTCGCCTCCCCAGATGAGGAAGGACTCAGGCTTCTCGGTTCCGGTGGCAGCCATTGTTTGAATTAAGTGATTGTGAGCTTTCTGCGTTGAAGAAGTGTTATGGAAAGTGGATGAAATCGTGGAGATGATTAGGTAGGTAGGTGTTTTGGGAGGGGAAGGAGAGCGGAGGGGGAAGAGGAGAGGAGGGGAAATATACGGTGAAGAAGTGCCACGGTGTGAGGCGTTGGCGTTGTGCTACTAATAATAATATTGGGTTTTTCGCCAAAGCTTCCTCCTCCCCTTGGTTGGTGCGTCCATGCTTGCATGCTTCCTCCCTCTGCTCTACTGCTGTCTACAGCTTGTCTCAGGCGTCTCTCAGGCCTCTGACAGGCTTCTGACGGGCTTCTCGTAGGCTTTACAGGTCTTGTACATATGTACATACATACATACATACATAGGTACGTACAAGCAGGCAACACATACCTCTATAGGTACATACATAGCGTTGTACGGGTTACGCTACCTGACTTTAACGTCTGATTATGGAGTAGGAGGGAGACAGGGGAATGGAGAAATAGGGGTTACCGTAGAGATCGGGCGAGCGATACCAAGCATGGAAATATAGGTAATTAGCTAACTAGTACGGAATGAGGCCTGGCGAATCGGAGACAGATACATACATACCTCTACGTATGTATATATGTACATCTGCCATTCGAGGGAAGATGAGATGAATGGATCAGCTTCTATTCTCCCAAGAATCACGAGAAAAGTACAGTACCTAGAGACTTGATATAATACTACCTTTTCGGTCAAGCATGTCTTTTCAAACAAATTTAGCTATCGTATATATTAGGCTTTTATTTATAATTTATAATCCTGGCGCCATAGTACATACGAGATTCTCAAAAGTTGATTTCCAAGCAACAACGGTTGCATCTGGCGCGTCCTGCCCCATCAAGTAAAGGTTAGGTACCAGCTATATAATATAATAATGAGCCCATTGCGAATTTGTGTATGTACCTCTCTGTATTACTCCTAGCCAGTATTAACCCTACAACAAACAGACTCTACTACCTACCTACCTAGGTAGTACATGTGTGGTTTATGCCGCCTGTGTCCAGGAAACCTCACTCTCATTCATTCATATTGATACAATGAGATGAAGGAAGGAACAGACATACATAGGTACATACCTCCATACATGTCGAGATCCTCTACCCCGAGCCGTTACGCCTCGCGGCTAAGAACGTTCAAGCGTCCAGTTTACAATTTCCCAAGGCTTGGCCAATCAACGATGCCTGAGGTCTCTCAGCCTCGTCAAGCAAGGCTGACTGACACTTTCTCGCCCCAACGTACATACTGTAGGTGCTGTGGCTTGGCCTTCTGCCCCTGGGCCATTACCTAAGGTACAGTAAGTAATACATATGTATTTCCGCAATTCTTCCTTCTCCATCCAGGTCGCCATAAGGGGTAATTTTAGGCAAAAGGCGATTATTGCTTTCTGTGTTCCGTATCTGATTATCTATCTCGTCATATACTACCGTCGATTTCCCTCCAACGGTGCACACTACTCAGCAACCCTCGAAAATCACGATATCTTCACGTTTCAGTATGTCATAGGGTTATTCGCTGAATATCCATCTTGTTACGTCCACGTCCATCTTCCATCACGCCTCCTCTTTCCGCGAACTACACTCTGTTACTGCCAATCTACGTATCCCCCGGCTTCCGTTCATCATGGTGTCCGCCGCCCAACTCCTTTACCTTGCGGTACATCCAGTTCAATTGAGATCAATTATACAATGGTTGGGCAAAACTCTTCGACTTCAACACGCACACGTTACTGAGTTGTTTTAAACAGGAAGCTATGGCATGATCCCGTTCATACTCGCGACACGAGTTCCGAAGCAGAGACTCTCCGCAAGTGCTTTGTATACCTGTCGCAAACTAGCCGCAGCTTTAGCTCGGTCATCCAAGAGCTCAATCCTGAGCTACTTGTTCCAGTGGCCCTATTCTACCTTATTCTTCGAGGGTTAGATACCATTGAAGATGACATGACGATTCCGTTGGACGTCAAGGAGCCGATGCTGAGAGACTTTCATACCATTATCGAGCAAGATGGCTGGAATTTTGACGGAAATGGCCCAAACGAGAAAGACCGAGGGTTATTGGTGGAATTTGAGGTTGTTGTCACAGAATTCAAGAAGATAAAGCCTGCATATCGAGCGATTATCAAGGATATCACCGATAAGATGGGCAATGGCATGGCGGACTACGCAAATAACGCGGAGCACAACATCAACGGCGTGAACACGATCAAAGACTATGAGCTGTACTGCCACTACGTCGCTGGGCTTGTTGGAGATGGATTGACGAGATTGTTTGTTGAGAGCGACTTGGCCAATCCGGCTCTTCTTGATCGCCCACATCTCGCAGAATCCATGGGCCAGTTCCTGCAGAAGACAAATATTATACGTGATATTCGCGAAGACTTCGACGACAAGAGGAGATTCTGGCCAAAGGAGATCTGGTCCAAACATGTGGAGAAGTTCGAGGATTTATTCAAGCCAGAGAATGAGCCAGCTGCTTTGGCCTGCTCTTCTGAAATGGTGTTAAACTCTCTTCGACATGCAGATGAATGCCTTTTCTACATGGCGGCCATTAAAGACCAGAGTGTGTTCAACTTTGTGGCGATACCACAATCCATGGCCATCGCTACCCTTGAGCTTGTGTTCCATAATCCAAAGATCTTCCGCCAAAATGTCAAGATTACCAAGGGTGATGCATGCCAGTTGATGATGGAATCATCCCAAAATTTGCGGACAGTCTGTGAAATTTTCAAGAGATATACGAGGAAAATTGCCAAGAAGAACTCACCCAAAGATCCAAACTTCCTCGAGATTAGCATTGCCTGCGGGAAGGTATGATTCAAATTATCTCATGGGAGGAGACTTTCACTGACAGACCTAGATTGAACAATTTATCGAATCTATATATCCAACTCAGGATCCTAAAGTCCTTGCAGCGGTCCAAGTTGGCCAATCGAAGCAGCCAGAGTCCAAGGAAGATCTTGTGTATTTGATAACTGCTGTTCTTGGTACCCTTTTCGTCATCTCACTTCTGATGGTCAGTAAGGATGCATCTCACTTTGTATGCTTGTTACTAACATTTTCAGATTGGCACTGCATACTTGGCGGGTGCAAGATTTGACGTCGCCATTAATGGACTCCTCAGAGGCAACTTCTTTCCACGTCTGGCGAAGCCAATTCTCCGACAACAGGATCACGTAGAATTGTAATCACCTACATACAGGGGCAACTTAGACAGATAGGACAGGGAAGCCGTGGCATAACGCTCATGTCAATCGGACTGAATTTAGAGATGGGATGTTTTGCTTGTCGCATAATACCATTTTAATTTTCCCTCGCTCACGAGCGATAAAGAAAAAGAGTTTACTTAATGGATAATCGGGCGGCTACTTTGCAATTGTCCACCCTTAGACGGAAGTCTAAGGGTCGAACACGAAAACAATTCATGAACACAAAAGCCACACCAAAACAATTCATGAATTAATTTTTGCCTACCTTTGCATTGTGACAAATACCTAAAAAATTAATTCATGAACACAAAAGCCACACCAAAACAATTCATGAATTAATTTTTGCCTACCTTTTGCATTGTGACAAATACCTACAACACCATATAAATTCCTACATAATAAAAAGTCGTGTTTAAATAGCTATTTAAGCATTTGAAAATGCCGAATATCCTTTAATGCGAGCATATGCCTTTGCATTTTGTTAGCTTACTAGTTAATCTAAGTGGCAAAGTGGCAAAGTGGCAAATTGCCTCATAGCATAGAATATTCTAGAATATCTTAGAAATATCTATGATTTATAATACTATATAAGGCTCTAGAAGCCCTCTATCATGTATATAAACTACGACTTATCCTGCCTTTAGAAGGATGAGGCACATAGTAATTAAAAATACGGCAAATGTCTGAAATGCCACCCAAATTATCATAAATGACGAAAATGCCACGACTTTTTGATCACCGCCTTTTTCACCACCTTACCACCTTTTCCCAAAAATCACTAGATCCCCGATTTGTTCACTGCTTTATGGGGCCTTTAGCGGCTTGGAATATTGAGGGAGCTAGAGGAGGCTGAATTTGAGGGAAATGGAGGCTGTT
>Ga0123337_10000688_pt1 | contig 52265 bp, 46 predicted proteins | sample frozenSSSSmetaG_FD_89792 | JGI IMG/M metagenome (GOLD analysis project Ga0123337, IMG submission 89792) | Glacier valley bacterial and archeal communities from Borup Fiord, Nunavut, Canada, to study Microbial Dark Matter (Phase II) -... | ecosystem: Environmental > Aquatic > Freshwater > Ice >... | reverse complement strand
TCACTTATTGAACATGTTGGTAATCAGCTGACTAAGTTCTTTCAAGTGCGTCTTTTTTTTCGAGTAGGTGAACTACACGATTGACGCACTGGAATTACAGGTAATTATGAAAATTTTGGGGGTATTGATCATAAAAAAAACCTGTAGAGAATTTCTTTACAGGTTTTTCATGAAGTGGTTGATATTAACCGATTGGATAGTTAATATCTTGTTTTTCAGTGTTTTAAATCAATATCTTATTTGATTTTTCTGAGATTATCGCTTGAATTGTTCCTTTTCAAGGATCTTATTATAGTATGCCCTAGACCGAAATCTAGGGCTTTTGTGCACTCGGAAGGATTCGAACCCTCAACCCTCAGAGCCGAAATCTGATATTCTATCCAGTTGAACTACGAGTGCATGATGTATTGAGGATTGCTCCTCAATACACTTATAAATTATGCTTCGAGTACAGCCTGTACTTTGTCAGCAGCTTCTTTCAAAGTGATTGCAGAGAATACTTTCAATCCTGAATCATCAATGATTTTAGCTCCTTCTGCAGCATTGGTTCCTTGTAATCTTACGATGATAGGAACTCTGATGTCTCCGATAGTTTTGTAAGCTTCTACCACACCGCTAGCGATTCTGTCGCATCTTACGATACCACCGAATACGTTAATCAAGATAGCTTTTACATTAGGATCCTGAAGGATGATTCTGAAACCAGCCTCTACAGTAGTAGCATTTGCCCCTCCACCCACGTCAAGGAAGTTAGCAGGTTCGCCACCTACCAATTTGATCATATCCATAGTCGCCATTGCAAGACCAGCGCCATTCACCATGCAACCTACGTTTCCGTCTAGTTTCACATAGTTCAAACCTGATTCTCCAGCTTCTACTTCTAATGGATCTTCTTCAGCCACATCTCTCAATGCTGCCAAAGCTTTTTGTCTGTAGAGTGCATTGTCATCGATGTTCACTTTAGCATCTACTGCCAAGATCTTATCATCAGACGTTTTCAATACTGGGTTGATTTCAAACTGAGAAGAATCAGTTCCTTCGTATGCATTGTAAAGAGCAGTGATGAATTTCACCATTTCTTTGAAAGCATTACCAGATAGACCAAGAGCAAAAGCTACTTTTCTAGCTTGGAAAGGCTGAAGACCAACTTTAGGATCGATCCACTCTTTCATGATTTTCTCAGGAGAATTCTCAGCAACTTCCTCGATGTCCATTCCACCTTCGGTAGAGGCCATGATTACATTGCTACCTGTAGCTCTGTCCAATAGGATAGATAGGTAATATTCTTTTGGCTCGGAAGCACCTGGATAATACACATCCTCAGCTACCAAAACCTTATTTACAACTTTTCCTTCTGGGCCAGTCTGGTGAGTTACCAATGTACCACCAAGGATATTTTTAGCTTTTTCAGCAACATCTTCCAATTTCTTGGCAAGAACAACACCGTTAGAACCAGTCTCATTGACTTTGCCTTTTCCACGACCACCTGCGTGAATCTGAGCTTTGATCACAAACCAGCTAGTACCAGTTTGCTCGTTCAACTTAACCGCTGCTGCATGAGCTGCTTCAGGTGTGTCGGCGACTATACCTTCCTGAATACGGACTCCGTAACCTTTTAATACTTCTTTAGCCTGATATTCGTGAATATTCATGTGTGTATGATTTTTTTCTCAAATGTCACATGGAATCTCGCATGGCCGGGGGTACTACCCCTGTGACTTTTCAGTCATGCTCGATTTCATCCTTTGGAAATTTTTGCCCGAAGTTAAGCCCTTAGACTCGATAAATCAAACCTGACTTTTTCCTTTTTTGATAAAAAAAGCCGTTAATTCCCTGCTGAGAAAGGCATTTGTCCTATTTTTGAACTGATTAAAAATGTTAGCATGCTGAAAGCCAATGGAATCCATAAATCCTATGGAAGCCTACAAGTACTAAAAGGTGTAGATTTAGAAATTTCAACTTCTGAAATTGTTTCCATTGTAGGTTCCTCTGGAGCTGGAAAAAGCACTTTACTTCATATTTTAGGGACGTTGGATCATCCTGATCAGGGTACACTTGAGATGGATGGAAAAAAACTCCTCAACCTAAAAGGGGAGGAGCTGGCGAAATTCAGAAACGAGCGGATTGGCTTTATTTTTCAATTTCATAACCTGCTTCCGGAATTCACCGCTCAGGAAAATATTATGATTCCAGGCTTGATCGGTCAGGCTTCTACCGAGTCTCTGACCAAAAAATCAGGAGAACTCGCAGAATTGCTAGGAATCTCTCATCGGTTGGATCATAAGCCATCCACACTTTCAGGCGGAGAGCAGCAACGAGTTGCCGTGGCTAGAGCTTTAATAAATAGCCCGGCGGTTGTCTTTGCAGATGAGCCCAGTGGAAACTTGGATACTCAAAATGCCAAAGGACTTCATGAATTGTTTTTCACCCTTCGCAAAGAACTGGGTCAAGCGTTCGTGATCGTAACTCATAATGAAGAGTTAGCTGCCATGGCTGATAGAAAAGTTGTGATGCAGGATGGCTTGATTCTTTGAAGACGTTAGATTTTAGACACAAGATATTAGATGAGGAAGGGTAGTTTGAGAAAGAGAGAAAATAGATAGGAGATTTTTCCCATTTTAACTTAAGTCTTTAGACCTCCCTGAAGTAGTCAGGGTTTTACTTCTGTCAGGCTGAGCGGAGTCGAAGCCTAATATAGTCCTATGCTATTTGAAAATTAACCTTGAACTGACCCTTCGATCCCGTACAGCCGTCGGGACGCTCAGGGTGACAAATAAATGGTTATAAAACGTTGCGCCGCCGCGTCGCCGCGAGAAATCCTTACTTCTGCAGACTCTTCAGCATTGCGTCGATATGTCCCTTGGACTCAAACATGTCAGAAAATGCAGCTGCAATCTTATGATCTTTATCAATGAGGTAAGTAATACGCTTGGGGATTTTGATCAGAGGAACCAGCGCGTCATAAGATTTGCATACTTTACCTGAAGGATCAGAAAGTAAATCAAAAGGGAGCTTATGTTCTTTCTTGAATCTATTGTGAGTTTCTATATCGTCCTTACTTATACCAAAGACAGGGATATCCAGATTCCGAAAAGCTTCAAATTGATCTCTGAATTCACAAGCCTCGGCTGTACATACCTTTGTGAAATCCTTCGGATAGATATAAAGTACAAATGCTTTGCCTTTCAACTCCTTGGTAGAATCGATTGATTTAGCGCCCGTAGATTTTAAATTAAATTCCGGTGCAGTTGCTCCTTTTTTCAATGCCATAGATAGTAGAACTCAAGTGGCGTAGAATGGTTCGTAAGGGATTTTGTTTTTGTGAAATATTTTTGAACTATTGCGCAAGCAAATTCCTTAGAAAAATATCACTTTGAAAACCTACTATTTTGAAGATTAACAGTGTCCAGTCCATGCTTTTGGCTGGTATATTTTTCGCTCTGATGAATGTCTCTGTCAAGTACATTCCGCATATACCCGCCATAGAAATCATTGTATTCAGATCTGTTTTTTCTTTGGTATTCAGTTATTTAGTGCTTAAAAAGCAAAAGATAAATGTCTTTGGGAATAATAAGAAATGGCTGATTATCCGTGGAGTTGTGGGCTCTATAGGTTTGATTTCCTTCTTCTACACGCTACAAAATATACCGCTAGCCAGCGCAGTGACCATCCAATATTTGTCACCCATATTCACCACAGTATTTGGCGTTTTCTTACTGAAAGAAAAAGTAAAGCCCATTCAGTTCTTATTCTTTACCATTTCTTTTGCCGGAGTTCTGGTGATTCAAGGAGTTGATGCGAGAGTAGATACCTTCTGGGCAGTGGTAGGGATTATCTCCGCGATATTTTCAGGCTTAGCATATAATGTCATCCGCAAGTTGAAGAACACCGAGCATCCCTTGGTGATCATTTTCTATTTTCCCTTAGTGACTTTACCATTTGCGTTGATAGTTTCTGCTTTTGGGTGGGTGAATCCAGTGGGATGGGATTGGGCGATCTTGCTTTTCATAGGTATATGCACGCAGACAGCGCAGTATTTCTTGACCATTGCTTACCAAAATGCCAACGTGTCTAAAGTGGCAAGCCTTACCTATATAGGGATTGTGTACGCATTGATATTCGGTTTCTTCTTTTTTGAAGAGACTTTCAATGCACTGGCTTACGTGGGCATGGGGCTTGTTTTACTTGGGATTTTACTGAATATGCGGGTAAAGCAAGTTTCGTAAATGAATTGGACATGAAGGGAATGAGGGTTATTTTTGAATCAAGCTAAAAACGAAAAATGAAAATCACTAAAGACCTATACCAAGGCTCTCTCGCGCTTCTGACAGATTTTTATCAGCTCACCATGGCTTATGCGTACTGGAAGTCTGGCAAGGCTGAGCAGGAAGCAGTGTTCAATCTTTTCTTTCGTAAGCATCCCTTTCAGGGTGGATTTACCATTGCTGCCGGCTTGGATTATATAGTCGATTACTGCAGCAACTTCAAGTTTAGCGAGGAAGATTTGAGCTATCTGGCTACGATGAAAGGTAAGGATGATCAGGTTTTATTTGAAACTGGTTTTCTGGATTACCTCAGAAAAATGAAATTCAGCTGTGATATAGATGCCGTAGAAGAAGGAACTGTAGTATTTCCTAATACTCCTTTGGTGCGGGTGAAAGGGCCCTTGATCCAATGTCAATTATTGGAAACCCCACTTTTGAATATCATCAACTTTCAAAGTCTAATCGCTACTAAGGCTGCACGAATCAATCTGGCAGCTCAGGGTGAACCAGTGTTGGAATTCGGCTTACGCCGTGCCCAGGGAATTGACGGGGGCTTGGCGGCCTCCAGAGCAGCTTATATCGGAGGATGTGCATCCACTAGCAATGTGATGGCAGGGAAACTCTTTGGAATACCTGTCTCTGGTACGCATGCTCATAGCTGGATTATGTCATTCGAGACAGAGATGGAAGCTTTTGAGGCCTACGCAGATGCTTTTCCAAATCAATCCATTTTCCTAGTCGATACCTATGACACAGTGAATGGAATAAAGAATGCCATCAAAGTAGGAAATGCTTTGCGAAGCAAGGGAAAAGAAATGGTAGGAATCCGAATAGATTCCGGTGACTTGGCCTATTTCAGTAATGTAGCGCGCGAAATGCTCGATGAAGCAGGTTTTCCTGATGCTAAAATCGTAGCGTCAAATGATCTGGATGAGCATATTATTACTTCGTTGAAAGGGCAGGAAGCCTCTATCAATGTGTGGGGTGTAGGGACGAAATTAGTAACGGCTTTTGATCAGCCAGCGCTTGGAGGTGTGTACAAACTATCCGCTATCCGTGATGAAAAAGGGAATTGGGTTCCTAAAATCAAACTTTCTCAGCAGTCCTTGAAGATTAATATCCCGGGACTACATACGGTAAAGCGCTTCTTTTCTAAGGGAAAGGCAGTCGCTGATATGATTTATCTTGAGGGGCAGGAGTTGAACCCACAGGCAGCATTGATTATAGATCCGAATGATCCGACCAGGAGAAAGCGTATGATGCCTGCTTTTTATCAGGAAGAAATATTATTGAAACCCATCTTCATCAAAGGCAAGCTGATGTATAAGCTGCCAACAATCAGTCAGATCAGAGATAGAGTGCAAAATCAGCTGGAATCCCTGGATAAGACACATAAGAGATTGGTGAATCCACATTTGTACCCTATCGGTCTGGAAGAAAATCTGCATCAATTGCGAATGGAATTAGTGATGAAAGCAAAACAAATTGACAATGGCAATGAATCTGAAAAATAGTGCACTACTCATCGTAGATGTGCAAAATGATTTTTTACCAGGAGGTGCTTTGGCTGTAACTCGAGGAGATGAAGTGATTCCTGTAATCAATGCGTTGCAGGAGAAATTCAATTTTATAGTCGCTACTCAGGATTTTCACCCAGAAGACCACGGAAGTTTTGCTGTAAATCACGAAGGAAAAAAAGTAGGTGATACAATCGAACTAAATGGTTTATCACAGTTTTTATGGCCCGTTCACTGCGTGCAGGGATCAGAAGGAGCAGAGTTTCATGAGGAATTGAATCCTCTCAGATGGACAGCAATTTTCCAAAAAGGAACAAATCCCGAAGTAGATTCTTACTCAGGCTTCTTCGATAATGCCCGAAGAGAAGATACTGGTCTTGGAGATTTCCTACAAAACGAAGGAATAATGAATGTATTTGTGACCGGACTTGCTCAGGATTACTGTGTGAAATTCACCGCATTGGATTCAGTGAGTTTAGGATTCAAAACTTACCTGATCATGGATGCTACCAAAGCTGTGAATGTACATGCTGTTGATGGTGATAAAGCTTTGGAAGAAATGAAAAAAGCAGGAGTGATATTAATAGAAAGCACAGCTATACTAGATTAATCATGTTTGAATATAATCCAGAGAAACATTACCCGAAGGAAACAGAAAGTAGAGTCTTGATCAGATTTCAGGATTGTGATCCTCTTAGACATCTGAACAACGCGAAGTACTTCGATTATTTTTTCAATGCAAGGGAAGATCAAGTACCTAAGCTATATGGAGTGGAGATGATGGATTTCATCAAAAAATACCAAGCGGCTTGGGTGATCTATAACCATAACATTTCCTATGTAAAGCCAGCCATGGTGGGCGAGTGGGTTCGGATCAAGAGCCGGATCATTTGGCATAATGATAATACGGTGGTTTTAGAATATTACATGACTGATGATTCTGAGACACAATTGAAAACGCTCTTGTGGACAACCATGCGCTATGTGACATTGTCCGAAGGGAAATCCACGAATCATGCCGGAGCAGTCAATGAGTTTCTCGCCGCGACTTCAATAAACTTAGATATTGCGGGTATTGAGATAAAACAACGGGTGAAAGCACTTTCCCAAGAGTTGAAAAAGGGTTGACCTAAATCAAATTTATGTATCTCACCGAACAAGACCTGTACACGACCGTACAGGTTTTTGTTTTTTAAATTATTTAATTTCAGGCACTTACAATTATTTTAAAAATTAATTTTCTCTAACATATGTAATAAAGTGTAACCTACATTTTTTTTAAATACCTACTAAACTGTTCGGGTGCAATACAATTTTAAGGTAAAGCGATCATTATTAGAACAGGTTGGATTAATTAACAGGTGTTACAAGCAAATTATATTTTGTGCTACTGTTAATTTTTGTAAAGTAATAAAGCCTTCAAAATGCCTCAGAAAGGCCTGTCTGGCACAGTTGGTACATGGTTCGCAACAGGGTGAAGCATAACTCTAAACCAACAATGTTATGAAAACTTTATTCACACTCGCACTAGCTGGACTTTTAGCAACCAGTACTTTTGCAGCCAATGGGCCAGAAGATTTGAAAGAAATGTCAACCGTGCACGCTGTCTACAAAAAAATAGATGTGCACCTTAAAGAAGGTGTCGGCAAAGCAAAAATTGCCATTTATGATATGGCTGGCAAAAGACTGCACAGACGTTCTGTAAAAGTAAATAAGGATCTACGTGTTCCTTATGATTTGAACGAGCTTCCTTGTGGGAAGTATGAAGTGATTATTACTACTGAAGATGAGGAAGTTTCTTATACTGTAGAAACGGTGGAAAAGGTTGATCCAGCTCCTGTAGTGTACCCTCTGATGGCCTATGGTAAAAAAGTAAATGATTTCACCATTAATCTAGTAGTAATAGGCTTAGAAGAAGCCGGTGTAGATGTTAAAATTAGAAGAGTCAATGATAACCGACTTGTCCATGAGGAAATGGTAGATCAACCAGAAGGTTTCCGAAAAGATTATATACTTAACGGAATTAATGCTGAGGATGTCTATTTCGAAGTAACTGACGTAAAAGGAAGAACTCGCAAGATTTACATTTGAATTCTAAACCAACCTCTTGCGCTAGAACCCTGGATCGAAAGATTTGGGGTTTTTTTGTTAGAAATTTTTAAACCACATAGACACATAGATAAACATAGAGATGGTGTTATTTATAGGTGGTCAATTCTCAATTTGAGCTTTGTTCTCTTTGTTTCTTTAGGGTTAAAAAAACTACCACAAAAGGCATAAAGAATACAAAGGAAATAGAAAAACATAGAGATGGAGTTATTTATGGTTGGTCAATTCTCAATTTGAGCTTTGTTCTCTTTGATTCTTTATGGTTAAAAAAAAACTACCACAAAAGGCATAAAGAATACAAAGGAAATAGAAAAACATAGAGATGGAGTTATTTATAGGTGGTCAATTCTCAATTTGAGCTTTGTTCTCTTTGTTTCTTTAGGGTGAAAAAAACTAATACAAAAGGCATAAAGAGAACAAAGGAAATGAAGTTCCTATTGAAGTGTAATCGTACCATTTTGAAGCTATGAAAATCTATGATTCTATTTGGTTAACTATTTTTACTTCAAAGGAAATAGGAAAACATAGAGATGGTGTTATTTATCGGTGGTCAATTCTAATTTTGAGCTTTGTTCTCTTTGTTTCTTTGCGGTGAAAAAAGTCTTATCATTTCCCTAACATGTGCCCCGTCAACTCGTTGGCGATTTGCTCCAGATCTGTTCCAAGCAACTCTTTATTGACCCGTAGCACTTTTTCCCGCTCCAGTTTTGGTAGATTTTCAAATCCGTAATAAGCACCTAAAATCCCGCCGGCTACAGCAGCAGTAGTATCATTATCTCTTCCGTAATTCACCAAAAAAGTAAGGGTTCCCATGAAATTAAAGTCTGAATAAATCATTGCTGTAAGCGTCTGAAGCCAGATTTCACCTGCATGAAAAGGCATATCCTGTAATCTTCCATCAAGTTGGGCAAAAGCAAATTGCAGCGCTTTGCTATCTGGGTGTAGTTGATTTCCCAAGCTGTCTTGCTTAGCCGCCTCATCTGAAATCCATAGTGCATTTTTAAGGATATTGTGAGCTGTGCGACCTACCAAACGACTCTCAAAGTAATGCTCCGGATCCAAACGCAAGGAGGCGAGTAAATCTTCCTTGGTAGCTCCTTGCTTCATTCCCGCCGCGGTCATGGCAGCAGAGAGTGCGGAAATATCCTTTGCATAGCCCAAATCATAAAATGAGAGCTTGTAGGCTTCCGCGTATGCTTTTTCAGGATTTCCAGGAAAAAAGGAACCTAGTGTGGGAGAATATAGTAATCCAGCGCAAACCATCTCTCCTCCATAGAATTTACCCAAGGAATCGGCATATCCGATCAGGTTATTATCTATAAATGGTTGACTTACCTTTGCCCATTCTTGAAGCCATCCCATCTTGAGCGTTACTGCTTCAAAAGGTTCAGGATCAGTACTTTTTATATCCTTAAACTCTCCAGTATATGATTCGTATCTACTGAGTATTTGCTTCGCAAAATCCTTAGCGTTCAACTCATTCCTTTTTTGCGTAAGTAGGTAATTGGAAGTTAAAACTTTCCAGCGTGTATCGTCCGTCGTTCCTCCTGCTGGTAGGTTTGCTATCCAAATCCCTTCCGGAGATACTTCTCTGACCATCGAGTCCAGGCTTTCTACAAACCCATATTCCAGACTGATTGCCTCTCTTGACCACATCTCCGTGGGAGCTCCCATCGCATCACCAATGGCCGAACCCACGAGCATGCCAAGTATTTTGTCATGCAATTGTTTTTCAGTCAGCCCCATTTCGGCTATTTCTTGATCAGAAAACTGAATGGGGGATTCCTTTTTGCCGCAGGCGCCAAGTAGAGAAAGGAAAAGTACTAGCAGACAAAGGTTTTTCATTGAGGCAAAATAAAGTTTCTGGCTTTTTCCATAAGTGATTTCTTTTCCGCTAGAGAAAGTGAAAGCGGTAGCTGAGCTATACCTATGAGTCTTCGCATAATTTCCATGCCTCGGTAGGCATTCACCAAGTCTTCAGCATAGCTATGTTGATACAGCTGCAAAAAGGTTTTCTGATAACTTTCATCCATTCTAGCTAGATCAAAATGTGCGAAAAGAACTCCAAGGTCGTATTCACTATCGCCCATATAAGCAAATTCGGTGTCGATGATTTTGACCCCATTCTCAGTTTTGAGCCAAGAGGCTGGGTAAAAATCCCCATGTAATAAGGTGGTGCCAAGCGCTAAATATCGCTTTCCTAGTAACTCTAAGGCGTGTTTTAAGTCAATGTCTGTCTTGTACTTAGAACTGATTTTCTGTAAACCGGGCTGCACAGTATCTAGGTCAAATCCATTTTCTTCCAAAAATGGAAAACGAATAAGATGCTCATGGTTTAGCTTTTTCATTTCCATATTATCTGGAAAATTGCTTACCTCAAGTGAATGCAATGCATTCAAATACCGGCTGATAGAATAGAAATCACTGTCTTCCCACTTGTAATTTTTTTCATAAATGTTATTGAAGTTAATTCCATTTCCCAAATCCTCTATGAGTAAAATGTGATGCTCAGCATTATAAAGAATTACTTTGGGGCTATAGGGACTGAGAACATCGTCATCTTCTATAAGCTGGTAGTAGCAAAGTTCAATTTCAACTCTATCTACCGGAGCTGATATCTGTGGGAATTTCTGGACGTAAGGTTTGGATTGCTTAAGGATAACTGATCTTATGTTTGTGTTTACACGTAAAACTAGATTCATGTTACTTTCCCCTGCAGATTCTACGGAAAGCAACTTTTCATCTTTCCCCCAAAGTGGGAGCGAATGTAGCATCTCTAAGCTGGAATGCTCATTAAGGTCAATCATATTGATGTGTTTGGGTAATTAGAAGTATCGAAACTATAATAAAGTTTTTAGAGACGGGCACGTTTTGTTAAAAGTTGAAAAATCAGTGCTAAATGGTCTTTTAGAAGACAAGTGCAAGCCCGATTTAAAAATCCCTATTTTTGAATTGAATTAAACCCTAAAATAAAAAACATGTTTGGACTACCCCGAACTCTTTTCACAGAAGAACACGATCTTTTCAGAGTCAGCGTAAGAGATTTTATTGCCAAGGAAATCACGCCCTACAATTCTCAATGGGAGAAGGATAAGATGGTGTCCAGAGAAAGTTGGCTTAAACTTGGAGAAAACGGGTTTTTGGGAATACAGGCTCCTGAGCATTTAGGAGGAATGAATATTCAAGATTTCAGATACAATGCTATCTTTATTGAAGAGCTTGGACTGAGTGGATGCTCAGCTCCAGCGATCGGATACCCTCTTCACAATGATATTGTGATACCGTACATTTTGCATTTCGGAACAGAGCATGCCTTGGAAAAGTATATTCCCAAGATGATCGCTGGCGAATACATAGGAGCTGTGGCTATGACCGAACCTGGAGCTGGCAGTGACCTGCAAGGGATTAGTACAAGTGCTATAGATCAGGGAGATCATTACTTAGTCAATGGAAGTAAAACATTTATTACTAATGGCTATCTGTCTGATGTAGTGGTGGTCGCGGTGAAAACAGATCCGAAAAAAGGTGCAAAAGGAATCAGCTTACTTTTGCTTGATAATACCATGGAGGGATATACCAAAGGACTTCCATTTGATAAGGTGGGATTGCATGCTCAAGATACTTGTGAGTTATTTTTTGAGGATGTGAAAGTCCCTAAAGAGAATTTGCTTGGTAAAGAAGGAGAGGGGTTCAAATACCTCATGACTGAGCTGGCACAGGAGCGTTTGGTGGTCTCTCTGGCAGCGGTAGCTTTGGGAGAATATATGCTTCAGGAGACCATAAAATATGTAAAAGAAAGAAGGGCTTTTAATCAGGCTATTTCCGAATTTCAAAACACGCGCTTCAAATTGGCGGAGATGTGCGCCGCACTAGAGCAGGGAAGGATTTACTGCGATTACTTAGTGCAGCTTCACAATGACGGAAAGCTGGACTCCGCTATGGCTTCAGCAGCCAAGTACAATATGACCGAATTGCAATGTAAAGTAGCAGATGAGTGTGTGCAGTTGCATGGAGGATATGGCTATATGTGGGATTACGGTGTAGCCAGAGCCTATGCAGACGCCAGAGTTCAGCGAATATATGCAGGCACCAATGAAATAATGAAAGAGTTGATCGCAAGAAAAATCCTGAAATAGCTGAGAAATCTTTTGACCTAAGCCAAGTTTTTGATTAATTCAACAAAAATATTTCCAGCAATGATACCAATATCTTTATTTGGTTTGTTTGACGGAAGTCCGAAGACGGGTGACCGAAGTACCTGCATTTTCAGTGTTTACTATAGTTTAAGCAACTTTAAGCATGCAACTGGAAGAAAAGCAGACTATCATTTTGTTGTAATGAGGTATTTTGGTCAATAGGCTTGTCTTCCGTCTCCCGATAGCTATCGGGAGGTCTTCGATCTATCAAATTAACCAAAACAAGGTTACTGGCATCATTGCAGATTATTATAAATATAAATACACCCAACAATAACTCATATCATGAAGGATTTCCCCTGGTTTAAGCATTACCCGGAGTCTGTGCCCAAGGAAGTAGATTTTACTGCCTATACTAGTGTTGCAGAGCTTTTTGACGAAAGTGTAAAGAAATACGGTGATGCTGTGGCTTATGAATGCATGGGCAAAACCATGACATTTAATAAGTTGAACAAGCTCAGTGAGGATTTTGCCTGCTACCTGACTCAGGTGTTGCGATTGAAAAAAGGAACTCGAGTTGCCATTCAGATGCCAAATACTCTTCAGTATCCGGTGGCGATGTTTGGAGCGATTCGCGCAGGAATGATCGTGGTCAATACCAACCCGCTCTATACTTCTTCGGAAATGAAGCATCAGTTCAAAGACTCCGGAGCTGAATTGATCATCATCGTAGCTAATTTTGCTGACAACCTGGAGAAAATCCTCGATGAAATCCCAGCAAAGCATGTGATCGTAACCGAACTAGGCGATTTGCTTGGAGGAGTCAAAGGCACAATTGTCAATCTGGTGGTGAAATACTTCAAGAAGATGGTGCCAGCTTTCTCTATTCCAAAGGCTGTTTCTTTCAAATCAGCCTTGGCTCAAGGAGCAAATCATAAGTTCAAATCGGTAGACCTCACGTTGGAGGATACCGCATTTCTTCAATATACCGGGGGAACGACGGGAGTATCCAAAGGAGCGGAATTGACTCATGGAAATATAGTAGCAAACATGCAGCAAATTTCTGCCTGGATGAAGCCGAAGTTGAAAGAAAGGGAAGAGATTGTCGTTACAGCCTTGCCGTTGTATCACATATTCGCGCTGACGGTAAACTGTCTGGCAATGCTCAAAATCGGTGCACACAATCTGCTGATTACCAATCCCCGTGATATGCCAGCCTTTTGTAAGGACCTTTCAAAAAAGAAGTTTACGGTATTTACCGGCGTAAATACCCTTTTCAATGGTCTTCTGAATCAGGAGTCATTTAGAGCATTGGATTTTAGTAGTTTGAAAATATCCGTAGGTGGAGGGATGGCTGTGCAAAAAGCCACTGCTGAAAAATGGCTGGCGGTGACAGGTACACCTTTGGCCGAAGGCTATGGCCTCACCGAAACCTCACCTGTAGCTTCCTGCAATCCCATAGATGGCACAGAAAGAAACGGCACTATTGGCATCCCACTTCCCAACACAGAATTCAAGATCATAGATGACGAGGGAAATACCCTCCCCACAGGTGAACGTGGAGAAATATGTATCAAAGGTCCTCAGGTAATGAAAGGCTATTGGCAAAAGCCGAAAGAAACAGCGGAGGTGATGCTGGGCGAATGGTTCAAATCAGGTGATATCGGTGTCATGGATGACGATGGCTTTACCAAGATTGTGGATAGAAAGAAGGAAATGATTCTGGTATCCGGTTTCAACGTATACCCCAATGAAGTGGAGGATGTGATCGCTTCTTATCCTGGAGTGTTGGAAGTAGGCGTGATAGGCATTCCTGATGTCAAGTCCACCGAGCGCGTAGTAGCCTATGTGGTAGTAAGAGATAAGTCCATCACCCAAGAGCAAATCATCTCCTATTGCCACGAATCCTTGACCAATTACAAATGTCCAAAGGAAGTACACTTCACCGATGAACTTCCAAAATCCAATGTCGGCAAGATCCTAAGAAGAAAGATCAAAGAGGCGCATATGGAGAAAATGGGGAAGTGATCAGTTTGGAGTAAACAGTTTTTAGTCCCCCGCTAGGTGTATAACCTGCGTTGGTCAAAGCGTAGATTTTATCTACGCTTTTTTATTATCAAGGATTTGCAATCCTAATTCTAAATGTTCAACCCCTTCGGGGTTGCCATTTCAACTCTAATTCTGGCTATCCACGGGTTGCACCCGCGGTTACGCCACGGCGCACAGGTATTGAAAAGTTGGACCACTCCGTGCTCGTGCGTGTGAAATTAAAACTAAAAGCATGACCCCGAACGGGGTCAAACCATTAATAGCCATGGGTGAAACCCATGGTTTGCAACCATTCCAATATGATTCCACGACCCTGTCTGCAACATGCAGGCCCGAAGGTGGTTGAATAATGAATGATCATCTTTACTCCTGAATCTTTGGACTCTGTCATCCAAATTCTAAGGGTTTTGGATGATACTTGACGCTGGTTCAAGTATTCGATTGAAAGCAAAAAAAAAATCGAAACGTAGCGTTTCGATTTTCTGAGAGTTATTTTTTCTTCGATTTTTTCTTTTTCAGAGCTGATTTTTTCTTAGCCTTTTTTTCCTTCAGCTTCTTTTGGGCTTTTTCTTTTTTGGCTTTCGCCTTTTTCTTTTTTTCAGCTTTTTTCTTTGCTTTTTTCGCCTTTTCCCTTTTCTTCTCTTTTTCTTGAGTCTTGTCACTCATTTTCTTTAATTCTTTAAGATTCTTTTTGTTCGATTTTTTAGTATCCTTATCTGATTTATCTCCGATTTTATCTTTTCCATTTGTACTAAGAATATCACTCTTCGATTCTATATCAGTAGTATCAATAGTAACTTTTGCAGTAGAAGTTGCAACTTCAGTTTCTGTATTCTTTTCCTGATTAAAATTTTTGGACTTTTGGCTTTCTTCCATTTCAACTGCTTGATTTAAATTGCTTTACTATTAATATAATGTTAAGTAAATGTAGGTAAATGAACCCAAATGTTAATATTAAGTTTTCATAAGGGTTAAAAACTTAACATTGGAGTAAATCATGCTCAATATATATGGTTCTAAGATTTTGATTTATTTCCATTAACTACTGCAATTTCCGACCGTGCTCCGATAAGAGTCGGGACAGGCACCTTGGTACTCTGATTAACCATCAATATTTTTCACCTAGCATTTCGCTTCCCTAATTCAGGACAGTACGTACTGCACCGTTGGCGCTTGGGTATCGTCACCTATGACCTCTGCGAATGTACACTGACTACTAAAACCAACTTCCTTTATATAAAATACTCTATAGCATATCACATTCACTTTTTGATTTTCAATGATCTTAACCATCTTAGGTTACTTAATAACGATAAACCTCCTCATGCTGAAGAAATTCATTCCTATCGCCGCGTTTGTGCTCGGTGTTTTTCAAACTTTTGCCCAAGCTCCTGAGCAACCCAACATTGTTTTTATTCTTGTAGATGACCTCGGTTACCATGATTTGAGTGTGACAGGAAGTAGTTATTACGAGACTCCGCACATCGATCAACTGGCAAATCGTTCGTATCAGTTTTCGCAGGGATATTCTGCTTCGCCTGTGTGTAGTCCGGCACGTGCCAGTCTGATGACTGGGTTGACACCCGCGACGCATGGAGTGACGGATTGGATAGGAGCGGGATATGGCGAGGCCTGGAGGAAGGCTGGGAGACATACGAAGCTCTTGCCTCCGAATTATGAGCATGCACTTAGGGCCTCATATCTGACTCTTCCTGAGGCATTGAGAGATTCTGGATACGATACTTTTTTCGCAGGAAAATGGCATCTAGGTGGTGAAGGTTCTTATCCTGAAGATCATGGATTTGATATCAATGTGGGTGGTTATGCTGCGGGTAGTCCTATGGGGGGATATTTTGCTCCCTATGATAATCCAAAAATGGAGCAAGGTCCTGATGGTGAAAATTTAAGTATGCGTTTGGCAAATGAGACGGCCAAGTTTATTTCCCAAGAACATCAAAAGCCATTCTTTGCCATGCTGTCTTTTTACGCAGTGCATGGACCTATTCAGACTACGGAGGAAAAATGGGCTAAATACAGAGAGAAAGCTGAAAAGTTGGGGATAGCAGATCATGGATTCGAAATGGAGAGAAGGCTTCCGATCAGACAGTATCAGGACAATCCTGTATATGCGGGGCTTGTAGAAGCCATGGATGATGCAGTAGGCATAGTGACGGCGGCATTGGCCAAGGCCGGTTTGGATGAAAATACTATTATCGTTTTCACTTCAGACCACGGTGGAGTGGCTTCTGGAGATGCTTTTTCTACTTCTAATTTACCACTCAGAGGTGGCAAAGGGTATCAGTGGGAAGGTGGACTTCGGGTTCCTTATTTTATCAAAGTTCCTGGTCAAAAGGAGTTGATTGCGCTAGATGTACCTGCAAGTGGAATAGATTTTTACCCTACACTTTTGGAACTGGCAGGAGTGGAGATGCCTGAAGATATACAAATGGAGGGAGTAAGTTTGGCTCCAGCTATGCAGGATAAGAAACTCGCTGATCGCTCGCTTTACTGGCATTACCCACACTATGGTAATCAGGGTGGAGATCCTAGTTCTATTGTGCGTGATGGGGATTGGAAATTGATCTACTACTGGGAGGACGAAAGCGTAGAGCTTTATAACCTCGCAACTGATCCGGGTGAGCAGACTAATCTGGCTTTTAGCAAGCCTAAAGAGAGCAAAAGATTGACGACTAAATTGATGAAATGGCTGGCAGAAACTGATGCCAATAAGCCGACCATGGATCCAGAGTATAACGAGGCGCTACATCAGGAAGTGTTGGATAAATTCAAAACGGTAAGAAGACAAGCTGTGGAAGACGAGCGTCTAAAAATGCTAAATCCGGCCTATGTTCCTAATGCTGACTGGTGGGGAAGCAAGGTGACGAAAGATTGATAGGTGGGAAGGAGGAAGTGGAAGGACAGTAAATAGCAAAAAAAGCCATCTTCTCAGATGGCTTTTTTTGGTGCTGGGATATTTAGATTACTGATTCGAAGTATTTGATAGTTTTCTCCAAACCTTCTCTAAGCTGTATTTTAGGCTCCCAATCCAATTCCTTTTTAGCAAGATCGATCACAGGCCTTCTTTGCATAGGATCATCCTGAGGCAAAGGCATAAAGATCATTTTACTCTTACTATTGGTCAGTTCGATGATTTGCTGAGCAAGTTCAAGCATGGTGAATTCTCCTGGGTTCCCGATATTCACAGGGCCAGTAAATCCATCACGACTATTCATCAGTCTGTACATTCCTTCGATATTGTCGTCCACGTAGCAGAAAGAGCGGGTTTGCATACCATCTCCGTACATGGTGATGTCCTTTCCTTGTAGTGCCTGAACGATAAAATTACTCACTACACGACCGTCATTTGGATGCATTCTTGGGCCATAGGTATTGAAAATACGCATGACTTTGATTGCTACTTTATGTTGGCGATAGTAATCGAAAAATAGCGTTTCTGCACATCTTTTACCTTCATCGTAGCAAGCTCTAGGGCCAAGCGTATTTACACTTCCTTTGTAGCTTTCTGGCTGTGGATGAACTTCAGGGTCTCCGTAGATTTCTGAAGTACTAGCCTGAAGGATTTTGATTTTCAAACGTTTCGCAAGACCTAACATATTCATCGCACCGATCACAGACGTTTTAGTCGTCTGTACCGGATCAAACTGGTAATGAACAGGGGAGGCTGGACACGCTAAATTATAGATTTCATCTACTTCCACATATAGCGGATGCGTAACGTCATGACGAAGTAATTCGAAATTCTTGTTATCTAACAGATGGTGAATGTTTCTTCTATTGCCAGTGAAAAAATTATCAACGCAAAGCACTTCATTTCCTTCGGAGAGAAGTCGATCACAAAGATGGCTGCCAAGAAATCCGCCACCACCACTTACTAAAACTCGTTTCATTCGGTAATTACAAAAGGTTTAAAAACACTTGTGGCCAAAAATAAGCAAATGTTCTTTAAAATAAAGGAATGTAATTGGGTAAAGCTTGATATCATTAAAAGCTACACTAAATTCTTAATGATTTTGGCTGGGTTTCCTCCGATCACCACATCTGCAGGGAAATCCTTGGTCACTACAGTTCCAGCAGCCACGACGGTTCTGTCACCTATGCTTACTCCGGGGCAAATCACAGCGGACCCGCCAATCCATACATCGTTTCCAATCGTGATAGATTTGCCGTATTCCCACATTTCACCTCTTTTGACAGGGTCAAGCGGGTGAGTCGCTGGGTAAAACTGAACATTTGGAGCCACAAATACACGGTCACCAAGAGTGACTTTGCAGACATCAAGAACTACACAATTGAAGTTGAAGAATACATCATCTCCAACTTCAATGTTTGTTCCGTAGTCGCAGTAGAAAGGAGGTTCTACCCAGAAGTTTTTACCTGCCTTTCCAAAGATTTTTCTAATTAGAGAAACTCTCAACTCGGTATCTTCAGGATCTGAATCATTGAAGGTTTTTACCAGTTTTCGAGCTTTCAGGCGCTCTGCTGCCAATTCCGGATCACCGGCTTGGTAGAGTTCTCCTGCTAGCATTTTCTCCTTTTCGGTCATTTCATGTTTTTACTTGTCCACCACGATTACTCAGGATATGCTTTGGAATCTCGCATGTTAGATAATTAACTCTCTGGGTGAAGCTTTCTACTTACTCGATTTCTTTTGGCTGTATAGCAATCCTGCTTCCACGCCGCGTATTTCCGCAAGGCCTTTTAATCTACCAATGGCAGAATAGCCTGGGTTAGTTTTTTTGCTCAAATCATCCAACATCAGATGACCATGATCCGGTCGCATTGGAAGGCTCTTGCCTCGCTTCTGCTGAACCTGAATGATCGCATCAATCACTGCTACCATAGGGACATTTCCTTCCAAGTGATTGTCTTCAAAGAAGTTTCCTGCTTCGTCTCTTTTGGTGCTGCGCAAATGTATGAAGTGAATATTGTCACCAAATTCCTCGACCATAGCTGGGAGATCATTGTCTGCACGAACTCCAAATGATCCTGTACAGAAAGTTAAACCGTTGTATGGACTTGGCTGATCTCTCAATATTCTTCTCGCATCTTCGGCTGTACTCATTATTCTAGCTAAACCAAAAAGTGGGAAAGGTGGATCGTCTGGGTGAATTGCCATCGAAACTCCATTTTCCTCTGCAACTGGCACAATAGCATCCAGAAATAATCTTAAGTGATCAGCTAGTTTAGCAGCGTCAATTCCATCGTACGTAGCAAGCATGGATTTGAATTCCTCCAAGGTATATCCGATCTCTGAACCAGGAAGCCCTTTGAGCATATTGTCGAAGATCATTTGACGTTTGGCAGGATTGAGAGCTTCGTAGTAAGTCTTTACTTCGGCATATTCTTCGGGAGAATATTCAGCTTTTGCTTCCTCTCTTTCTAGGATAAAAAGGTCAAATGCCTGAACAGCTTTTTTCTCGTAAAGTAGGGCTTTCACGCCGTTTGGAAGCTCATACTCCAGGTCGGTTCTAGTCCAATCGAGAATAGGCATGAAGTTATAACAAACAGTAAAAATTCCTTCTGCAGCAAGATTACGGATGGTTTCTTTATAGTTTTCGATTACCTGTAGGTAATTTCCAGATCGAGTTTTGATGACTTCGTGTACTGGTACAGATTCCACGACTGACCAGGTCAGTCCAGCAGCTTCGATGATGTTTTTGCGTTCTTTAATTTCTTCCCGTGACCATGTTTCTCCATTCGGTATATGGTGAAGGGCTGTTACGATTCCGCTTGCTCCTGACTGGAGTATATCTCTTAGACTAACTGGGTCATTTGGTCCATACCAACGCATGGTTTGCTCCATTTTATAGGTCATAGTACTGTGGGGTTAATGGTCAATTTTCAAATTCAATGTTCAATTTTCAAGTTCTGTTAAATTCGAAATAGGAAATCCGAAATTAACAAGCATTATACGCCGGAATAGGCTCCAAAGCCACCGTCTACAGCCACGATGGTTCCAGTCACGAATGCTGAGGCATCTGCACATAACCAATGCAAGGTTCCCAGCAAATCTTCAGGTTTGCCGAATCTAGCCATAGGCGTATGATTTATGATTTGATTTCCTCTACCAGTGAGACTACCATCTGATTCGGTGAGCAAGGTTCTGTTTTGCTCGGTAAGGAAAAAACCAGGAGCAAGTGCGTTCACACGAAACTCAGCCCCGTGTTTTGTACAAAGCTCGACGGCTAAGAATTTGGTGAAATTGTCAATAGCAGCCTTGGCGGATGCGTATCCCAATACCCTAGTCATAGGACGGGAAGCTGCCATGGAACTGATGTTTATGATATTTCCTTTGCCTCTGTTTAGCATGAGAGGAAGTAGGATTTGGCTTGGGATAGCGGTGCCCAAGTAGTTCAAATCCATCACTTTACGAAGTGAGTCTAAATCAAGATCTGAAATGTTTTGATCCGGTCTAATGACCGCACCGGGCATATTTCCACCTGCTGCATTGATAAGCGTATCTATGTAGACGTGCTCTTCAGCGATCTGGTTTGCTACTTTTTGCACACTATCAGCATCGGTGACATCACATATATATCCTGATGCTTTACCACCAGTGGCTTGAATTTCATTTACCAATTCTTCTACTTTCGCTGGAGTTCTACCAAGAATAAAAACTTCAGCTCCCTCTTTGGCTAAGTAAAGACTCATGGATTTTCCCAAAACTCCGGTGGCTCCTGAAAAGGCAATTTTTTTTCCTGCAAGAGAGAATAATGAATTACTCATAATTAAACTTGTATGTTGTTTGGACTAAAGTCGAAATATTGTTTTGCATTGTTGTAGCAGATATCAGAGATGATACCACCCAGCCATTTCTCATCCCACGGCAACTCTCCATTAGCTACGTCCTGTCCAAAAAGGTTGCACAGAATTCGTCTGAAGTATTCGTGACGAGGGAATGAAAGGAAACTACGGGAATCTGTAAGCATCCCAATGAAGCAACTCACCAAGCCCATATTAGAAAGTGCATTGAGCTGTTTCTCCATTCCATCTTTTTGATCTAGGTACCACCAGCCAGAGCCGAATTGTATTTTTCCTTTGATCGAGCCGTCATTGAAGTTACCTATCATGGTGGCAAAGATCTCATTGTCGCCAGGATTGTTATTGTAGATGGCAGTTTTAGTAAGCTGATCATCCAAATTCAATTTATTGAAAAAGGCTCCCATTGCTTTTGCCTGAGAAAAGTCTCCAATAGAATCAAATCCTGTATCAGGACCCAAAATCCGGAGTGAGCGCTCATTTGTATTTCGTAAGGCTCCCAAGTGAAATTGCTGGACCCAGCCTTTTGCATGATACATTTTGCAAAGCGCTAGGAGCGTAGTGTACTTGAAGAAATTTACTTCTTGTGTAGAGAGTATTTTTCCTGACTGCACCTGTTTGAAAATGGAGTCTATAGAAAAGTCATTTTCTTCAAAAAAGTATAATTGCTCCAAGCCATGATCAGATAGTCTGCAACCTCTTTCATGGAAGTAATCAATGCGTTCGCTAAGTGCTTCCACTAATTTCTCGAAGGAATTGATTTCAATACCTGTGGTTCCACCAAGCTGGTTGAGATAATTCAAATAGAAAGTAGGGTTCTCTACTCCATAGGCTTTATCAGGCCTGAAAGCTGGATACATACCCAACTCACTGTCTTTTTTGTGAAAAGAAACATGCTGATCCAGTGAATCAATTGGGTCATCAGTAGAACAAACCACTTCTACTTTCATTTGCTTCAATAGCCCCCGTGTGGAGAATGAGTCTTGTTGAAGAAGAGAATTGCAGTGTTGGTATACCTCCGACGCATTAGCTTCTGATAGCAACTCGTCGAAACCGAAATATCTTTTAAGCTCTAGATGTGTCCAGTGATAAAGTGGATTTCTGAGTGTGAAAGGCACTGTCTTCGCCCAGTTAGTGAATTTCTCAGCATCAGAAGCATCTCCGGTAATAAATTTCTCATTAATCCCAAAGGTCCGCATTGCCCTCCATTTATAATGATCGCCTGCCAACCAAACTTTTGAGATATTCTCAAAGCTTTTATTTGCATTTATTTCAGCAGGGGGAAGGTGATTATGATAATCAATTATTGGTAAGTCCTTGGCGTATTGATGATAAAGTGTTTTGGCATATTCATTATGCAAAAGAAAATCATCGGACAAAAAGGATGCTTTTGTGCTTGAATAGGGCATAGGTTAGCTGGGCTTAAATGATAAATCTCTAATTCAAAGTTAAAAATACCTCGAAACAACTGTTTTTTTGGAAGAAAATGCGGAAACGATTTCGAATTTTTATAAATGGGATAACCTTATTTCTGGCAATGCTTTGTACTTTCATGCTATAAATAAACCTAATAACCATGGCCGGAGGTATAAGTCTAAAGGAATTGGCCGCAGAATTAAAGCTTGCGCCGTCTACTGTTTCACGAGCACTGAATGACAGTTACGAAATTAGTGACGCTACTAAAAAGAAGGTCATCAGCATGGCCGAAAAGCTAAACTACCACGCAAACCCATTTGCGAGGAGTTTGAGGGAGAATAAGAGCAAAACTATCGCTGTCATCATCCCTGAGCGGATTAATAGTTTTTTTGCCCAGGTAATGGATGGTATAGAGGAAATAGCCCAAGAGCAAGGATATCATCTTTTGGTTTACAATACGCACGAGGATGTGGAGAAGGAAAAGAAGATCGTGAATTTGTTATTGAATGGTAGAGCTGATGCGATTGTAATGTCAGTTTCCAGTCAAACAAGTGATATTTCACATCTTAAAAAATTACACGATCGGGGTCTGCCTATTGTTTTCTTTGATAGAATCTGTAATGATATTCCTACAACTAAGTTCATTACAAATGATTATCAAATTGCATTTGATGCTACTAAGCATCTGATACAACAAGGATGTAAAAAGGTCGCCTTCCTTATGCTGAGTAAAGACTTGTCAATCACCAAAGAAAGACAGCGGGGATATCTGGATGCACTGAAGGATGAAGGTATGGAAATGGATCCTGCGTTTGATTTCTACTGCAGTCATGTGGAAGAGACTAACGTGAAGTTGATTCGTGAAATGCTGACTTCACCGAATAAGCCAGACGGAATTTTAGCCTCAGTTGAGAAACTTGGATTTGCGACCTATCATGCGGTCAAGGAAACTAACCTCAGAATTCCGGAAGATCTGAAGTTGATTAGTTTTTCGAATTCTTCCATTGCGGGGCTTTTAAATCCATCTATGACAACGATTACCCAGCCAGCACTGACTATTGGTCACGAATGTGCCAAGTTGTTGATCAAAAAATTGAACAAGCCAAAGCATTATGATTTGGTGGACCAGGTGGTTACTATCCCTTCTAAAATCACAATACGGTCTTCCACAATTTGTTGATAATATTCTTAAAGAATTTCTTTTCCTCCGATTAACTAAAAAAAAACTGCTCCGATTTCTCGGAGCAGTTTTCATTTTAGTTTAATCTAAACCTTAATATCCTGGGTTCTGCGGGAATGCAGTTGAAGTACCTTCAGCCCGGTCAATTTGATTTTGAGGAATTGGTCTCAATGTGTGGAATGCTTGGATATTTGGAGCTCCTTGAGGATTGTAAGCTTTCACTCGCTCAACAAGAATTCCCCATCTTTTTAGATCCAACCATCTAGTTTGCTCACCAATAAGTTCTCTAGCTCTTTCTTCTGTGATGAATTCGAAAGTAAGCTGAGATTCAGAGATATCCATCGCAGCTTCTTTACCTGGGAAAGCTGCTCTTCTTCTCACAATATTAATGTTCTTCGTTGCTAAGTCAATTTTACCTTGTTTAAACTGAGACTCAGCAAGTAGTAGGTATGTATCAGCAAGACGCATGGCGATGTAGTCTCTACCTCCTTCAAACTGAGTTCTATCAGCACGTCCTGGATCCATTTGCTTTTTAATTGCTGGGAATAACCTCTCAGTATAAAGCTCTGGAGTTAGCACCTGATAAGGATACTTAGCTCTTTCTGCCTCAGACATGTTGTAGCCAGGTAGCCATATGGTAGTGTCTCCAGCAGCAAATGTTACAGAAGCCTTAGATTTATCGAAAGTAGTATTGTAAGTACCTGGCTTATTGGACAAGAAATTATCACGGTATGTTTTTTTATACCTTGAGTCATTTACTCGGTCAGCAAAGACGGTGTTCAAAGTATAATCAGTAGATTTAAAGCGTTTGAATGGTCGACCATTCTCCGTGTCTCTTTGCATTCCTGGCTGTACGTCATATTCCATCAAGAAGAAAACATGAGCGTTGTTACCGCCTCCATTAGTCAATGGATTATAGGTGTACTGCGTAGACCAGATAACTTCATCGTTGATTTCATTGCCGAAAGCATGCACATTCGCAAAATCATCAAGTAGTTTGAATCCATAATTATCGATAACACTCTTTAGGAGTGGCTCTGCTTTTGCAAAATCTGAGGCTTCTCCAGCTTCAGAAGTAGCTTTAGTCAGATATACTCTTCCTAATAAGTGCTCTGCAGCTGGGCGAGTTGCTCGACCATAATCGGATGACTTCGCTTTATCTTCAAGGTTTGGAATAGCCTCCTGAAGATCCTTTATGATAGCAGCATAAATTTGGGCAACGGATGATCTAGAAACCACTTTAGTAGGAAGGATAGTTTCTTCAAGTTGAAGATCAATTGCCCCAAACAATTGGACCATAATGAAATAATGGTGAGCTCGGATGAACTTAGCTTCAGAAACTCGTTGTGCTATCAGGTCCTGAGAGATTCCTGTAAGATTCACAGATCTATCAATAACTGCATTACAGGTGTTTATACCTGCATAGAAACCGTCCCATAGCTCACGCACATGTCCATTTCGAGAATCAAACTGATTGGTGTACGTATTCATGAATTTCCATGAGCCATCAGCACCATTAGTGAAAATGTCAGTTCCGAAAGAAGTGAAGTTATTTCCACGCTCAGTACCATACCATAAGCGCATTGAACTATAGGCTGCATTTATGCCATCATTCATGCCTTTTGGTGTATTCAGGTAGTCATTTCCAATATTGGAAATTACAGCTTCATCTAGAAAACCATCGCAGGAAACAGCTGCAGAAAGTCCGAGTATTAGGGCAGTTGACTTTGCCCAGTATTTTATATTTATAGCTAATTTTTTCATTGTTGATTAGAATTTAGCATTTATACCAAATGTGAAAGAAGTGACAGCAGGGGATACGTTTGCATTAACTGCACCAGAACCTACACCTTGCTCACCATCCAAATAAACTTCTGGATCAATTCCTTTGTGCTCAGAGCGGTAGTTCGCAAAAATAAACGGTTGTTGAATACTTGTGTAAATTCTCAAGTTGGTCATACCTATTCTCTTTACAGCTTCTGGACTGAAATTGTATCCGAAGTTGATGTTTCTGACCTTGATAAATGTTCCGTCAAAGTACTCCATAGAGCTCGCATATTTCGCGCTTTCCTGATTTACATTTGGTCTAGGATATGCATTGGTAGGGTTATTGGGAGTCCAATAATCAATATCCAAGTTATTATATCGGCCTGCTAGTGTGTTGTTTCCAGTATGAAACTGAGATCTAAGCATGTAGCCAAATCTTCCATAAAGGAAGAAGGATAAATCAAATCCTTTGTAGCTGAATCTGTTAGTGAAACCCAAAGCAAAACTTGGAACCGCTGATCCTAAGAATTGTCTATCTAGAGAGTTGATCACTCCGTCATTATTAAAGTCTTCTATTTTTATTTCTCCTGGTACACTTCCAAAGGATTTTGCCTCATCTACCTCAGAAGTCTGCCAAATTCCGATTTTCTTCAGATCATAAAATACAGTCAAAGGCTGACCAATAAATCTACCTGCAGAAATATCATCACCATTTGGAAGAGAGATAATTTCCTCCGTGTTTTTAGTGAAGACGATATCTGAACTCCAGATGAAGCCGCCTTTCTCAACATTTAAGGTTGAAAGTGTAAGTTCAATTCCTCTGTTTTGAGTTTCACCTATGTTTGTGGTGAAACCGCCAAAACCGATAGAATTAGGCAATGGCTGTTGCGCTAGCAAATCACTCGTATTGGTGACGTAGAATTCCAAGGAACCAAATACTCTACTTTTCCATATTGCAAAATCCAAACCTAGGTTAAAAGTTGTGGAAGTTTCCCATCTTAAATCAGGATTTCCGATAGAACCCGGACCATATCCGAATGCCGAAGAGTTATCATAGGCGTAGCTAGTTCTGCCTAATAACGCTTGGGTTTGATAAGGATCGATGGCCTGACTACCAATAGAACCATAGGAAGCTCTTAACTTCAACTGATCAATTACAGAAGAGTTAGACATGAAGCTTTCAGAATGGATATTCCATCCAAGCGCAACAGAAGGGAAATAAGCGAAACGATTGTTTGCGCCAAATCTAGAACTACCATCAGCTCTTAAAGTAGCTGTTACAAGGTATTTATTTTTATAGTCATAGTTAGCTCTACCCATGAATGACATCAAAGACCATTGCACCAAGCCAGTACCTGCTCCTGTAATTTGGGAAGCGGCACCTAGATTATGAAAGAATTGAGATTCAGCTGGTATTCCTAAAACACTTATCCCAGTTCTCTCAAGATTATCCTCTTGGATGGACTGAAGTGCTGTGATATTTAGGTTGTGAACTTCATTAAAAGTTTTGGTATAGTTCACGATATTTTCAAGGGTATAATTGAACCGGAATTCTTCAGATACACTACCTGTAGCTGCACCACCACGTCTAGCATTGGTTTGAGAGCCTGTGAATCTACCGTTTCTGCTGATTGTGATATCCGGACCAAAAACTAATCTATAGCTAAGGCCTGGAAGAATGTCCCACTGAGCAAAAATACTGTTGAAAATTCTATAATTCTTGGTTAGATCTTCTTGCGCACCTTCTACTATTTCTGCAAATGGATTGGTTCTCAAACCGTCAGAAGTAGGAAGGAAAATTAAATTTCCATCTTCATCATATGGTTTCCCAAGTGGATTTTCTGCCAATGCTCCTCCAAGTGGATTGAAGTTTTCTCCATTTCGCTCACTGTAAGACACCAAAGTGGATGTGCCGAATTTGATGTTTTTAGTGATCTTATGATCTAAGTTTGCCCTGAAGGTATAGCGAGTGTAATCTTGGTTGATGATTACTCCTTCGTCTTTAAAGTAGTTGGCTGATACAAAGAAAGTAGTTTTGTCAGATCCTCCGCTTACACCCAGTTGGTAACTTTGGATAGATCCGTTTCTCATAAGTCCGCCAGGGTAATCGGTAGTTCTGCCTTGAGCGATTCCATCCAATTCTATTGGCTCAAAAATAGTAGCATCAGCTTCTGGTGTAGCTGGTCCTGCAGGATAGCCTTCCCCAGCTCTGCGGGATTCTCTTTTATACTCAGCAAACTCAGGTCCGTTAAAGACATCAATTCTACCCAATTCTTTATTGATACCATAATATGCATCTAAGGAAACTATTGTTTTACCGACACTTCCTCTTTTTGTGGTGATCAAGACTACACCATTTGAACCTCTAGATCCATAAATAGCTGTAGCAGATGCATCTTTCAATACTTCCATAGAGGTTATGTCTTGAGGATTGAGATCATCAATACCGCCTACTAGGGGAATTCCATCTACTACGTAAAGCGGCTCGTTGGAACCAGATATTGATCTTCTACCTCTGATTCTTACTTGTGGCGAAGCACCTGGCTTAGATCCTGGCTGTGTCACATCGACACCAGCAGCACGACCTTGAAGTGCTTGTCTTGCATCCTTAATAGGTAATTCTTGAATTTCCTTAGAACCTACAGAAGAGATAGCCCCAGTAAGCTGACTCTTTTTGGCAGTTCCATATCCTACTACTACTACTTCTTCCAGATCAGATAGATCAGGAGAGAGGTTCACATCAAGAACAGTTTGATTTCCTACGATCTTTTCTATTGGATTGTATCCAATGAAAGAGAAAATGAGGGTTCCGTTAGCCGGAACTGCAATGGAATACTTTCCATCCAGATCGGATGTGGTTCCACTTGTGGTCCCTTTGACTAGGATAGTTGCTCCAGGTAAGGCCATTCCTGTTTCGTCGTAGACCGTTCCTCTTACTTGAGCTTCCTGCGCCCAGCTGTACGAGACAGATAGCAACAGAAAGAGCACTACCCTCAGGTGAGTGTAAAATTTTACTTGCATGGTAAATTGGGTTTGTTGTTAATTATTAATACTTATCAAAGCGTTTTAAAGCCTATTTTTTCTCTAATAGACATATTGCCACTCTATGATGAAGTCAAGTTAACTTGTTTAAACCCTATTTTCAAGAGGATAAGTGGTGGACTTACGCAATCGATTGCGTTCTTTTTTACTACAGTAGCAAACTGATCCAAGGCTTAAAAAATGTTAAACATGATAATATGACATGAAAGCCGTATTTCAGGATGTTCTGGAATATATATCTTTTGTCCTTCCAGTCTATTTAACAAGTAAAAAAAAAACACCTAATCTATAATCTGATCAGGTGTTTTTGTAATGAAGGTTACGGTAATAAAATTAAATTTTTGGTGGCTCCCAACCTTTTTCATAAGATCTGGTCCATAGAGCCGAGGCTGCTTTCGATCCTTGTATATGTCCGTTCTTTGGATCACATGTCAGTGTTTCTCCAGTTCTATAGCTGATATTAGCCAAATGACACAGAAGAGTACTTACAGCCCCTTCTTCTATATTGGAATTTTGCTTTTCCAATCCTCTAACTGCGTTGAAGAAGTTAACGATGTGAGTCGTGCTCATATCACCTCCACCACCCAGTGCAGTGCCAGCTTCATTACTTGAGGACATACTGTTTTTCACTTCTTTACCAGATCTGTCAAATTGCTTATAGCCACCACGATCTACGTAAACAGAACCTTCTGTTCCGTAAATAATAGTTCCTCGGTCTGTGCCATAGGTTTTGTAGCTATTTCTACTTTTGCCATCCCATTGGATTACGGAACCGTTTCCGAACTTGAAAGTAGCGTCCATAGTATCGTACATCACCCAGCCATCCTCGGCAAAGTGTCTTTTGTCTGCGGTGACCTGTACCTCACTTGGGTAGTCTACCTGAAGAGCCCAACGAGCCACATCTAGTTCGTGAGTGGCATTATTTCCAGTCTCTGCTGTGCCATATTCCCATCCGTACCAATGCCAATTGTAATCCCAAGTGTCATGAGTATACGCTTTTCTTGGAGCTGGTCCTTGCCACATTTCCCAGTCCAAGCCTGCAGGGGCAGGAGCGGCAACTGGATTTGGTACTGCTCCGCGGTTATTACTATAAAAGGCTTTAGCCATAAATGCTTTGCCTATAGCTCCATTATGTATGGCTGCAATAATTTCCCGGCTTTCGGGGGCAGAGCGCTGCTGATTTCCCATTTGCACTACTTTATTATACTTCTTCTGAAGTGCAATCAGTAGTTCTCCTTCATGCGGATTGTGGGAGCAAGGCTTTTCTACATAGACATTTTTGCCTCTCTCAAGAGAAAGCCAAGTGCCTGGTGCATGCCAGTGATCTGGGGTCGCGATGATCATGCAATCCACCTCTTTGTCATCCATCACTTTCATGACGTTCTGCTCTAGCTTAGGTGCATAGTCTATGTGCTTCGCAAAATTCTTTGCTGCCTTTGGCATCTGTGATTCCATGGCATCACAGAGATACATGAGATTTACATTGCTGGATTTCAGGCCGATTGGCTCATAATAAGCTCCTAATCGTCTTCCCAATCCTGCAATGGCAACATTCAAACGTTCGTTTGCACCTATAATTCTACCATATGATTTTGCTGTAAAAGCAGCAGTACCCAGTGCAGACAAGCCTACAGTAGCAACCGCAGATTTTTTGATAAAGTCTCTTCTGTTTTTCATTATGTTTGATTTTGGGTAATTATTTTAACGACTTGATTTTGATGTTTTTGAAGCTCACCTCATTGCCATGATCCTGAAGAAGAATATGACCTTCTGGAGCTTCGCCAAAGTTATCCCACTTTGCATACTTGCTTTTCGCGACTAAATCACGGTATTCTTGAGATCCTCTTTCGTATTCTAGTACTTTCACACCATTAAGGTAATGCGTTACTTTATTGTCCGGAGTTACTACCACACGGCCTTTGTTCCACTCTCCAACTGGCTTGATGAATCTAGCATTTTTATCAGCCTTGATTAGATCATATAGAGAGGACATGGTGCGGTTACCATCTATTCCCATTTTAGCATCTGGATGATTATCATCATCCAACACTTGATATTCAAGTCCAATAGCTGAACCCTTATTTCCTTCAGACAAAGTGACAAAATACTTTAATCCTGAATTAGCTCCTTCAGTAAGTCTAAACTCAAAAGCCAAGTCAAAAGCTGAGAATTGCTCTTTGGTCACGATATCACCAGCATTGGTAGATTCGGTGCCATCTGTGGCTGCAATAGTCAAAAGACCATCATTGACAGACCAACCTGATTCAGGGAATGTCTCCTTATATGCACCTTTCCATCCATCAGAATTTTGACCGTTGAAAAGCAGTTTCCAGCCATTACTTTTTTCGTATTCTGTCAAAGAGTTTAAGCTGTTATTTACTACAAAGATATCTTTGCTAAATGCTTTCGGTTCAAGGTTTTCAGTTTGAATTTTTACATTCTTAAATGAAGTCTTTCTGCCTGCGTCTTCAGCTTTTTGAATACTGTGTACTTGAAGTCCGATAAAACCAGTCTTGTCCATGTCGTCAACAACATAGGCCACTTCCTGACCATTAATCCAAGTTTTGATTTCATTGCCAATTGCTTCAATTCTGTAGTGGTTGAATTCGCCCATTTTGAAAGCAGATTTTGCATCAGGATTTAGATCTAGAGGATATAACCAACCTCTCCTTGCTTCATCATATACTCCACCGGACCATGCTCTTTCAGATGGATCAGCTTCGATTTGGTAACCGAAAACCAAGCCTTTACCATCTTTTGCAGCTGGGTCATACTGGCCTCGGGCCATTACGCCAGAGTTACTGGAAAGGTGTTCTATTTTAAGATCAAGCTCAAGTATAAAATCACCATAAGTTTCTTCTGTGATAAGAAAAGTATTTGGGGATCCAGCTACTGAGGTTCCTTGTATTTCTTCACCGACTACTTCAAAAGTGGCAGTACCAGCTACTGGCTTCCATCCACTGAGATCTTTGCCATTGAATAAATTAGTCCATCCATCTTCAGTTTTCTGCTCTGCAGCACAGCTGGCGAGAGTGAGTGAGGCGATTAAAACCGCGAATATAGTACGGGTGTATTTCATAGTTTTGAGGTATTATTGTTCATTATAAAAGTCAAGTTTTTGTACCATTGCCGCAAATGCAATCCTGTTAAGTTACGCAATCGTTTGCGAGTTTATCCTTGAAATAATGATGAATAGCAATGCCTGAGGTAAGAGTGGAAAAGAATGCATTGATTTTTCATCTGGTTATAATTTGTTTTTTAGAGGTCAGATAGCATGTCCCGAAATTGATTCGGGAGAATCTCGCTAGAAATAATCATTTCTCTCTGTGACCTTAAGTAAAGCTCGATTTCATATGATCATAATCTATTTTTAAAGGCCATATAGCCTGTCCCGAATTTTTTTCGGGAGAATGCCCTTAATTATCATCTTTGTATTTGAGAAGTACTTGTCATGGGCATTTCATCTTTTTATAATTGTTTTTTAATGGTCAGATGCCCGCCCGGCTGACTCCAGTCGGACAGGGAATCTCGCTAGAAATAATCATTTCTCTCTATGACCTTAAGTAAAGCTCGATTTCATATGATCATAATCTGTTTTTAATGGCCATATAGCCTGTCCCGATTTTTTTTCGGGAGAATGCCCTTAATTATCATCTTTGTATTTGAGAAGTACTTGTCATGGGCATTTATTACTTTTGCGCATGCTTGATTTCAACCTCAAAGGAAAAGTTTTTATTACCTGTAAGGATCGCTCGGTTTCTTATTTGGAAAAGGAAGTTCGTGAACTCGGTTATGTGCCGGAATCGGTCACTCGGACGGGTATAGAATTAAGAGCCACTTTGGAAGAGTGCATGGATCTTAATCTTTACCTACGCACCGCCTCTCAGGTTCTCTACGAAATCAAATCTTTTTACCTGAGAAATGCTGACGATATCTATAGAAGATTCAAGTCCATTCCTTGGGAGGACTACCTGGATGTGGATGGTTATTTCTCAGTTAATTCTGTAGCGGAGAATGAAAGTATCACAACCCCACTGATTGTAAATGTGAAAGTGAAAGATGCTATCGTCGATCGTTTTCGTGAATTGAAAGGTAGAAGACCGGATTCTGGTTCTGACTTCAATGGCTTGGTTTTTCAGGTTTATTGGAAAGAAACCCAATGTATTGTTTACATCAATACCTCAGGAGATACGCTTGCTAAGCACGGCTATCGCAAGATTCCTGGAAAAGCGCCAATGATGGAGGCTTTGGCTGCAGCAACAATCTACGCAACAGAGTGGAATACTAGAGTTCCTTTTATTAACCCAATGTGTGGTTCAGGTACGTTGGCTATCGAAGCCGCTTTGATGGCTACCAAGCGATACCCAGGTCTTTTTAGAGACCATTATTCTTTTCAGCATATTTTGGGTTACGATGAGCAGGCTTTCCTTGCAAAGAAGAATAAGCTGGAAAGCAAAATCATGGAGCTACCTGATCTGAAGATTATCGCTTCTGACATTTCCCTTCAGGCAATTTCATTCGCACAGGAGAATGCTATCACGGCAGGAGTGGATCATATGATCGAATTCCAGGTTTGTGATTTTGCTGAAACAGAAATACCTGCGGGTCCACGCGGAGTGATCATGTTCAACCCAGAATATGGCGAAAGGCTAGGGGAGAACGATGAATTGGAAATTACTTACAAGAGAATGGGGGACTTCCTCAAACAGAAATGCGCAGGATATAGAGGGTATATCTTCACTGGAAATCTTGAGCTTGCTAAAAAAATCGGTTTAAAAGCGACTCGTAGAATAGAGTTTTGGAACGGTACCATTGATTGTCGCTTGTTGAAATACGATTTGTACGAGGGCAAAAAGGAAGAGTAATCTAATTTGGGATATGTGACTTCGGATTTCAGATTTGGTTACTACTCTATCCGAAATCCGAAATCAGCATTCCGAAATTATTGGTGTTCGTCTCTCAAGAGATCGTTCACTGTTTTTACAGGATTGAAAGTTATCAGCGGGACTTCCACAAAGATAGTATTCCATCCAGCCATAGAGCCATTCCATAGTCCTGGCAATTCCAATGCTTTGAGATCCTTACCACTTTTAGATTTCTCAGTGATAAACCCTGTCATCATATCACGGTACTTTAGTAGATCAAATGATTCCCCTTCATAATTTCTGGTAGCACACACCAAGTCAACCGGGTTGAAGTGGGTAGCAGCATTGAAATGTTCTTTTGATGAAGAATCATTTAAGTCGATCTGAGCAGTTTCCAGGATTTGAAGTGATTGTGATCCATCATCTTCTTTAACCCAGAAAGGTCCACCACCCGGTTCTCCGGTGTTTTTCACCATTCCGCACACTCGTATTGGGCGGTTGAGTTTAATTTTTAGAAAAGCTGCTTTTGCTTCTACTGATAGAGTAGAGAAATTCTCAGGAAGTTTTGCTCCTAGATCATTTATCGCAACTTGCTCCGCTTTAGCGACTGTTTCTTCAGTTTCTTCTTTATCTAGATCTCTTGTGGCTTCGAATACTTTTTCCTGTACTTCCAAAAGCAGACCACCTATTGCCATTTTGTAGTTTTTGGTTTCCTCTTTTAATCGATCTGGAACTACATTGTCAACATTTTTAATAAAGATCAGGTCAGCAGATACTTCATTTAGATTTTCCAGCAAAGCTCCATGACCAGCAGGTCGGAAAAGAATGCTTCCGTCTTCTTCTATGAAGGGAGTATTATCTGTATTTACCGCTATGGTATCTGTAGACTTCTTTTGTTGGGAGTAGCTAATATCAAAGTTGACTCCAAATTCTTTCTCTATTCCAGGTAGTATTTTTTCAATCTCCTTTTTGAATTTGGCAGTATGTTCCGGAGAAACGGTAAAATGGATTTTAACTAGTGATCCTGTTCCAATTGCATATTGCACACCTTCTATCAGGTGCTCGTATGCAGGCGTTCTTCTGCCGTTTTTGTAGCGATGGAATTTCAACAAACCTTTTGGTAAGTTGCCATATCCAAGTCCCTCATCCAACAGTAAAGCAGCCAAGATGCTTTTATAATTTTGTGTATCGATCGCCTGATATATACTGCTTTCCTGACTTTCCAGCTGCTCATCCAGGTCTTCGTAAAAAGCAAATTTCTCAATATGGTTCATGAACTTCTGGACAAAGACTGATTCACCTATGGCGCCGTTACCTTCCAAAAAAGCATATAGATCTTTGAACATTCGGGAAGCCGCACCACTTGCTGGTACGAATTTCAATACTTCTATTTTAGAAGCTTTTTCTGGATAAGTACTTAGGAAATGTCTCAACTCCTTGTCGCTCAAAACTTTGATTCCATTGCCTGGGGTAGCAGGTGCGGTGATTTCTAGAAAAGGGAACCCATTTTCAAAATGCTGAATCTGTTGTGCTACAGTTTCAGGGTTCATTCCCTGAGACAAAATTTGGGATTTTAAAGGATTATCCATGAGTTAGTGGGTTCAATGTTAAAGTGTAAGATAATAGGCTTTGTTGCTTTCCTCAAGGCAAAAAGTAGATTTTTTTGCCTAGTTAGTTAAAATCAAGAATTTATGGATTCAGTGGGATTTTTTGATTTGGAACTTGATCATTTGCCGAGTTGGCACCTGTGCTAGAACAGAAAGTCCTTCTTCTGAAAACTGAAGGATTCTAGGATAGCCACCTGTGACTTGAGCATCTTTCATAAGTATAATCAATTTGCCACCAGAAGTAAGCTGAACTGTACCAGGAAAGACTGGAGCAGTAGCCATTTCAGGGAGCGTATTGGGAAGTAATTCTGACAATTGGACAGCCATTCTATTTTTGAGTTCAGAGATGGTAAACTGCATTGATTCAATGAGTTCCTGGCTTTTTTTGTTTAATAACTTCCATTCTGGTCCTGCAAACACTTCGATGACATTCTTCTGAGCCCAATTGAAATCCCATTTTACTTTTGAAGCGGTGTAAGAAGGATAATCTTGATTTGTAAAATATGGAATTTGATCTTCTTTTTTAGCAAATTGAGAACTGGTAATACCCGAATACCAACTCCTGGAATTCATGATTTTATCTGATTGAAAACCATTTTTGATTCCCAAATAGAGTACAGATCCGAGGTGAAATGCACCAATTTCCAATTGATCACTTTCACGGATTTCATAAATACCATCACTGGCAATTATACCTCCATTTAATTTGATAGCTGCTTTTGCGCCAGCCAAACAAATTAGGGTAGGTGAATCAAATTGAAGTTTAAGTCCAGGTTGACATATCTCCAGCACAGCATCTGAATCTTTGTTTTTCAACAAGTGATTCACCCATGCAAAGGATTTTGAATCTAAGGCTCCTGAAATAGGAACTCCATATTGAGCATAGCCAATTCTGCCTGTATCTTGGACAGATGTACCTGGCCCAGTTTTCAGGATTTTCAAGTAGCCAATATCCCTAATCATCTCAATTCCGGTTTTCGTGGATGCCTCGCTAATTGATCAAATTCCCGAATTGTAATTGGGGTGAATTCTATCCGTTCGCCAGCCGCTGCAAATACAGGAATGGGTAGTTTGGGATCGAAAAGAGAAATAGGGGTTTGTCCTATCAAATGCCAGCCTCCTGGACTGGAAGAAGGGTATATTCCCGTTTGTGATCCGCCAATCGCTACCGAACCAACCGGTACTTCCCGATCGGGAATACTTTTTCTAGCTGTATGCAATTCTGCCTTGAGCCCGTTCAAATACATGAAACCCGGTAAAAAACCGTAGAAATGAATTCTATAAAGTGGTTGGGTGTGTAATGAGATTACCTCTTCTTGATTTATGTTTTTAAGCTTTGCTAATGAACTAAGATCACGACCAGTGGCTAATGAGTAGCAAACAGGAATTTCCCAGATTTTTTCTGGTAGAGAACTTGAGATTTCTTCAGGATTTATGGAGTTCAACCAGTCTTCGAACACTGAGGAATTTAATGGATTGGAAAGTATAACAGCAAGGGTTTTGAAACCCAACCGGAGTTCTGTAATCTCTGAATCGAAGTCTTGCTGTAGATTTTTCTTGAACGTTAATTGGTATCGAAGCAACTCATCGGATGCAGCTGAATCCCACTCAAATTCACAAATCAGCGGAGAGATTTGCTTGAACCTAGGTTTCATGACCAGAATCTTTTTCGAATTATTGGCAAGAAATCGCAAATGCCTGGATTATCACCATGAAAGCAGATCGTGTCGGCTTTTATTTGGAGTTCTTTTCCTGTGTCAGAAAGAAGATGTCCATTCTCTAATAAAGTTTTGAGATGGGTAGAAATCTCAGCTTCTGTGGTCATGTGTGATCCAAACACAGATCTGGGCATCAATTGATAATTGTCCAAATATCGCCTATCACCGAAAACCTCTGTTCTAGCGTTTAATCCTTTCTGTATGATAAACTTTTCCAGTTGTGAATGAGGAGGAGCAAAAATTGGAGTATTGTGAAAATATGTAGCGATAAAATCGGTCAGACTATCCGCCAATTCTGAATTGGCAACTGCATCATTATAGAGCGCTCCGTGGAATTTGATATGATCCATAGGTAGCCCTACCTTTTCTGCGAGTTGCTCGAACTTCAAGATTTGAATTAATATTGATTTGTGTAGATCCTTATCAGAAATCTTCATTGTCTTGCGACCGAAATTTTTCTGATCTGGATAGGAGGGATGAGCACCTGCTTTTTTCTTGTGTTTCAGGGCTAGACTTATACTTTCACTTATAGAATTCTCATCTCCAAAGTGCCCTCCGCAAGCGATACTTGCTGAATCGATGAGAGGAAAGATTTGTATTTCGTTTGGCATGCCTTCACCTAAATCACAGTTTATTTCTGGCAGTTTCTTCATTGTAAGGGGAAAAATTGAATAAACTCTAAAATACAAAATGTCGCCTAAGGGCTATACTATTTTCTATAACTTATTGTAATACTTGATCAGCTCATTGAGTTGTTTGTAATCTAGCTTGCCTTTTGCCAGTTTGAGATGATGAATGATAGCGAGTGCTTTTTTCATTCGGCTTTCTGGACTTTTGACTTTGGTGACAGTATAGACCATCATCCGTTGTTTTCCGGGCGTGAGACTTTTAAAGTAGTTAGCTCCTTCCTCATCTTGGTCCATTAGTACTTGGAGTTCCTCAGGCATTTCGTGACCATATTCACTGTGATTCCGGTCAATTTTGATAGTAAAAGGGTTCTTTTCATCCAAATTGAATCGAGTTCGGAGTTCGTGATTGACCAAGACATACCAATAGTCTTTGGCCTTCATCAGCGCCATGTGAAATGGTCCTTCATCTTTTATCCAAATCAATACTCGTCGATGTTTATCATCCATCATTTGAGATGATATTTCATCTGAAATGGGAATGTGGTATTGCCAATGATTAAACTCGAACGCAGCCAATTTTCCTTGGAATGCTATCATCAGAAGTCTTTGGAAATAGTGATTTTTAAAGCGATTTCACCCTCTATCAGGGAAACTGGGAATTCTAATTTCTGATTATTTGCGACGTAATTACCCAGGTCCTGGATCTCACCAGTCAGCGTATTGATGCTTTCTACCTTAAAGGTATTGTGGCTTTTAGCTCCAATTGTAATTTGTGAAGTTGATTTTCCTGCATCAATCAAATAAACCAACCAACTCTCATTTCCGGTACTAAGGACATATCCTGTCATTCCAGGAGCAGCTACCAAAGCTGATTGATCAGGTTCGGTTTTTTTTAAATCCAGGGAATGAAGTGTCTCAGAAAGAATTTTTAGCTCATTTCTCAAGGCAATACTTCCACCTCCTGGCGCTTCATTGACTCCTGTTCCATCTTCCTTTCCTACAAAAAAGGAATAATCCAAACTATTGAAAAGTCCGCCTCCAGAAAGCATAAATACCCAAGCTTGTCTGCGGTAAACCATATCTTCTGAGCCTGCAAAACCTGACTCATCAAACCCAATCACTCTATTCCAATGATAATTCCATGTGGCAGATTCTGGCCAGTTGTAATGGAAATTCAGGATAGAAATATGCTTGGATACGGAAGCTATAGGAGCCTTGAAGTTGGAATAGTTCTGTGCGATTAGATGATTTTTTGGAAGATTAGCTTCTGCTGTAGCTATTGTTTCTGCGATTTCTTCTTGCCATTCCAGAGATTTTTCATCTGCCAGATCTACTTTGGCTTGCCAGTTTGGTCCATCAATCGCATAGGTATTGGCAATATTTAGAGCGGTATATGGTCGATCCGACCAAGGTTCATTTTGAATCTCGAAAAAGAAATTGTTGTAGCCATTCAGCTCGGTGACGAGCTTGGTGACATAGGATTTTTGGAGTGATAATAATTCTCCATTTTCTGTAGTATGGACTAATTTTCTATCCAATGTTCCCGTTTCACCTGCTCTGTTTTTTGGATTTTGAGGGTTCATTTCCCAGTGATCATCATTGTAGATGGAGGAGAAAAGTGTGACTTCTACGATGATGTCCAGTTGCTCAGCTAGCTTCATAAACTTACCTAACCGCTCAAAATAAGCTGGATTAGAGGAAGACCAGTCATACTTTATTTCGCCATTTTCAGCTTTGATTATCCATGGAACAATCACTTTACTCGCTTCAGGTGCCAGCGTATTATGTTTTATTGAAAAGCTTTTGGATGGGATTTCGAAATAGCTCCCCATAAAAATCCTCGTGTAGTTCATTCCTTCTTCATGCAGCGTGTGGAGATATGTTTCATAATCAAAATCCTGATTTAAAACTGCCCCATAATGTTCCGCTGATGTAATCAGAGCCAAAGGATTGCCCTTATATTCAAAATAGTGAGGGTTTGCCTCTAGTAATTTGATAGGGCCATTCTGGGCAAGGCCGAAGGTAAAAGTGCAGAATACAAAAAATAAGAGTCCAGAAATTTTCTTAATGCTCATTTGATAGGGCTTTGAGTGAGATTCAGTGAGAAGATTTTTAAGGTAAAAAAATCCCCTCAATTTCAGCGAAAGAGGGGATCAGAAATTACTTAATTATATAGCTCAGCCTGGAAGATTGAAAGTAATCAGGAAGGAAGTTCCTTTTCCTACATCACTTTTTACCCGAATGGAGCCACCGTGACTTAAAATAATATTTTGAGTATTGGTAAGTCCAAGTCCAGATCCAGTGGCTTTGCTGGTAAAGAAGGGTTCAAATAAGCGCTCTAGATTTTCCTTTGGAATTCCTTCCCCATTATCCTTGATCTCAATTCTACATTGATTTGCCTTAATGCTTGTTTTGAGCAGCAGCTTACCTGTTTTTTCAGGTATGGCTTCTATTGCATTTACGATTAGGTTCACCAAGGCAATTTTCACCTTTTCGCCATCTACCTGTATGTCGCAAATATCCGTTTGATATTGTTTTTGAATACTTATGCCTTTAAAGTCTATGCGGTCTTTGACATGCTCAAGAGCTTCATCTAGTAAGGTGTTGATCGAGTGACTTCGGGCATCCAATTCTGTAAATCGAGTGCTATCCAAAAGCTGTGTTACGAGATGGTTTATTCTATCACAATTTCTACGAATCACATCGATTAAGTCACCACTTTCAGCAAGTACGGACTCAGGCAGTTCCATATGCAGTTGATCTGCAGATAGTAGAATAGTAGTAAGAGGGTTTTTAACTTCATGTGCTAAAAGCCTTGCGATTCTACCAGTTGAGGAGAATTTTTTTAGGTTCAGTTCTTCCTCTTCTTTGGCTTTGATCGCACTGAGATCCTTGATCAAAACCTGAAAAATGCTTACGTCTTGCTTTACAATACTTACTAAACTATTGATCGTATGTCCATGATCCACTGTCATCAGAGCTTCCATGTCATAAATCTCCTGATTTTTAAAAAACAGGTCGTCTAGCTCTTGGCGGGAAGATTCTTCAATAAAAAGGTCTTTGAAAAAGAAGCTTTCTGCTGAGTTAGGATCAAAAGCTTTAGTTCCAAATTTCTTGAGAAATGCAGGATTAGCTTCAATAATTTCACCTTCATCATCCATCAAAAGGAAGGGATCACTTGCAAGCTCAAAAATTGATCGGAATTTGACCGCTGCGCTAGCCAGTGATTCTATCAATTGGGCATCGCGAATGGCATATCTCAGCGTTCTATCTAGGATATGCGCGTCGAATTCTCCTTTGACTAAGTAGTCGGATGTTCCAAGGGTAAGAGCCTCTCTATCGATGTCCCCAGTACTCATGCCGGTGAGCATGATGACTGGAGCATGCTTTCTGATAGATTTTATTTCGCGAATCAATTCTAGCCCAGTATCTTTTCCCAGCCTGTAATCAACCAGAAATACATCGAAGTTTTGATTAAGCTTAGGAATGGCTTCTTCGAGGCTAGTTGCACCTTCTAGTTCATAGGTAGTATCAGTTATCCTTTTTAGCAAAGTAGATACCAGAAAGAAATCATCCGGATCATCATCAACGTAGAGTATTCTTATAGTTTCTGTACTGATCATATTTTTTATCTATCCTGGTAACAACACTGTTTTTGACCAGTAATTTTCGATTTCTTCAGTGACTTTGACTAATTCTTCAAATGATCCTGGTTTGGTAATAAAGCTACTAGATCCCATTTTGTAGGTAGTCTGTATATCATCTACACTATTTGAGGTAGTGAAAATAATGACAGGGATGGATTTTAGCTCATCGATGCTTTTGATTTCAGCGAGTGCTTCTCTGCCATCTTTGCGTGGCATGTTGAGATCGAGAAGTATAATATCCGGCTTGGGATACTTTTCCAAATCATCATATGGAGGGGTTCGCTTTAAATACTTGAGAAGAGCTTCTCCATCTTCTACGCAAGTAACTTTTTCCTTTGGCAAAGTCCTTTCAAAGGCTTTTAGTATTAATAATTTATCATCTTCATCGTCTTCTGCGACTAGGATTTGAATGGGTTTCTCGAAAGACATGAGCATATAGTCTGTGACGAACAGAGGTTAAATTGTACTCATAAGATAAGCACGATTTTGGAAATTAAATACTTTAGAAATATGATGGGATATACAGCATTTAAGGCTTTATATACGGCAAAATTATATTGAAAACTGAGCCCTTTCCTACACTGCTTTCTGCAAATATTACGCCTCCATTTTTCTCTATTATTTTCTTGGTGATGGATAGACCAATTCCCGTGCCCTCATATTCTTTCTTTCCATGTAATCTTTGAAATATGGAAAATATTCTGTCCACATGCGTTTTTTCGAACCCAATTCCATTGTCACTAACCTTGATTAAGTAGTAGTTTGCACTGCTGTCTAAGTTAGGATAGCTATTAATTAGTTCTTCACTTGCTTGTTCAGAAGTGATTGAGATTTCTGGATTGACAGATGGTTTAGAGAATTTGAGGGAGTTAGAAATTAGATTTTGAAACACCTGTCTATACTCCGTCTCAGAGCCTATTACTTTCGGTAATTTACCGACAGCTATTTTAGCAGATTTATCTTGAATTGCGATTTCAAAATCTTCCAGCATTTCTGCGATGACTTTGGAAAGCTTTACTGATTTCACCTTTTCATTCTCGATTCTACCTGCCCGGCTGTATTCCAAAAGATCTGTGATCAATCGCCTCATCCTAACTGCTGCAGCTGTAATCCTGCTTAGATATAGGTCACCTTCTCCTTCTAATTTGCCATCGTATTGCTCTTTTAATAGATCAGAAAATGCTGTGATCTTGCGTAGAGGTTCCTGCAAATCATGGGAAGCTACATAAGCGAATTGCTCAAGCTCCTTATTTGAATCATCAAGCAGTTTGATCTGGTCTCTTAGCTTTTGCTGAAATAACGTGATCTCCTTATTAGCTGCGAGTTGCGCTTTATTGAATTGATAAATGGAGAAAAATGTCATTAAACCAATGGTAATAGAGAAAATTGAGATGAGCCCTACTATAAAAGGGAGCGCATATATATTATTAATCAGACTTTGGTTTTTTTGCTGAAAGAGACCGTTTTCCACATCATTGATCCGCAAAACCACGTCTTTAATTAACGTATATCCGCTCAGAGCATTATTGATCTTATTGGGATCCAGGAAGCCTACTAAGTCACCATGCTCTTTCATATACTCGATTGAAGCTTCAAAAGTCCTCACTCTTGAATTGATCAGTCCCCTTAGTTCCTCTATATTATTTTGTTGGAGTGTGTTATCTATAGTCAATGCCTGTAGCTGTATCAGAAGCAACTCCGCATTCACATTTGATTGATTATAGTTGGTTAAAAATTCTTCATTAGAAGTCAGCACATATCCTCTGATATTGGTTTCTCTTTCCAAAATACTTGAATACAATTCATCCGTGCGTTGAAGTACATCAGAGGTGTGCATCACACCATCTGTATAGTATTCTATCCTACCAGCCGTCCAATAGGAGACTCCGCTTCCAATGACAATTAAGATCAGTGTTACTATGGAGTAAATTTTGACTTGTCTGATAGATGGGTTTTGTTCGTTTTTCATTTGGTATTTCCCTAAATGGGGGAATTTATTGCCCGATAAGATTCGTCTTCTACTTTCTTTTTTGTTCAATTATAGCTCTTTAAGCCCTAATTTACTCATTTAAGCTTGTTTTGTGTAAGATTCCCATTTAAGGCACACCTGTTGAACTAGTAGATATGAAATAATCATACAACCTAAACACCAAAACTATGAGTTCTTTATTGTATTTCATCGCAGTTATTCTTCTGATCGGCTGGCTAGTCGGAGTATTTGCTTACAGTGCAGGAGGATTGATCCATGTATTATTAGTATTAGCTATTGTTGCTGTGCTGTTCAGATTGATTTCAGGTCGATCCCTATAGCCTAGAGCAAATTAGCTACTTGATTTTGTAATCAAGGAAATTTGAAATGTTTAACCAACGAAACCATGAATTTTACTGAAATAAAAGGAAACTGGAACGTCCTCAAAGGTAAACTGAAACAGCAATATGGTGATCTTACAGATGATGATTTAACTTTTGCTGAAGGAAAAGAAGATGAACTTTGGGGCCGTTTGCAGAAGAAAATCGGTAAGTCTAAAGAGGAAATCATCGACGAGATCAAAAAAATCTGACTATCAATAACAACCACAACTACAACACTATGAATAAATCAACAATAAATAAGACCCTTTGGCTTAGCGGATTAGTAACAGGCGCTATGGTAGGAGCATACCTTTATAAAAACAAGGAAGAATTTGGTCCTCAAAAAGAAAAGCTAAATAGTCTATTGGGAGACTTTCAGTCCATCCTAGGAGATCTGAAAAATAAGATACTGGAGGCCAAAACTGACGGCTTGGAAGCTACGAAGACAGCACTTCAGTCAGCAAAAGATAAAGTGGAAAAAGTTAAATGAAATAGGTTTAGAACGTGAAAAGGTGTGGCCTTTAGTCGCACCTTTTTTATAATTTAATCCTTTAATAATTAGATATAGTACCCAATTGACAGAATGAATGTGCCCGAGTTCGAAGAGAGTAGAAGATTATGTGATGAAAAATAAGCTAATCTTAGTTATAGATGATGAGCCGGAAATTAGATCTTTACTATCCAGGTTTCTGGGTAGAAAGGGATTTTCGGTGATTTCTGCTGGAACACTCCAAGAAGGAAGAAAATTGTTTAATCAATCTAAGCCACAGCTAGTTTTCTTGGATGTTAACTTACCTGACGGAAATGGGTTACAGGAACTGAAGCATATCAATTTGGGTAAAACTCAGGCCAAAGTAATAATGATGAGTGCCTTCGATCACAAAGAAATAAAAATGGAAGCAATTCAATATGGAGCGTTAGACTTCCTCAGTAAACCATTCAACATTGCGCGATTGGACCAGGTGGTTCAGAGCCAATTAATCAATTCAAATAACGCAAAGTAAAATCATGGCTAAGATTCTCGTAATTGATGATAACATAGATATCTGTCAACTTTTGGAACGATTTCTCACCAAGAAGGGCTACGATGTTGAGACTACAATTTCAGGAAAGAATGGATTAGATATGGTCAAAAAGACTTTTTTCGATCTTATTTTCTGTGATTTTAAATTACGTGACATGGAGGGTAGAGACGTGCTGATGAAAGTACGAGAGATCTCTCCTGGAACCCAAGTGGCAATTATTACAGGTTATGCAGATGTGAAAATCGCAGTGGAAGTAATCAAAAATGGCGCATTTGATTATGTCACCAAGCCTTTGATTCCAGATGAGATTATTAACCTCATCGAGCGGGCTCTTGCGGCCTCAAAAGCTAATAAATCTAATACGCAAACCTTCACCAAAGCTACTCAGCTGAAAAAGGAATCAGAAGCTAAAAGCCAGAAATCTGATTCCAAGTTTCTGAAAGGTACTGGAGCAGAATCAAAAAAATTATATAAGGAAGTTGCTTTAGTAGCACCTACTAGCCTAAGCGTCGTGATCTACGGAGAAAGCGGTGCAGGTAAGGAAAATATTGCACGTACAATTCACGATCAAAGTGAGCGTGCCGGTAAGCCTTTTATCGCAGTCGATTGTGGTGCGATGACCAAGGAGCTTGCAGGAAGTGAACTATGGGGTCACGAAAAAGGCTCATTTACAGGAGCTTTAGCTGAGAAACCAGGGCAGTTTGAGTTGGCAGATGGAGGTACTATATTTTTGGATGAGATCTCGAATCTTTCTTATGAAACACAAGTAGGTCTACTTAGACTGGTTCAGGAGCGTAAACTTAGAAGAATAGGTGGGACAAAGGATAAGTCTATCGATGTGAGAATTCTTGTCGCTTCTAATGAAGATCTTAGAAAAGCTGTGTCAGCGGGTAAATTCCGAGAAGATCTATATTTTAGATTCAATGAATTTAGCATTACTGTACCTCCATTGAGAAATAGAAAGGCAGATATAGAAGCATTCGCCTACCATTTCTTAGAGCTGTCAAATGCAGAATTGAATAAGAAAGTCTTTGGTTTTGAAGAGCAGGTGATGGATGTACTGAAAGAATATCCGTGGCCAGGTAACCTACGTGAGATGTTAAATGTCATTCGTAGAGCTACACTTTTGACTGATGGAGGTAAAATGTCAGTTTCTGCCCTTCCTCCTGAGATTGTTTATTCTCAGAAATTTAATTTCTCTGACTCAGATTCAGATAAAAATGATAATAAGGCTTCTAAAATGCCTTTAAATCTTAAAGATGCTGCGGCTGAAGCGGAAGCGGAGGTTTTGAAAAAAGTTCTTGAAGAAGTCAAATACAATAGAACTCAAGCAGCAAAGCAATTAGGAATAGATCGCAAAACGCTCTTCAATAAAATGAAGCAATACGATTTGTAAGAAAAGTTGAATACCTAACCCGGATTTTGTTCCGGGTTTTTTTTTGTCCAAATCAAATTAACCTGCGGCGCAAAATAGTTTGAGATTGATAAATTTTGTTTTTTTCTGAAGTACTACCTGCCACATAACTTGTTCAAAAATGTATAAAATCTTCAACGAATTGGGGATTTTTTTTCATACTATTTTTTACTTCAAATAGCTTATAAAAGATGGGGCTTAGTTTTTATTCTCCCTATAATAAAATATCCCAAAGAGTATATTGTACAGCGTTTTACTACACTAATTCCTTTTGAATTGCCTTTCATGGCATGCCTGTTGGATGTATAGCTGTAGAATTTTAAATCTTAAAATACACCACATATGACTACCACTAAAGCAACACTTGCAAACCATTTGAAACTGGATACTAAAGCAATGAAGAATGTATCAGACAAGCTGAATGATTTGCTTTCTGATTATCACATTTTTTATCAAAATGTTAGAGGATTCCATTGGAATGTGAAAGGCGAAAATTTCTTTGACCTTCACGTAAAGTTCGAAGAACTGTATACTCAGCTGTATGAAAATATAGATGAGATGGCGGAAAGAATTGTAACGATTGGATTTAAGCCTTTGCATGCGTATTCAGACTATTTAAAAAATACGATTCATAAGGAAATCACTGATGTCTCTGACGGAGATGAATGCGTGAAGCACGTAATTGATGGATTGGGGATTTTAGCCCAATCACATAGAAAAGCAGCTAAAGCTGCAGAGGAAGCTGATGATATTGCCACTGCAGATATGCTAACCAAATTCGTAGGCGATATCGAGAAAAGAATGTGGATGTTCACCATGTTCTCCAAGTAATCCCAAAGAAAACTAAACCGACAAAACCACAGTGAGAGCTGTGGTTTTTTTGTTTAAGAGAAAAAGCGGCAGTGTTTAGACTGCCGCTTTAAAAAATAGCTTGAAAAGCTTCATGGATAACAAAATTCTATACTAAGCTAAAGCTTTTTCACAAAATTCAACACACTTCTGAACTTCTTTTACAGGATCAGATCCTTCAGGTACCTGGTATTCTAACTCAATGGTTGCCGGGAACTTATACTTGTTTTTTGAGATCAAATTTAGAAGTTCAGGGATTGGGGTGTCACCAGTTCCCCAAGCCAAATTTCCTTTACCATTTGCTGGAGTTTGACGATCCTTAGTGTGCATGCTGAGTATGCGGCTATGTTGCTTTTCGATCAGTGGAATAAGGTCTGTATTTCCAGCTGCGATGTAGTGACCTGCATCTAGGTTTAGCGCATTTCTTTTGCTTTGATCGAGTGCAGTGTCCCAGAATGTAAACGTTTCTTGCTCATGTCCATGATAGCCTACAGACATCTTATATTTTTCTCCCAACTTCCCTAGGCGAAGCGTATGCGCATCGTTTGATGGATGTTCCAGCGTGACGTGTGTGGCGCCAAGAGCTTTGGCAGCTGTCATTCCGTAAGCAATTTCTTCGTCTGTAGCATTCATTCCAAAGGCATTTGGCTTGAATGCATAGATGCTAACTCCCGCGTCATTATACATTTTGCGCATTTTCTCAAAAGGAGCAGTACCAACTTTACTTCTCCATGCAGCAGCTTCTTTTCCGTATGCTTCGGATTGAGCAGTTAAATCTGCCAGTTTAGCTTTCTCCTCAGTTGTGAGTTCTTCGCCTTTTCTTTGTTTTGACATGAGCGGGTACATTTCCCGCATATTGACAGGGTTTACAGGTTTTCCGGCAAAAGATTCAGCGGGATCACCCATGAGCTCGATTGCGGATAGACCTGAGTCTAGTACATATTGAAGTGTTGCTTCAGCGCTCTGATCTGGCATGGATCTGAAGGAGTAGGTGATACAGCCGATTTGCACACCATTAATTAGTGAATTTGGCTTATTAAGCGACTTGATGAGCGCAGGAGCGCCTTGTAGCCAAGACGGTGCTAATGCAAGTCCGCCCACACCAAGTGCTGATTTTATGAGAAATTCTCTTCTATTATTCATGGTCTTTTGGGTTTGAGTGTTGAGTTAAACTTCAAATTAGTATTTACTTTTTCTTTTTTGCTGAAAAGTTTACCCATAATTTTATTTCTGGGCTGATTGGTCATATACTCGTTTGAAAATGAGTACTGGATTAAAATATCACATATGAATTACACTGAAGGAAATATAGAGCAAAGAATAAGTAGGGGAGACTTCCTTAGTGAACTTCAATTTATCACCTCAAGAAGCGGAGGAGCTGGAGGTCAGAATGTTAATAAAGTGGAAACTAAGGTTCAGCTGAAGTTTGATATTCCAAATTCACGGCAGTTGAGTGAGGAGGAAAAGACTATGCTTCTGGAGAAGCTTCAAACAAAAACTGACCAGCAAGGAGTATTGCAGTTACAGTCTCAGGAAAAGCGCTCACAGATTCAAAATAAAGAGCTGGTGGTCAGGAAATTTGAGGATTCGCTGCGTAAAGCTTTTCATAAAAAGCGAATACGCAAAGCTACCAAACCTAAAAAAGGGGCTATTGAAAAGCGACTTAAAGCCAAGAAAAATCAAGCTCAAAAGAAAGCAAACCGTAGCTGGAAAGAGTAGGGAGTTACTCAGTCATTTCAGTGATTATTCACTTAGTGTTCTTTAATCAAAAGTGTATAAGTCCTAGTAGAGTCAGGGCTGTAGATTTGAATGGGAAAATTTCCAGTTGGCTTAAAGACTCGCAGATGATAATTGGTAGCTGTATTGAGAATAATGCCAAGATTATCTTGATTAAGATTGAGGGAAGTTTCGCCCATATCAGGATAACTAATCTCATCCAGTGAATCCTGTTTTCCTATGTAGGTCGTATCGTTTAATAGTATTTCAGCGGGTAAAGAGTTTTTAATATGTATACCCTTCTGACTGTCTCCCGTAGTAGGGTGGGTGAAAACCAAGTCGTATTTTTTAGAACTTACTGATTGTGAAAATGCAGACAGACAGGTAGCAATCGACAAAAGTGTGATTAAAAGTATCTTTTTCATAGTAAATCTTTAAAGTTTAAAAACTCTCTCCATTGAATTTCAATGGTTTGTGATAGAATACGAACGACTGATAAGTTAGGTTTTAATTTTTAATTGAAACCTATTTCGATGCCTTATTGCTCATTTTTTGAGAAATAGTCCTTGTTAATACGTATGATTGGCTTGATAAATTAAAAAGTGTAGTGGCTTGCTCAGCTCTGATTATAGATGAATTAGCTTGTTTCAAAAAGAATAGTTTCTACCGTATTTCCTTTTCCAACAATAATTATATCAGCGAGGTCTATGAACAGACCATGGCAAACTAGACCTACAATCCCATTAAGCGAATGGGAGAGGGACTTGGGATCTTGTATATGACCAAAATCAGCATCCAAGATCCAATTACCCTGATCCGTCACAAAAGTTTTGTCTTCTTTCTGACGAAGGCTACTCGTTCCTCCCAATTCCCTGACTTGATTCATTACATAATTGCAAGCAAATGGGATTACTTCTATTGGTAATTTAAATACCAAGCCAAGCTGTGCTACTGGTTTACTGGAATCAGCGACAATGATTTGCTTTCGTGTCATGGAAGCAACGATCTTTTCTCGCAGCAGTGCCCCTCCGCCACCTTTGATGAGCACCATCTCATCATTGAACTCATCCGCTCCATCTATGGTGACATCAATGTAATCCACGCTGTTGCTATCGATGATGGGGATATGAAACGACTCTGCGAGTACTTGAGTTTTCTTGGAAGTAGGAATAGCTTTTATCTGTAAACCATTCTGCACAAGCTTGCCGATTTCACGGATGGCGTAATTGGCAGTGGATCCAGAGCCAAGTCCTATCACTTGCTGATTTTGGATGTAGGTGACAGCTTTTATTGCTGCCAATTGCTTCTCTTTATCTTTTGCTAATGATGAAGTTTCCATAGTAGACTTTAAATGGGGTTCAGATTACAACCAAGTTGAAATGACCACTTTGTTTTGGAAATAAAAATAGAATTGCCCAAGAGATTCACAACACTTTAAATCTACAACCTTTAACTTTTCAACTCAATGCTACCTCAAGCTCTCAAGGACCAACCTCACCAACTCATTCTTATCTCCACCAGGAATCCATCTGGCGACGATTACTAAGTCATTTTCCTGATCTACATAGATCATATTAGTGCCTGCTCCAATATGAGAGAAGGCTGTAGTAGGTGCAGCTGGAATATCTTTTTGATCATAGTTCAGGAAGTAATTCATAAATCCATATCCCTGATTTGCTGGGGTAGGAGTTTTGGATTTTTCGATCCAGGAAGTGGGGATCAGTTGCTTTCCATCCCATTGTCCATTATTCAAAGTCAGGTAACCAAACCTCGCCTGATCCCAGGCAGAAAGCATCATGCCACCTCCCCAGTGCGAACCACCACTGACGGACTGCATGATCTGTCCATCGATGATCACAAAGGAATTTTCATAGCCAGTCCATCTCCATGTATCGCTGGCACCAATGGGATCCATGATTTTCTCTTTAAGCACGGAAGGAAGTGGCTTTCTCCAGATATTCATTAGAGCAAGAGCAAGCACATTTACGCGGGTGTCATTGTATTCATATACTGAGCCCGGAGCATTTTGTGGTCTTGCACGTTTTTCTTTGGCACCCTCTCTTGGTCTATCTGCCCAGTCAGGTTTTCCCCAGAGTGATCCTTCCCAGTCAGAAGTCTGACGAAGAAGATGATCCCAAGTAATAGTTCTGTTATGCGGCGTGTCGAAGAGTTCGAAAGTATCATCCTGGTCAAAGTGATCCGCTTTGTTGATGCTGAGTTTGCTAGGATCATACGGATAGATAGGAGCCATGTAGGGATAAACAAGATCCTTTTCGTCACCAATTAAACCTGCTTCTACTGCCAATCCAGCTGTGGTGGAAAGGAAACTCTTTGCTACTGAGAATGTCAAGTCCACACGATCGGGTTCTCCCCACTGAGCAACGACATAACCCTTGTAAATAATCAACCCAGAAGCAGGACCGCGGGTTTTCATTGGTCCTACGGGATATCCGAAGGGTTCACGTCCAAATCCACCCTCGTAGTGCGCAATCTTCAGATTAGGATCTTCCTGACTCTCATGTGCGATAGCAAAGTCGATGGCTGCTTTAAGTTTTGATGCATTCAGCCCCATAGATTCGGGACTTTTACTTTCCCACTTATTCTTTTCTGGGAAATAGGTTTGAGCTGAAAGGGTAGAGGAAAGTGCGAAAATAAATAGGGCGGCGAAAAGTGGTTTTTTCATGATGTGATTTTAGTCAAAATAAATTTGCTAGTAAAGCCAATGATCAAGATGTCAAGCAATAGCAGAAGGAAGGCTATTGCTTTTTCTGGGTAAATGAAACACAGATAATAGCTTTTTCACTAAGTCTCAAATTCATAAAAGATCAAAAAGTCTTTAGGGTTGTTACAAGTGAAAGACTAGGTTGGTAGTTACTATTGATCTCGAAAAAGCTGGCTTTTATCTCTTGTTTTGGGAATTATTGCTGGTATTTGTTTGGATGAATACGAAGGAGGCTGTGGATTTCTTTTAGCTTATGTGCTCTAGGCGCTATTGAATAAATTTCCTAAGGAAAGGAATTATTAAATTGGTAGCAATGAATCAAAAGTGCCTACAATACATTTTAAAATAACTATTTCAATTATCGTCTTAAAGAGATTGAAGTTTTACATTTCGAAAACGGACCTCTCCAGTTCCCATGGCTTGAAGAGCAATATAACCTTCTGCTAGGCTTTTATCTTTTAAGTCTGCTGTCAGTACATTGTTTATCCAAGCTTGAATATGATCTCCCTGAATTTGAATTTTATAGGTATTCCATTTGTCAGTTGTCTCCACATAGTTGAGTGGTACTGCTTTATTTACAATTGCCCCAGTCCGAAATTCTTGATTTGTGTGTAGATCCCAGATATTGATTTCGTAGCATTCTGTAAAGCTTAATTTCTTGTTTTGACAGCGAATAAAAATCCCTGAATTGATAGTAATATCTGGTTTGAATTCTAATTCGAGGATAAAATCAGTGTACTTATCTTTAGTAATTACAAATCCTGCGCTGTCCTTTACAACTCCTACTAATTCATTTTGATCAAATTCCCATATAGCTCCGCCGAAAATTTCCCATCCGTCAAAGTTTTCGTCCAACATTTCCGTTTTTTGGTGGCAAGATGATAAGCAGAGTAAGGTCGAGATTAAGACCAAAAGGGTAGAAAAAGGTTCAAAATATATTTTTTGATTTTGGGTTTTTCGAAACATAAATAGGAATATAAGTTTGAGCTGTGAAGATTATAAATTGATAACCTAAAAATAGGTCAGAGAGTAATAGTTATTTCAAGACCTCATTTTAGTCAAAATAAATTTGTTTTAAAGCATTTGACCAAGATACCAAACAAAACAAATAGGAATGGGTTAACTTTTTGTAGTTAAATAGAAAACATAATATGTGTAACCTCATAGCTGCACATAGCCAAATAATGACAGGTTGTGACATTAAGTTGCTGGGTCAGATTAGTGGATTCATGCTCATGCATAAGATTAGAGTTTATATAGGTAAGAGATATGCACTATACACACTTTCAGATATGGTTGAATACGATGATTGCTTTGTTACCGTGGCTACCAAAAGGGCAGAATCGGTAAGTTGAAAAGAGGTAAAGGAAGCCAGCGGAAAGCATCAGTGGCAGTGGCTGCTGAATCCGTTCCGGTTGAAAACCCAGAGACCGGGAAATCCGGGAAAGTCTGCGGCTACT
>Ga0123337_10000687_pt1 | contig 52350 bp, 44 predicted proteins | sample frozenSSSSmetaG_FD_89792 | JGI IMG/M metagenome (GOLD analysis project Ga0123337, IMG submission 89792) | Glacier valley bacterial and archeal communities from Borup Fiord, Nunavut, Canada, to study Microbial Dark Matter (Phase II) -... | ecosystem: Environmental > Aquatic > Freshwater > Ice >... | reverse complement strand
GTTAAAGCTTGGTAACCTTAAGATAAACAAAAACCCCGAAATATCCCAGCAATGGGCATTTTCGGGGTTAATTTTTGTCACAAAAAACTAAAAGCCAAATAGTTAGGGATTGTTTTGTTACCCGAATTAATGAAAAATCAAAAAGGTTTGCCTGTACCGATAGACTCGGAATGGCAAACCTTTATTTTGTTTACGAGTCGCTTACCAGCGAACGGCTTTAAATTTCCATCCGGGGACCACTTTCTGCATTTCAATTTCGTCATCTCTTTTGGTCAATCCGCAGTCCAGGTAGTTTTGATGCAACACTTTTAAAGCTTCGCGATCCAGTTCTACGCCAAGCCCAGGGCCGGTAGGTACCGCAACTGAGCCATTTTCAAATTTCATTCGGCCTCCGACGATAATTTCATCAGATTGCCATGGATAGTGCGTGTCAAGTGCATACGGAACCTGCGGAAGAGCCCCGCCCAAGTGAACCATGGCGGCAAGCGAGATTCCAAGATGACTATTGGAATGCATGGACAACCCACGCCCGAAAGTTTCGCAGATTCCCGAAAGTGTGATCGATGCGCGTAAACCACCCCAGAAATGGTGGTCACTTAGTATGATATCTTCGGAACCTAATTGGATACTGCGCGGAATGTCTCCAAATGATGTGGTGCACATATTGGTCGCAAATGGAATATTAAGCTCCTTGCGCACCTTCGCCATGTTTTCCTGACCACGAACCGGGTCTTCCAGATATTCCAGAATGTGCTCCATTTCGCGACCATACTTGATGGCGGTTTCTACTTCCCAAATTGCGTTGGGGTCGATTCTTATGGGCACATCAGGCCCAAAAGCCTCCCTTAGGGCAAACATGGAATCCACTTCTATTCGGGGCTCAAAAGCGCCGCCTTTCAGTTTAATAGATTGAAAACCGAACTCCTTACACATGGCTTTTGCCTGAGCGACGATACCGGACGGATCCAATGCGGCAGCCTGTCTGCCTGCAGCCCAACCTGTTGCGTTAGGGTCTGTGCCAAATTCAAGTTTTCCGCCGGCACCTTCGTATTTATAAAACAAATAAGCGGCAAACGGAACATGGTCCCGCATTTTGCCTCCCAGTAAATCCACCACAGGACGATTTGTAACCTTGCCTATTATATCAAGACAGGCCACTTCCACTGCGCTGAAAATATGCACGAGTTTACGCTGATCCCACGGCGCGTCTCCCCTTTGAGCAGCTGTTTCAGTGCCAAAATGATTGGTGAGTACTTGCCTGATCTCGTTCAGTTGGAACACATCTTTGCCTATGAGCAGATCCCGCGACAGCGCAAGTGCTTCATCAATGCTGCTATTTCCCGGAATTTCACTTATGCCCGAAATGCCATCGTCCGTCACAAGTTCGACGATGGTTCTCAACGCATACGGAGCGTGAAGGCCCGCTGCGTTGAGTAATGGAGGATCAACAATCGCAATGGGCGTAATATGAATGTCTTTAATGCGCGGTCCAGGCATGTAATATTTAGATTTTTAAAAATAAAACAATTAAAATGATAGCGATAGCCAGATCTTGAATTCTGTTCAAAGCTAACAGCTAAAAGCCAATAGCTAAAAGCTATCTCATTATGCCTTCACTTCATCGCCAACAGCCTGCAAAAGCGCTTTGATATAGCCGTATGAAAATGAAAATGCTTGTGGCGATGCTTCATGGTCGGCGTGATGCGGAACGTGGTCGGGCATCACCATGCCTTCGAAGCCAACATCGCGCAGTGCTCTCACCACATGAAGGAAATTCATATCCCCGTTGTCCGGGTATACCTCCTGGAAATTATTCCAGCCACCTTTGATATTTCGCAAATGGATATTGAAAATCTGTTTCCGCTCGCCGACCCATTTTATGATCGGCAATATTTCCGTTTTTGGGTCTTTCAAACCTTCAGCAATGGAACCAATACAGAAATTGAAACCATGATATTCGCTTTTATAAAGCTGAGCAAAGCGCTTGATTCCAGCAAATACGTCAGGGCTGTTCCATCTCGTTATGCCCCTGTAGCCTACTGGGGTGGGTGGGTCGGCAATGTGGTTCGCCAACTTGACCTTGTACTCTTTAGCTACCGGCAGGCATCTGTCCAGAAGATAAGTGATACGTTCAAACATGGCGTCGATTGAAACATCTCCGGCAATGGTTTTAGGGTCGTTACGTTTCAATGCTTCTTCGTAATTCCAGGTGCTGTAAAGCGCGTTGCCTCGTTTTGGATCTTTTGTTTGTCCGGTACGCAAAACGGGGAGGATGGTCGTGTTGTAATTCAGGACACGGATACCAGTTTTACCTGCGACTTCGATCATTTGCTGCAACATTTCTATTTCCCTGTCACGCTCCGGGCTTTTGCCAAGCATCACGTTGGGATATTCTGCCTTATCGATTCCCGAGGAAGCCAAGGGCCAGTGATATGCATCCAGACTAATTCCATACTTCTCGCAAGCTTCCCTTTTTTTCAACGAATCTTCTAAATCCCAACCTTTTCCCGGGATGGTTTTCGGGGCACCACCGTCCAGATTATAAACACCGTGTCGGGCTTTGAATTCCAGATTTTCGATGGTCGTTCCACCGGATTGACAGCCTACTTTCATCAGGACTTTTTTCGGTTCAACAATCGCTTCTGCTTTTGCAGGCTCATGCCCAAGCGTAGCTGCTCCCACAGAGCCAGCCGCAAGGACTTTAATGAAGTTTTGTCTTTTCATAAGAAATCTGAAGTTTAGCGGTTTGGAAGACGTTTGAAAGAGTTTTAAAGTTTGAAGAAGTTTGAAGGGGTTTATGGAGTTTGGAAGTTTGAACAAGTTTGAAGGAGTTTTAGAGTTTAAAGAAGTTTGAGAGTTTTGGGTTTCAAAACGATTAATTTTTAAACTATTTTTCCAACCCCTTAAACTTTTTTAAACTACTTTAATAGTTGTAGAGTTTGAAGAAGTTTGAGAGTTTGAAAATGTTTAAACAGTTTCAAACTATTTAGACTTTCAAACCCTTCACTCTAAATTTGTTAGGTCAAGACCCTTCTCCACCGCGAGGAAAAGTGCGCTGTGGTCGAGCTCTGCATTTCCTTGTGCGATGGCTTTGTCCATTTGCGCAGCAACCTGAGCCGTCCCGCCGAGCGTCAGGGAAAATTCCTTTCCCGTTTGTAAGGCGATATTCATATCCTTTTTGTGAAGCTTGATTTTAAAACCGGGCTTGAAATTCTTGTCAATCATCCTTTTTCCGTGCAGATCCAGAATCCTGCTTTGGGCAAAACCACCGAGCAGGACTTCTCTCATCTTTTCAAGATCGACGCCCGCTTTCTCAGCTAACGTAAATGCTTCCGCAACGGCCTGGATGGTCATGCCGACGATCATTTGATTACAAGCTTTGGTGGTCTGCCCTGCACCTGGTTCTCCAATGTGAACGATGTTTTTACCCATCGCCTGAAAAGCCGGGAGAGCTCTTTGGAAAGCAGACTCTTCTCCACCGATCATAATGGATAACGACGCCGATTCAGCACCCACTTGTCCGCCAGATACGGGGGCGTCCAGGGCCTGTACGTCTTTTTTCTTTAATTCAGCGTAAAGATTTCTTGCCGTAGCAGGGGCTATCGTAGACATATCGATGAAGAGCGCTCCTTCTTTAATTGCCTCCAAAACCCCTCCTGACCCCAACACAACTTCTTCCACTTGCGGTGAGTCAGGTAGCATGGTGATGATGATGTCGCTGTCGGCAGCGAGAGATTTAATATCAGAAAAAGCCAGTGCACCTTCTTTTTTTAGTTCTTCGGACGCGCTGCTGCTTTCAAGAATTGAAACCGCAAAGCCTGCCTTTAATAAATTGATTGCCATGGGTTTTCCCATTATGCCCAGGCCGATAAATCCTATTTTGTCCATACTGAAATTTCTGTTCTGATTGAATTTGATTCTGATGATAATTTGAAACAAGGTTGATTAAACCAAAGGAAATAACCTGGCTGCTACCATCAGGACGAGTAATCCCACGGTTCCCATGACGACGAGCATCGGGGAAAAGGTTTTTAATGCTTCGCGTTCGGTGAGGTTACTGATTTTTACAATGATCCAGAAGCCAGCATCATTCATCCAGGGAACCAGTTTTGAGCCACAACCAATGGCCAGTCCCAGATACAAAGGGTGAAATTCAAGATGTGTGCTGGTTGCCATTCCGGAAAGAATCCCGGATGCTGTAATCAATGCCACCGTTGCAGAACCCTGTGCGGTGCGTACAACCGCGCTGATTACAAAGGCCAGCGGAATGAGTGCCATTTGGTAATCCTGCGTCATCGCTCCGATCCTTGCACTGATTCCGGTCTGTTGAATGATTCCGCCAAAAGCACCACCGGCAGCAGTGATGAGAATAATCCCCCCGCCACTCATCAGAGCAGCCTGTACGAAAGATGACATGCCTTCCTTGCTTCCTTTTTTTTGCGTTGCCAGCATCACAAGTGCGATCACCCCTCCCGTAATCAAGGCTATATTTTTGTCTCCAAATAATTCCACAAACGATATCAGGCCACTGACAATTGGAGAACCTGAGGCACCTTTTCCGCCATCAAAGATGGAATCCAGAATATTATCTGCACAGATGAACAGAAGCGGGAACGAAACCGGGAGCAATGAAAGCCACAAAGGAGGAAGCTGTGAATCCTCTCTGGCCGAAAGCGATTTGATATCTTCCAGTCGTGCATCCAGCGAGTCGCGTAGCACAACCGGCCATTTTTTATTGGCCCAGACAGCAAAGAAATACCCCGCTGTGATCGTTACAAGTCCGAGCATTGTGCCACCCGCCATCATCATACCAATCGGGATATTCATTTCGCCGATGAGAAATAGGGGACCGGGAGCGGGAGGTACAAATGAATTGGCCATCGCAGCACCGCCCGTGATCACAAGTATCAGCAGCAGATAGTTTTTCCCGATCCGCATGCTAACTGCTTTTGCCAAAGGGATCATCAGGAAAATGACGATGTCGAAAAAAACCGGTATACCCAGAAAGAAGCTACTGATCAAAAATGCCAGTGGTGCATTATTGATCCCGGTTACTCTGAGCATTGCGCGCACAATTCGTTCGGCGGCACCACTTTCCAGCATGCATTTTCCGATGATCGCCGCCATAGCAATGAGTATGCCGATTTTTCCGCAAGTACTGCCAAATTCAAAGGCGATCCTTTCTCCAATACTTTTATTGGCCATTGCCTTCGCTGCTGCCTCTGTTGCTCCTTTCCCGATTGCAAACTGCTCAATGGCTGCTTCTGGTGTCATGATGGCAACCACAAAAGCTGCAAGCAACAGCGCGAGAAACGGATGCAATTGAAGCGCAATGATTCCGCCAACGACAATGATGACGCCGACGAGCAATATGAAAAGCGGATCGCTGAAAAATAGAGGGAATGTCATGAAGGATCTGATTTTGAGGTGGTGCGGAAAACGTTAAGGGTTTTGGCAAGATTGCGTGCGCCTTCTGCGACGAAAGTAGCATCGGAGCCGCAGGCAATGAACCGGATACCCAAATCATGATATCCCTGATATTCGGCTGTATTGAAGAATAAAATCCCGGTTGATTTCCCAGCTTTGTGCGCTGCGTTAACCGTTTCTTTCACCGCCTCTTTGAACCGCGGATGGTCGAATTGTCCAAAGATGCCAAGTTCCATCGAAAGGTCGGCTGGTCCGATGAAGAGTACATCCACCCCTTCAATCCCTGCCACTTTGTCCAGATGATCTAGTACTTCCACCGTTTCGATCTGAGCGATTCCAAGCACATTTTCTTTGGCATCCTGATAATATTGGGCAAAATTCTGTCCGAATCCGGTTGCTCTGACCATTTTAGCAACACCACGTGCACCGTCTGGCGGATAATGTAACCCCCGAACGAGTTTTTGCGCGTCTGTCGGATTACCAATCTTGGGGCACATAACACCTTCGGCCCCCATGTCAAGAACGCGGTGAATACGCTGACTTTCCGAACTTTCAACCCGCACTATCGCCGCAGTGGGTGTATGTTCCAGGGCTTGTAATTGATATAAAACATCCTTTTCAGATCCAGCTCCATGTTCGAGATCGATGAGAACCCAGTCAAATCCGGCAAGACCCACAATTTCCGCTGTAAGAGAACTGCCAGTGTTCAACCAGCAACCGTGAAGTGTTTCGCCTTGTTTAAGTCTCTTTTTGAGATTTTTCATTCAAAATGTTTTCGTAAATACTTACAAGTCAAGGTTTACACTTCCTACCCATCTATATGCCTACTTTTTGTCCCACCATATTCGGGTGTCGAGCAGGTCTTTGCCTTGCTGGGTAATCGCCTTTTGCACATTATCATGATTCACATTTAATTCAGCGTCGGTGTAGGTGAGTCGTCTGATAAACGGTTCGGTTTTGAGGTCGCTACCCGGATAAGGATTTGGTGTTAAAATGGGGAATCCGCTTCTACGAAAATTCGCAAAAGTTTCGGGACCAATCAGAAAGCTGGCTACCCAGTATTGCGTGTTGATCTCTTCTAATTCCTTGCCGATGTGTAAGGGGTGATCAGTCAGATAGGTGGTAATTGCCGCAGACGGTATTGCGGTACTTGCGCCGTAATCTGCCAATTGCTCCATGTGTGCGCGTATTCCGTTTGCGTAAAGAGCGGCCGCATCACCAGTTGTCCATTTCCTGAATACGGCTTCGGCTAATAGCAATTGTGTCTGTGCATAGGTTACCAGAAAGCTTGGTGCCGTCAGGCCGGCCATGCGTGTCTTGTCCAACTGGCTATAATCCCATAAGCTTGCCAGTTTCTTTTCGGTTACTTCTTTGCTTATCGTTGTATTGTCATAGCCTTGTGGCATGCCGATCTGCACGGCTACGGAGCGGTTAGCCTTGCTTTCGACCTGGTTCGCGCCGCTGAGGGAACCCACATAGCGGACAGCTATGGAAGCAAGGCGAGGGTCGTTATTAACCATCAAATAATCAACAAATTCTTTGTCCAAATAGAAAAATGCGGACTGTCCTCCATTCAAAGAGCTTCCAACCGGATTGGTGAAACTGGCGGTATGACGAATTACTGCGTTGTCTTTGTTGGATTGCATGAGCCCTCCTGTTACGGCTTTTGCAACATATTCAGCTGCTTTGGTCGGGTTTACTTTGGAAAGGCGCATGGCGGCTCTCAGCAAGAGTGAATTGCCAAGGCGCTTCCACTTCGCCACATCGCCTCCAAAAAGTACATCACTCGCGACAGCAGTTTTGCTGGCGTCCAATGCTGCTGAAGCGGTCTCCAGTTCTTTCAGTAAATCGGTATAAATGGCTTCTTGTGAGTCGTAAGCTGGTCCCGTTTTTCCTGACAAAAACCCAAGTCCTGCTTCTGTATAAGGCACATTGCCATAAGTATCAGTCAGTATCATGAAGGAATACGCCCGCCATATCCTTGCCATATTGTATAAGTTGGTTCGGGCTGCGTCATCTTTCGTTTTTGCTACAACATCGGTGAGCTCTTTGATGATGCTACGATAAATCGTAGTCCAGTTGCCGGAAGTAACACCACGATTATCCTGGTTAAAGTTTGCTGCGGAGCCCTGGCCACTAAACGGAGTGATCATTTGCTTCACGATCGTCGTCTCGTAACTAAGATTCCCGTAGCCCGGCGCGCTGTTAACGATGGTTGTATTAAGTTGATAAGCAGGGTCCACTGCGGTGAGAGCAATGGGGTTGACGTTCATTTCGTCAAAACCTTTGTCGCAGGAAGAAAGGAAAATGGCACAGATGATGCCGATACAGATTGTAATGAAAATCTTTTTCATGTTCATATTGATTTAAGAAATGCGAACTTCGGAGTGTTTCTTAAAATTTCAGATTAAGGTTAAATCCCATACTTCTTGTAATCGGTAAGCCCGTTGCTTCCAACCCGATCAGGTTATCCGATGGAAAACCAAACTGGTCGGGGTGAATAGTCGGCACCCATTTTTTCAAAACCGCCACATTATTCGCGACAGCACTTAGTCTTGCACCTTTGATAAATGGAATATTTGTAGGTAGGAACTTGCTAAAATCGTATCCAATCGTAATCTGTCGGAGTTGCCACAGTCCGGCGTTGTAGACGAATTGCTCCGCGATATTCTGAGAGCGGACTGTTTCGTAGTACGCCTGAACAACCGACTTAGTTTTATTCACCTCCCCGTTTGGATTTACCCCATCACCTATAACAAAGCCTTCGGCACGGCCCGGCAATGTTTCCTTTAGTAAACCGTGACGCCAGGCATTGTGATTGGTACCTGAGATCATTTTATGGCCCAGCTTGAAATCCATCAGGAAGGATGCCGACAAGCTTTTGTAGTTAAAGCTGTTGGTAATTCCTCCAACCCATTTCGGTAACGCACTTCCAAATGCGATCTGTGTTGGCGTACGCAAAGGCCGTCCATTACCCGCATCGAAAACTTGTCTGCCCTGGGCGTCACGCAAATAACCGAAGCCATATAACTGCCCCATCGATTTACCCACAACCTGACGAAGTTCGCCAGTAAAATCACCTGTTCCCACAGTAATCATCGCGTCACTCACGTCTCCACCCAAATCCAGAACTTTCGTGACGTTGTAAGCGGCATTAAAGCTCAGATTCCAGTTAAAGACCGACGTCCTGAGTGGCGATAAATTGACCATCATTTCAAATCCCCTGTTACGTCCCTGACCCACATTGATCAGCTGCGTAAGGTATCCCGATGCATCCGAAGTCTGTGCCTGCAATATTTGGTCAGAGGATAGTTTATCGTAATAGGTAAGATCCAGACCGAGCAGGTTACTGAATAACTTTAATTCCAAACCAACTTCTTTTTCCGACACCCGCATCGGTCGCAAATTGGCGTTAGGTACCGTCGAGCCGCTAATTGAACCAAGTGGCTGTGCTACACCGCTGGGGTTGGGAAATTGTTGCGAATTGATTCCATAAAACAGGTTATTGGCATATGGTTGTACATCTGTATCACTTCCCACTTCCGCGTAAGCGAGGCGGATTTTTCCAAATGAAATCCAGGATGGCAAAGCCGCGGCGAAGGCCTGAGAAAACACAAAGCTTGTAGTAATCGAGGGATAGATGATACTTCGGTTGGCCGGAGAAAGTGTCGAAAACCAGTCGTTCCGAACCGTTCCGTTCAGGAACAGGTAATCTTTATAAGATATTTCAGCGGAACCATAAACAGAATTGACCTGTCTTCTGGAGATATCATACGTTGGATCTTTTTGCCTCCCGTTTCCAATTGTGTAAAGTCCCCGCGTATAAAAATCCTGTACAAACACATTGTGGCGGCTAAGCTTTCGGTACATCTGATTCCCACCGACATTGACATTAACACTGAAGCTACCGAAGGTACGGTTCGCTGCGATCAAAAAGTCCGTGTTCATTTCCCTTACCGTGCGCGCATCCTGTACATACTGTCCATTCACAAAACCAGCCGGTGCAGCAGCTTGTCGCTGGCTACCCGTCGGCAGATTGTATTCCTGCTCCCTTGCATAATAGTCCTGCCCGACTCTCAGCTGCGCATAGAGCCAGCTTGTGAAATTATAACGCGCCGAAAGATTTCCGAAAATCCTGTCTTTGTCAATGTTTTCAAACCGTTTTAAGGCGAAATACGGATTGGTTCTATTGGTAAATCTGGACCAGACATATTCATTCCCACTGGCATCTGTGGCGTATTTTTCTAAAAGATCCAGCGGCATCGAGTTGGCCATATTGTAAATAATCACTGGGCTGTAATCCTGTTCGGCAATGTTCGGCGGGTTTTTTCGCGTTTCGTTGGAATAATTGATGTTTCCTGAGATGGTTAATTTTTTAGCCATCGTCTGGGTGAAACCCAGGTTTACCGTTTTGCGGTGATAGCCCGAACCCGGGAGAATGGTCCGGTTGTCAAGATTGGAAAGTGAGAGGCTGAACCCGCCATATTCACCTCCCGATGATAAAGTCAATGTGTTGGTAAACGTATTTCCTTTGCGATAAAAATCTGTGATCTGATGTCGCTGAGCAACGTATGGGACCTGAACTCCATCGAACAAGGTCTGTGTCATGCCGGGTGCAAATTTTTCGCCAAAGCTCCACTGACCTGAAGTAGGATTTGGCGTCGTGGGCCGGACGCCATTCTCACCCTGTCCATATTCGTACTGATAATCGGTGTAATCGAGTGGTGTTTCCGTTGTAAAGTTGGAGTTGTATTCAATACCAATGCCCACACCCGCACCTCTTGTTTTGGTCGTGATCATGATAACCCCGTCTTTGGCTCGTGAACCATACAAGGCAGAAGCTGCCGCTCCTTTCAACACAGTCATAGACTCAATATTATCAGGATTTATACTGCTCAAACCGTCGCCACTATCCGAAGTACGGTTGGCGCCTTTGTCGCTCGCGTCGCCCCTGGCTCCAAAGTTTGTATTGTCAATCGGGACACCGTTGACCACAATCAGCGGCGAATTATTTCCGCCAAAAGAAGACTGTCCCCGGATCCTGATCTTGCTTGTGCCTGCTGGGCCGGATCCGAGTGAAGTAATATTCACCCCAGCCATTTTTCCCTGCAAAGCATTCATGAAGTTAGCGGTCCTGTTTACCGTCATTTCTTCAGTTGGAACGGTAGCGGTCGCGTAGCCAAGGCTTTTGGCGGATTTTTTGATTCCCAACGCTGTTACAACTACTTCTTCAAGTGCCTTACTTTCGGGTACAAGTGAAATGCTTAAATTCGTTTGATTTCCAATATTTACTTCCTTGCTCTGGTATCCTACAAAACTCAATAGCAACGTATTATCACCATCTTGCAATTCAATCTGGAAAGCCCCGTTTGAGTTAGTCGTTGTGCCTCGTTGCGTTCCTTTTACAATCACATTCACCCCCGGTAAGGCCGCCCCCTTTTCATCTGTTACCTTTCCGGTTAAATCCTTTTTTGGAGAAAGAGACTCTGTCGGGTTCCCTGGAATTAGCAAGCTGCTATTGGGTCCTGGCAATGCCGATGCTGACAGGATTATTTTCCGCCCGGATAGCTCATACCTTACTTTTAGAGGCGTAAGTAGTTTGTTCAACACTTCCTCCAGCGTAGCGTTTGTCGCCTGAATACTTATTTTCTTCGATCCTTCAATGACATTTGAGCTATACACGAATTGTACATCGGTCTCTTTTTCGATATCGGTCAATATTTTTTTGATTTCCCTGTTTTCGGCCTGTACAGAAAGGCGGCGGTTCAGGTATTCCTGGGCAGTGCTTTCATGGGCGTAAGATATCCCCATGATCAGCCACATGATTAAACTTTGTGTTAGTGAAAACCGCATGAGTCTCAGCCAGAATTGTCTGGTAATGTGTTTTTTCATAATTTTGATTTGGGTTAAAGGTTCTTGATAACCGACAACTTTTGACACTGAGTATGAACTTTGGCGAGTGGAAACTCAGTGATCAACCTGCTTGGCAGTGGTTATGCCACTGCCATTTTCTTGCACTTACAAACAGAGATTTTTTACTTTTTTTAATAATCTTTTAAATCCTTACTGGCAGCCCTTGCCGCTCAATACAATTTGTCCATCTACAATTTCATAGCCGGCGGTGACAGCTTTGCAAAGGATGTCGAGTTTTTCATACAGACTTTCATTTGATAAAGTGGCTGTTATCTTGCACGCCTGAAAATTCTGTGCATCAAACTGAACAGGGATACCATATGTTTTTTCCAATTCACGAAGTATCACAGGTAATGGTATCTCTTCGTATTTGAATATGCGCTGAACAGGGACGCCGTTTAGTTTTGCGGGGTTTTCGACGATGGTTTTTGAAAGTTGGCTTATGCTTTTTTCAAAGACTGCCTCCTGATTTGCTGTGATAATCAATCCTTTGACGCCCTTCTTATCTACGCTATAATCACGTTTGGCAACATAAACAGATACTTTACCTGATTGGACCTGAACTGTTATGTTTTTGTCTTTGTCAAAAGCCCGCACCACGAAGCGGGTTCCCAAAACCCTGGTTACCACATCTCCGGTGTATACCATAAACGGTTGTCCCTGTCGCCTGACTGAGAAATTTGCTTCGCCTTCCAGATAGACAATCCGGGAGCTGTCGGCAAACTGAGACGGATAACTCAAATAGCTTTTTGGGCTAAGAATGACTTCCGAACCATCGACTAATAAAATCTTGAGAGGCTTGTCGGTATTGTTAGTGGTACGGACAAGGTCGGAGTGTTGTGGCGCCTTCGCTGAAATGCCGGGCTCCGAGGTTTTTGAAGTGTACCACGAGATTGCGACTGCCATCACCACAACGGCTGCAACAGACAGGCCATAACGCACAAATTTCCTTAGCAACTTGTAACTTTTGTTTATCACCTGATCATCGCGTAACTGATCGTCTTTCGTGATACTACCAGCGCGTTCTAAGAAGCGCTCAACCTCGTTTCGGATTTCCTTTTCGCTGATATGCTCCGCAGTAACCTGAGCAGCCCTTACCAGTTGCTCAGCTTGGCGCAGTGCGTCTTTTTTTGCGGGATATTGTTCCAGAAACGTCATCCAAAATACCTCATTCTGGCTATTACCCTGCACCCAGTCCCGGAATTCTTCATCCTGAACAAAATCCATCATGGTATAAGATTCGTAATTCTTCATCTGTCCGGCTGTGCGTTTGTTGCTGCATATTTTAACGTTGACTGATATACGTTACCCTGCCTTTGCATAAGCAATGTTTGTTATGAGGAGACGTCATAATGCTTTCGCAGGCTACCCAAAGACTTTTGAAGCAAGTTGTAAACCGATTGACGGCTCAACTGCATCACTTCGGCGATCTGTTCAAAACTCAAACTTTGATAAAACCGAAGGTAAATAAGCTCCTTTTGGCGCCCCGATAAATAGTTTAAGACTGATTCGAGTTTCTTTACCTGATAAATTTCGTGTTCTTCTTCAATCAGTTGTAAATCAGCAGCGAACTCTACAGAAAAGGAATATTCTTCTGAAAGCATGGTTAGGTGAGTAGTATGGTTTTTGGATAATTCACGAAGGATTCTAGTTTTAAGGATCACAAACAAATACGAACGCACATTTTCTACAGGTCTTACCGATTCCTGCATTTTCCAAAGGTTTACAAATATGTCCTGAATGCAATCCTTCACAAATTCCCTTTCACCGCACAACCGAAGCCCCCAATGAAAGAGATCGGAATAATAATTCTGCATAATGTTGGCGAGCGCATACATGTCGCCTGATTGATAATCATGCCAGAGTTTTTGTGCTTCATCTGCGGTTAAACGTGCTTTCATCTTTGCATTTACTTACACTTTCAATCAGATGAGCGTATTTTTCAACATATATACCCTACTATTTTTATCTTTTTTATAAAAATAATACCCTAATTCGACAAAAGTGTGTTTCTGCTTCTCCCGTGGAGACTCCTTATTTCGCCTGGAAATTGGTAAATGACCTTCGTGAAATCGGCTGCGATAGAACAATAGTTTGATTTAGAACCAACAAGATTTTAATTACTGGCAAACTTCATAATCTTTGTAGTGTCCATTCTATAGCATGAGCATGTCACCAGTATCCTTCCAAAACGTATCGGTCCGAAAGTATGATGCAGTTGTTCTTTCAAATATCAATTGGGAAATTAAATCGGATGAAAATTGGGCGATAGTCGGGCCTAATGGATCAGGTAAAACGATTTTGTTGGACATTCTTGCTGGTAAATGGCCAATTTGGAAAGGGAAATTACAGTACGGGTGGGATCAGCCACTCAGGGAAGTCATTGAGCTTGTATCCAATGATTACTCCTTTAATAGAATCGTAAGTTCCGGTGCCGAATATTATCAGCAACGGTTTCACGCCTACGAAGCCGAGCGCGCGCCAACAGTCAGGGCAATATTGACTAATCAGCTAAAACCGGTCGGCACTATGAATGAAAACTCTGTCAAACTTGCACCATCCGCTGTGACTGAGGAAAATCTGCTGAAAATAAGTTCGCTTTTGTCCATCAGCCATTTGCTTGATCATCCGTTTGTTACCCTTTCGAACGGAGAAACGCGCAGAATGTTGCTGGCTAAATCGTTACTGCAACATCCAAAGATACTTCTGCTTGATAATGCTTTTAGTGGGTTGGATGTATTTTCGAGACAAGTTCTTCGGGATGCGCTAAGCGAGCTGTCAGAATCCGGTGTTACGATCGTGATGGCGACTACCAGCACAGAAATCCCACCCTGCATTACCAATATCTTGGAATTGAATCAGGGAAATGCGGTTGGCCAACATGATGTTGCATATTTCAATTCGATAAAAGGCAGGCCACGCGATCATGAAAAGCCGGATCCTGTCAAATTGGAGCACTTTGGCAAACCAGCCCATACAGACTTTGAAGTCGCTATCGATCTGCGAAACATTAGGATCAGCTACGCTGGCGAACAGATTTTAAAAGGTATAAACTGGAAGATTAAAAAAGGCGAAAAATGGGCCTTGTCGGGTGCAAATGGCTCTGGAAAATCTACATTATTGAGTATTATCACAGCCGATAATCCCCAGCGTTTCGCCAATGATTACGATCTTTTTGATAAAAAGCGGGGTGGAGCCGGTGCTTCCATCTGGGATATCAAGCAACAAATTGGTCATGTTTCGCCTGAGCTGCATCTTTATTTTCCAAGAAATACAACAGTATTCAAAACCATTGCCTCCGGCTTTTTTGATGCAACCGGCGTATTCTTTAAAAAGCTCACAGAGAAGCAGATAGAGCGGGTACATGAGGTGGCCGAACTTCTGCATGTTCATCCCTTGATTGAAAAAGATTTTTCTCAGCTTTCCAAAGGTCAGCAGAGGCTCGTGTTATTGGCAAGAGCGCTTGTTAAAAACCCGCCCTTGCTAATACTTGATGAGCCTTGCCAGGGGCTTGATACCGAAGCGATTGAATATTTCAAATCGGTCGTCGATGCGATTTGCGATACGCCTGAAAGGACACTGATTTATGTCTCCCATTACGTCAATGAGATACCGGGATGCGTGACAAAGTTTTTGAAGCTGGAAAAGGGGGAGGTTGTGGAATAGTTGGCAAAAGCAGGAATTCACATTTTATCAAATCAAAATGATGACAAGGAATATTTTTATGGCTGCCACAATCTTTTGCGGATTGCTTTCTATTGCGTTTACTTTTAAAATGAGTCAGGTTACCTGGCTATGGCAGGATAGTCAGTTTGCCGGGATATTCCTTGGTGTACTTGCACTCGTTTTTGGATTACAATGGATCAAATACCAAAAGCTGAACAAAGGAAAGTGAAGGTGTTAGGTTGATGATCAAACCAGATAGCGGAAAACAGCGACACAGACGACTGTTAAGACGACAAGTGGCATCGGGATTTCACTAAAAATAACCTGGTCATTGGTTATTTTTAGGCCCTTATATGCCCCCATCGTGGCAAAATAGGTCATTGGCATAAATATGGTCGGGAGCAGGCTCACCCAGATTACGACAGGCAGGTTCAGGATTGTTCCCAAAATGATAGATCCGAAAATCGGGTAGATCAACAGCTGCCGGCAATCTTCATTTTTGGTGGAAAACTCGCCCGCTTTGTAGTAGGCGAAATATTTCGCGAATCCCGAAAATAGCTTGTTGACGTAGATAAACGACGCAATTGCTATCCCAATTGAAACGTAAATCGGGAATCCGAAATAGGCAAAAACCTTCCCGGTATCTCCTTCACGCGCAATCGGTGCGATCAGGATATACCCTAAAAACGTAAGTATGCCCTGCATTCCCAGCCAGAGCGTGAACAATTTTAGTATAGAAATTTTGTCGTATCTGATTGAGAAGACCAGTGAGATAATCCCCAGGATCAGAGAGAACAAGGGTCCTGCTGCCGAAATAATCGTTGCTGTATTCAATGGCGTATTGTCAGGAGTGATGACATAATTATGATGCAGCGATGCTGGAATGTTCATGAAGCGCGCCGTGACATAGTGCGCTCCTTCATGAAGCATCGTGGTAATCAGGGAAGTGGTGACGGTGATCAATAAACTGTTGATGGCAAGAGCGTTTGTTTTTAGAGTCATGTTGATAATATTGATCAGTTTTTTTTTATTAAGCGCTGTCACTCAGTCTACCGGCAACGCTTTACAATTTACTATAATTAAGCTTTGTGAATTCTGTTTTAATTAAATTTAACTTCCCGAAGGGATCTGAATATTTGGCCACGGTTCATTTTGTTAATTTTCTAGTGTTGTAATGCGTTTGCTTGGAGATGAATCTTACCAGGGTCGCATGCTGGGAACGTATCTTCTGGGGGCGATCTAGGGTGAAAACAAATCGGCACTGGAAACATTGAAAACCAAGGTTTCAAAAGATCAAAACTGGCGGGTCCAGGAAATGCTGGCGAAAGCTTTCGATCAATATGTAGGGACAATTGGGTATGAGAAGTCACTTCCTGTGATCAAAGACTGGCTCGCCGACGGTAATCCCAATGTGGTGAGGGCGGTGATCGAAGGGCTTCGAATTTGGACGAGCAGACCTTATTTTAAGCAGAATCCCGAAGTGGCGATTGAATTGATCAGTAAACACAAAGCGGATGAAAGTGAATATGTTCGAAAATCGGTGGGGAATGCTTTGAGGGATATCAGCCTAAAGCACGGTGATCTCATTGCTGACGAAGTTTCGACTTGGGATCTGTCCGACAAAAAAATCGCATTTACACATAAATTATTATTGAAAAATGGATAGAAGAGTTGTGCTCTATATCGCAGCTAGTCTGGATGGCTACATCGCCACTAAAGACGAAGATTTGAAATTCCTTTCCGCAGTCGAGAGGGATGGAGAAGATTATGGCTATTTCATACAATCTGTTGACACCGTGGTATTAGGCAGGAAGACCTATGACAAGGTGTTGTCAATGGGTTTTGATTTTCCTCATGCCGATAAAGAAAGTTACATCATCACAAGAACGGCTAGGGCAGATGAGGGAAATGTCAGGTTTTACAGTGGCAGCTTGAAAGAACTGATGGCCAAATTGAAAAGTAAGCAAGGTAAAAACATCTTCATCGATGGCGGCGCGGAAATTGTTCATTTATTAATGCAAAATAACCTCATTGATGAGTATGTTATTTCTTTAATTCCTGTATTTCTTGGAGATGGAATTCGCTTGTTCAAGGATGGTCGGCCAGAAGAGAACCTGGCATTTGTGAGTTCAAAGTCATTTGAATCCGGGCTGGTTCAATTGCATTACAGGCGACGTTAAATTTCCGTGTTGTAACATAGGATCTGTGGTTTGCGGGATCCTGTTTTCAAATCTTCTGCTTTTTCCGTAAATCCATCACAATTGAGAGCGAACTTGTGCCAATACCGGGCATGTATTGAGCGCGGCCGTAGCCAACCTCGAACTGTTTAATCCGCAGCCATGCCCCGAAGGAAAATCCTGCCAAAGCACCCTTGTCCGTTAACCGAAGTTCTTGCCTTCTCAAATGATCATAACCTGCCAATATTCTGAAATTGGGATGGATTAATGCTTCGAGTCCTATCGCTAAATGCCTTCCCAGTTTTTCGGCGATCCCTATCTTTTTTGGCAATTTATTTCCACTGTTGTCGTAGGTATAAAACAAATTCGGGTCGTTGTAAACCATATCAAACTTGTTGAGATGGTGCACGGTAGCTGAAAAACGAATTGGCATATATTTTGGCTTGACCGTTAGCCCTGCACGCACATCAAGGGGTAAAATCGGATCAACCGCGCCTGAAAAATTTTGCTTTAAAAACCCGAGATTTTTAACAACAAAGCCAATCGTCAAATCTTCTTTGGGGTGCCTGAAAACGCCGCCCCAATCGAAAGCCATTCCCCAGGTTTGATAGCTATCCACAGAGGCTCCAACTAATTTCACCGTCCCACCTAAGGTAAATGCGCCTAACGAGTGTCCATAGCCGGCAGAAATACCGTAGTCTGCAGCTCTGAATTCTCCGATCACATTACCGATGTCATCTGTTTCAACCATCGTGCCGTAGTTGAGATACTGAATTCCCGCAGCCCATACGCCACTCGTTTTTTTTAATTGATGAGCATAAGCCAGGTTGACAAATTTGGTGTCGGCTAGATAAGGCATAATATTGGCAGATACACGATCCGTTTTGGAAGTATCCAGCTGGGTTGGTGACTGAAAAAACGTCGCGGGATCATTGCCCGTTGCTGTAAAATGATTGGTTCCCATGGCGTTACTTTTCGCCTGGGCGGGTAACTGTAAAAAATCAAGCTTGCTTCGTCCTCCTGTCGGCTGGGCCAACACAACCATTTGGGGAAGAATTACAAAAGCAATCCAAAGCGCAAACTTCCTGCCATTCTGCCGCATACCTCGTTTAAAAAATATCTCAATGATCAAAAATGACCTTATATTTATGAGTTGTTCAAAAACAAATGTAACCATATCATCCGTATTAGATGGAATCCCAAGCCGCTGCATCGTCAAAAAAAGAATTGTTGGATCAAAAAAATACCGAGGCCGAACTTGGGGGTGGTGAACAGCGGATAAAGGCGCAGCACGCAAAGGGGAAGTTGACAGCCCGTGAACGTGTAAGTGTGCTGATGGACGAAGGTTCTTTTGAAGAAATAGGGAAATTTGTAATGCATCGCAGCAAAGACTTCGGGCTTGACAAAGAACGCTATCTCGGCGACGGTGTTGTTACTGGATACGGCAAAATAAACGGACGCCTCACTTATATTTTTGCTCAGGACTTCACTGTTTTTGGTGGATCGCTTTCTGAGACGCACGCGGAAAAGATCTGTAAAATTATGGACCTCGCGATGAAAAACGGGGCTCCTGTTATCGGTCTTAATGACTCGGGTGGAGCCCGGATCCAGGAAGGCGTTCTTTCACTGGCTGGTTACGCAGATATATTTTACAAAAATACCCGGGCATCCGGAGTCATTCCGCAAATTTCTGCGGTGATGGGACCCTGTGCAGGCGGAGCAGTGTATTCACCTGCCATTACAGATTTTATTTTGATGGTTGAGAATACCAGTTATATGTTTGTGACCGGGCCGAATGTTGTGAAAACCGTCACACACGAGGAAGTGACTTCCGAAGAATTGGGAGGGGCTATGACGCACGCCACAAAATCGGGTGTGACGCATTTCGTGGCCGCGAACGAAGTGGAATGCCTGATGAATATCAAGGAGCTGTTGAGCTATGTTCCTCAGAATTGTGAAGACGATGTGCCACATGTAGCTTTTCAGCTTGGAAATGAGAAACGACCTGCCTTAAATACCATCATTCCAGATCACCCGAATCAGCCTTACGAGATGCGGGAAGTAATCGCAGAGCTTGTTGATAATCAACATTTTTTTGAAGTACACAAGAATTTTGCCGAGAACATTCTCGTCGGTTTTGCAAGAATAGCTGGCAGGAGTGTTGGCATTGTGGCAAACCAGCCCGCAGTTTTGGCGGGAGTACTTGACATTAATTCGAGCCAGAAAGCAGCCCGGTTTGTGCGTTTTTGCGATAGCTTTAATATTCCTTTGCTTGTTTTGGAAGATGTGCCCGGATTCTTGCCCGGTACAGACCAGGAATGGAATGGCATTATCACCAACGGTGCAAAACTATTATATGCATTCTGCGAAGCGACCGTTCCACGCGTAACTGTAATCACAAGAAAAGCGTATGGCGGGGCCTATGACGTGATGAATTCCAAACACATCGGGGCGGATCTGAACTTCGCCTGGCCTTCTGCCGAAATTGCTGTAATGGGTGCAAGCGGTGCGGCGGAGATTATCTTCAAAAGAGAAATCGCTGACGCAGAGAATCCTGTTGAAAAATTGAAAGAGAAAGTAGAAGATTATACCAGGAAATTTGCCAATCCCTATAGGGCTGCTCATCGAGGGTATATCGACGAAGTGATTTATCCAGACCAAACAAGAGAAAAACTGATCAAGGCTTTTGAAATGCTTGAAAATAAAGTTGACGTACTCCCAAAGAAGAAGCATGGCAATATCCCGCTGTGATAAAACTGAAATTATCCAATTTGTCTCAAAATTTATTTTTTTGAAATGTAAGTATTTAAGATCCATATTTTGAATGTACTTTTGTGTAAGTCCTCTAATAATCAGCTATTTACATAATTAATTTGCACTCAACGTGGAAACAATACTAGGCTTTGTCAAACAACTACTGCTTTCTGGGAATGTAACAATTCCATTATTCTACAAAGGGCTTCTAGTGCCCGAAAAATTTGACGCCAACGCTGCTAACTCCCTGCAAAAGATTTTCATCTCGCAGGTTCGCATCCACCACTGGCAATGACGTACCCGTTCACTGGCTTTGGGAACGATCTCTGTTCATTGTGATAACTACATTTTTTCAACAAGATTTTTTTAACGCGGTAATGGTAGTTACTGGCTGTTAGGCACGCCAAAAATTGGGTGATGCTATGTAAAAAATTCGATTAGCTTAGTTACCAGGATCAACTCACTAAGTCTCAAACGCCGGAGTACTGTCAAAACGCGGATCTGATTAAGGTTCAATTATTTGAAAACAACCAACAGGCAACAACTGGATTGATGTACAGGGTAATTGCCGAATTATTTTCTTCTTGTTTGCTTCATCAACGACTTTAAATGATCAAATTATTACTATCTCGCAAATCATTATTTTGTCTCTTTGTTACGCTATCCGTCTTATCGTTGCAGGACTCATTTGCTCAAAATGTAACAAACATTTATACCGATTTCAGTGGCTGGTGGGCGTCGGGGATCGGAAACATCAACGCCTAATGATCAAAATAATCTTCTCGGCTTCACCACCGTACGGGTAATTTCAGGTGTGCCAACAACCAAGACTTTTTCAACCGGTGTTGATGACAATTTATTAACCTCCAAAGGAATAAGCTTTGCGCCCGGGGATTATCGTGCTTTACCCGTGGGGCAAATCAGCGGAACGCCGGGCAGCAGTACTTACGTGGGGATTGGAAATAATTACGGCGGGGTAAACCAGAGTGTCACGCATCCGTCTTTAACCAACCCGATGAATTATTATCTTACGGATGGTCGTCATGGATTGGATATGGGTACCGCCGTTTTTAGCATCCAGAACGGAAGCATTTTTTATAAGGTTGACGAATTCAATATTGCCGCCATTGGTGATGGGATGCCTGATATTATTGCTACTCAAATGGGCGATTATCCTACAGCAAATGACGTTTTCAAGTTTGTAGACATAAACGGTGCAACCGTAGGAAATCAGATATCTCTGGATTTTAGCCAGGTGATCAGTGTTGGAAATGCTTCATGGTCTTTTTACACTGTTCCGACCGTTGCTCCATTTGTACCGCTCCCATATGGTGGTCCGCACGGGGATCGTCTTATGAGATTACGCGCCTGGGATCTCTCTGATTTTGGATTGAATCAAACCAATGTTGGGAGGATATCGAGATTCGTTCATACACTGAGCGGATTCAGCGATCCCCTATTTATGGCCTACAATACGACTGGTTTTCGTGCTTTGACTACCATAATTCCAGGCTGTGGGATTGTAACGCCTGGGCTGTGGCTTCAGGCGAATGACGGAATAGCCGCCTCAGGTGATAAGGTCACAGCATGGACTGACCAGGGAAGCAAGGCTTTGAATGTCGAGCAGAGTACAGCCGCGAACAGGCCAACCTATAAGGATGGAACCAACGCAGGTTTTAATTTTAATCCATACATCGATTTTGACAATGGAAACTGGCTAGGGCATTCGAACAGTCCGTTTAATGCAGCGTCGGACGATATGGAGGTTTTTGTGGTGGCGAGAGCAAATGCCAGTTCGGGAACAAACAAAATTCTAGGGTTTTCTAAAACCAGTGGAGATGTGTCATCCCCAACCAGAGGCGATTATCCAGCTTTTAATTTCAATGCAGCAGGAGATCTGAATTTTTCTTATGGAAGCGACTCCAAGGTCACGGCAGCTACAAATGGGCACAGCGTGCCGGGCTTATGGCAAATGAATTATTCAAGAAGCAACGGCGCGATTACGAGTTCGCTTAACGGAGTCTCTTCGGCAGGTGGCACCGGATCCATCGACCTTGGAACATGGTATACTCAATTAGGTGATGCCGCACCAGGAGACAACCAAAGTGATTTTGATTTGGGGGAGGTTATCGTATTTCCCGCCAATATTTCGTCGGATCAAAGACAAAAAACTTCCAGCTATTTAGGGATCAAATACGGTATTACACTGCCTGCTAACTATTTTTCCGGATCGGGCTCGGTTGTTTGGGATTACAGTAACAATATTTACAATAATAGGATCATTGGCGTTGGACGCGAAGATTGCCAGGGATTGGCTCAAAAGCAAAGCGCATCGATTGCTGACGAAAGGCACCTGCTCACTGTAGGGATGGGTACGATCGCCAACACGACAAAAGAGAATCTGGCGATCCTGGCGGATGGTCAATATATGATGTGGGGGGACAACAATGGCTCTTTATCAAACATGACTTCGCTGCAAGCACAGAATTTGTGTCTCAAAAAACCGGACCTGACGAAACCAGCGCACCGGGGCTTATATCAATACGCAAAACACCCAAGTTAAGGTCCACGTTTCTGAAATAAACTGGGCAGAGCCTTCCAGAGAATCCAGTGCCGACAATTATTATTTGCTCATCGATCGCAATGCCAATGGCTCTTATCTGGATGCGGGAGATGGAGCCATTGCAGCAACTTCGCTGTCAGGTGGTTATGCGATTTTCGATAACGTTGTTTGGGACCATGATGGCTCCGGCACTGATTTATTTACGATTGCGTTAAAAGCAGATGAGCTTCCGGTTTTATCAGCAATTACAGGTTCAAATACTTCGTGTATTGGAAGCACCACAGAGCTTACTAATTCATTCGCCGGTGGGACCTGGTCAAGCAGTAACGAAGCAGTAGCAACGGTTGATGCGACGACTGGGATGGTTACGGGATTAGCGCCCGGAACTTGCATCATAAGCTACACCGCTACCAATACAAAGGGATGTACGACCACGGTAACAAAAGGAATCACAGTTAATAATGCGCCGACTGCAGTTTTGGCAGGAGGCGGATCAGCCTGTGAAAATCAGCCTTCTCCGAATGTATCAATAACATTTACAGGAGCTGGCCCCTGGTCGTTTATATACACCAACGGGGCGACGAGCACTACCATTTCAACTAATACGACCAATCCCTATTTGCTTTCAGACTTGTCGTCCGGAACATATAGTTTAACAGCTCTAAACGATATAAATTGTGCAGGTACGTTCAGCGGTTCAGCCACCGTTACGATTGTCAGTCCACCCACGGCAAGTATTATTCAGCCATCATGCGCTGGTGATAAAGGTAGTGTTCAGGTAACTCAGCCCCTGGGCAGCGATTTTTTGTATTCAATTAATGGGGTTGATTATCAGTCTTCGACCTTGTTTACTAACCTTGACCCGGGCGTTTATAATGTCACAGCTAAAAATGTCACGTGCACCAGTTCGGCTTCGGTAATAACCATCAATGCCACACCGACCGCACCAGCTCCTTCCGTGAGTCAGCCCACTTGTATCGTTCCCACAGGAAAAATAACGATTCCGGTTGTAGATGGGGCACAGTATTCACTTGATGGGGGAGTAAGTTATCAGGCAGGAAACATTTTCGACGACCTGACGCCAGGAAGCTACAGTGTTGTTGTCAATTTTCTGAATGGATGCGTGAGTCCAGCACAAAGTGTGACCATCAATCCGCAACCCGCTAGGCCGCTGGCGCCAGCGGCAACGACTCCGGTTTTCTATTGTAACGGTGCAGGGGCGACTCAACTTACGGCCACAGGGACAAATCTCCTCTGGTATAGCAATGCTGATGGCGGAGTGGGGGCTGGCACCGCGCCAACACCGAATACGGGTACTCCCGAAACGAAGCTGTATTACGTAAGTCAGACCAATGCTTCGGGGTGTGAGAGTCCGCGAAGTTCAATTGAAGTCACCGTAAAACCAACACCTTCCGCGCCAACGATAACCGTCCTGAATAACTGTGATGCTACGTCAACTTTAACGGCCGAAAATTATACGGGGGCTCTTCTTTGGAATACAGCGGCTACGTCTGCGATTATAACAGTTAATTCGGCCGGGAGTTACACTGTAAATCAATTTGTGAATGGTTGCGCGAGCGCCAATGCAACAGCACTTGCAGCACCGAGAAGCATCCCCGCGACACCCGTAATTGACGTTGTAAATAACTGTAACGGAACTTCCACAATGACGGCCGGCAATTACTCAGGGACGCTTCTTTGGAGTAACGGAGCAAATGCGGGCTCTCAAATCGTAAACATTGCAGACACTTATTTATTAGTGCAAACTGTAAATGGGTGTGTAAGCGGAACGGCAAGCGCTACAACAGCGCCTAAAACAACGCCCGTAACGCCGACAGTCACTGTGGTAAATAATTGCGGATCTTCTTTATTGATCGCCAGCGGTGGAACGGGCACTTTTTTGTGGAGTAATTCTGAAAGTACATCTTCCGTTACGGTCACTTCGGCTGGGTCTTATTCCGTCACCAGATCCGTTAACGGCTGTCCGAGTGCTGCCGGAACAGGAGTTGCTGCCCCAAAGTCTACGATTGCGCCGACAGGCAACTCCTCCCAATCTTTCTGTGAAAATAACGCGCCAACCGTTGCTTCGTTAACTGCCTCTGGAACGGGTATTAAATGGTATGATGCAAGTTCAGGAGGAACCCTTTTGTTAACTTCCGCGGCATTGGTAAATGGTAAAATATATTATGCTTCACAAACTTTGACCGGCTGTGAAAGTGTGTCCAGGCTTCCGGTTACCGTTAGTCTCACGTCAACGGCTTCTCCAACAGGAAATGCGGCACAAACTTTTTGTATCAACGAAGACGCAAAGGTTGGGAATTTGGCTGCAACTGGTAATTCGATCAAATGGTATGAGGCCAGTTCCGGGGGGACCGCTTTGCTCTCTACACAGGCTTTAACAAACAGCAAAACATATTACGCATCGAAAACAGACAATGGTTGTGAAAGCACCGGGAGATTGCCCGTCGTTGTAGCTATTGCTTCCCCTCAGGCGCCGACGGGTGCTGCCTCGCAGATCTTTTGCAGAACAGCTGCTCCCACAATTTCGAGCCTTAATATTTCGGGCACAAATCTAAAATGGTACGATGCCTCGGTTAATGGAAATTTGGTTTTAGCCACCCAGGTTCTTGAAACCGGTAAAACCTATTACGCAAGCCAGAGCACTAGTGCATGTGAAAGCCTGGAAAGGTTAGCCATTCTGGTCACACTCGATGAAACTCCAACTGAATCAATAGCGGGTCCAAATCAGCAGCATTGTAATGATCCTCTGTTTGTAATGAAAGCAAGTGCTCCCGTTGTGGGCTCGGGTATGTGGAAGGTCACAACGGGAACGGCCACGATCGCAGTTCCCTCCGATCCTACGTCAGAGATAACCATTCCGGAAGGTCAAACGGCAGTATTATCATGGACTATTAGTAACGGAAGCTGTTTTTCAATGAGCTCTGTTACGCTGTCGAATACTTATCCTGCCAGCGCCGGCCCTGACCAGCTTCAGAATTCCCCCGTTTTTACAATGGCTGCGGATAATGGTGAGGGTGCCTGGCAAATTATTTCGGTATCTGCCGGATCAGTTGCGTCGGATGTAAAGATTGTTGATCCTACACTTTACAACACGAAAATCACCATTCCCAATGGAGCGACTGTATCGCTTAGCTGGACTGCGAATGGGAGCAGTTGCAGCGACATGGTTGTCTTAAAAAATAACGGTTCGTTACCAGTTACCCTAGTTTCGTTTACTGCTTCCGCCAGCAACGGTGGGGTTGATATGAAGTGGTCTACATCAGCAGAAATTAGCAACGAAGGTTTCAATGTGGAGCGAAGTTTGGACGCAAGAATATTTTCCGTAATTGGATTTGTGGCTGCCAATACCAGGAGTGATACAAATATTCGTCAAAATTACCAATACCGCGATGGCGAGCCTTTGGGCGGGACTACCTACTATCGTTTGGGCCAAAAGGATCATGATGGGACAGTGACTTATTCCAGGATTGTTGCGGTAGAAATCTCGAAAACTTTACCAGCCGTTGAGTTATTCCCGAATCCGTCACAGGACATCGTCTACTTGAAATACTTAAATGCAGGTTCCAAAGTGAGTTTGATTAACAATATTGGTTTAGTCGTTTCAACGACCACATCAGATTTTCTGGATACATCAAAGCTGACTCCAGGAGCATACTATATCAGAATTGAAAATGGTGTTTTAATCCGAACGCTGAAATTTATCAAAGTCAATTAAGGCTCGCCTTTTTCACGAAAATTAACAGCAGTCGTATCCAAGTCAGTAGGATTTATTGTCCCATTAGTAGTATTACTAAAATAATACTGGTAATGGGACAACTCCTTTTGTTACATTCTGAATATTGTCATAATTTCAAGGTCCTTTAATAAAAATTTTTACGATTTTAATAATCCTAAACCAATGAAAGAAAAGAAAAGTAATGCTGTTTCCAGAAGAAACTTTGTGAAAGGCTCTCTGGCGACGCTGGCAACATTTTCCATAGTCCCCCGTCATGTTCTGGGCAAAGGATTTATTGCACCAAGCGATCAATTGACGAAAGCCATTATTGGTGTTGGATCAATGGGTCGGGGCCACATAAAGCTCGCGGGTACGAAGGTGGTTGCATTATGTGATGTTGATAAAAAGCATTTGGAATTAGCTGCTGGCATGGTTGAAAAGGGTGTAAAAACTTTTTCTGACTATCGCGAAGTGATCCAGCTTCCTGAGGTAGATATAGTCCATGTGGCAACTCCACCGCACTGGCATGGAATCATCGCAGCGGATGCCGCGCGTGCTGGTAAAGATATCTGGTGTGAAAAGCCAATGACCAGAACGATTGGGGAAGGAAAACGCCTTGTGGAAGCGGTTCAGCAACATGGCCGTATTTTTCGCTTAAACACCTGGTTCAGGTTCGAAGATAATTTTTACGGTATGAAAACGACCGTGAAACCTATTAAAAAACTTGTACAAAGTGGCCTGCTGGGTTGGCCATTAAAGGTTACCGTCAGCAAGCATACCGGTTTCGACTGGAAATTCTATTGGGTTGGTAAAACCAATAATGCACCTGAGCCTGTTCCTGCTGAGCTGGATTACGAAATGTGGCTTGGACCAGCGCCATACAAGCCGTACAGTGCACACCGTGTACATCAGACTTTCCGTGGTTATTGGGATTATGATGGTGGTGGCTTAGGTGACATGGGTCAGCATTACATAGATCCGATCCAGTATTTCCTGGGTAAAGACGACACGAGTCCAGTGAGCGTGGAAGTGGACGCACCGCAGCAGCATACTGAGGCTGTAGGTACCTGGCGACGTATTACATATACTTATGCCGACGGTTGCCAGATCGTCCTGGATGGAGAAGGCAAGGATGACAAAGTGGCTTACATCGAGGGTCCAAAAGGAAAGTTGTACCCCAATTTTCAATCAGACATTCCCGACCTGGAAAAAAAGCTGGCTGCTTTCCCTGATCCTGAGCCTCAGGTTACCAATTTTGTGGATGCCGTGATGAACCGTAAAAAGTTTGCCTTGAATGAAGAAAACGGGCATCGTTCATGTACGATTGTTAACATGGGTCTTGCTGCGTTGCGTCTGGGGCGTTCATTGAAATACGATCCGGATAAGCAGGAGTTCATTGATGACGAAGGTGCAAACCGTCTGATCGATCAGCCGATGCGCGGTCCCTGGACCATGTAATCAATTTCGAATGGTAGATTCTTGAATGAGGAATAAACGCTCTCATTCGTCCTAAATTCTTTTTCCACAAAAAAAGCAAACGGCTGCCAGCGAATCGCTGATGGTTTTGAAAAAATGAAAAAATATATTTATTCCATATTGGGCCTCTGTATGCTGCTGACGCAGGCAACGGCCCAGACTGATAAGAACAGGACTCTTACGACACGTGTCGCTGATTTGTTAGCACAGGTTCCGGCTGACAACGCAGCCAAATTAGATAAAAACATGTCGGAGCTGGCAGAGCTGGGAAAACCTGGTCTCGTTCAGATGGCCTCAATGCTTACGCCTCCTGGAAAAGGGGATAACTCCAAAATTCAATATGCGTTAGGAGGATTTACCTACGCATCAACCAGGTCTGGCAAAGAGGCGTGGCGGAAAATGGCGGCCGAAGCTTATGGCGAGGCATTAGGCCGTGTGAGCGATCTTGACAGTAAGACATTTTTGATCTACCAATTGCAGACAGTTGGAAAAGACGAGTCTGTCTATGTGTTGAAGTCTTATTTGGGTGATGAAAAACTTTCCGGACCGGCTTCGAGAGCATTGGCCAGAATTGCTTCACCATCAGCCGGTGCGGCTCTTTTGCAAGCTTTGAGCATGGCATCGGGAAGTACACAGATTTCAGTCATTGAGGCACTGGGAGAAGCTAGATATAAGGAAGCAGCGGCTGTGATTGAAAAAACGGCTTCAAGTTCTGATCTTAACCTTCGTAAAGTAAGCTTATACGCGCTTTCTGAAATAGGAGTTCCTTCGTCAGAATCGATCTTAGCTGCCGCTGCGCAAAAAGTTTCTTACGGTTATGATGAAGCAGATGCAACAGCGGTCTATCTAAATTATCTGGCTAGACTGGGACAAAATGGTTCTGCTGGCGCCGCTGATAAAGCAGCACTGGCCTTAATCCAGTCAGCAGCAGGTGACAAACAAGGTGCTACAAGATCTTCAGCGCTCAAAGTCTATGCAGACAGCAAAAAACGCGAAAGTGTCCCCGTATTGGTTGGCGCTCTGGCAAGTGCTGACCCTCAGTATCGTGCTGCTGCATTGAAATTAGGACAAAAATATACCATGGCCAATGGGTCGGCCCCGTGGCTGGCTGCACTGAAAAAGGCGAAACCTGAGGTGCAGGCTGAAATTATAACGATGCTTGGACGGGCTGCTTCCAAGGACGCTTTGCCAAGCGTGTTGAAATTATTGAGTTCCAAAGACAGTAAAGTGAAACTGGCTGCAATCTGGGCTGCAGGGAAAATTGGCCAGGAAAGCAGTGTAGCCAGCCTTATTCCAGTATTAAAATCAGGAAATTCGCAGGAAATCGCAGCTGTAAAAAGTTCTTTGCTGACAATCCCGGGCGTCGGCGTTACTGATCAGCTAGCGTCCGCTCTTCCATCGTTACCAGCGAGCGCTCAATCATCCGTGATTGATATTATTGCCGCGAGAGGAGCAAATACAAAATTGCCTGTGGTTTCTGCATTGTTAAAGAGCCCTGATGCCGGCGTGAAAAGGGCCGCTTTCGATGCATTAAAATCGCTTGCAACATCCAAAGATCTTCCGCAATTATTCACACTGTTAAATGCAGGCGGTACTCCAGAAGAAATTGTTGCGACACAAAAGGCGATCAGTGCTGCCGTTAAAGGCTCGGGAGATATTACGGCTCAAAGCGATTTGATATTGAAACAATCTGCGTCGTCGCCAGCTGACAAACAGCCAAACTACCTGGGTGTATTGGCAAGTATTGGTGGAAAAAAGGCCTTGTCTGCTGTGGTTTCATCGTTTAATTCCGGTGATGCAGCTTCTAAAAAGGCTGCAATTAACGCTTTATCGAGTTGGGCGGACGCAAGTGCTGCGTCGGAACTGCTGGCAGTTGCCAAGAAAACTACTGATACGGAAGAGCTTAATTCCGCGATTACTGGCTACGTTGGAGCGATTGGTAAAAGTACAAAAACACCTGCCATCAAAGTGATTATGCTTCGTGATGCGATGGGCCTTGCCAAGACTGACGATCAAAAGGTTTTGATTTTGAAAGAATTAATCAAATACAAAACATTCAATGCATTGCTGTTTGCCGGAAAATATCTGGATACTCCCGCAACTCAACAAGCTGCTGCGCAAGCGGTGATGAGCATTGCATTAGCAAACAAGGATTTTTATGGCGCTGAGATCCGGGAATTGTTGACGAAAGCGTCGTCGGCTTTGAAGGGGCAGGATAGTGAATATCAAAAAGAATCTATTCGTAAGCACCTTGCAGAAATGCCCACAGGTGAAGGCTTCGTGTCTTTATTTAACGGAAAGGATTTAACAGGTTGGAAAGGGTTAGTTGAAAATCCTGTTAAACGGAGTAAAATGAGTGCCGATACGCTGGCCGCCAAACAGGTTAAAGCCGATGAGATCGCGAAAAAAGGCTGGTATGCAAAGGATGGTGAATTGGTATTTTCAGGGCATGGCGACAACCTTTGCACCGTCAAGCAATATGGTGATTTTGAAATGTATGTGGACTGGAAAATTCAGAAGAATGGTGACGCGGGCATTTACCTGAGAGGTACGCCACAGGTGCAGATCTGGGATACTTCACGGGTTGACGTAGGTGCACAAGTAGGTTCGGGTGGACTTTACAACAATCAAAAGAACCCGAGCAAGCCGACCAAGCTTGCTGATAATGCGATCGGTGACTGGAATACTTTCCATATTGCAATGATCGGAGATCGTGTATCGGTAGATTTGAACGGCGAAAACGTAGTGGATAATGTTGTTTTGGAGAACTATTGGGCCCGCAATCTTCCGATTTTTGCCAAAGAACAGCTCGAATTACAGGCACACGGAAATCTGATCAATTACCGTGATGTATATGTGCGTGAAATACCGCGTCCGGAACCTTACATGCTTACAGTTGATGAATCGAAAGAAGGTTATAAGATTCTTTTTGATGGAACCAACATGTATGACTGGATTGGAAACCGAACTGATTATTTTATCGAGAATGGAGAAATGATTGTAGACCCAAAACGTGGTGGAAATGGCAATCTGTATTCGAAAGATGAGTACAGCGACTTTGTTTTCCGGTTTGATTTTCAGCTTACTCCCGGAGCCAACAACGGGCTCGGTATCCGTGCCCCGCTAGAGGGTGACGCTGCCTATGTAGGGACCGAAATTCAGATTCTTGACAACGAGGCCGATATTTATAAGGACTTGAAAGAATATCAGTATCATGGTTCTGCGTATGGCATTATACCTGCTAAACGTGGATTTTTAAAGCCTGTTGGCGAATGGAATTCAGAGGAAGTGTACGTGAAGGGGTCTAAAATCAAAGTGACTCTGAACGGAACTGTGATCCTGGATGGTGACCTTGCAGAAGCAAGCAAGAATGGTACCGCCGATCACCGCGAGCATCCGGGGCTAAGCAGAACGTCCGGACATTTTGGTTTCCTGGGTCATGGTGCACCGTTGAAATTCAGGAATATAAGAGTCCTGGATTTGACAAAGGTTGTGGCTGCCCCGGTAGAGGAAGTATCAAAGAAAAAATCGAAGAAAAAGAAATAAGGTTTTTTGAAAAAGCTGAAACCCCGGGGTCGCATTTTGCACTCCGGGGTTTTTGGTTTATGAGTAAACTTTTTTGAAATATTTTTTTTACGGAAATAATAATATAAATTTGAATTCGATAAAGTATAATTTTATCTTATTGTTTTAAAAATGAATAAGCCTCAAAAACAATACCCACTACCTGACAGCGATGTTAGTCGAAACTTTGAGGACGCGCCTTCCCCGTTATTTCGTGCAAGTTCAGGCGTGATGTTTCCTAAATATACTTCCAAGCCACAAAGTCAAATGACTTCATTTGAGAAAATGGGACTTGTTCGTGAAGGAATTAGTAAGGTGGATTTTGAAGGTTTTAAGCAGAAGGCTGGCCTGGATTATGATCAGTTGGCCGCAACACTTGCTGTTGCAAGGGCAACGCTGATCAACAAAAAAGGAGCTGAGAAATTTAATCAAACCCTTAGCGAAAAGATTGTGAGCCTAGCTGACATCTATTCTTATGGGTATGAGGTGTTCGAAGACATAAGGCGCTTCAATGAATGGGTCTTTCGGCCAAATAGAGCTCTGGGGGGCGTTCCCCCTTTTGATTTACTTGATAATCAATATGGCCGGGAAGAAGTTAAGGACCTTATCGGTCGAATCGATTATGGTGTTTATTCCTGATGCGGGTATATCGGATAGGGCGTACAAAATTTGCGGATGACCTCACAGGAGAGGGGGCAAGGCTTCATGGCGGCCGTTGGAACCATAAACTTGTTCCTTGCATTTACACCTCCGAAAGCAGAGCGCTGGCTTTACTGGAATATACCGCAAATGTCAATATTGAAGATATTCCGCGCGCGCTTAGCATGACCACTTTTGAAATTCCTGATGACCAGATATTTCAAATACAGTTTTCTGAGCTCCCCGGTGACTGGACGCTCTCGCCTGCACCTTCTTCTACCAGAGAACTGGGCTCGTCGCTTCTGGTTGCTGCCAAATATCTAGCCATTAGAATACCGTCGGCAGTTGTACCGGACGAGTTTAATTATCTGCTTAATCCGGCCCACGCAAAAAGTTTCGGTATCCGAATCATTGAAATGAAGGATTTCATTTATGACGTGCGATTGAAGTTGAAGTGAAAATGTCAGGCTGCCAATTCTTAATTGACCAAAGCTCAATTTGACAATGGTCAGGCTGAAATTTTTGTGTCTGATGAGATTTTAGTTCAAATACTTATTCAGGTCTTAGAAAGTTATAATTTCAAGTAGGGATTCTCGTTTTAGGGACGCTTTCTACAAACATAAAACCGGTTCGCTCATTGATTATTTGTTGCTTGAAAAAAATATGAAGTGCCGGGAAAAGAAATCAATTATTTTGAACAACGTCATTCTGAAAAAAGCTAGTAAACTTGCTTGGTAGTAAAATGAAATTGCGGCTGCCAGGATCGAATTTGAGATAGATCTGGATTATTAGATTACCTTGCAGAACATGAAAATTTGGAAATACTCGCCCCTCTTTCTTATTTTTTCCTGGATTCGATAGTAGATTGATTTCTTCCCTGGCCTTACGTCTATAATATATTTTCAAACCTAAGCATCGCTTTATTACGTATGAAAACCAAAAACATCATTATTTCTGCACTATTAACGATCGGTTCCGTACTTAATACTTCGGCACAAAATTCTTTACAAAAGCTATGGGAAACCGAAGCCAAGCTGCCAATTCCTGAGTCTGTTCTTTACAGTGCGAAAGATAAGTTGCTATACGTCGCACTCATTGATGGAAAATCGGGTGAGAAAGATGGACAAGGAGGTGTTGCCAAAGTGGGTCTGGATGGAAAAATAATTGCCGGTGACTGGGTTACCGGGTTGAATGCGCCAAAAGGTATGGGCATCACGGGAGGGAAACTGTACGTTGCTGACGTAACGGATGTTGTCGAAATCGACCTAAAATCGGGTAAAGTTATTAAAAAGCATGAGGTTGAGGGAGCTAAGTTTTTGAACGATCTTACCATAGATTGGAAAGGCAATATCTATGTTTCAGATTCGGAAACTAAAAAAGTTCATCTAATAAAAGACGGGAAAATTTCGACCTACTACGAAAACCTTACCCGGCCTAACGGGCTACTGGCGGTTGGATCTGATTTACTGATCGCCGATAGCGGGACGCTTCTAAAACTAAGCCCAGACAAAAAAACGACAACGATCGCAGAAGGAATGGATAAAAGTACTGACGGTATTGAACAGGTAAGGCCTGGTGAGTACATTGTGTCTTCCTGGGCAGGAGTTGTTTATTATGTAAAGTCGGACGGCAGTAAGCAGGAATTACTTAATACAAGTGCAGATAAAATTAACTCTGCCGATATTGGTTATGACTCAGTTAAGAAAATTGTATATGTACCTACTTTTATGAAAAATAGTGTTGTGGCTTATCAGCTAAAATAATATATTTATTGAACTTTAAACTATTCCAAAAACAGGCATTTCTATGGACATTTTTGTTGGGAGTCTTTCTTTTAAGTTGAAGGAAAGCGAGTTGCGTGAGGCATTTGAAAAATTTGGGGAAGTTGCCTCCGCAAAAATTATTATTGACAAAATTACACGTCAAAGTAAGGGATTCGGTTTTGTAGAAATGCCTGATGAAGAGCAGGCCAAGCTGGCTATTAGTGAATTGAACGGAGTTGAAATGTACGGTAGGCCACTGGTGGTCAACGAATCGCAGAAGAAAGAAAGGGGCGACGCTCCAAGAACTGGCGGGTCGTCGTCTGGTGGATCATCGTTCAATCGCAACAAGCCAGCAGGTGGTGGCGGATATAGCGGTGGCGGCGGAGGTGGCGGCTACAGTGGTAGTGGCGGATATAGCGGTGGCGGCGGTTATAGTGGAGGAGATAAAGGCGGATTTGGTGGCAAACCAAAATCTGATTATGATAAAGGAGGTAGGGGAGGAGACTTTAAAAAAGGAGGAGGTTCCCGCAGAGGAGACTCCAGAGATCGTGACGACTGGTGATTTGAAATGAGATGATATTGTAAAAAAAACTCCCTCGCTGTTCAGGCAAGGGAGTTTTTTTATGAGCGTTGCTGTAGTTGCTATTTCTTAAAAATAAAATAAACGGCGAGCACCAGAAACACAAACCCGATGAGGTGATTCCAGCGAAAGGTTTCCGTTTTGAAAAAAATTAAGGTGAACAAGGTAAATATCACAAGTGTGATTACCTCTTGTATCACTTTCAGTTCCACAAGAGAAAAGGGGCCGCCATTTTCTCTGAACCCGATCCTATTGGCAGGAACCTGAAAACAATATTCAAAAAGGGCTATTCCCCAGCTGATCGCTATGATTGAGAACAATCCCAGCTTGCTGAACCAGGCCATTTCCTTAAATTTCAAATGTCCGTACCACGCCAGTGTCATGAATGCGTTGGATAAAATCAACAGTCCGATCGTTAAAAAGGGTTTCATGCGGCAGACCTCACTTTATTATCTTTGAAAAATAGTATGAACAATACAAGTACCACTGCGGCAATCCCAGCGGGGACCATCCATATACTCGTCCAGTTCTTCACATTGTCAACAGTATACATGTCGGCAACAATACCTGCGGTCCAGGACCCTATGCCCATGCCAATCCCATAGGTTGCGATTGAAATAAGTCCTTGCGCAGAAGAGCGGTATTTTTCTCCTGCCTTGCTGTCTGTGTAAATCTGACCGGTTACGAAAAAGAAATCGTAGCAAACACCATGGAGCAAAATTGCAAGATATAGCAGCCATTCACTTGAAGAATCGCCATAGCCAAATCCAACAAACCGAATTATCCATGCAATAAGGCCAATGATGAGCATCCATTTTACACCGAGCCTGCTAAAAGCAAGTGGGATAAGTAACATAAAGACAACTTCTGACACCTGCCCGAGCGACATCTTGTTTTCTACATTGGTCATCCCTGAGTCCGTAAGCGATGGATTTGCCATGGAGTAGTAGAATGATAGCGGAATGCAGATGAGAAGCGATGATATGAAGAAAATAGCAAAAGAGCGATCCTTGAATAATTTGAATGCATCCAATCCCAAAATGTCTGAAAATGAAGTACTCTGACTTGGCTTCGGAGGCGTGTTTGGTAAAAAGAAAGAGAAGACACCCAAAATCACAGCGGTTATCATCGAAATTTTGAAGATCATATCAGAATCACCAAGGCCATAGTAGCCTATAATATTCGTGACTGCAATCCAAGCCACGGTACCCATAACCCGTATAGCGGGAAAATCCTTCTCGGTATTGGTAACTTGCTGCATGGCGATCGAAGTGGTTAGGGCCATGGTTGGAGCAAAACTAATGCAATATGCGAGTATTACCCAAAAGAAGGTGTCCGGGTCTTTGATATCTGTGAGAATGTATAAAAGCGCAGCCCCTATGAGGCTTAAAATCCCGAGTACTTTCTGTGCTGCAAAATACCGGTCGGCAATAAGACCGACAAAAAACGGAGCGATGATCATTGCAATTGAGAATGCTGCGTAAGCACTTCCAACCTGAACACCCGTAGCACCCAACTCGTTAAACATGTACTTACTCATTTGGCCATACCAGGACCCCCATATAAAATAAAGGAGGAACATCATAGCCATTAATTGAAAACGGGTGGTGTTTTTCATGTGTACTTTTGGTTATAGGAAATTATGTTTTCGGTCTGTCAAATGGGACCTAATGACTATCAACCGATCATTTCTTTATTAACTTCTGAAATTCGTTCAATTTCAACAAGGCCTCAATCGGAGAGAGCGTGTTAACGTCGATCAGCGAGAGTTTTTCCTTTAATTCTTCAAGCTTCGGATCGGCAGGTTCAAAAATGCTGAGTTGATAATTATTCTTAGGCATTTCCTTGATCTTTTTATTGTGTTTCTCTGCAACGTGATCCTTTTCAAGATGCTGCATAATCTCACTTGCCCTCAGAACGATCGGTTGCGGCATTCCGGCGATCTGCGCCACATGGATACCAAAGCTGTGAGCGCTTCCTCCGGGTTTTAATTTACGTAAAAAGATCACCTTATTGTCTACTTCCTTGACAGCAACATTGAAATTTTTAATTCTCGGAAAATCATCTGCCAACTGATTGAGCTCATGATAATGTGTGGCAAAAAGGGTCTTTGGCTTGTAGTTTGGCTGACTGTGAAGGTATTCCGTAATGGCCCAGGCAATTGACACCCCATCATACGTACTTGTTCCCCGGCCGATCTCATCCATAAGCACCAGACTTCGGTCGCTTAAATTATTGAGAATACTTGCCGTTTCGGTCATTTCCACCATAAACGTACTTTCGCCCCGGCTCAGGTTATCGCTCGCTCCCACGCGCGTGAATATTTTATCTACCAATCCGATTGTAGCTGCTTTTGCCGGAACATAGCAGCCCATTTGTGCCATCAAAACGATCAGTGCCGTTTGTCGTAACAGGGCTGATTTACCGGCCATGTTCGGACCGGTAATGATAATAATCTGTTGATTCACATCATCGAGATAAAGATCATTTGGGACATAGCTTTCACCCAACGGAAGCTGCTGTTCAATCACGGCGTGTCGCCCATCTTTTATGTCCAGTTCTTTTCCTTCGCTGATTACAGGTTTTACATAATTGTTTTTACGAGCTGTCGTCGCGAACGAACTCAGGGCATCCAATGTCGAAACCACAATCGCGTTCTGCTGAATTGTGCCAACATATTCTGCAGCGGTCAGGATTAGCTCACTGAAAATGCGATACTCAATCGCGGATATTTTATCTTCGGCGTTGAGAATCTTTTCTTCGTATTCTTTCAGCTCCGGAGTTATATAGCGTTCTGCATTTACCAGGGTTTGTTTCCTTATCCAATCGGCAGGTACTTTGTTTTGGTGAACGTGGGTCACTTCCAGATAATAACCAAAAACCCGGTTGTATGCGATTTTTAACGAGCTAATTCCGGTCCGTTCAATTTCCCTGTTTTGAAGTTTGATCAGATAATCCTTGCCTTCGTAAGAAATTGCGTGCAGTTCATCAAGCTCCGGATTTACACCCGTTTTGATCATACGCCCCTGGTTGGAAAGCACAGGCGCATCGTCACGCAGTTCGGCTTCTATCTTGTCAACCAAAAAAGTACATGGATTCAATTGATCCGCATATTTATGCAAAATAGAGAGCGCTGAATTGCCTCCTTTTTTATTGCTTTCAGCCTTTTCACTTGTTGCAGTTTTAATCAGCAACTCTTTGATCGGACCGATCTGTTTTAGGGATTTCTTAAGTTGGCCGAGTTCTCTTGGATTGATCCTTCGAACTGCAACTTTGGAGATAAGTCGTTCGAGATCACCGATGTGTTTCAGGTATTGAATGATCGGTTCATGAAGCTCTTCATTGTTCAGGAAATGTTCCACAGTATTTAATCGCTCCTCAATAGGTAACTTTTCCTTAAGAGGCAACACAACCCATCTTCGCAGCAAACGCGCACCCATTGGAGTGACTGTTTGATCAAGAATCTGGATTAAAGGAACACCGCCTTCCTGCTGCGGAAAAATTAATTCCAGATTACGGACTGTGAAACGGTCAAGCCATACATATTTTTCTTCTTCAAGCCTCGTAATCTTATTGATATGGCTTACTTCCCTATGCTCTGTTTCCTTTAAGTAGTGTAAAATTACGCCTGCCGCAATGATACCCATGGGCAGGTTTTCTATCCCGAAACCCTTTAATGTGGCCGTTTGAAAATGGGTAATAAGCTGATCATAACCATAATCATATCCAAAGCACCAGTCTTCCAACTGGAAAGTGTGATGTCTGCCTCCAAAAAGCTGATTAAATTCCTGCTTATGTTTTTTACAAAAAAGAACCTCCGATGGTGTGAAGCCCTGCAGCATTTTATCAACGTAGGCTGCATTGCCCTGGGACGTCATAAATTCCCCCGTAGAAATATCGAGAAATGCGATTCCGTATAAATCTTCGGCCCCAACATGCACGGCGGCGAGGTAATTATTGCGTCTTACATCCAGCACATTGTCATTAAGTGATACACCTGGCGTCACCAGTTCGGTTACGCCACGCTTGACAATGCCTTTCGCAGCGGCCGGGTCTTCAAGCTGGTCACAGATTGCAACCCGTTCACCGGCGCGGACAAGTTTGGGAAGGTAGTTATCAAGCGAATGGTGGGGGAAGCCGGCTAGTTCTTCGTGAGATCCGCCATTGTTGCGGCGTGTGAGGACAATTCCAAGGATTTTGGAAGCTCTGATTGCATCCTCTCCAAAGGTTTCGTAAAAATCACCGACCCTGAACAGCAATAGTGCGCCTGGATATTTGGCCTTAATCTGGTTGTATTGTTTGTTAAGCGGAGTTTCTTTGATTGCCTTTGCCAAGTAATAACTATTTTAAAACGGGATCAACACAAAATTAACCCTTCTATTCGGTTTGTCAAGAATGAGTAGCCCTTTTGTAACGAATGCTGATTTTACTGGTAAAACAGATGTATGTCTTTCTTCTCAACTTCCCGGACATCGCCAGGGATTGCAGGTTGCCCGGCATAATTTGATAGATTGATTTTCCCAATTGCCCAGCGAACCAATCGCAACGTGGGAAAGCCCACAGCAGCAGTCATCCGCCGGACCTGACGATTTTTACCTTCATGCAGAGCGATTGATAGCCATGAAGTGGGAATGTTTTTGCGAACCCTTATGGGAGGGGTTCTTTCCGGAAGTTCAGGGACGTCTATGGTTGTAACAATAGCAGGAAGGGTCAGATACGGCTTTCCATTAATTGTGATTTTAACCCCTTTGCTAAGTTGTAAACAGGCTTCTTGTGTAACCTCTCCATCGACCTGAACGTAGTACGTCCGCAAATGCTTGTTTTTTGGTTCGAGAAGCTTCGTCTTTAGAAAGTTATCGTTTGTCAACAGCAACAAACCTTCACTGTCCGCATCAAGCCTTCCAACGGGATAGATGTCTTTTGGGAATGTAAAATCAAGATCTGCAAGTGTCTGGTGCTCACCTTCGCGGGTGAATTGAGAAAGCATTCCGAAAGGTTTGTAAATAAGAAAATATCGGAACACAAACGAAGAAAATTAAATGGTGCTTTAAAAATAGCTGGTGCTATTTAACAATTGAACCCAAATCAAGCGTAAATCCCGGTAACGTCAAATCTCCCGAAAGGTTTACGTTTAGAGAGTCAAGTATTTCGACGGCTTTGTCGTGTTGATAAATATAAACGTTTCGCTCAAACCGATCCATTAACCAACCCAGTTGAGCGCCATTTTCGAGGTATTCTACCATTTTGTTCTGAAGATATCTCAGGTCGTCGGATTTGGAGCGGATCTCGACCACAAAATCAGGACAGATTGGAGCAAATTTTTCTTTCTGGTCTTGGGTTAGCAATTCCCATCTTTCTTTTTTGATCCAGGACACATCAGGAGATCGAACGGCGCCATTAGGCAAGGTGAAACCTGTTGAAGAATCAAAAACCTCACCCAATCTGGAACTTTGGTTCCAAATAAAGAGAAGTGCGGCAATACGCAGATTAAAATTCCCCGTGAATGAACCTGCTGGGGACATAACTATAATATTTCTTTGAGCGTCTCTTTCAAACTCTAATGTGTCGTTCATCTGGCAAAACTGAAAGAACTCATCGTCGTTCATCAGTTCACCCATTTTCATAATGACAGGCATTGAAATATCCATAACTGCGTCTTTCATTTCTTCCCTGATCAAAAATACAAAAAAGTATCTAGTCGGCAATTTCGAGCCACACGGGACAGTGGTCGGAGTGAACAGCGTCATTATACTGTCGGCTACCAATAATACGTTCGCGCAACGAATTGGCAACAGAGATGTAATCAATACGCCAGCCCTTGTTATTCGCCCGGGCACCCGCGCGATAAGTCCACCAGGAATATTCCTTCAAGTCCGGATTTATAAACCTGAATGCGTCAGTGTACCCATTGTCAAACCATTTGCTCATCCATGCACGCTCCTCGGGCAGGAAGCCGGATGACTTTTTATTCCCTTTCGGATCATGAATATCATTTTCCGTGTGGGCAATATTATAGTCACCGCAAATGATCAGATTTGGCCTTTCTACGCTCAATTCGTCTACCCATTGGTAGAAGTCATCCAGAAAACTCATTTTCACACCTTGTCGGATCTCCCCGCTCGTACCGGATGGGAAGTAACAATTTAATAAAGTGATATCTCCGAAGTCGGCGCGAAGGATCCGTCCTTCTATGTCATAAACCGGTAAGTTTACGCCCATCGAAACGAGATCGGGTTTGATTCTGGAAAAAATAGCTACGCCGCTATATCCCTTCTTAACGGCAGCGTGCCAGCCAATCAGTTCATAACCAAGCTCTTGAAAGCCAGTCAGATCCACCACATCAGGGGTAGCCTTCACTTCCTGAAAGCATAAAACGTCAAATGATTTGTCTCTAAGCCATTCTAGCAGGCCGTTTCTCAATGCCGCCCGAATGCCATTGAGGTTGTAGGTAAGGATTTGCATAAATTTTTTGAAAGATTTAAAACCTGATAGCGGTTACATCTGAATTTTTTGTCCTGAGAATTTTGATTCCCAAACACCTTTTTCTCCCGTACCTTTTTTACCAACAATCCAAACCTCGTAGGAGCCTGGGACGAATTTATTTGCGAAAAATGAAAAGTCGTAACGATTGCTGTAATAAGTCTTTTTTGACAAAAAGTCATTTAGCGTATTCGGCGATGGAAAAGCAGGGAGAATAAATAAATGAGCAGTTGATCTCAATTGGAAGTAGCTCGGCTGAAAGTCAGGATCAACCAATGTTGAGTAGTGCAATTGAATAAAATTGCTTTCTTTTGACAGCCAGTAATTGTATTTCAGCTCATTTGAAAAATAGAATTTGCCGATTTTGGCTTGCACTGTGTCTTGCTTTACCTGTGAAGAGATAACCGGAAAATTAGTTTCGGGAAGCTTGTAGATACCGCTGGACTCAAGATTGCGAATCAAATTTGTCATCCGGGTCGGGTGATTCCAAAACAGTTTTTCGCCGAAGCGATCGCCGAAGGACATCATCATTCCATAATGCCTCCAGTAATGCGGGTCCAGTGATAAAGTGTCGTGCTGCCTCCGAAGTTGAGCAATTGAAGTAAAATAACTAAAAAAGTTAAGGGCTATTGCCAAAAGCATAGCGCTCACGCCCACAAATACTCCGATCTTTTTACTGTGTTTCAAGACAATTATTAGCGCCATGTATGCAGTGATCACGAGAACTGCTCCAAATATCATATATCTTCTCGACAGCAGTTCGCCACCATATGTCACGTAAAATGCAATTGGTCGGCTGAGAACCAGCATTGCGCCTGTACCCATAGAAAACATAAACGCACCTGAAATGAAGGCGGCACTTTTCGAGACTTTGAAATTTTTAAATGTTTTGATTATCCATCCGATGAATACAATTCCAATAAAGAAACCGAGAGCAACGCAGGCCGCGACGTCATAATAGTTTCCTGATATAATGGGATGTGGCTTATCCAGGTATAGAACATTTCCCCAAAAAGCCAGCAAAAATGACAGATTGTAGATTGGATGTTTTAAGGGGCTTTCAGCAGCAGAGTCAATGATATGGTAATCAAACAAAAAATAGAAAAGAAAAATACCTGTTGCTGTGCAAATCCACACGGCCAGGTTGCGGTATCTCTGCTGCACCACCAATATGGCAATGCCAATAAACCAGGTAAGTAATCCGCTTCCGCTTGTGAAGGACGCTATTATTGCAGCAGCGATAGCCCAATACCAGCTTTTTTTAGAGGCTGTTCCCAAGGCATAGGCACTCAAGAAAGCAAAAAAAATGAGTGACGTATTCTGAATGGCTGCGATACCCCAATTTGCGTTTTCGTAATAAACGAGGTTAAACAGCATGAACGAAATCGGGATGATAAAATACCAGGATATGCCCTCGCGTTTCAGAATTTGAAAAAACAGAAATAAGATTCCAAGTAAAAACAAATTGCCAACAACGATCTGTAGTTGAATGCTCTCAGCTCCGTTAATGATCAGAATGAGCCACATGACAATCCTCTCGTATGCAAAACGATGCTGATTAATCTGAGAGAAAAGAACCTTGATTTTATCCAAAAAACTGATGTCACTCGTAATGTTCAGAATACTTTCTAACAGGTCGTAGTCGTCGGTGAAGGGGACATTGAGAATATGAATGTCAATGATCCAGTAGAAATAGGAAAGTGGGACAAGAAGGAGAATAAAACCCACGTATTTTTGGATAGGCCTTAAGGCTTTTACAAAAAAGGTAATCGCAAAAAATATACTCAGGCAAAGAACCACGCTGTAATATAGAAACAGGGATGGATCGCGTAGTAAGTTTATTTCCAAATCGAATTATTTATGAATTAGAAAAAGGGATTATTTCTTAAAAATATACACAACCTGCTTTTTATGAACGGGTTGTGTATATAGTTTAAAAGGTTTTACTTAATACCAAGTATCATATCACTTGTTATTTCTTTATCGAAGCTGATGTATCCCGGATAGTTGATCTGCTTTCCTCCAAGGTCCAGGGTTGGCTTTATTTTAACCGTCAATTTAGTAGGCTTTGGGTTGGTTTTTCCTGTTAGCGTAGTTACCAGATTTATAAAATCATCACGTGTTTGATCATTATTCAGCAGCTGATACACATTAGCGCTCAGTTTGATCGGAACACGAGTTTTTCCTGTACCAGGCATCACTTCAATCAATTGGCTTAAAAAGCCGCTGAAAATCTCACTACTTGTCAATAATACCTTGTACTCGAGTTGATTGATTGCAGCTCTGTTCTTTGTTGGATTGGTTATATCGAAATTAACTCTGAGATCAAGAGGGACATCTTTTCGCAAAAGAGCCATCGCGACTCTGGGGTACCGGGCCAAATCCAGGTCCTGAAAACTTCTGATGTTTTTGAACTCTCTGATGTCAATCCCTGCAATATAAACGCTGTCGACTGAAGCAAGGTCATACTTACATTCACCAAAAACTTTTGCCTCGGAGACCTGACGCCCCACGCCACAACTTGAAAGTATCACGCAAATACCCAAAAGGCATACAAACCAAATTTGTCTTTTCATTTCTGTTTTAATTGAATTTTTAGTTCATGTCGAATTGTAAACTGGAGACAAAACGGAATTTTCCCGCAGTGTCAGGATAGGACATTATTTTTCGCAAGTTAAACAACCGGTATCAGAACGTCCATACTATTTAATCATTATTCTCCCGGGACATATTTTTATCTAAGGAGTTGTGATAAACAGTAGCAAAGAAAATAGCAAATGACAGATGCGCGATGGACGCCTTTATTGAAGTTTTTTTAAAACCTTGATAAAATGGTACGCACAATACTCCAGAGGCTGAAACAAAAAGCGCTCGCAGAAGATACGTTCGGTGGTCAGGAAATTGATACTAAAGCATGGAAAAATGAGAGGAGCGTCATGCTTCCTAAGGCGAAAAACAAAGCTGGAATTTAGAGAAAAACAGTTTGCAGGACTAATCCCAAGCACATACCTTTGTGCCCTTTGTTTCTACATCAATTCAAATCAAGGATCATGGCAAGTTGGTATCTAGGGAAAATACGTTATCAAAAGGAGGACGAAGCGGGCAGTCTGAAAACAATAAATGAAGTTTATCTTGTTGACGCAATATCATATACAGAATCCGAAGCTCGTTTATATAAACAAATTGTTACCGGCGCAAGTGATTTCAGCGTAACGAGTATTAGCCGCATGCGTCTGGCCGATTTATTCGCTTATGAGGATGGAGAAAAGTGGTTTAAGGCTAAGGTGATCTATTTTTCTGTGGACGACAAGAGCGGCAAGGAGAAGAAGGTGGTCAACTACATGCTGGTCAATGCTGATGGTATCGACCAGGCACTTGCGAGGATCACCGAAAGCCTGCGTACGATGCTTATTCCGTACGAAACCACAGATATTAACCTTACTCCGATTCTGGATGTGTTCCCCTATACGGCCGAAGAAGAAGTAGTAGAAATTCCAGCCAACATGAGACCTTTGTCAGAGGTTATGGCAGAACGAGCCGAAGCTGAAAACGCTTAGACGTGGTTAATTTATTTGGGCATAAACAAGTCAATAATTTGATGCGTTTATGCCATTATTTTGTTCCGGCTTCAAAGGTGTTTTCTTGCTGACTTAGTTTGGCGCCATACCTTTCCCTGTGAAGTTGTAACTTGCGATTCAATTGCTGCTATGGTATGAAACCGGAATTCGAGAAAAGGTCAATTTTATTACAACAAGGGCGAAAGGTATATTTCTCATCTGACCACCACCTCGGAGTGCCGTCGGTCGAGAAAAGCCAGACACGGGAAAAAGTGATTATTCAGTGGCTTGAAAGTATTCGTCACGACGCACAAGTCATCTTCCTGGTTGGCGATATTTTTGACTTTTGGTTTGAATACGGCCATGTTGTACCAAAAGGATTTGTAAGGATCTTAGGGAAACTGGCAGAACTGTCGGATAATGGGATTGAGCTTATTGTTTTTACGGGCAACCACGATATGTGGATGTTTGGTTACCTGACCAGGGAGCTGGGTGCGACAATACACCGTAATCCTGTTGAGTTTGAATTTATTTCAGAAGGATCTGTCACTTCGTTTCTAATAGGCCATGGAGATGGTTTGGGACCGGGAGACCGGATTTATAAAATGTTAAAACGCATTTTTGCCAATTCATTTTTTCAGATGCTCTTTCGGATCATGCACCCCGATGTAGGCATGTGGATAGCGACAAACTGGTCAAAAAGAAGCAGAATAGCTAACGTCAAAAAGGGTGAAGAAAAGTTTATGGGGGACGATAAGGAATGGCTTCTTCACTATTGTAAAGAAGTAGAAGCCCTGACGCATCACGACTTCTATATATTTGGCCATCGCCATTTGCCCCTTGATCTCAAGGTGAGTAACATGAGCCGCTATATCAATTTAGGTGAGTGGGTAACCCAGCAGACTTTTGCGGAGTTTGATGGGAAAACCCTTTTACTGAAAGAGTTTTCGGCGAATAGATAACAAAACCTAGTTACCTACCTTCTTGACAGGTTCTTCTTTCCCTTCATTTTTCTGAATGAAATCCTGTTTTGAAATCGCTTCACGAGGTGTGGCGCCTAATTCCTTGCGCCAGTCTTTTTGTTTCAAATCACCATTTTTAACAGACTTGATGAAATTGGCCCAAGCGAATGGGTTCAGGAACGGAAACGTCGTCGCAAAGTTTTTACCAGCAGCTGACTCTCTTCCAAACATCAGTTGATTCATCGTAGACCGGTAGTTGGTTTGCGCATTGTTAGGTACCATTGCGGCCATCTTGGTAAGATATTCCATGTTGGTACTTTTGGCCAGGGCATCGCGATCTGCCTGATCCGGAAGTTGCAGTGCCAGGAAGGCTTTCTTAAATTCTTCCTCCGTTGAGTATGGATAAATGACAACTTCATCCAGCATTTTTGCTTCTTGTCTCAGAGAGATAATAGCGGAATAAGTCTCGGCATTGTAGCTGCGCGGGATAATCTGATATTGGGTTTTATAACCGATGTAGCTGTAAACAACACTGTCTCCGGGAAAAACAGGGATTGAAAATTTTCCCTGCTCATCCGCAAGCCGTCCTTTTCCAGCTTTCGGGATGTGGATAAAAGCACCTGGTAATGTCTCCGTTGATCTACCTCCTACGACAACGCCCGTAAAAATGATTGCTTTTTGTTTGCCTTGAGCAAACAAATCCCTGCTACCGATCACGCCTGCAATCATCAAAACACATATCAAGACTGTTCTCTTCATTCTTTTTGGACCGTTATCAGTGACCGGATCTTTACTATCCCGCCTATAAATGATACTAATTTCTACTACTTCAATAATCTGGTTATTAACAAAACGGATACTTTGGATACTGATTGCTCTTGGTTTCGTAAAACTAGTATTATGAAAACAATTTCAGAAATGTGACGATAAATGGTGCGGAAAGGAGCAAGCCATCAAATCTATCCAAAAAACCACCGTGCCCAGGAATACTGCTGCCAGAGTCTTTGATTGCAATACTCCTTTTGAAAAGCGACTCCACCAGATCGCCGTAAGTGCCCGCGACAACGATAATTCCGCCGATGCAATACCACTTCCAGGGTTCGAAGGTACGGAAAAAATGTCCGAGCGCAAATGCGATAACCGCGGCAAAGACTGCACTTCCCATAGCACCTTCCCAACTTTTCTTTGGGGAAATCCGTTCAAATAACTTTCGTCTGCCGAATTTCGTACCCGCAAAATAACCGCCGATATCTGACGCCCAAAGTAATAATAAGCTACCCAGAACAATCTCATAGTTGTATTTGCCTCCCCGCATTGCCGTTACAACCAAAAGGGAAAAAGGCAGGGCCACATAAATAATACCCAAAAATGTAAACCCTATGTTTGTAAAAGGTTTTAAATCTTTCTTCTTGTAAAGTTTTATAAAAAAGATCATCGACAGCAACGGGCTGATGATGAAGTAATTCTCAAAGGGAACAATATCTTGCTCTATCAGATACGCAAGAAACATCATAACCGTGCCACAAAATGTTCCATAATAGGTGAGTGGCTGATTTCCGTCAAGTCCCAGCAGCTTATAAAATTCAAGTTGGGTAAGGGCACTGATGGTACAGAAAAGAAGTACAAAAGTCCAGTCGCTGTAAAGAATACAAGTCAGTATTACAGCAAAGCCCGCCAGGCCGGTGATGGTTCGTTGTTGTAAATTACTTAGACTCTGTAAACGTTCCTTCATCAGATAGTATATTTTGTGCCTTAGTGAAGTCTTTTGCAGGAACGTGAACTTCACACATTCCAAATACAGGGTAGAGACTATCCTGCTTGTTGACAATGACGGCTGCTATGTCATTTTGTTCCAATGTCTCCCGGGCAATTTCTGCCTGAATCATTTGCTTGCTTTCAAAAACTTTAACCCAATTTTCCTCCATAAAACTTTAAAGCAATTGCACCTCTGTTTAAAAATTGTAAATTATATGATTTATACGAATGTTTGCTCTTTATGTGCTTCTCGCCTTATCATAAATAATGTTAAAAAGGAAAGCGCCAAGGAAGCAAGCACGATGGCTATTGGCATTGTTTTGGTTTCTTCAAGATTAATCTTCAATACCTTGATGTTGTACAGATACATCATGATGAGAACAAATCCGTTATTTACGAAGTGAGCAAAACACGCAACCCACAAACTTCCGCTCCAGTAATACAGATATCCGAATAAGGCTCCCAGAAACATTCGTGGGATAAACCCGTAAAATTGAAAGTGAATGGCACTGAATATCGCCGCGGAAACCCAGATTGCTAAATGAGGATTGCTCCACTGCTCCATGAATTTTCTTTGAATAATGCCTCTGAAAAGCATTTCTTCTCCAAGAGCCGGGAGTAAAACCACTACAAAAAGTGCAATCAAGAGCTGACCGACTGTGTCGTATTTGGTAAGAAAAGCAGTCAATATGGCAAGCTGGTCTTCTTTGGAGCGCATCCATTTTTCAATGGACGAAAGAGATTCAGGAAAAACCATGTTGGAATTCCATTCGATAAACTGGCTGTTTAGCGGAATGAAGATAAGAACCGCAATAAATGAAAGAAGCCAGATATTCAGCCCTGGTTTTGCAGGAGCCTGAAAGTCTCCAAGGTTTTTACGCTCAATTAAAAACCAAAATAGCAGACAGGGAAGCAGATAGGAGAAAAAATGGACCGTTCCCTGCAAGATCATCATGGCATTCCAGCCATTTACAACCTGCTCAGGCGTATTCAAAAGCTGATTGAGCAATCCGGTCGCACCGCCGGAGTCTGTATTGGTATAAATTGCCACAATGAATATGGCCAGAATATTACCAACCGCCATTCCGACTATTACAAATCCAATCAAAACCAAAAAATTACCCCAAGTGCCAGGTGCCCGGGATTGCATTGCATTTGAACTACTCTTTTGCATAATTGTTGTAAATTTACGGCGAACAAGTCGTTATTTGGTAATCGAGTCCGATTAATTGCGCAAGTATTTGAAGATAAATTAGTTATCGATTGATGATCGGCGTTTAAGTTCGAATTTTGGTTATAAAGTAGTAGCATTTAAAATGAAAGGTGTTTGAAAATAAGATCTTCATTTAATAAACAATTAAAGCAAGGCTGAAATAAATTGTCTTTCGCATGGTTAAGATCGGAAATATAGAATTAAGTGATTTTCCATTGTTGCTGGCACCCATGGAGGATGTCAGTGACCCGCCTTTCCGCGCAGTGTGTAAGGAAAATGGGGCAGATTTGATGTATACTGAGTTCATATCGTCAGAGGGGCTAATCAGAGATGCTGCGAAAAGTGTTCAAAAACTGGATATTTTTGAATACGAAAGACCGGTAGGGATACAGCTTTTTGGCAGCGATATTGAGACGATGGGCTCTTGCGCAGAAATTGCATCAAGAGTTAATCCGGACCTGATCGATATTAATTATGGTTGTCCCGTCAAAAATGTAGCATGTCGTGGCGCGGGCGCTGCGCTGTTGCAGGATATTCCTAAAATGGTTCAAATGACACAGTCGGTCATCAAGTCAACGAACTTACCAGTAACGGTAAAGACAAGGTTGGGATGGGATGAAAGTACCAAGAATATACAGGAGGTTGCAGAGAGGTTGCAGGATATTGGTATTCAGGCACTAAGTGTACACGGGCGTACGCGGGTACAAATGTATAAGGGGGAGGCAGACTGGACTTTGATTGCAAAAGTGAAAGACAACCCACGCATTCACATTCCGATTTTTGGTAACGGTGATGTGGATTCGCCTGAGAAAGCGCTGGAATACAAAAACCGTTACGGCGTTGATGGCATCATGATTGGCCGTGCCAGTATTGGCAACCCGTGGATATTCAATGAAATAAAACATTTTGTTAAAACGGGCGAGCACTTACCTTCACCCACCATCGCCGATCGGGTTGAAGTCTGCCGACGGCATTTGGAGTTTTCAATTCGCTGGAAGGGACCTGTTGCCGGAGTGTTTGAAATGCGCCGCCACTATACCAATTATTTCAAAGGTCTGGAGCACTTCAAGCCTTACCGGATGCGGCTGGTGGAAGGGATGTCTTTTGCAGAGTTAGAAGGAATTCTTAACGAGATTATACACGATTATAGCGAAGTTCTATGCTGAAAATTACCGTCAGTGAAGGCGCATCCGACTCCCGCACTCTGGAAATACATCAGCTAAAGGATCAGTGGTTTATTGGGGAAACGAAATTTGACGGTGACCTTGTGCAACTCTCGGCCAATCATTACCATGTGATTTGGAACAACAGATCATTTTCAATTGAAGTGATCGAATCTGATATGGCGGGTAAAACCTTTCAATTTCTCATTAACGGAAAGTTGTATTCCACATCTGGGAAAAATGAGATCGACATGCTTCTTGAAGGTCTTGGTATGAATAAGAGTGCCGCCAATAAGATCAATCATGTCAAAGCGCCCATGCCAGGCCTGATACAGTCTGTTATTATTCGGGAGGGAGATGAAGTCAACAAAGGAGATAGTTTGCTTGTTTTGGTGGCCATGAAAATGGAAAATGTTATCAAAGCGTCGGGGAGCGGAATAGTAAAATCTCTGAAAATAGTCCCAGGTCAAACCGTGGAAAAAAATCAGGTATTATTAGAGTTTCAATAAATTACTTGGTAATCTAAATCTGCTACCCTTATTTTTACAAAACTAATCACCTACAATATAGTCATGTCTAAACCTAAGTATAAGCGTATACTTCTCAAACTCAGCGGAGAAGCACTCAACGGAGGAGATAAAACCCAGGTTATTGATTTCAATATTCTGGATAATTATTCGACAGAAATAAAAAGAATTTCGGATGCTGGCGTTCAAATAGCAATAGTAATAGGTGGTGGTAATATATTTCGCGGCGCCTCGGTAGAAAAATCGGGTATAGACAGAGTACAGGGAGATCATATGGGTATGCTCGCTACCGTTATCAACGGCATGGCGATTCAAAGTTCACTTGAAAAACACGGAATGAGGACCCGGCTGATGTCGGCAATCAAAATGGAACAGGTTTGCGAGCCTCTTATCCGTCGCCGCGCCGTTCGTCACCTGGAAAAGGGTCGGATTGTGATTTTTGGGGCCGGAACAGGTAATCCTTATTTTACTACGGACACCACTGCGGGTTTGAGGGCAATCGAATCCGAGTCTGAAGTTGTACTTAAAGGAACAAGGGTAGATGGCGTTTACACTGCCGATCCGGAAAAAGATCCGACTGCTACCAAGTATACGCAGCTAACATTTGATGAAGCGCTTTCCAAAAACCTGAAAATTATGGATTTAACGGCCTTTACCCTTTGCAAGGAAAACAATGTGCCTATCATTGTTTTTGACATGAATAAGGCCGGTAATCTCTATGACCTTGTCATGGGAGGAGACGTTGGAACTTTGATATCTAATTAGAAAAATAAAAGTTACTGATAAAATTTATAAGTGAAGGGGATTGAAATAAAATAAACCAATGGAAGAAATAGAATTATATCTGGAAGACGCCCGTGATACTATGGAAGGCGCAATCAAACACCTTATTATAGAATTAGGTAAAATAAGGGCAGGTAAGGCATCCCCTCAGATGCTCGAAGGTCTCCAGATAGAGTATTACGGTTCGATGACACCGATTCAAAATGTCGCGACCATCAATACACCTGATGCCCGGACAATTGCTATTCGGCCGTTTGAGAAAAAGATAATTAATGATATAGAAAAAGCCATCAGAAATGGAAATCTTGGCTTTTCACCTTCCAATGATGGAGAAATGATCCGGATTTCGGTACCTCCTTTGAATGAGGAACGCCGGAGAGAGTTGGCAAAGCGTGCTAAAAATGAAATTGAAACAGCCAAAATAAATGTCCGCAACATTAGGCAGGATGCAAATAACTCATTGCGTAAACTGACGAAGGAAGGCGTTGCAGAAGACCTGGTAAAGCTTAGCGAAGATCGCGTTCAAAAGCTTACAGATAGCTATGTTACCAAAATTGAGCAGATTTATTCGGCGAAGGAAAAAGAGATTATGGAAGTATAATGTAATTTAGATCACATTGTACCTGTTAATTCCAAATAAAGGGTAATCATTCGAGAAAATTGGTTCATATGGAAACTACACTTCATTTTGATACTGCAATCAGTATCAGTCGTTTGGCTCAGATAATCCGGGAACAATTGCCTGTGAAGGAACGTTTGGAGCTGGTTACGTTACTTCAGGATGAAGGGGACCCTTCCAAGGAGCTAATACTTTCACAACTTAGGGAAGACTACGCAGCACTTAAGCTAGGAACTCTAAAAACGAGGACTTTGAAGGAGGTGCTTGATGAGCTATGAGGTAATCACTTCTGAGAATTTTGCCAGGGAGCTGAAGAAACTTTCTAAAAAGTATATTTCGCTCAGGCAGGAGGTTTTCGAGTTAGGTGAAAATCTTCGAAAGGAGCCAAATCTAGGTACACCAATTGGAAAGGATTGTTACAAGATTAGGTTAGCGATCAAAAGCAAGGGCAAAGGGAAAAGCGGTGGGGCAAGAGTAATCACCTGTGTTTTGGCTGTGCAAGAGTCGGTAGTCTTACTCTCTATTTACGACAAGTCAGAGCATGACGCCATTGAAGATAAAGAATTGGAACGGTTGCTAAAAGAGATTTTCTCTTGAAAACCAAAGCACGCAACAACAAAAAATCCCGCCAAAGCGGGATTTTTTGTTGTTGAAAGAAGTCCTAATCCTCTTTTTTGAAACCTTCAAATCCCCGGTGGTTGGACTCTTCGTAAAGTCTTTCTGTAGGCAGATTTCTGAAATAATCGTACGTGATTTTGAGGCCTTCTTCTCTCGGAACTTTTGGCTCCCAGCCCAGTATTTCACGTGCTTTTGTAATATCCGGCTGACGTTGTTTAGGATCATCTTGCGGCAGGTCTTTGTAAACGACTTTTTGGTCAGTTCCTGTAAGCTTAATGATTTCTTCGGCAAAATCCTTAATTGTAATTTCAGATGGATTACCAATATTGACGGGTAGAGAATAGTCACTCAAAAGCAGGCGATAAATTCCTTCAACCAGATCATCCACATAGCAAAACGCACGTGTTTGCGAGCC
>Ga0123337_10000686_pt1 | contig 52505 bp, 48 predicted proteins | sample frozenSSSSmetaG_FD_89792 | JGI IMG/M metagenome (GOLD analysis project Ga0123337, IMG submission 89792) | Glacier valley bacterial and archeal communities from Borup Fiord, Nunavut, Canada, to study Microbial Dark Matter (Phase II) -... | ecosystem: Environmental > Aquatic > Freshwater > Ice >... | reverse complement strand
CCAGAGTTACCTGAATGAATTTGCTTATAAGCTCAACCGAAGATATTTTGGCGATAAACTCTTTAATAGATTGATTATTGCCTCAGTCTACCCATACGTGCAACATTACGAATAGTCATAAAATTTAATCATCTGATTTTAATTCTAATTCATTTTTCCTAAAATTCAATAGATTTTTCATTTCTTCCAAATCCGTATAATCTCCTAATAGTGAATTATTCTCCACCATATGTATAAGAATTCTCAAATCAGATACTTCACTAGCATGGAAACCATCCAAAAATTCTTTATCGTCTGACTCCAACATCTCAATATTTGTAAAATCCCAAATTTCTACCTCATCATTAATAGCATATTTAGAGAGCAACTCAGGCAATTTTTGAATATATTGATGATTCCCTGAATTTTGAAGCTTTTGAACAACTGACGGTGCAAAAGGAGGTAAAAAAATCACTAGCTTAATTTTCTTTTCTTTACAAAAATCTATTAGATCTTCGATGGCCCTGAGAGCTTTAGGATTTACTTGTTCTCCATATTCAAATCGAAATACACCTTTTTTAATTCTTTCGTAGGTATCATGAAAGCCAAAATCTTTAACACTAGGATCACTTTTTAAAAGTCCTTTTATTCTGTCTCCATAATAAAAACTTCCATCAGGTCTGAATCCCATTTGATAAAAGTTCGCATTAATGCCTATTATTTTTTTAGTTGACAGATTCTCACTTTCTGAATCCCCCTTTAATGGAAACTTACTCTCTAACAAATCTATCCATAGAGATAAAAATTGTTTTGGATTCGGCTCATATGCAATTTTCACAGATTTGGGATCAAAAAAATCAGTGTAGGCATGAAAATCTACAGGATCCCAATTTTCGTTGAACATCCATTGGTCTAAACCTAAAAAAAGAACATTAGGAATTTTTTTTTCAGGCATGGACTCAAGGTAATTTGCAACTTGAGTTATTGTTGAAACAGTATATCCACAATTAAAAAAAGGCTTTTCAAACATGAAGTCACGAAATTGAGTAACTCTAGAGGACCCCAACATCATTACATCATTAGTAGCTAACTCTTCAATTGATATTTTTTTAAGCGCTCTATAATTTGACTCATTGTAGTAATAACCTATTAAATAATCTCCTGCTCCTGATTTTTGTAATTTTCTAATTCGAGATTCGCTAATAAAATTTTCGCCTGTCCTCAAAAACAAATAAGCCGGGACTCCGGTAAAAATCAAGATTGGGATAAGAAATAAAAAGATTCTTTTTAAAAACTTTGTCATAATCAAAATTGAAAATAAATAAACTCTTGCTCCTGCCCCATTGAAAAGAAAATTAAAGCGATAAGTGAGTAATAAATAATATAACGAACAGGCTTATTTAATTTAACTTCAAATTTTTCAAGAGCAAATTCATGATCCTTAAAATTCCATTCAAAAAAGACCAATAAAATTATCCAAAATATTGCATATGCCGCATCAGTCATTCCACTAAAACTCGGAACACTAAACAAACTTACATTGAAAATCCCTGAAATATAACCCAACGCATGCTCCAAATTTTCAGCTCTAAAAAATATCCACGCAAAAACAGTCAATAAGAATGTGGTTAATATGGATATCAATTCTTTCGGATTCCTAATAATTCCATTGGGCGCTATTTCCCCCATATGATGTCTATTCCTTTTAAGTAATAATAGAGGAAGGAAATAGGCTGCATTTAATGCACCCCAAACTATAAATGTCCAATTTGCTCCATGCCAAAAACCACTTATTAAGAAAACTAAAAAGGTATTTCTGATTACCTTAAATTTGCTTCCTCGGCTTCCTCCTAAAGGAATATAGACGTAATCTTTAAACCAAGTCGAAAGAGAAATATGCCACCTCCTCCAAAATTCTGCAATATCTCTGGAAAAGTATGGAAAAGAAAAATTACACATCAATTTAAATCCAAACAATCTTGCTACACCAATCGCAATATCTGAATACCCAGAAAAATCTCCATAGATCTGAAAAGTGAAAAATAGTGCACCAAGAGCAAGAGTACTTCCATTATAAATTTCATGATTATCGAAAATCTGATTTGCAAAAATTGCACAATTATCGGCAACAACAACTTTCTTAAATAACCCCCACAAAATCTGCCTTAACCCTAAAACCCCTTCACTGTAACTAAAATGCCTCTTTTTATAAAATTGAGGCATGAGGTTTACAGCTCGCTCTATAGGCCCTGCTACAAGTTGGGGGAAAAAGCTAACATAACCAGCAAAGGAGACTAGGTCACGGTTTGGCTCAAGTTTACCTCTATAAACATCAATAGAATAGCTTATTGTTTGAAAGGTATAAAAACTTATTCCAACTGGAAGTATAATATTCAGACTAGAAGTATTAAACGGTAATCCTAAGATTGTAAACGTACTGGCCAAATTATCCAAGAAAAAATTGAAATACTTAAAATAAAACAGCAAACCTAAATTTGTGATTAGGCTCATTGTCAAAAACAATTTACTTATAGCAGGTTTATTCCTAAACCTTTCAATCATTAAAGCGGCACCGTAGTCTATTAAAGTGCTGAATAAAATAAGTCCTAAAAACCGAAAATCCCACCATCCATAAAAAACATAACTTGCTATAAGTAAAACTAAATTTTGCCATTTCAATGCAAAATCATTCATCAACCAATAGATAATAAAAACTATTGGTAAGAATAAAGCGAAATCGAAGGTGTTAAATAGCATAAATAGAAATTACTTGCTTATGGCTGAAAACTAAGATCTAAATTTAAAACCCAAAACTGGATTGGGAGACCAGTTTAATTCTTCAATAGCTTTTGAGTCGTCGAAAGTTAAATCCAAAATCATTTTGTCAATTAATCTTGAATTAATTGGAATAAACGGAATTACATCGCCGATTCTAGCCAATGTTTTAGCAAGTTTCAAGGAAAGTTTAATTCTAATTTTGGATTTATACTCTATTGAAATTGATGATTCCAATTCATGTAAAAATGGGTGATACCCGTCTGTTAAATTATAAGTTCCTTTTCTCCTCAAAACCTTAGATATAAGTTGTGCCACGTCAGACGCCAACACCATACTCTTTCGCGCTTTACCTCCAGCAATAGAAGCATATCTACCTGTCTTTATTCCATTAATCATTTTACCTAGATTACCCGGAGGATTTGAACCCACAATTAATGGCAACCGCAAGATCAAAACCGGAACATCATGCGTCTCCCCCCATTCTAAAAGTAATTGCTCTGTCTGAATTTTACTGAGTGCATATGGGCTTCCTCCTACCAAAGGTTGGGATTCGGAGATCAGGTCTCCAGATTCTCTTCCATAAACAGATACGGTACTAATAAAAATAATTTGGCTAGGAAGTTTATCCAACTTTTCCAGTCCCTTTAATAAGTTTCTAGTCCCGATCAAATTCACTTGAAAAAATTCATTTTCTTCTTCCGGAGTTTTTGGAACTGTATGGGCTTTACCAGCACAATGGATTACTACATCCGTTGGCAACAGGGTGGGAATTGATTCACTGAGATCTGTAACCACCGCATTATTGCTGGTTCTGCCCAAAGTTATGACAGAATTTTGAGGCAAAACCTCTAGGATATGTCTTCCTAAAAATCCGCTTGCTCCAGTCAATAAGTACTTCATCTCGAAAGTTTGGATTGCATATAATTCTTGAGCTGGACAGGCCACATTTTATCCATACAAGGCTTTTCTACAGCCAAGTAGAAAATTGCTGAAGTCAATAATATCAGCGGGAATACAATTAAAATTTGAATTCCGTAGTTTACCCAATAATTTTCTCCAAATACAACACCTGCGGTAAACTTCACCACCAGATAAAATAATGCGTAATGGATCAGATAGATCGTGTAGCACATCCCTCCAATCAGGTACACCCAGGGCCTGGTAAAAAACCAGTTGAATAGTTTTCCGCGAAAAGTCCCGAAAAAGAATAACAGGACAAAGGCATTGAAAAGCAGATTATTAATCAGAACGGTTTGAGGCTTATAGAAATAAAACAAGCCAAGAATAGACACGCCCGCTAACATGTCAAATGCCAGCAATTTGGGTTTCTTAAAAACATCCGGCCTAGCCAGGTAGAAATAAGCAAACACTATTCCTACTCCAAAATTGATAAAATAGGCCAAAACTGAGCTGGACAGGTGGTTTAAACCATAATCAAGCGTGTAGGATCTAAATAACGCCGACCCGATCAACAAGCCCGTCAACAACAGCCAAAAGAAGTATCGAGAAGGGACTTTGGAAACAAGAATAAATATCAGCGGTAAAAACAGGTAGAATTGTGCTTCGGTTTCCAAACTCCAGGTGACTGGATTGATAGGATTGGGGATTCCAAAAATAAATACATGGGAGTAAACCAAGCCAGCCAGAAAATTAGGAAAAAATCCCATAGCAGACTCATGAAGAACTAATACATGTACCGCATAGAAGCCTATCAACGTAAGGACAAATGGAGGTTCCAGCCGGGTAAGTCTACGGTAAAAATAGTCTTTGAGCACAATCTTTTTTCCTCCGAAAAAAGATTGTCTAAGAAAAGGCATTCCAAGAATAAAACCACTGATGGCAAAGAATACTTTGACTCCTAAATCCATCCGGATCAACCACCATCCAAACTGATGAACCTGGTCCACCCCTACTAATTCACTCCAACCATCCAGGCCAATCCCAATTTCACGAGAGTATGCGGTGTTTAGATGAAAAAGCATCACCGTTGCAATGGAGAAAAACCGCAGTCCGTCAATTTCCGGAATAAAATGTTTAGAATTTGTTGACCTTCTAAAAAGCCCGATCAGGTTCAATTTAGTCATGAAAGCTTATGAGTTTTCTAATTTTTCGAGCTCTAGCCTGAACTGCTTCGCTAACACATTCTTATCAAACTCTTTCTTTGCGATTTCTCTGGCCTTCTCCGCCATCTTTTTGTAAAGGATTGGCTCATCCCTCAACAAAATCAGGTGGTCTACCAAGCCCGCTGCGTCATCGTGCCTAATGGTGTACCCAACTTCATTTTCCTCCAAGAAATCCTTCATCCAACCTTGCGTATTCTGAATGACCGGAGTGCCGGCTGCCAGAGATTCAAAAAATTTGTTGGGTGAAGAGGTATCCAAAACCGGGGAATTCTGCAATGGGACTAAGGATGCGATGGCATGTTGGATCAAGCTTACCAATTCAGTTTTAGGGATCAACCCATGAATCAGGAGGCTGTCCAAGCTTTCCGTTTCTTTGGTTCTGACTAGTTCATCCCTGAGCTGACCATCCCCAACGATCAATATATACAAGTCTTTAATATTGTGAGCTTTGATCCATCGTGCAGCCTGCAGCAACAAATATGAATTATTCACTTTGCCGATATTTCCGGTGTAGATAGCATAATTAAGCGGTTTGAGGGCCGGAACTAGGGCCTTAAACTGTTTGGGAGTATTGAAAAGCTCAATATTTGCCGCATTCGTCACTGAGATCACCTTGGAATGTCCGGACTTTTTCTCGATGTAAGACTTCATCCCCGGTGAAAGAGCTACAATTAGCTGTGCATGACGGTAACACATTTTCTCGAAGCCATAAGCCAGCTTAATGATCCATTTATTTCGGATGATTCCAAGTTCAATTGCTCCTTCTGGCCAAAGGTCCCGAGTTTCAAAAACCAATTTTTTTCTTCTGATAATTCGTGCCAACAGTCCCGGAATGCCTACCGTAATGGGGCCCGAAGAAGCGATCACCACATCAGCGGGGAGAGTCATAGCATACCAAACAGAAAAGAACGAGTATTGAAAAAAAGTCCATATCCGCTTGAGGACATTTTGCTTATTGTCTATTTTGATGTTGATCACCTTTAATTTGATTCCATCGATTACCTGATCTTCGATAAATTTTTCAGCTTTCAGATCTGATTTGGAATACACAGAGGTGACGACCGTGACCTCATGGCCATGTTCTACCCATTCCCTTGCAAATTCATACACTCTGGTACCCCAAGAACCTTTTGGGGTGGAGAAATACTGATAAAAATAAAGGATTTTCACTTTTGTAGTTTAATTAGAAAAGGCCTGCTTGCCTTTGATCAATTCGGAAATTATAATCTGAGGTTTGCCGGATTTAGTAGGGGGAATAAAATCAACCTCTTTGAAATCAATTTTAAGATCATCCTTCAGGAAATCCAGTATTTTGGTTTCAATCTGTATTAAATGATCCTTTTGAAATTCATCGGTAGGAATGTATTGTATTTCTATTTTTTCAAGTTCACTCTGGATCACACAAAATTGAAGGATCGAAGGATATTTATTGAAAATTCCGGTGAAGGAGTGGACTATCATTTTATGTCCGTTGGGGGTAAGTACCAAATCGGTCTCTCTACCAACGACTTTTTCCAGGATAGGTAACTTCAAATCTCGGTCTGCAGGGTATTTGGATTTGGGAAGTTTGATTGCTAAATCTCCCAATTTATACCGAATCAAGGGCATGGACTTGGCAATCAGGCTTGTGACAACTACATGTCCCATTTCCCCGTCCTGAACTTCCTCACCCTGATCGTTGAGAATCTCAAGATAGACACAGGGGCTCATGATATACATGTAATCAAGGTCTTTTTGAGAAGCCAGCATCAAGCCTTCATTGGCTCCATAAGTTTCATACACTTTACAATCGAATACCTCCTCGATTTCTGTTTTGTAATGGGCAAAAAGTTTGTCTCCCCAGGTAATTGCAGATTTAAATTTAACTTTTACTCCTTGTTCCTTAGCCAACGTGGCCAACACATAAAGTGAACTTGCATATCCACCCAGAAAAGGCTTTTTGGACTGACTCCATTCAAAAGCTGCTTTAGCCTGAGCAGGAGATATACTGAAAGCAAACAGATAGTAAGTTCTTAGCAAAAAATCCTTGAGGGATTTCTCAAAAGTTCTAGCGGATGCCAGGCCCGTCTGAAGAATCGGAGATCCCAGCCGAAAGCCAGCCCACTCCCACCAAAGAGTCTGAGTAGCTCTGAATAGACTTTGTTCTTCCTTATTCACATAGACTTCAGAATGAATGCCGGATGAGCCGCTGGAAGAATACTTGATCAGCTGAGACTTGTCTTCAGTAAGTAGGTCAAGCATGTTATTTTTCAGCTTCAACTTGTCCAAAATCGGGAAGTTTTTAATCCAAATGGAAGGATCAGAATCCCAGTCAATCTTCTTAGATGAGTAATACGCAGCATTTTTTGTGGCATGCGTAAGGATTTCTTTCAATTTATCTTTTTGATAGTTTTCTAGATACTGCTCATCCTGTTGCACCAGATTTCTGAGAAACTTCAGGCTGCTGATGTATTGACTTTTGAATAAAAAATCCCCCATCGGCAGGAGTAGATTTTCGATAAGCCGGTTATACATAATCGTTGATTTTTGGGGAGGCCGGTAAATGAATCAAGTTAACCTTTCGGGTTAAAAGTAAGTTCGTGCCAAAGTGAATTGAAAAAGAGCTGCTTCATGAAACCATAATTTTCCTTAGGATTTTCTTTGAACTTGCTCACCAATCCTTGAATATCAAGGTACTTCAGGAAACTATATTGGAAAAACTCAGACTTATGCATGGATTCCAGGTGATTTCTGAACGTCGGATTGTTTAGGATGTACTCATCCCAAGGCATGGACATTCCAATTTTTGGGTGAGTCTTGATGTAGTCCGGCAGATTTTTCCCTATGGAGTTCATGAGTAGCCATTTCCCTTTTCCCTTTGAATCAAAATAGGTGTCACTCAAAGAAGCTACCCCGTCTACTAATCTGAAATCCTGAAATGGTTCTCTGCATTCAATCGAAGCACCCATGGAAGTCCTGTCATTTTTATCATTCAGGGATTGTAAATGAGTGTGCTGCTCCAAGTATAACAATTGCCTGTAGGGGTTTTTTGGATAGAGTTTTTTAGCCTCTTCCAACATCTGAATTCGATAGGCAGGCAAAAGATTCGCGGTATGTACTCCTATTTTTTCGAAATCAGGTAAGTAGATATCATTGGCATTGGTCAGCAGTTGAAAGTCTAAGTTATTTGTCTCGAAATAGCGCTTCATTTTCAGAAGGCGAGGATTGTTTAGGTATTTATCCGGAATGAAACGAATGATTTTCAAAAGATTATATCTCATCTGCCCATCATGAGGCTTGTATCTGACATATCCTCCCAGGATTTCATCAGCCCCTTCTCCGGAGAGCAATACTGTAACTTTATCCTTTGCTTTACGAAAAAGTCCCAATAAAACGCTATCGGTATAATGAACAATGGGTTCATCATTCATCCGGATAGCATCCAGTAAAAGCTCCGTCTGAGAGTCATCCGCGAAGTCAATTCCATTGAATTCGATATTGAGTTCATTTGAGAATTTTTCTGCGATGGTAGACTCATCATGTTTGAATCCTTTAAACATGACATTCCAGGAGCTCAAGTCTTTAAATCCTTGCTGATGTTGCGCATAAAGCACGCTACTGCTATCTAATCCCCCGCTGAGAAGGGTGCCCACTTTGACGTCAGCGATCATTCTAAGTTTGACACTGTCCAAAAAAGTCTCTCGGTACCATTCTACAGGATCTTTGATTTTTTCATGATTTTGTGCTGCCTCCGTCAAGTCATACCAGCGTTTTACGCTGGCTTTTTCAGGGCCACCATCGAGTTCTAAAAGGTGCCCCGGAAGCAGACGCTTTATCCCGGAAAATATCGTATTCTCTCCAGACACATATCGGTAAAACATCAGTTCATCAATCTGACTTTCTTCGAGCTCTTTTTTCAGCCCTCCGGCAAAAAGAGCCTTAGGTTCGCTGGCAAAATAGAATCCGTCCGCAGAATTGGAAATAAATAGCGGCTTCACGCCATAGCGGTCTCTTGCCAGAAGGAGTCGATTTGCTTTGGCATCCCACAAGGCGAAGGCAAAAAAGCCATTGAGACGGCTAAGAACGCTGGCTCCATACTCCATCAACAGATACAACAGCACTTCAGTATCTGAAGTAGTGGTGAAGGTGAATCCCTTGTGTTTTAATTCGGGGTAGAACTCTTGAAAATTAAAAATTTCACCATTGAATACCAGATGAAAATTTCCGCATGGGCTGGTAAAAGGCTGGTTGGCGCCTTCGGTTAAGTCAAGAATAGAAAGTCTTCTATGCCCCAAGGCTAATTTTCTATCCAAAAAAATTCCTTCTGCATCAGGGCCACGATGTTGGATGGCTTGACACATGGCTTTGATTTTTTCAGGGGAGGCTTCCTTTTCAAACTCCCAAAAACCTACTATTCCGCACATAATTACTTATTTATTCTTTAGAATGGTGATGTATTTTTGATAAATCTCCTTCATGTTTTTATCAAAATCTACAGCGGTTTCGATATATTCCCGGTTTTTCGAAACCGCTGAATCATATTTATCAGGGCTATTGAGAAACATGAGGATAGCTTCTGCCAAAGCTGCCGGGTTACCCACAGGTACAAGGATTCCGTTTGTCCGGTCCATTATAAATGCTAGGTAGGCTGGCAGGTCTGACACAATCGGAAAATTCCTAGTAGCCATAGCTTCGAAGAGGGAAGCGGAGACACCCTCAGAGACGGGGACAGAAATATAAAAATCGCTCTGTGCCAGCAATTGGGGCAATTCGTTATTGGGCACTCTTCCCAGAAATTTTACCTGCTCGGTGATCCCCAGTTCCAGGGCCAGAGATTCCAAATCCACTCTCAGCACCCCATCACCCACTATCCAAACCAGGACTTCCGGAAAAGTTTTGCTTACCAGCTTAATCGCCCTCAGAATGTCTTCATGTCGGTAATCAGGAAAAAGTGACCGGGTTACAATTCCTGTTTTTCTGGTTTGTGAGGAATTACTTTTGCTGCCCTTATAGAGCCCCAAATTGATCCCCTTAGGCAATACCTGGATTTTGGCCGGATCGGCTCCCGCATATAGCATAGAAGGAACCATTACATGTCCCCAGGCGTGAATCCAATCCACATTTCTGTAAACAATTCCTTTGATGGCTCTTTTTATCACACTGGAAAATCCTGTAACGGGATAAACATCCGTAATTCCCTGCTGTGCCACTACTCTTACTTTGGCACGGACAAACAATGAAAAAAATCCATAGCTCGTGGATCGCTCTGCCAATACAATATCCCATTGAGTTCCGTTGATTTTGGCGATTTTGCCAAAGAAAAGAAACAGGTACAAAAGTCTTATGATACGGATTTTGGAAGGTTTTACTTCGAGAGTACTGATTTTTACCCCCGAATTTTGTTCGATTCCTTTTATCCAGGTTTGGGCGTCTGCTCTGTAGGTTTCTCCCAGGAAAAGAATGTTCATCAGTTGTAGTTTATTGAATTGGGCATCTTGGTATTAAAATAAATCAGAATAAATCTTAGGAGAATAAAGGGCTGGGTGGTACCGGTTGATTCAGACGCGGGATTCTTCTTCTGTTTTGATTTGCAATAAAGCCTGATCCGGTATATGAGTCTCGACGGGTTGGTTTTTTTTCTTTTTTGGAAACTCAATAAGGATCATGGCCAAACCAAACAACAATGGAGAGATAAAGGTCCTAGATGCTGCATGAAAGGTGGTATAGAGTGCAAGCATTGAAAACCCAAAAAGAATACTCTTGATCACCGGGTTCCTGTTTTGCTTGTATGCTTTCCTTGTCAGGATGGCTACGACAATGATATATATGATTCCAAATAATCCGTGCTCCGCCATCAATCGACTAAATTCGATATGGGGAGAGGTACCGGCAGTCTTCTCCCTCATGTAACGGGAAGATGCCCCCCCTGTTCCCAACATTGGGTAATTCAGAAACAACTCCAAATCCTCTTTGGCAATTAAGGCTCTGCTGGAGGTGAATGTATCGATGCTCTTGTCTTTAGCTCCAGCCATCGTACCCACAGTTTCACCACTGTATCGAAGCAACAATAATCCACCGGAAATGGAATTGACTACATAGAAAGAAAGCATCAAAATGAACAATGCAGGCATGAGATACTTACCAATCTTGGGAATATTGGTAAAAACTTTTCCACCACTCACTTTGCTTTTCTTCAAAATATAAATAACAATGAGAATGGCTAATATTCCTCCAATTACTCCTCCTCGTGAAAAACTCAATAATCCCTGAAATGCAAATCCCAGCAGGAAAAATGAATCCACCCAGAAATTGTTTGAAAATCTCCATTTGAATACGATAAACAGGAACATCAGAAACATCCCTAAACCAAACAAGATAGATACCTGGTTTGATCCAAAACCGCCAGTAGTTTCAAAGTTTGCACCAAGTTCAAATTCGATGGAATCAAAATCCGGAGTTTTGATAAAGGTGAAAAACAAGGCAGAGACAATCGGATATACCATCAGTCGAATAATGCTAATAAATCCTTTCGCCGTAAAACGTTGCCTGTAAAAAAACATCACGCAGAGCCCAATATTAATCGGCCCCAACACATCAAAAATAAGATAAAGATAAGTAACTCTTCCCGAAAAATCGTAGAGCAATCCTGGTAAAAGCAGGAATACCAGCAGAAGGCCTAATTTCCCCTTATTGTAGCCATTGAGTATTCCAAAAATGGTCAGTAAAAAGGTAATATACTTACTTTGCTCATAAGCGATCCAGGGAGAGGTTTGAACCATCCTGGCAAATACTTCGAAGGTAACTAGATAAATTAATAAGAAGCTTAGCCCATAATTAACTTTTGGTTTTGAGAACACTTCCGGAAGGGAAGAAATCAAGACAAAGTAAAACCATAGAATAAGCACCCAGGGAGTAATTGTAGACACTACACCCAACAATACATGGAAAATCAGCCAGAAAGTCGGATTTTTATTTAATACGAGCTGTTTAATCATTTTTAATATCTAGCAACTGATAATATTTAGTTAAAAAATTCCCCATTCCATAATTTTTTTCAATGTGAACCCTGAATTGCGACCCCACCCGAACAGCATCCTCCCAATTAGAAAAGAGTGAGACCAAACTGGAGGCCATGCTCTCAGGATTATTTATTTCTACAATTTTACCAAATTCTCCATGATTCACCACCAGACCACATTGCCCTACATTGGTTACGATCACTGGAAGTCCTGCCTGTCCATATTCCAACAAACTCACCGGAAGTCCTTCAAAATCTGAGGCAATGATTCCTATCTGAACCTCAGCCAGAAGGCCTCCGACATCGGCAACATCTCCCAAGATTTCTATGGTATCTGTCAGCTGCTTTTGCGTGATATAGTCCTCTACAACTTTATAGTATTTATCCTGCTGATAGCGCCCTGCCAAAACCAAAATAGGTCTAAAATCTACTTGTTTTTGAAAAATCTCAAAAGCTTTGATCAAGTTTAGATGGTTTTTGGGTTCTCTGAAACTTGCCAAATAGACTATTTTGGGGGATTGCCAAGAATCAAGCGGCTGCGGTCTTGGAAGTTTCAACGACGGGAAATTATTGATATAGACAATTCTTTTCCTATCTAAAAACAGACTCCGGTCTGCCCAATTTCTCAATTCTTCGTTGACACAGATCACATAGTCAATGAAGAATGAGCTAATGACCATGAATATATTCGCCTTTTCATAGATTCTGTTTCCAAAGTGGTCATGCCACAGGACTTTTGCTTTTCCAAATGTCAAAAATTTGACTAAAATTGCCCAGAATACAGAGCTGGAATGGGCGTGAATCAGATTGATTTTTTCTTTTTTCACTCTTTTGTACAGCTTCCAGAAAGCTCCAGCATCCAATGAATTTCTTTTGTTCAGGCAGAAGTAGGTCACATTGGGATCAATCCGCTGTGTAAGTGCTCCTCCTTTTCTGGATGCACACAGAAAGACAGACTTTCCATCACGGTGCAAGGCATTAGAAATATTGACGGCCATCATTTCTGCACCACCCGTATCCAATGAATCTATGAGCTGTAAAATCCTCATAACAGTTTGCCCAATTCCTCTCCAAATTTCTCAAGGGTAAACTGTCTGGCCCAATCTCTTGCTTTGGTTTGCATTTGATCAAGTTCTTCGGGACTGTTTTTTAATTCAAGAATTTCATTCACAATTTTTTCAGCATCATTCGTTACCAATTTACCTCTTTCTCCGAAACCTACCATTTGTGGCACACAGCTCACGGGAGAGGTAATGGGTATACAAGACCAGCTCATTGATTCTGCCACCACTTTGGGCCAGCCTTCTGAATCTGAAAGGAAAATTAAAAAATGGGCCTGAATAAATTCTTCTTTCACCCGTTCGGCACTCACATTTCCTAATAACCGCACCTGATTTTCTAAGTTATTAGTCTTAGCATATTGCTGAATTTTAGCTCTTTCCGAACCATCCCCACAGAATACGAGCTGAACATCTTCTCCTTTAGTAATTAAAAGCTCCAGAACTTTCAGCGCAGTCATTGGATTTTTTGCGACAAAAAGTCCTCCTACATAGATTAAGTTGATGCCTTTTTGAATTGCAGGTTTTTGAAATGAAATGAAATCTTTTTCATAATAGCTTGCAGTAAAGAACGGCTTGATATTTTTAGTACTGTCGGGCCATTCACCGTAGACCATCACAGAGATATTATGACTCAGCCAGGTGTTGCTTAAAATCCGTCGCTGCAGCTTGTAGGTAAAAGGCTGAGGACTATCCTTATCCCAATTCCCGGCGTATTTGGCTGTTTTTTTCTTGAAGGGGAACAAAATTTGAAGAAAACACCCGATCAATGCTAAATTTCCCGGACACCTCAGATGGACATGATCAGCCTTGAGCATCTCTGACCACATTTTCAGCACGATCCAAGGCAACTTAAAAAAACTCCACAGCGATTGGCCGGGAGAAGTGAAATTAAGGGAGGGTGAGGAGCTCAGCCGGGTTTGAATGTGATGGTAGGGTAAATTGATAGGGTCCGCTGTAGCTTCCATTTCTGGAGCAAACACCACCATTTGTCCGACTCTTTTTTCCCATAGGACCATTTCTTTCACCAAAGGCCCATAAGAATGGATTTTACCATCTTTGACATAATGAGGGGCATGAGAAATCACTAAAAATCTCATCGTTCGATCACCGGCTTTTTTAGCCAGAGGGTAAACCAGGCTTTCATACGTCCCATATAATCCTGAACGGCACCTGATCTGTCAGGGCCCTTCAAAATGAACACCAACCGTATATGGGTGAGAAGGAGACAGGTCAGGTGCCATTTAAGGGTATTGACAAAATCGGACTCCGGAAATTTCAGTCTCCAGACATACCAGCCATTTTTCACGACCATTTGGCCGTATTTATAGAAATTGGGTCTTCCAAAAGGATCATGGTAATGTTCGAGAAAGGCGTTGGTATTGACATATAATTTACCAAAAGCCAAAGACCTGACAGAAAAGTCAAAGTCCTCATACAATCCGTATCCTTCAAAGTAGTGGGAAAAGCAAATCTTTTGGAAAATATGTTTTCTGTAAGCCATACTCAGTCCTATCAAATGTTCTACCTCATACGTTTTACCGCTGGGAGGATGCCCGCTTCTCCCGTGGGAATAAGGAGGAATGATATCTGGAGGCAAATCTGTAATCAATCCAAAGAATTTTCGGATTTTAAATCTCAGCGCTTCCTTCGTTGCGTATCCGTCAAAGGTGTAGTAATGAAAATTGGAAACCTGTTGTCCAGGCTCAAGTTTGAAGTAGCCATTTTCTCTCACATCTAATCCCCCTACCCCAGCTGCATCCGGGTGTTCGGTGAAAGTTTTAGCTATTTCTTGGAAATAGATTGAACGCAAAATCACATCATCGTCCAGGAAAGAAATAATTTCGGAGTCCTCGGATACTTTACTCACACCAAAATTCCTTTGTTTAGTCAGGCCACGGACTTCGGCATCGACCAGAAAGTAGTGCAAAGGAATATCGGTTTGAAAATTTTTTAAAGCTTCCCGAGTATGCTCATTCGTAGACCCATCTACAATGATTATTTCTAAAGGTTTAAAAAGTTGAATATTGACAGATTCCAAAACCTTTAGAATGGATTCTGGCCTCATATAAGTGCATATGACCAGGGAAATTTTCATGGACGCGATTGCTTCTTGGAATTTAGTAATTTGATATGTTGAGCTCCAATGTTATCAATTTGGAAATTTTCCTTTACGCAGGATCTTGCCCCGATCTGAAGGCGCTTTTTTACGGAAGAATTTTTCAGAATGGAGATGATTTTTTTCGCAAAATCTTCGTGGTCAGTCGGATGGGCTGTAAGTCCTGCGTCCTCTGTCAAAATCACTTCCCGAGACCAACCAATATCACTGGTTACGATTGCTTTTCCCATAGCCATGGCTTCGAGCCAAGATACCGGAAATGCCTCAGCAAACGAGGGGAAAATGCAGACATCCGCCTGATCGATCAATGTGGCAATTTCCTCAAACTTGACCAGACCCAAATAATTCACATTTGGATACAAAGCGGGTGAAAATTTAAGCTTCATCAGATTCCAGGTTGATGGCGAGCCAGTTAGAATATCAGAGGCATCATTTCCCGCCAGAATCAGCCGGACATTAGGGATTTCTTCACTGACGCGATTTACTATTTCAGGAATTTCAAGCACTCCTTTTTTCCTGATGAGGCTACCAAAATAGAGGATAACAGGGTTCTCACTATTTCCCGAATCTGGGTTTGACGCTTCGAATTTATCAAGATCGATTCCATTATGAATAACTTCATAGGGTCTTGTTACCCCGAACAATTCACACGACTTCTTGCCTACAAAGTCACTGACGGCCACTACATGGTCTGCATTTTTAAATGCAGATTTCTCGAACCAAAAATTTTTCAATTTAACTTTTCGCCCATCCAAGTGACAAAAATAAGTATCTGAGCCGTGGAGTTTCAATACCATAAGACAATCAAACCTAATAAAGGCTGAAATTCCTGTCCAATCAGGAATTTCAATCATTTTGATTTTTTCTTTTTCTACCCAGGTGTTGACGACTTTTTGAATGTGCTGTCTGTTGACCCACCAACCTAAGCCCATTCTACGAACTTGTTTTATAAAAACAAAAGTCTTACCCTCCTTTTCTTCTACCAGATCTTTATCACTGCCGTAGACGAAAATGATCACCCGGATCTGATGATTGATGTAGTAATCAGCAAGATTTTTGATACTTGTACCTATCCCACCGGTATATCCCAATCCTGCACGTGGGTATTCGGGTGTAAGAAAAGCTACGGTTTGCATTATTATTTTAGGAAATCAGCTGGTTAATCTTTGCACAGATGTTTGCTGAGGCCTGATCGATGGGTTGATTGATCACGGTCTCGAACCAAGTCTTGGTTTGGTCCTGATTCCATATAGCTGGTTGGTTAAAATAATCACGAAGTCGAATTTCGATGTCTTCAAATGAATTGATCCATAGGACAGCCTCTTTAGAAGGCATAGAGCGAAAATGAATGAATTGATTTACTCGTTTGATAGTCCAGACCTTCGGATCCGCTTCCACCGGGTCGTAGTTGAAGTAGCAACAAGGCTTACCCATGGAATAAAAATCAAAAACCATCGAAGAACCAACATTCAATACAATCTCAGAATTTCGGACGGTATTGACGAGCAATTCATTATCCTCAGGCATGGGCATTATCTGATTCCAAGCTTCGCCGGCTGCTTCCCACTTGGGGTCAATGGAAATAATCAGGGTGCCAAATTCTTTCAGGATAGGATCATATCGAGTACTCCTGTCCACCGGACATTTTCTGAACAAAATCCCGTATCGAACTCCTGTTGATTTTTGATTCATCCCATGAACTGTTTTGGCTAAATCTCGAAGGTAAAATTCATCGTAGGGGCTGGTGGTATGATCATCACCAGAGAAACAAATGTATTTCACATCCCCTTCCAATCCATATTCCTCACGAAACTCTTCCCGTTTATTCAACAGATCCGGATCCCGATAGATTTCAAACTGAGGAGTACCCGTGACAGTAATTGAATTTTCGGTGATTCCGGGATTGTATTTGATCAGCTCCTTTTTCATAAAATCACTCCATACGAAATAGTGCTTCGGATCAATCACTAGGGTTGCTTTGGGCAAGTTATCCCATGAAAAAATAAAAGTACCCGTTGGAATATTGAGGAATTTGGCTGCTTCTATAGGTGCTACAGCAGTCAATGGACGCTGATTAGTACAAAATACAAAATCAGGCTTAATCTCTTCCAGCTGACTGAGGCAAGCTTCAAAATAAGGAGTCTTTTTTTCCAGGTAATTAATCAAAAACTGAGCATACTGTTTTCTTGGGCCGAAAAGGTACCACTTCAACAAGCTGTGAATCCTATTTTTGATCCAGTCCTTGATGGAGGATTTAACAGGATTGTTGAATTTGTAGAGCAGATATGCTGGATCCTCGAATTCTTCAGCATAGGATTCCATGTAGTTCTCAATTTTGACTCGCTTGATGCTATCCGTCAATGCATGGTGTTCTGGTCTCGGGGTTTTTAATTCCTTTAGTCCAAGCTTGGAGAGTTCGAAACTGGAATTGTTCCAATAGGTAATATCGAGTCCTGCATCTTTAGCTTTTTGGGCAAAGTTCCCAAAAGCAAAATTTCTTATTCCTACTCCGTCGGGGATTAAAATTAAAACTTTGTTGGTAGCCATTTAAGAAATACTGGTTAAAACCTTTTGGAGATTAGGGATACCCAAATAATCTCTCAAGTCAGGTCGATTTAAGGTGAGATTTTTGGTTTGAATCCAATCAGCGTACAGATCTGTAAGTATCCCTGTCAATTTTTGAATATCATCTGATTCAGCGACATAAGGGTAATCTAATCCCAAAAGTCTTCTAGTCTCTGAATACAAGGGTGATAGCAACAAAATGGGCTTGTCCGCGAATACACAATGGGGAAATTTACCTGGGAGAAAAGGGCTGATCTCGGATTTGGATTCCAGGATCACATTGACGGTGGCTTCTCTTTGAAGGTAAAGCGCTTGCTCAAATTTAATAAAATCAAGGATTACTGTCAGTTCGGGAATCCTGGAGTCGAGGGCTTTCAACTTTACTTCATGGCTCTGGGCAGGTCCGATCAAAAACAATCGGGCATGCGATTTGGCTTCGGGATTCAATACCAAGAAATTTTCAAACGCTAAAATCAATCCATCCGCAGGTCTTTCTTTGAGAAGGTTTCCAGCATGGAGAATATTGAAGTTTTGAGAAGACCATCCTTCCACCTGAAATGATTCATTTATATCATCTGAGCTGATCTGGTGCGGGATGATGATGGACTTCGATTCCATCTCAGGAAAAAACGAACTCATCCATTCAGAAAGTAGCTTACTTGGAAATCCTACGTATTTCGCTGAAGAGGCTAAATCTCTAAAGAACGCTTCTTTTTGTCTGTATCCGGGCAAGACTTGGGTAAATGGTCGTGGATAAAAATGAAAGGGATATGGGTCGTGGATATAAGCCATCCATTTGTGATGGAGTTGAGGAAACTTCAGCACCGCATAATGAGGCCTAAAACTGGCCCCTTTACTCAATGTGAGGACCAGATCATAATTTTTCGCTGCTACCTCAGGCAAGACGGCTCGGATGCTTCGGGTATCATTAAAGAACGTAAACGAAAATCCAAACAGGTTTTCGAGGAACTGATGCATGTTGATACCTGTGAATTTGGTGAAATATCGCTGGAATCGACTCAATAGGTAATTGAGTGAAAAAATCCTTTCTTTAATAAAGATGCACTCGATCCCTTCTAGTTGGATATCCTTCAAAGTATAGTGATACACCGTAATCTTTTCACAGATTTTAGCCAAGTTCCTGATCAACTCTACATTGACCTTGGAACCGCTGCTGTCATTGACATTAATAGACTCTACCAGTACAGCAATTTTCATCAGGCAAACAATTCATTGATTCTTTCCACTGCCTGACCATCTCCATAAGGATTATAGGCTGTAGACATTTTTTCATATTCGGCAGCATTAGTCATCAGATTGAGGACATTTTCATATATCATATCAGGGTCTGTGCCGACTAATTTCACTGTCCCTGCTTCCACCGCTTCAGGTCGTTCCGTATTCTCCCGCATGACTAGGACAGGTTTGCCCAGAGAAGGTGCCTCTTCCTGAACTCCTCCTGAATCTGTCAAAATAATATGGGAATACTGCATGAGATAGACAAAAGCTGGATAAGCCAAAGGGGGGATCAGGTGAATATTGGTAATGCCGGATAGGATTTCATTGACCGGTTTCTGAACATTGGGATTAAGATGTACTGGAAATATCACTTCCACATCGGGAATTTGGGACAGTTTTTTGATTGAATTACATATTCTGTCAAATCCATCTCCGAAATTCTCTCTCCGATGCCCCGTCACAGTGACCAACTTTTTACCAGGCTTGATGATAGACTTCAGTAATCGAATTTCTTCATCCATATACCCTTCCGAAAGCTTTTTTACTGCTAAATGAAGAGCGTCTATAACCGTATTGCCAGTTACCAAAATACTTTTTTCATCCACTCCTTCTTTCAGGAGGTTTTCCTGAGAAGAACGGGTGGGTGAAAAATGCAAGTCAGCTATTCTTCCGGTAATCTGCCGGTTGATTTCCTCCGGAAATGGCGAATGCTTCATGTATGTTCGAAGACCGGCTTCCACATGGGCGACTTTTACCCCTCTGTGAAATGCCGACAATGCACACATCGAACTGGTAGTGGTATCTCCATGCACAAAAATCCAATCGGGCTGTTCCTGCTCCAGCAATTCATCAAATGAAATCAAAATTCTGGAAGCAAGTTGATTGAGGGTTTGATTGTGCTTCATGAGATCCAAATCAAAATCTGGCTTAATTTCAAAAAACTCAAGCACTTGATCTAGCATTTGTCGATGCTGCGCTGTGATACAAATTTTAAGCTCAACTGCCGGATTGTCTATAAGCTTGAGTACTAATGGAGCCATTTTAATGGCTTCCGGTCTTGTGCCAAATACAGCTATGATTTTATTTTTTTTCATTTGTTTATAATTTTCCCCCAATGGTCCTCCCCCAGATAACTATCGGGGCTATCGGGGCTATCGGGAGGAATCTCGCATAGATTCCCGATAGCCATCGGGACATCCCACTGTATGACGTTCTGAGTCATGCCTGTCCGCCTCAGGCAGGCTCGATTTCATTTCATTAAAATTCATTGGAATGGTTTGGGCTTGTCAACGTTTGTGATTAACCCTTCCCGGTGCAAAGTGCTCGATTTTGAATTTCAGCCCCTATTCTTTGATGTTAAATGCCTGAAATTTTGATCTTCATAAAAGGAAATCAGGCTTTGAATACTAGTTAAAAAAATGATTTTTAAAGGATTTTTTAATGTCATAAAAAAATTTCTTCACTTTTTCTTTGGGTGAATCGTCCAATTTGAACCGTTTCTCTACTTCCTGAACCCAGGAATCGTCCAGCCATTGATCAAAAAACTCGCGTGGGGCTCCAGCCTCGTGCCATTGGCTTGCTTCGGGAACCATGTAGTCTTTGAACAGGTGATAACAGGGTAATCTGGAATCAACAAAAATTCCATATCCAAGGGCTTGGGCGCGGGTACAAAAATGTCGGTCCTCGCCTGGAAAGTTCATGCTGGAAAGACGATTAAAGTTGAGCCCTTTAGCCAAAATCTCATAGGACAGGAGGGTACAGGCTCCCCCGCCTCCTACTTCAAAAATTCCCGGATCTTTTAGCTTATAATAAGACTCGGCTCCATAGTAGTTCCAGGAATGGTAATCCCAGGCATTTGGAGTATAGGGTGAATCTTCTCGGAATTTTGTCCAGAAAATGCTGAAAATAAAGTCCTTTTTTGCCCCAACCAGGTTGATTAAGGTGTCCGGGTGAAGTACTAAATCAGAGTCTACTAGGAATAGGTAATCGTATTTTTGCTGGAGTGCTGTCTGGATCGCGGCATTTTTTATGGCAATAATCCGGTCAATTTTGAGACTATCCCAGTTATGATCTTGGTACTCAGTTTCCGAGGAAATTTTGAAATCCAACAATGAGACCTGTTCATTTTCTTCTACAAGTTCATGCAAGAAAGCTTTGGTGCGCGGATCTGTATTGTCATCAAAAAAAAGGAAATCAATCTCAAAGCCCTTCGTATTCATACTCAAGTAACTTCGCAAGGCAAGCTGAAATATTTCCAGACTCTTACACACGGAAGAAAAAATCAGAATCTTCATACTTCGTGCGTCATGATATTGGGAACATACACATTCCCATAATCACTTTTAAATTCCTTCTTATAACCTGTAGTAGAGGAGTTGATCACTTCAAAGCTGAAGGCATTTTCAAAATACACCTTGTTGGGAATGAATAATTCCACATCTACTGAATAATTACCTTCCCTGAATGAAATACCATGAGTCAGATCAATGGTAATTTTATTCTTTTTAGAAGCTTTAAAATCCTGTGAATTTAACCAATTGGAAATGGAGCTTATTCTGGAACCAAAAGCATCTTTGAAAAAAACGCCCAGATAAAGATCCTGCATTTCCGCCTTTTCAATATCAAATTCTATGGTAATCTGGAATCGTTCAAACGCCTCTACTGTATTTACTTCTCCAAATCGTGAGAAGATGGAAATTGACCGAATTATGATTTCTTTCTGTCTCAGGTCGTTAGTCAGATTCGGTTGGTTGGAATTGAGGTAATTATGGACCGCTCTCTCAGAAGTACCTTGGAAAGACATTGCACCGTTTGACAGCACAATTCCTTTTTGACACAGAGTATTGACCGCATTCATGTTATGACTTACAAATAAGATGGTCCTGCCCTCCTGTTTGCTGACTTCTCCCATTTTGCCGAGGCATTTCTTTTGAAACTCCGCATCTCCCACCGCCAATACCTCATCTACAATGAGAATTTCACTTTCCAGGTGAGCGGCTACCGCAAAAGCCAATCTAACATACATTCCGCTGCTGTAACGCTTGACAGGCGTGTCGATGTAACGTTCGACCCCGCTAAAATCAATGATTTCATCCAGTTTTCGGGTGATTTCCTTTTTGGTCATCCCCAAAATGGCCCCGTTGAGAAAGATGTTTTCTTTTCCGGTAAGTTCAGGATGAAACCCGGTCCCTACTTCCAGCAAACTGGCCACTCTTCCTTTGACCTTGACGCTCCCGACGCTAGGGGCTGTAACCCGGGAAAGAATTTTCAAAAGTGTGCTTTTACCAGCACCATTTTTACCTATGATACCTATCGCATCTCCGGATTGGACATCAAAACTCAAATCATTTAGACTATAGACTATATTGGAATCACCCTTGCTCGCTCGATCATTTGACTCCCCGATTTTCAAAAAAGGATCTGACTGGTTCAAAATATCCATTCTAAACCATCTCTCGAGGTCTTTGCTGATTGTTCCTGTTCCAATTTCTCCCAGTCTGTAAATCTTGGAAAGTTGTTCGACTTTTATTACTGTTTTTCCCATGACTAAATCGTATCCACGAAACTTCTTTCTGTCTTATTAAAGATGACTAGACCCACTATAAAAATTACAGCTGTTACGACAGCTGCGTATCCGAGACTTGCCCAGGAAAACTCACCTGCCCCCAGGAAAGCATACCTGAATGTCTCAATAATCGGGGTCATTGGGTTGAGCTGAATTAAAGTTCTGTATTCCTCAGGCGCTGAACTTAGCGGATAAATAACGGTAGTCGCATACATCAACAATTGAACTCCGAAGGCAACTAAGAAGGAGAGATCTCTGTATTTGGTCGTCAAAGCTGTAATAATCAATCCTATGCCCAGCCCAAGAAATGCCATCAACAATACCAAAACAGGGAAAAGTAAAACCATATAGGTAAACCGTATATCAGCTCCCTGATACATGAAATATGCAATCATTACGAAAAAAAGCAAGAGTTGCACTCCAAATCGCACCAAATTGCTGAGCACGATACTCATCGGAAGGATAAGTCGGGGGAAATATACTTTACCAAAAATATTGGCATTGTCTTTAAAAACCGTACTAGTCTTGGTAATGCAGTCCGCAAAATAATTCCAAGCCGTAATTCCGGATAGGTAAAACAGAAACTGCGGCAACCCATCTGTGGAGATGCCGGCCAGGTTTCCAAAGACAAAAACAAACACCAGAGTGGTGAAAATAGGCTGGATAAAAAACCACAAGGGTCCTAAAATTGTCTGTTTATAAAAACTAACAAAATCCCTCTTGACAAACAGCAGGAGTAGATCTCGATAGCTCCATAGGTCAGAAAGCTTCAGATCAAAAAGAGAGGATTTACTCTCGATGATCAAATCCCATTCCTCGGGAGTATTATTTGATTCCATTTACTTTTTTTGTGTTCAAAATAATATTTAGATTAATCCATTGCCAGACATAAAAACTATTGTCAGAATGGCCATTTAGGTAGTTTTTCCACTCTTTCTTCAATACTTTGGAATTGACAAAATCCGCTTTTTCTAATTGGTCTATATGCCCCTCTGCCCAGTCTTTAAGTTCCAATTTCAACCATTCTCGTTGTGGAGTTTGAAGTGGCCTTTTAGGTGCAAATGAAAGTTCCTTTGGAAGTATGTCTTTGGCAAATTCTCTTAAAAACCATTTGCCCACATTTCCTTTAATTTTAAAAGTTTCTGCTTGCGCAAAAGCTAATTCCACTAATCTATAGTCTAAAAAAGGCTCCCTTAATTCTACTGAGAACTGCATACTCACACGATCATTAAACCTCAGTGCTCTAGGAATCTTCGTATAAAACAAATCCCTGTACTGAAGGTTTTGAAGTCTAGACTCAAAAGGTTTTGGATAATCTTTGGGGCGAGACTGATTCAGAAACTCTTTATCAAACACTTCCGGGCGTGTCAATGGCATTGCCGTCCCTTGAACCAACGCCTCTGAAGACGACCTATAATAATCATAGCCTGCCCAGGATTCATCCATCCCTTGTCCGTCCAGCAACACTTTTACTCCTTTTTGATTGGCAACTTTGAAAAGCTGAGAATAGGCAATTGTTGGGAATCCCCCAAAGGGTTCATCTTGAAAATAAGCAGTTTCCTCAGCCAAAACAGGCACATCTGCTACCGAAAGTTTCACTTTATTCAGTGGATTTCCTCCATGTTTCAGGAGCTGTTCTACCCAGGGAAGTTCATCATATTCGGCATGACCGGTATAAAAAGTATATGCTTCCACTTTTTCCTGAAGGTGAGCATTCGTTTTGTTGACAAACGCTACCAACAAAGAAGAATCCAATCCCCCACTCAAATTAAAACCCACAGGGACATCCGATATAAATCGTAAGGATACGGAGTCGTATAGCAACTCAGAGTACAATTCTTTTAGCTCTCCGAGGGACTGCGAAGGCTCAATTGCCCCTACTCGTCCGACGAAATCGTAATAAACAGACTCTTTGATTTTTTGAGTCCTAAAATCGTATTCCAAATAAGACCCCCCTGGCAGCTGAGACACATTTTCCCAAAACGTTTCTACAGGAAAACCATAAGAACCGGATTTTAAATAATCTGCAAGGACTGTCTGATTTAGCGCAGGGCGAATGGATGTTGTTTGTAAGGCTTTTATCTCACTTGCAAAAACAAACTCACCGTTTTGATGTGCATAGTAGAAGGGCTTCACCCCGAAACGGTCCCTACCACAAAAAAGCTTCTCTTCAAGGGTATCCCAAATGGCAAATGCAAACATTCCATTGAGCATTTCCAGCATACGAGTACCATACTTGATGTAGAGTGCAAGAAGAACTTCTGTGTCCGAATTGGTATGAAAAGAATAGCCTGAAAGGTGAGATTTTAAGTCTTTGTAATTATAAATCTCCCCATTGAAAACCATCACATACCGGTTACATGAGCTATGAAAGGGTTGATTTGCTGTAGCATCCAGGTCTATAATCGACAATCGGTTATGACCGAGTGCGATGTGTGAACTGCAATAAATCCCTTGTGCGTCAGGTCCCCTGTGGCTTTGGACCAAAACCATCTGGTTGATTTCAAAAGTATAATTTTCTTTCGGCCCGACTATTCCTGCTATTCCACACATAGTTAAAAATTATTTACTTTCTCCTCCGCTAGGTACCAGTCATCCATGGTATCCAGATTACAATAATAAGCGGGATCCGATAGGACATACCCAGTTTTTCCGCCTACCAGGCGATTTTCTCTAAGGACAAGTTCTGATTTGAAAATGTATACAGCACCATCTCTGTAAAACGCTTTGGGCAGATCCTGCCGCCTAGGAATCAATTGCTCTTCTCCTGTGGCAATCCTCAGGACGCCAGGAGCAGATTCTTCAAATGTCCAATGGGGGTTAAATTCATGGGGCACTTCCAAAACAGAAATTAAGGAATCCAATTCACCATCCACGAACGCCTGAAGGCACTGATCAATGAATCCACTTGGCTTGAAAGGACTTGTTGGTTGTAACAGGCAGACGGCATCAAACTCCTCCCCTCTTTCTTTCAGGGTAAGAATTGCGTGTCTTACAAAATCCACTGAGGGGGATTTATCTCCGGAAAATTCATCAGGTCGGAGAAATGGAAATTCCAGGCCATATTTTGTTGCTACTTTTGCTATTTCCTGGCTATCCGTACTGATAATTGATTTGGCTAATAAGCTCGCCTTTCTAGCGTCATTAGCAACATAGCCCAAAAGTGGAATCCCATTTAAAAGCTTAATATTTTTATTGGGAATTCCCTTGGAACCGCTTCTAGCCGGAATCAATCCTAATATTTTCATTGATGAAGAGGGAGTAAGCGGCTCAGACTAATTCTGAAATTTTGAGGCTGGGTGATAATTGATGATGATTGAATCTTTGCATGAACGAACCCGTCTTTTTTTGTGATTCTGTTTAGTAAGTTCAAGTCCAAACCCGGGTGTTCATCTGTTCAAACATGGCACCTTGTGCAAAATAGCTGCTCTTGCCTCCAACCACGTCATTGCAATCGAATCTTGCCAACTGAAGCGGCTTTTCAGTTATTCCCAAATTCCCTGCCCTTTCCATGGTAAAGCCAAAAGCAAAATCAAATTTTTCAGCAAGGTCAATCACCTTCTCCGAACAACTTTCTTTGCTACCGTAAGGATAACTGATTGCTTTAGGAGGATGAATACCCATGGTTCTAAAAAACTCCTCTGATTTCTCAAATTCTTTGAACAAAGACACGGAGTCCAAAAGCCCTAAGGGTTGGTGGCTATACGTATGAGATCCAAGAACCCCTTTTGAATCCAAGTCCCGAACCATTTCGGCTGTCATATACAAGCTAGAGTGAAAATCACTGATTTCTTCTTTGGAAAAACTACTTTCAAAAAGACCGTTGATAATCTGGTCTCTGGATTTTAGCTCCATTTTGAAGTTTAAAACATACTTTAAGATTGCATCATCCGGATGATCATAAAAATAATGTTCGATCGCCAATTTATTTTCTTCGGGAGAAGTCCCAATCGTCTCTCCCATTTTTTTTATTGCCTCTAAAATTTCGGCGGAGGACAGAAAAGATCGAAGAAGGTGACCTTGGTGGACATTTGAAATTCTTTTTTCAGCGATGTTGATCGGATTAATAAAAAAAATTGCAGGCACACCCATTTCATTCAAAATGGGGTTTGCTTCTTCCACCTGTTCCCGTAATCCATCGTCAAAGGTGATCAAAATGCTGTTTTGGGGAAGTTTATTTTTCCCGTTTAAGGAGTCTATTATTTGATCCTGTGAGACGAAAGTGCCTTCTTTTGACAAGGCTTCAATTTGAGCTCTAAAATCTCTGGGTAAAAGCCCATGTATTGCTTTGTATGGAAAATCATAAGCCCCCCTCACGTAATGAAAATTAACAGCAGCAAGCATTTCCTTAATAAGAGATAGTTTTGGAAAACTTCAGTTCGATTGTACTGAGCAAATCTGCAATCACTTGGCCTGCATTTCCTCCGCCATAAACAGCAGATTGAGTAGGTTTTGGGGCAGTCAACCAGTGGTTGATAGCCTCCTTTATTTCAATTTTACTATAGCCAACGTCGATAATGTTGTTTCCTCTTTGACGCTTGTTCTGCCTGGTCCCCACATTTATTACCGGAACACCTAAAAAGGCACATTCCCGGATTCCTACGCTAGAATTTCCAATCAAACATTTGGAAGAAAGGAGGATTTTCAAAAAGTCACTACCCTCCATATTCTTGAAAAAATGAATTTGTTTAGGATTGAACTTCTCCCGGAAAGCTCGGATACCTGCAGAAGTCCCGTCTGCTCCCGCGTCCACATTAGGCCAAAACCATAAAACAGGGATACCTGTCTCCGTGACTGCGTGAAGCGTCTCGTTGATGTGCTCTCTGGATTGCATGTATTCGGTAGTCACAGGATGCTGCATGACAATAATATACCCGTCTTTGAGATCAGGTCGCAGGCCTACGCCTCCATACTTCTCAAAGGGATCAAAGTCCAAAACCGGATTGTCCAGAACAGATTGCGCCAGGTCAATTGAAGGGCAGCCTGTATTGAAAACGCAGTCTTCAGATTCTCCCAGCTTGATTACCCGCTGGTAGGCGTCCTCAGAAGCAACAAAATGGTAATCTGCCAGTTTGGTGATCGAATGTCTTACTTTCTCATCAATATTGCCTGTGACTTCCCCCCCTTGAATGTGCACTAGGGGAATATTCATATAGGCTGCAGAAATTGCAGTTGCCATGGTTTCAAACCGATCTGCGATGGTAATTACCAAATCAGGTTTAAGGTTATCAAAGACCGTACTTAGTTCCAAGATTCCAATTCCGGTAGTTTTAGCTGCTGCAGTCAAGTTTTCACCTTCCAAGACATTGAATACTCTTGCCGCAATTTCAAATCCATCTTTTTGGATATAATCTACAGCAGAGCCATATCGGTCCAGCAAGGCTGAAGCAGCTACAATTAATTGCAATTCTAAACCCGGATGTTCTTTGATCGCAGTCAAAGCAGTTTTTATTCTGCTATAACTGGGCCTTGCAGTGACAACCACCGCGACTTTACGTTTCATATAGTCAAAATCTTTAATTCAAAAACTTATAAAAAATCAGAGGATACTATAAAGTCCCACTTCTTTTTTCCTACTATTAATTTTTTACCAAGGAAGTCTCGGTATTGTTTTGCAGAAATCCCTCTGTCTCCTGGTTTTTTGGACTCCAGATCTTCCTCCTTTAGAACGTGTCCCAGTGGGAGATCTTTATTTACAGCGAGGGACTTTCCAAACATCTTTTTTATTCCCTGGTAAGCATCAACATCATTTTTAGAGTAATCTGCATCGAAGGATTTTTCAAGGTTTCTGATAGAAAGGACCAAATTTGAGATTTGATCGATTTCCAATGAAGCCTTAGAGTCTGGACCAAACATTCTTTTATCAAATACAGCATGAAATTCGAATAGAGAAGCTCCTAACGCCAATGCTGCAATGCTAGCTTCGATCCGACCTGAATGGTCAGAATACCCAATAGGTATATTGAATTGTTGTTTAAGTTTAGGGATTTCCATCAGTCCCCATTGCTCCGGCAAAGTGGGATAAGCAGTCGTGCACTGAAGGAGCGAGAGATCCACCTGAAATTGCTTCAGAAAATCAATCGTTTCGGTGATTTCTTCCAAATCACTCATTCCTGAAGAAAGAATGATGGGCTTTCCAATTCGTCCAAGTTTATCGAGAAGTAAATAATTGGAAATTTCACCTGAACCAACCTTATAGCGCTTAACGCCAATTTTCTCAAGCAAATCCACCGCTTGGCTACTGAATGGCGAAGAAATAAATTCGACACCTAAATCGTCACAATGTGTTTTCAATCCAGCCCATTGTTCAAGGGAAAACTCCATTCTTTTCCAGTAGTCATACCTAGTGACATCTTGGTAACTGAATTTGACCCGAAATTCTTCATACTCACTGCTTTCCGCTTCAGCAATATGAGTTTGAAATTTAATTGCATCCACCCCTGTTGCAGCAAGTGCATCAATGTAAGAATGGGCCATCCCAAGGCTACCATCATGGGCCTGGGCAATTTCAGCGATAATCAATGATTTGGAAACGGTCAAGTTTTACTGGGGTGAAGATTAGTTTTACTTTTTGTCATCATCATAATAACCATAACCGTAGCCATAGGTATATCCATATCCGTAGTTCACTTTATTTCCTTCCACTCCGTTGAATACGACATAGGTATTTTTAATTCTTTTGTTGGTTTTCAATCCGTTGAGTCCTTCAATGAAATTCCGATGGGAATAATTTTGTCTGAAAATAAAGACGGTCGCATCGACTTTGGACAACAAATCAAGCGTCTCACTTACTAATCCTACCGGCGGAGTATCCAAAATGATCACATCATAATTTGCTTTTAATGCTTTGATTAAAACATCAAATCGCTCTGTAAACAATAGTTCAGCAGGATTTGGCGGTGTAGGGCCAGAAACTAGAATATCAAGGTTAGGATAACCGGAAGACTTTATGACTTTTTCCCAATTTTTTTCCTGACCACTCAGGTAGGTAGAAAGTCCAACATCATTGGGAAGGTTGAAGTCTGTAAAAATCTTAGGTTTCCGCATATCACAACCGACCAGTATGGTCTTTTTACCTGTCAATGAATAAACAGAGGCTAAATTCATTGCACAAAATGTCTTTCCCTCTCCTGAAATAGTGGAGGTAACCATCAAGGTAACCTGATCTTCGTCTGGTAAAATAAATTTGAGGTTTGCTCTCAGGGACCTGAAACCCTCTGAAATGCCAGACTTTCCATGTTTCAATACGACCAGATTATCCGGGGTCTTATTGAAAAGAATGGTAGACAAAATAGGTAGTTTGAGGTGGTTTTCAAGGTATTTGATATCCTCGATTTTTGTTCTCAGCCCTTCTCTGATTAATACAAACAAGATAGGAAAGAAAAATCCCAGAAAAATCGAGACCGCATAATTCCTCATAGGCTGAGGAGCAATGATATAACCTCCTTCAGCTGGTTCAATAATTTTATTGTGGGCAGAATTGGAGGCTTTTGTAATAGCCGCCTCTGCTCTTTTCTCCATCAGGTAAGTATAAAGGTTTTCATTGAGTTCGAATTTCCTTTGAATTCTGATCAGGCTTTGTTCAGTTTGTGGCAAAGACCTGAAAGACACATCAATCTTAGCTATCTGTGAGTTCAGGTCCTGAATGACACGGGCAGCGTTTGCATCTACGTTCTTTAAAATCTCGCGGATACTTTTATTAGCATCTTCTAGTTTTCGATTAACTTCAATCACCGCCGGCGAAATTTCAGTCTGGGTGGCCAGTGCTCTTGATTTCTCAACCTGAAGAGTTAATAAATTTTCTATGAGTGCATTTAGGATTGGATCGTCAATTCCTATTCCTGAAGGGACAATCAAATCTTTATAATTTCCTTGTTGGAGGTAATCATTCAAACTTTGGTAATAGGATCTTTTAAATTCCTCCATTCTGAGCTCAGTTTCCAATTCTGACAACTTCTCATATACAGTGGTAGCTTCGGAACTTAATTCATAAATTCTATTTGCAGATCTGAAGCTTTCTAATTCCCGCTCGGAAGTACTCAACGATTCTTCCACTCCATCCACCTGTGAATCAATAAATGAAATTGTATTGGTGTAGACTTCGTTTTTTTCGTCCAGCTCTCTGGTCAAATAAGTATTCATCAGCGTATTCAGATATACCTCTCCTTTCAGGATATTGGGTGTCTGAATACTTAATTCCACAATGGAGGAATTTTTATCCACTGACTCAATGGCCAGTTGGTTAGAATAAATATTGGCTAGCGATTTTTTATCTCTGAGACGAAATAACATAGAGCCAGTCTGATCAGGGTCAATTTTATCTACTTTTATTCTGAGCTGGCTATTTTCGATCCATTCACCAAAATTATAAGATTTACGCGTCGGTATATTACTCAAACCCACGGTTGATCCATCGGATAAATATTGAGTATAGGTTTTATCCTCAAAATCCAACGTGAATTGCTGGTTGTTTTCCCAGGAAAGAGAAATGATTCCATTGACGATTTGTGGAGAGGTCCAATCCACTGTGATGAGCATTGGAGTGTTTTTATAGATCTCTTGAGTAATGAATGGCCCTTCTCTTAAATACTCCACATCAAAATCCAATTCTTTGATTGCTAATGCTGCAATAGGCTTTGACTTCAAAATGATGATTTCATTCTGAATCCCCATGTTGCCCACATCCATAATAGCGGGTTTTTCAAAAAGTGCAAGCGCCGATTCTTTTTCTTTTATGAAGAATTTTCCACTTACCCGGTAAGTTGGGACGGTGGTTTTAGTATGAAAATATCCAGCCAGAAAGAATACAATCACCGATAACAATATCCATGGCCATATTCTTAATATCTTTGGAAGAATTGATTTTAAATCAAACGAACTTTCCTGTTCGTTTACCTGATTATCGAAATCCTCAAGATTCATATTACTTACTGTTTAGTAATGTTAAGATTAAAGCCACTGCAGTAATTGTAGTAGTAATTAGTGTCAGCGACTGGACAAAGTTGGTAGAATTCCCTACTTCCCGAACCTGTAGTGGCTCGGCATACAAGACATCATTGGGCTTAATAAAGTAAAAATCCGAAGACAAAAGATTTTTATCGTTGACATTGATCCTGTGAATTTGTGATCCATCAGGATATTGTCTCAATAATACGATTTCATCTCGTTTGGCTAAAATAGTTAAATCATTTGCTGCCGCAATAGCTTCAAAAATAGTAACTCTGTTTTGAAGTATGGTTATTTTTCCTGGGCTATTAAATTCTCCGAGTACACTGAATCTGATTCCTCCCAGCCTCACACGGACGAAGAAATTTTCTTCATTGACATATTTGACCAATTCCTTTTCGATTACTTTTTTAGCTTGCTCATTAGTAAGTCCAACCAGTTTCACTTTCCCAATTAAGGGTAATTCTACCTCACCTTCGTCATCGATTGTATAGCCATTCATAAAGAAGACATCACCGCCTCCTTGTCCGCCCCCCATCATACCCATTCCTCCGCCACCGTTATTAGAGGCAACTTCAAACAAGGCGTTTATATCTTCTATCGAGGTTTTGATATTGATCTCTACGATGTCAAAATGTTGAAGGATATATTCTTCGTATTTATAAGGAATTTTTTCTGAGGTAGCATAACTAGGGCTCAGTTCATTCCCTTGATCCTGTAAGTAATAAAGTTTTTTGTTGGAGATACATGAGGTCAAGGCAAAAAACAAGAAGCTTCCTGCGATAATGGTGGATCTTAAATTCATGATATATGGTTGACTATAATTACTATTTGTTTTTTTTGATCAATTATTCCCTTACAATCTTGCATCAACTTTTTCTTTTTCCAAAAAACCTTTCACATCATACAATACTTGAGTAGGCGACTTGGAAAGAAGGAGTGAATTAAACTTCTGATGTGAAACAGCTAGGATAATTGCTGAATATTGATTGATTTCAGGAGTCTGATCGCCTGAAATAATCTGGATTCCATATTCATGTTTCACATCCAGCGGATTTGCCCATGGATCATACACATCTACGTTCATATCAAATGAGATTAATTCATTGTAAATATCAATTACCCGTGTGTTTCTGACATCCGGACAATCTTCTTTAAAGGTAAACCCAAGAATTAGAACTTTTGCATTAATCACCTTGAGATCTTTCCGCATCATTAACTTGATGACCTCAGTAGCCACATACTTTCCCATGCCATCATTTAGCCTTCTCCCCGCCAAAATAATCTCAGGGTGATAGCCCATTTCTTGCGCCTTTTGTGCTAAATAAAAAGGATCCACACCGATACAATGCCCTCCCACTAATCCGGGTTTGAATTTTAAGAAATTCCATTTTGTCCCAGCTGCTTCAAGCACCTCGTGGGTGTCAATTCCCAGTAAATTAAAAATTTTGGATAGCTCGTTTACGAAAGCAATATTGATATCACGCTGGGAATTCTCGATTACTTTGGCAGCCTCAGCAACTTTGATAGAAGAGGCTTTGTGCGTACCGGCAATGATTACAGTGCGGTACAATTGATCAACAAACTCAGCTATTTCTGGAGTAGAACCAGAAGTGACTTTAAGAATCTTGGCAACCGTATGCTCTTTGTCACCTGGGTTGATTCGCTCCGGTGAATATCCTGCAAAAAAGTCCACATTGAATTTCAGGCCTGAAACTTTTTCCAATACTGGCACACACTCGTCTTCGGTAACTCCTGGGTAAACGGTGGATTCGTAAATTACCACGTCTCCTTTTTTCAGGTATTGACCGATATTCTCAGATGCTTTAAGCATTGGTGTAAGTACCGGACGGTTATGTTTATCCGTAGGCGTAGGAACAGTTACTATATAAACATTACAATCGGCAAGTGCTTCGGATTGATTGGTTGGCAGAAGTCCATTTTCCCTATTAGTAGAAAAATCCTTTACCAACACCTTCTGAAGCATTTCATTCTCCACTTCTCGCGTGTTGTCTACACCACTATTTAGTTCTCCTACTCTTTTTGTATCTATATCAAAACCTACTGTAGGGTATTTCTTGGCAAACTCTACCGCCAATGGCAGTCCAACATAGCCTAAGCCGATAATGGCAATCTTTACGTCTTTTAAATCTTCTTTCATTACTAATTGTCTTTGAAAATAACCATTTAAAATCTGACCTCTATATTATGATATTCTATAGCTTCGCCCTTTCAGTCCCAAAACTTAGCTTTTTAGCAGACCGGGTATACTCCGTACTACGTGCGCAATTCAGCACAAAAAACCACCTCTTAACTATCAAATATTCAGTGTAATCCCTAACGAGTACTTATGGTACTCATTTCATATTTGAGTGCAAAACTAATAAATTTTAGCTGGTTTTAAGCGCCACCTTATTTTTCTATTTATGAATCTGATAGATTAAATTTAAAGTTCCAGAGAAAGTCCAAAGCTTCTGTCCCTTCGGGAAATCTGAAGTTGATCCCGCTAAATTCTCCCATTGGTAGTTAACGCCCTGAATCACTTGGGCTTTACTACTTAGTATAAATCTATCCCACTGATGATCCCATAGTATTCCCATACTGAAATCTATCCAAGGTCTCTTGTTCGGATTATTTCCAAATGACCTGTAGTAAAAGTCTTGATGATTTTCTATTCGTTGGAGCAGAATCCCGACCTTATTCAGGTTTGAAACCTGGGAAACTTCCAAAATCTGTGCATTGCCGCCCACTCCTATTCCCACACCCATAGATTGCCCCTCATTGGTAAATCCCCGTACCTGATAGTGCGTATGCCAACTGGTATTTCCTGAGTTGAGATCAGGGTATCGAATGTATCTATTCACAGATTCAGCTTGTTGTACGATTTCTCCCCTTACCTGATAATATTGGTCTTGCTTACCTGTTTTGAAAAGCTTGGAAAACCCTAAAAGATATGCTCTTGCATGCTCTGGACTCAAAATAAAGTCCCTCCAATCATAACTGTGATCCTGCTTACCAAATTCTGCGTATGCCTCAAAATTACCTTTTGAATTGAAATACCGTAAGAAAAATGCTATCTGTTGGTCTTGTCCCTTAGAGTCATAGACGACTGAATTATCATTACTGAAAAGCTTCACTTTCTGGAATGGTTCAAGCACAGGAATTCGACCTCGGAAAGTGTTTGGTACATCTTCATTGTATTGCTGGAAAGTCCTGCTAAATCCTGCAAAAAAATTAGGCAGGAACACTGGCTGATAGGTTAAGGTGATTCCGCTTACGTATCGCCAATCTCCTCTAAAAGGTCTGGCAAAAATGCCATTGAGGCGTTCATTTTGGGATGGGAGTATTCCGGAATCTTCCGCCCTGCCCATAATCAACTCAGCTTCCAGTTTTCCTATGAAAATATTTGCAGGACGACTAGTGCGAAGGTATAAGTGCTTCATTCCCCTAGCATTATTACTGAAAATCAGGGAATTGAACTGACCGGGTCCCCACCAAATATTCTGAGTGGAAGCTCCAAGTTCTACAGGTCCAACATTTAAGCTAACGTATGACTGGCCCCACCAAGCAAAGGAGTTATACTCCTTAGTAAACCGCTCCGGGTGATCTCCAAAATTCCAATACCTGAATCTGGCAAAAAGGATATTATCAGAGTAATTCTCCCCAAATCCTTGATAGGCTTTATTTTGACTGGCTACAAACTCTGGTCTGAACTGAAATTTCAAAAAGAGTACTTTACCATATACGCCAGGTGAAAGTAGCGACTGAATTCCCGTACTATTCATCATACTAGAATTCCCCCAGCCATAGGGTCTATTGGAGTTGAAAACTGTAGTGCTCAGAACTGGTAAGAGTTCTAGGTGAACTTTACTTGTTTTAATTGGCAAAGAATCATTTAATGCATTAGGTTCTACCCTTAAGTTAGTGGAATATATATTTATAGGATTATAATATACAAATCAATAAGATTTCAAAAGGCTTTTTTAGACTGAAAATCAGCACTTTAAGAAATTAATCTAATGGCTAGGTGTCGCAATCTTGTCAGATCTCCATTAAATTCGTGGTAGAACCATGCATTAAAACGGTTTTGTTTTAAACTCACTATAGGTCTTAGACCAAAAGAGAAATCTTTTATCTCCTCAGCTCCTAATAGCTGCTGCCTTCTTAGACTTTCTTCCAATACAGGAAAACCTGCTGGAATAGTCTGAGATAACGTGGTATTAGAAAAAAGCAACCCCAAAAGACAACTGCTTAAAAAGAAATAATACCTTAATTTCAAAGGGATTTCAGCATGTTTACGTACTTCTTATTGATAGCCTTCCAAGAGTAATTTTTCCGAGCGAGTTTATACATATCACGGGAGATTGCCTCTCTGTCAAATTCCTCCAAGCGAGATAATTGCTGAAGCAATTCGATTGAATCGTTGAAATAGATCGCTTGATTGAAAGTAGTTTCCCTGTTATAGTTCACCCCAAAAGCTATGATAGGCAGACCTAGGTACATAGCTTCCACCAGAGATGGATTGGTACCGCCTGCACTATGCCCATGCAGGTAATAGTGACAATTTGATCTTAATACATTCAGTTCCTCACTGGCATAGATTGGATTGTAAAGAATGACATTCTTCTTGGTAGAATACTCTTGATACAGACGCATTCCATAATCACTGGAATTCCAGTTGCCTACAATTACATAAGGAATGTTCAGTTCATTTTCTGAAAAAACTCTGAGTTGCATTTCAATGTTATTTTCAGGTTCTATTCTACAAACTGTGAAAATATAAGGCTTATGTATAAAAGAGTATTTCTTTTGGTATAAGGCATGATCTACATGAGTGACATGATTGGCACCATAGGCTATCAAATGAGAATCTCTCCCATATTCTTCCTTCACATAATCAAAGATGTGCTTATTGTCAGAAATAATGGCGTCCGAATACTTCACAGCCACAGATTCCGAAAATTTCAAAAACCCTTTACCAACACCTTCTGAAGCATGTCATTCTCCACTTCGCGTGTGTTGTCTACACCACTATTAAGCTCTCCTACTCTTTTTGTATCTATATCAAAACCTACTGTAGGGTATTTCTTTGCAAACTCTACCGCCAATGGCAGTCCAACATACCCTAAGCCGATAATGGCAATCTTTACGTCTTTTAAATCTTCTCTCATTACTAATTATTTTTGAAAATAACCATTTAAAAATCTGATCTCTCTATTATGATATTCTACAGCTTCGCCCTTTCAGTCCCAGAACTTAGCCTTTTTTCGTGGGACGGGCTTTCCTTCTCAATCGTCGTTGTCATTCAGTCGTACAAACAGCCCCGAAACTATCAAATCTATTTTTTCCCTCTCAAACTGAGTACCAAAGTTACTCATCCTAAACGGAGTGCAAAAGTAACAGAATTTCACTGTTATAAAATCATGAAGTCAATTATCGGAATTCTACTAGTTTCGATGGATGCCCGAATCAAAATTTAATTTTCAACTACGATGAAATAAACTTCAACCCGGTAATTATCTACCTCTTCCTTTACTGTGCCATGGATGAAAAAGTAAATCCACCTCAAACATAGCATTGAAAGATGTTTCTGATTTTTTGAATTCCTCTGAAGGGATCAGATAGGATTTCCACTGTCGGTTTTGGGAAGATACAAGTGTTAATTTGGAAGCTAGGGTAAAATCATCCCAGCGTCTGTCCATCAATAGACTTAATCCAAAATCAACCCAAGGATTATTTTCCTCTGTAAGCCCAAAGGCACGGTAGAAAAAGTCCTCATTATTCTCAATTCTAGAGAAAAGAGCACCCATTTTACTTATTGGACTGACATAAGCCACTTCGATTACCTGGCTATTTGAACCGGTGCCTATGCCTACCCCTAGCGCCTGACCTTCATTTGAAAAACCACGTGCAGTTCCATGAGTGTGCCAGGTAAGATTGCCTCCCAAACCTACATAGCGTATGTATCGATTGACTGATTCTTGCTGCTGCACCATCTCACCTCTTACTTGTATGTAGTGGAGTGAAGATCGCACGGGTATCAACTTTTGAAAACCTAATAGGTAAGCTCTTGCATGCTCTGGGTTAAGGATAAATTCACGCCAATTATACGAGTGATCCCTACGCCCAAATTCAAAGTAAATTTCTGCTTTTGCTTCACGAGCTACGATTCTAGTAAAAATGGATACTTGCTGATCTGTTCCCAAATTATCATACACGAGGGTATTACCGTCATCAATAACTTTCTCTTTTTGGAAAAATTGAAAAACAGGAAAATAATCATCTAAGGAATTTCCCATCAAGTTATTATTGACTTGAAAAGTGCGGTTAATCCCAAAATATAATCCTGGAGTCCATTTAGGATTGTAGGTAAAAGTAAAAGCATTTAAATATCTCCAGTCACTTTCAACAGGAATGTAGAATCGCTCATTTAGTTCTGGCTGTTGGGAAGGCTCGAAAAAAGAGTTTTCCAAGCGTCCCATCAATACCTGTGCTTCAAACGATCCTATAAATGTTTTTACTGGTTTTACAGTATTGAGGCTTAAATGGGTAAAACCGGGTGCATTTTTACCGAAAATGAGGGAATTAAATTGCCCTGGTCCCCAGTGTATATTTTGAGTACCTGCATAGAGTTCCACATATTTTCCAGTAAGGGAGATTTTAGATTGCCCCCACCAAAGCTTTTGATATTTTCCATCTCCAAAACGCTCTGGATAGTCTCCATTGTTCCAATAGATAAATCTTGTAAGAGCAACAGAGGGATTGAAATCATCAGAATACCCTTCAAATGGTGCGTTTTGCGCCAGAACAAACTCAGGCTGAAACTGAACGTTAAGAATTCCGAGTTTAGCAAAAAAACCAGCTGATAGATAGGTTTGATGTCCGGCGGTCGGCACCATCATCCTATCACCATAGGCAGTTAGGTTTGAGGGGTTGTATCTATAAGATACTTGGAAAGGAACTAAGAGAAACCCATTTTTTGAGTTAAGTCTCGGATAGATCGTTTTCCCATCCAAAAGTGAGTCTAAATAGGTATAATTTACCTTACGCAGATCTAAGGGCCTAATCAAGAATGACAAGTCATTATCTAGTTCCCCAGCCACATCCAATCTCCGAATTAACTCTTCATAGAATGGCTGTCCTGCATTTAACACCTGAGCGTTGGGACTTTTCCAAACCAATACCAATGACAGCGTCAAGATAAAAGCGAAATAAGATCCTTTTATACTAAACTTAGCAGGGACGAGCCTATTCACTTTACTTTCTGAGTAATATGGTGTAGAATTTTTCGAGCATGCCAATTGGAATAAGGCGAAGAGGAAATCTCAATGAAAATAACGCTAGCTGCGGTAGAGAGATCAAACTTTTCTTATAACAAAATTTAAAAAATGACAACTCATGTTTGGCGTACTTAATTCCGTGTCTTCTGCTTATCATATTATTGCCGATACGGTAATGAAGTAAAACTTGGGAGGAATTATTCATGCGACAGCCCGCCAAAGCCATTCTGATCCAGAGATAATAATCCTCAAAAAACGGCATTTTCATATAGGAACCGGCTTTTAATACGGCATCCTTTCGAAACATAACGGTAGGGTGATTGAACGGACAGCGATGAAAAGTATAAGAATAAATAGCTGAATGCTTGAGAGGAACTCTTCTTATGACTTTCAGGTCAGCTGGTTCATTTTCAAATTCTTGAAGAAATGAGCCTGAAATATCAAGTTGTGGATCCTTGCTAAAGGTGGCTATCTGCTGTTCAAATCTTTCAGGGACAGAAACATCGTCGGAATCCATTCTCGCGACCAATTCAAATGAACATGCATTGATTCCAATATTTAAAGCTTCACCCAATCCCACATTTATGGGAATGCTAATAATTTTGATGGGTAATACATCAGTAAACTCTTCAATTACTTGATCTAGCTCTACTGGCAATTCTCCATCCTTTACTATTACAATCTCATCTGCCTGAAGCGTCTGAGCCTTAATACTATCAAGTGCAGAACGGAAGTAATCTGGGTTCTCTCGATGATAAATCGGCAATAATACTGAAAATCTATACTTAGGCATTGATAATTCGAAATCTACGGTTAACCCCATCACGAAATCCTCTCCATATAAACTGGGACCTTTCTCTTCCTTGAGGTAAGGCGATAGGATAGACAAGTAATTTGAATAAAATTTTAAATGTATTAGATACTTTCCAAAATATGGGCGCCTGCCCATACAAAATAAGATAAACTGAATTTCTGACAGAGTAATAATGCCTAAAAGGCCTTGGTAATCCCACTGAAATCAATCCTAAGATTTTGACACTCCCCTCTCCCAGTTTATGGTAAATCACTGCTTTTGTGTTTTTCACTACTAGTAAATCATTCGATGCAATCCTCCAGCAATACTCAAAGTCAACCAGATCGATAAAAAGTTTGTCGTCAAGTTTCCCGACTTTTTCATAGGTATGTTTTGGAATCAGACTTCCAGAGCTCAGAACTTCGTTGACGTGAATCAGATTATCCATTCCTTCCAAAACCTTACCCTTATTAATTTTTGCCTGAGAAGCCACGAGAGAATCCTTGTCAATATCCTGCGCTCCAATTAAGCCGACTTCATACTTTCTATCCACTAAGAATTCGTAGCCTTCCAATAAATTGACAACCAAATTCTCATCTGGAATACTGTCTTGATCCATCTGTAATACAAACTTTGCATCTTTTTCTTCAAAAGCCCATTTCATCCCTAGATTTTGCGCAAAGGCTATTCCTTTATTTTCACCCAGCTTGAACACTTGGATATGCTCGTCCACTTTCCCTATGTCGTAAGGGGAATTATCTACAATGCACAGTTCTACTCCTTGGTTGGAAAGATTTAAAACCACTTTGCGAATATGATCTAAATCGGGATGGTAAGTGACCAAAACTGCTATAATTCTATTGCTCATCAGTGGATAATTCGGCAGTGAAATGCTTGATCTTGTTTTCTTGGTAGAATTCTAGAGATATCAGTGAGATGATTACTATGACGTGAGAAGTATCCAGAAAATAGGGGTTAAAAAATGCGTAAATGATGTATGCGCAATAAATGACCTTGACTAACGGGCGCTTCAGAAATATTATGACACATAAGGCATTTGACAGAATGAAAATCAGGAAATTAAACAAGCCCATCTGATTTAGAAAATAAATAGACTGTAACTCGAAGTAAATATTATCTGTATAATCCCGCCATTTTGTCTTCACTTCAAGCGTATTGCCCAGTCCTCTTCCAAAAACGAAACTAAAAGGATCATGAGTCAAATCCTCCCAGAGAACAACGGATTGGTCTATTCTTGTCGGGTTGGAATCCTGTGATTTCTTACTGATCGTAGAATTGACGAATTGAATAGCAGACCCTGCTACTAGCACAATGCCTGCAATACTTAAAATACTAGCCACTACAAAAGTTCGAGTATGAAAATAAGGAGCTGTTAAGAACAAGAGAATTAAAAAAATGACCATACCTAACACAAATGCGAAGTTCCCTGCCACTAGCATACCCAGTAATAAGGTAGAGGAAATGATGACACGCCTCAAACCACTATAGAAGACCAGAGAAATAAACACGCCAAAAGGTAAAAGGGCATTTCCAAGGATTTGAATATTGTAAAATAGCCCGTTGTAGGTATATAAATCTCCCCAGCCTTGGTTTTGAAAAAATATTCTGACAAACAAATAGTTAGACATATTGAAAAACAAGTTCAATACTAGGTGAATACCAATAAGAACTAGGGATTGAAGAAGCAAAAACCCAATTAAAATATGTAAATACCTAGGGTTTGGCTTGACGTAGAATGCCAATTGTAATAGAACTATAATAGAGAAGAAACGAAAAGAATTACCAAGGGTATTTCCCATAAGGTTGGAATACACGAGCAAACAACATGTCCAACCTAGATAGCCCAGCAAAAAAATTAAGTTATTCTTTTCATTTTTCTTTAAAACGTATGCAATCTGAAGCGCAAAAAAACCTAATAAACTGAGGTTCATCAAGAAGGATATACTTCTTAATGGAACCTGTCTAGTCAAAATCATCACGACGATAAAAAACAATCCCGTGATGAGAAAGGCATGTATTCTAGACCAAGAAAAAGATGTAGAAATCAATCTAGTCGGTATTGCATGGTTAAAATAAAAGATTCTTTTGGTCCATTTCCCCAATACAATTTTGTAGGCTAGTTCGCCAATGCGGAATCTGGAGCTGATAGTCTGCTTTAATTTTCTCCTTACTCATAACTGAATAAAAAGGTCTCGACGCAGGTGTAGGGTATTGACTGGATGGAATCGGAAGCACCAAACAATCCAATTTGCTAAACTCCATGATGGCCAAGGCAAAATCATACCAAGAGCAAATTCCCTCATTGCTATAGTGATAGGTTTCCGTTTTAGTATTTTCGATTTGAGGTAATAGATCCAAAATACATCTGGCCAAATCCCTGGCATAGGTAGGACTCCCTGCCTGGTCGCCAACGACTTTGACACCTTCCCGTTCACCTCCGAGTCTGCGCATCGTTTTGACAAAATTATTACCGAAACCACTGTAAACCCAAGAAGTTCTGATCACCATGGAGTTAGGTAATTCGGTCTCGTTAAGTGCATTTTCTCCCTTCAATTTTGTTTTACCATATATATTGGAAGGCTTGCATTCGTCCGATTCCAAATATGGGCGATGTCCATTCCCATCAAAGACATAGTCCGTAGAAATATGGATCATTTTTAATTTCAAGTCTTTTGCTACTTGTGCAAGGTGTTTTACTGCCAGGTAATTCACATTGCTAGCAGTCTCACTATCTGTCTCCGCCTTGTCCACAGCTGTATATGCCGCGCAATTGATGATCGCGTTAATTCCAGATTCTTTAATAAATGAAACTAGATGGGCTGAGTTAGTGATATCAAGTTCATCACGGGTAGTAAATACAAACTGATAAGGGTATTCCGAGCTCAATAAGTTGATCTCAGATCCGAGCTGTCCTGTGGAACCTGTAACTAATACTTTATACATTTTAAAAAGAGTTGGTTGCCATGATGGCTTCACGAGTTGAATTTAGAGTAACTGGCAAATTTCTTCTTTGCAAAAGACTTATTTCGTAGGCTGACAAATTGATCAATCTCCGCTTTTCTAGCATCCGATAGCAAATCATAAAATTTACTCTTGAAAACTTCTGCTTGGGTAACTTCTTTATTTAAAAAGTGAAAGTAAGCGGTAGTCAGATGAGTAAACTGCTGTTTTATTCTCCACAACAAGCTAGCAGCAGACTTTCGAGTCACTGAAGCTGCATGAATGCGATACTTTACAAGTGGCTCATCTATGTACTCAGCTTGCCCAAACCCATAGGCGATCAAAGCCATCCAATGGTCGTGCATTAGTACTCCTTGGGGAATAATACTTAGGTATTCCTTCATTTTAGCATTGATCATAGATGCACAACCTGTGACAACATTACCAAACAGTAGGCTTCTAAATGTAGTTTGATGAGGGTATAATCCTGCCATTTTCCAAAAAGAGGTACTTATCAAGTCACCTTTCTCAGCAATTGCTTCCAAATCAGAAAATGCCAAAAATGGCAAATCTGAACGATGCCCTGCGCTAGATAAAAGCATTAACTCAATTTTTCTCGGACTCCAGATATCGTCCTGATCGGCCAGAAAAACGAAGGGCATGCTAGTCAAGCTGATCGCTAACTGAAATGCCGAAATAGGCCCCAAATTCGTGCTTTGGAGATGCAATTTGATTTGGGGAAACTTTTCTGCAAAGCTCTTTAAAAGAGAAACGGTACCATCTGAGGAGCAATCATCCACAATGATAATTTCATCGGGCGGCACAGTTTGAGACAAAATAGAGCCCAAGAGCTCTTCAAGATACTTCTCCCCATTATAGGTACAAAGCGCAACTGAGCAAGACTTCTCTAACCGGCTTGTTTGTTTATCCTTCAACTCCTTAGGCAATTCTAACCAACACTGAATTTCAACTGATAAAACAATTTGACCAACCTAGACCTATCCCTCGCTATAAACTTATTCGAATAGTAGAATCCGTATGAAAAATGAAAGAAGCTGTTTACGTATTCTTCCAGAATCTTGATCATCTGCAGGTGTTTTTTATGAAAATCAAGGTCATCTGAAAAATCATTCAACGTTGCTTTCAAATTATTCAATTGTCTTTTATGAGAACTGATGGCACTAAACTCCGCTCCTTTGATTCTCTTCCAAGAGTTCCTTATAATGCTGCTTTTCTCTTGGCTTCCAGATCCAGTATCCTGATTGGTATGTTGGCGATACCCAGTTAGTGATTTAGGGATATAAGTCAGTCTTCCTAGATAAGCAGCATGTAAAGCCAAATACCAATCGTGGTATGAAATTCCTTTTGGAAATGGTAGCGCTTTTTGTAAAAGATCCCTATGAATCATCACTGTGCAACCTGTCACTACATTGGCAAAAAGGAAATCTTCAGGTTTAGTATGAGTTTTGATTTCACCTTTGAAATCATTGAGAATAATCTCATCCTTTTCATTGATTAAATCACAATCTGAATGAATCAATAGATTATCACCGATTGATTCGAGCAAAACTTGAACTTTGTGAGCATACCAAATATCATCCTGATCCGATAAAACGATGTATTCTTCCGTACAATGTGATAAAGCAGTTTCAAAATTTTTGACGAAGCCCAGATTTTGTTGATTGACAAAATATTTAAAATTTGGATGCTTTGAATACTCCTTTAAGATATCTAGGGTTCCGTCAGTAGACCCATCATCACAGACAATTATTTCATGGACTGGTACAGTTTGATTGAGTATAGAATCTAGTTGCTTTCTCAAAAATTCTACTCCATTAAATGTAGTCATCGCTACCGAAACTCGCTTTTCTACGGGTGCATTCATCGCGCAGAAAGGTTAGGCATGAACGCAGGAAAATTTCAAACTATAATCCAATTTGAGATAACAAATTAAAAATGCGCTTGCCGAAGACAGGAAAACGAAAAGCAAAAGCGTGAACGCATGAGAGTAAATCAAACCCCATGTGTTTTAGGTACTCAACTCTGAGCGAGGTTGAAATATCTCCAAAAGTCAATGCTTTATACCAAGCTCTTCTGGATTTTGAAGCATATGACATGTCTGGATCAAATAATTGCTTCTTATCTTCTCGGAGATGGTAGGCAAGTGTCTTTTCAACCCATTCCGACTGGTAGTTTCCTTTAGAATAATGTGTCAATACAATTTCATAGGTAAGTATACCCAGATAGGCTTCAGTGACTCGAAGTGAGAAATCAATATCATAAAGATGGTATCCAGCTAAGGATTCATCAAACTTCACTTTTTCCCAAATTTTCTTTTTGGTTGCCAAAAAAACTCCATCGATGACTTTAACCGGTTCCATTGATTCCGTCGCTTTGCGGGTGGTTTGGAATTCTTCGCCATCATCAGAGGCCTGAATCAGATTAATCCGATCAAACCAAGCTGTGCCTGTTCCCCACCCTGTTGGCAATTGGCTCTTTATCAAGGCACCTGCAACTCCTACTATACCTAAGGTTGGAACTTGATCAAAAAGGTTAATCAAAGTAATCCCCCAATCTTGCGAATTAAACGTAACGTCTTCATGAACAAAAACGAGGATCTCAAACTTTGCTTTTTGAGCTCCTGAATTATAAGCTTCTGCCAGACTATACTGATTGGAATTCTCAATTTTAATCAACTCATAAGCGACACCTATGGTGCTTTGCAATGAACTAGAGAACTTTAAAAAATCATCCTCTTTATGAGAGGAAACAATTATTGATATCATCAATCAACAGCAAAATCTAATTGATAAACACTCAAGGTTATTCAGGTTTCATCGGAAAAGGTGTGAAGTATTCTTTGACCATCATGAAAATAACGATACCAAATCCAAGTATAATTCCCAGAAATGAAAAAATGATAACCGTTTTCCAAAGGGAAGAACCTATAGGATTGTTTGGAACTATCGGGGAAGAAAATTCCGAGAAAATCGGTGTTTCTTTTTTCAATTGGATTCTAGAGGTTTCTTCTTCTTGCATCATGGAATTATACAAATTGAAGGCAATGTTAAATTCTGCCTGGAGCTGCTCCTCTCTGGTTTTGGCTCGCTGAGATATGATTCCTTGATTTTGATCCCTAAATGAAGCTAAAGCCATTTGGGTTTTGATAAAATTGTTTTCAGCTTCCTTCGCCCTTTCCTCCACAAATGAAAGATTAATTCTAAGTTTTCGGGTTTTATATTCAGTAACGTATTTAACAATTTCCTCAAAAATTATATTGTTCAATTCTATAGCAATCAAAGCCTCGGGCATTTTAACACTCAAGGTGACGATGGCTCCTTCATTCTCTACTTTGATTAAACCTTTGAGCAACTCACTTGCAAGATCTTCCTCTGAAGTAATCCTCATAAACTTAGGTTCTCCTTCTTCATTCTCATCTGATTTGACGATCGGATTGCCTGTCTTTTCGCTGCTAGAAAAAAGTGAGGCAATTTTTGAAGGAAATCCTGTGATTGCTCCAAAAATCACATTGAATGGCCTACTCTTATAATCCTCTACTAGATATTCTTCTATGGATAAGGTATCCTTTACAGTTTCAAAATAAAATTTTTCGTGGATGAGGTTTACTAGGAAAGACTTACTCTTAAGTATCTCAGGATACATTTCAGGGGAGATACTAGAAGTAGAATTCCCTGAAGGAAAATTAAATCCAGTTAGTCCTGCTAAACTACCCAATTGCCCCATACCCAGCTGGTTTCTTGAATCCTCTTCAGTGATTCTACTGGCAACGGCTTCATACATCGTAGGGGCTGAATAATACCTGAAAAAACCCAAGAATAGCATTAACAAAATACTCCAATAGAAAATTTTTCTGCGTTCAAAAAAGTATTGCGCAAGCTCCAACAGGTTAATCTCTTTTTTATTGAACAGATCTCTGGAGTTTTTTTTCATTTGTATCAATTATTTGAAGGGTGAATGTAACAAAAAATCAAAAAAGCAAACGTTGTAAATATGAACAGGTAAGATTCTGAAGTGCACAAATTTTATTTAATTTTTTCAAGTCCAAAATGAAACTTCACTATCTGAAAATCCTTTGGACTAAAACTAAATTTTTGTGTTGCTTCAGGAAAACAGCTTTCTTTTGAGAGATGCTCCTACTGAAAAAATAAATGGAGGCGTGATAGACCTGACAAAATCAATCAGCTTGGCCGTCGACTCGCTTTTCTCATCAGTAATGATGTGGGGAGATACGGAATATTGATACTCCTTCACAAGACTCATAAGAAGCCTGTTAAAATTTCGGGTCTCATTTACCTGAAGAGTATGCCGCTTCATCTGGCTTGAATCTGTCATTCTTATATAGGAATAGGATGAGAATGAATTGTCAAAATGAAAAATCATTTCATTGAGCGCACATTCTAAGTTGTACACCCAATCCTCAAAGATTACATTTCTAAAGAGGACAGATTTACGGGCACCTCTTCTATATAAAGCAGAGCAATTGGAGCAAATATTATGTTTTAGTAACATCTCCACCTGAAACTTGTCTCTATAGGTAATGTCGCAAGGTATACTTCCTCTGGAATGTAAAGGATACAAAACATCTGGCTGTCCCTCCACGAAATACCTACTTGATCCAAAGACCACATCAATTTCTAAATTGGAATTCAATAGAGTGAGTTGGGTAACAAATTTCTCCAAATGAAGGTGATCATCCGCATCCAGAAACTGGATAAAATCTCCATTGCACTTATCCAATCCCAAATTCCTTGCAGAAGCTACTCCTTGGTTGGGCTGCCTGAAATAGCTGAATCTTTTATCCTTTTGTTGATATAGCAAGCCAACTTGCTCAGTTTCATCAGTGGATCCATCATCGATGATCAGGCACTCCCAATTCTCGTGACTTTGATTAAGTACTGATTCAAGAGATTCGCTTAAAAACTTACCTTGATTGTAACAAGTGACTACAACAGAGATTAGATTAGGTTTAAAGCTCATGATTTAATAAACTGAATGGGATTCAACCAAAAATTCATTTGTGAATCAAGTATGCCACGGTATCCTCTTGAGTCTGGTATTGTTTAAACAAACTACAAAATGGAAAACCAGAGTATATGTTTGAAGTATTAACTATCCCCTCTTCCTCTCTGATAACCTGCCCTCTAAAACATGATTTCATAAAATGAAGTTGTCCATGCAAAATGGAATTATTGATTTTCCAAAAAGCAAAAAAAGGTAAACGCCGAACAAGATTAAGTCTAGGAAAAGACGTATAATTGCTAAAAACTACCCAATTTAGTAAGGCCATATTATAATTACCACTGTCGCCGATCTTTGATAAAACCACATTCATACGATCAAAGAGTCCTTTTAAGGTATTGACATGTCCCCCTATTAGACCAGCATTGAAAATAGGAGATAATAAAAAATCAGATGGAATTTTAATATTCGATCTATTTCTAAATTCCAATAACTTTGAAAGACTCCACGAAAACGATCTCCAGCTATAAAATTCATCTCTACCTAAAAAAATCTTTTCAGGGTGTTTTGATATAAAGTCAAATGGTGACTTATTAATTACGACGTCATTAATATCTGTAGTTAAGAGAAAACAGTTGTTATTCACGACCTCCAAAAACTCCCGAAAAATAAAAAAACGCTCGTCATTCAAAGACATTCGTCCAAGTCGGCACTTTATAAATATTATCTTATCTGTTTGATAGTTATCTATAAATTCTCTTTCCAACGCATCATGAAAGACAACTGCATATAAATTATTCCTTCTTACGCTTTCATACCAAAGTCTAATATATTCAAAGTCGTTCGAAGCTCGACTAACATTACTTTGAGGATCGGCTTTTGTGGTAAAGTAATTTGACAATATTATAAAATCAGCTTGTATTAAATTAAGCGACAGTATATCGTCAATAATTCTACTCATTTTCTCCACGCCCAGATATTTACTTGCAAATCCTGATTTAAAGAGACATTGGTTTTGATCATCGGAGTTGTGTTTTTCAGTTCAGAATCCAAATAATATCTAAAACCAGAATCTTCCAATAACCTTAATATTTCTGACAAACTTTGTTTGTCATCTATGAAAGAGTGATACTCTACAAAAATATTAGATACATTGACTAGGTAAGGCTCAATTTCTTTCAAAACCTTCAGTTCCTCTCCCTCTATATCAATTTTGAGCATCTCAATTTTTTATCTTTAAGATATTTTGACAACAACTCTGTTTTCACCTTATAAGAAGAAGGTAAATTTTTAGACAAGTTTAGTGAACCAGACAATTTCCCATTCGAAGTAAACTCTACTTCCCCCACCTTATCAGACAATGCCAACTGATGAACATCAACTGTGCTTAGTCCATTGGTATTTGCAACAAGTGCTTTAAAAACTTCAGGATCAGGCTCAAAACAAATTATTTTGGAAGATGGGAATTGAGTTTTCCAATACATAGCAGCCAGTCCAATATTACTTCCACAATCAATTATAATTGGCTTTGGATTAGTTGATTTAAAACTATAAACCCCGTCAATAAAAATACTGTTGTAAATTAAATCAAACTGTTCAAACGTATTTGAATAAAAAATCAAACCTTCCCTATTAAAAGAAAATAAGTTTAACTTTTCATCGTACTCAGGCTTATTTCTTTCTCTGTTTACCCTATTCTTAATTCTCTGAATTAGATTCATCTTAAAATAATAATATATTACTGTCTTTTCTTTATCAATTTACCAGGAACCCCTCCATATATACTATATGGATGCACTGTTGAATTTATTACTGCACCGGCTGCTATAACTGAACCTCTGCCTATCCTAACTCCATCTAATATTCTAACTCCCGAACCCAGCCAAACGTCCTCCTCGATTACTATTCCTTTTTGTGTAAGTCCTTGTTTACAAATTGGCACATCCAAGTTATCGAACACATGATTTGCAGGGATTATAGTTGAATGGGCCGCAATCCTAACAAAGTCTCCTATTTCCAAACCTCCATGCCCATACAAAATACAATAGGGATTAACAGAACAATTTTCCCCTAACTTTACCCTTCCCCCAAACGGTTTGATAATCACCCCCTCCATCAGAATAGTATTTCTCCCGATTGATATTTCACCACCATGTCTTAAATCCAATGTAACATTACCGTCAAAAATGACTCCTTCACTAATATGGACCATGTTTTTATCACCCAAAATCTTCAGATTGCTCTGGTAACGGATTTGAAAAAAATCAAAAAACCTCTTAAACATAGTAGTCGTAATCAAGGTAGAATTTACCAAAATAATCACTCAAGACCGTTCCAGATTTATAAAAATCATTTGAATTAACCTGAAACCTAATTGCATCCTCCAAAAATTCAACACGCTTTCCTCCTTTACTAACGATTGAAATATCTATCCTATAAGTTCCATCTATTAGTTTTAAATCTTTTAATACAAACTGTATAGTTTTCTCATTTTCCTCGTCATTTCTAAGTGATGGTTTTTTAAAAGATGTACTTACAGACGACAACTTGTCCCCAAACTTATCCAATAAAAAGAAGCCTAAATCATAGTCTCTTAAATCAAACTCATCGTTTAAATAAAACTTAAAATGAACCTCTCCTTCTATTTTCAGAACATTTATGGAATTAAGATTTTCATCTAAAATATCCACTCTTTTGATCATTTTACTGTTAATAGTATTGGTTCTCATCTTGTCTTGCTCCATGTATTCTAAAATCCCTGCCTCAGCTTCTAGTAAATCTTCTGAGCAGCCTCGATTTAAAATCATGACTTTTTTACACAAATTTTGTACTGATGCCATATTGTGACTGACGAATAGTACCGTCCTTCCTTCACCTTTACTGACATCTCCCATTTTTCCTAAACATTTTTTCTGAAACTCCGCATCACCAACAGCAAGAACTTCATCCACAATAAGAATCTCACTCTCCAAATGGGCTGCTACAGCAAAAGCTAATCGAACATACATACCAGATGAATAGCGCTTCACTGGGGTGTCGATGTAACGCTCTACTCCCGAAAAATCAATAATCTCATCCAGCTTCCTCCGAATTTCGGTACGCCGCATACCCAAAATCGCTCCATTAAGATAGATGTTTTCACGACCTGTCATCTCTGGATTGAATCCTGTACCAACTTCTAATAAAGAAGCAATGCGACCATTCACCTTTATGTTACCTGTGGTAGGCTTGGTCACTTTACTTAGAATCTTTAGTAAGGTGCTTTTTCCTGCTCCATTTCTACCAATGATTCCAACCGCATCTCCTTGTTCGATTTCAAAATTAATATCCTTCAAAGACCATACGTAATCACTTGACGATTTGGTAGTTCTGTCATTAGTTTCACCTATCATGAGGTAAGGATTTTCCTTGCCACGGACTTTATGCCAGAATCGATTCAGATCATGGCTAAGCGTGCCAGTCCCAACCTCTCCAAGTCTGTATTGTTTAGATATATTCTCTGCCTTAATGGCTAATTTTTTCATAATTCTAATACTTGATTAAACAGTGTCCATGAAACTCTTCTCAGCTTTATTGAAGATTACAATTCCTAGCACAAGAATCGATAAAATCACTCCAATACTAACAAGTAGACTGAAAGGTGTAAATGCCCCAGAACCAAGATATCCATAGCGAAAGCATTCAAATATTGGAGTTAAGGGATTTACGATTAGATAAGACTGATACTTTTCAGGTATAGAACTAAGTGAATACACCACCGGTGTGGCATACATGAAAAGCTGAACGCCAAAGGTTAATAAAAAAACCAAATCCTTATATTTAGTCGTTAGAGAAGAGAAAATCATCCCTAACCCCAAAGAAAAAGCGGCCATGAGCACCAATAGCAAAGGGGTGGCTAACACCCAAATGTTAGGTTGGATTGATTCCTTAACAAAGGTGAAATATAATACTGCAGCTAGAAAGAGTGTAAATTGAATGCCAAATTTCATCAGAGCAGAAACGACAATAGAAAGCGGCATAATTAAACGTGGGAAATAAACCTTCCCCATCATAGCCGCATTATCCTTAAAAACTGTGGAAGTTTTAGTCAGAGATTCTGCGAAATAATTCCATACTGTGATACCAGCCAAATAGAAAGCGATTTGGGGTGTGCCGTCAGTGGACAAACCCGCCAGCCTACCAAATAAAATTACATATACCACCGTAGTAAGAGCAGGCTGGATAAAAAACCAGATAGGCCCCAGAATGGTCTGTTTATAGAAGGTGACATAATCCCGCTTCACCAGCATGAGAAGTAAATCCCTGTATTGCCAAACTTCTTTCAAATTTACTGAAAAAAGACTTTCCTTAGATTTGATTTCTTCAGTCCAGATTTGTTGCTCTGTATTCATTAATTTTTTATAAAGTATTTTTTTTTGCAGGAACGCCAACTAGAGTAGATTTTTCAATTACAGATTTAGTCACAACAGCACCAGCACCTACGATTATCCAGTCTCCCAATTCAACCCCGGGTAAAATAATTGCTCCGGCACCTATCCTGCATGCTCTGCCTATTTTTGAACCGCCCAGTAACATTGCTCCTGGCCCAATTTCACTAAAATCACCTACAACACATTCATGATGCACATGAGCACGTGTGTTTATTAGAACTCCTTGTCCTATTCTAGTCTCCGGCCCAATAAAACTATAAGGCATTGCATCAAAAACTGAAGATGAATTTTCTGGTTCTATATAAGAGACGCAATTAATACCGTATGCGCTACCGCCAAGCGATGTCAGCAAGCGAAATAACTTTTCCCTATAGATAGGATTGCCTACTCCGAGTATAAATCTCGGGTCGTGCTTCAATTTGATCTTCAAAACATCCACTTCCACAATCAAGGAGTCTTTGAACAATGAGTCCTGAGCTTTGGATTTATCTTCATCAAAAAAACATATATCAGAATTAAGAAAGCCTAGTTCCCTGAGGATAAAAGCTGCCTCTAATCCATGTCCGCCAGCACCAGCAATTATCATTAATTTCTATTCGTCAAAACATAGTAAAGCCCTTGAGTAATACACAAGGGCAATAAACATTACTTAGATCCGATTCCGTAAGCCTCAAAACCCATCGTTTCCAAAT